>OGRT01001503.1_pt1 | contig 17368 bp, 13 predicted proteins | sample 1553581 | NCBI WGS metagenome assembly OGRT01 (sample SAMEA2580113, study PRJEB22360) | human gut metagenome | biome: human gut; feature: human-associated habitat; material: faeces | place: Denmark | collected 2008/2010
GTCCTTATATTGTAGGGTTGCTCCCTTGTAATCGGTCAAAGCGTCTAAATCGTGGAGGTCTTGCGGTAGCGGAGGCAGCGCAGGAGCCGGAGCTTTTCACGAAAGTGGTGCTTTCCTCTCCGATGATCCGTCCTGCAACCGGAAATATCCTGTGGCCGGTGGCAAAACAGATCGCTTTCGGTGCGTGTCAGCAGGGAAAAGGAGCGGAATATGTAGTCGGACAGCATCCGTATGAGGGACGGGAAAATTTTGAAACCAGTTCTTCTACCTGCAAGGTGCGGTTTGAATATTATCAGGATAAAAAAGAGAAAGAACCGTTGTTTCAGACAAACGGGGCGTCATACAGCTGGCTGTACCAGGCAGGGCGGCTGAACAGATATCTGCAACGGAAAGCGTGGAAGCAGATCCAGGCTCCTGTGCTGATCTTCCAGTCGGCAGAGGATCATCTGGTGTCAAAGCCGGAACAGGTACGGTTTGTGGTAAAACTTGCCAGACGGGGACTGACCTCGGGAACTATGATCATTGTACCGGGGACAAAGCATGAAATCTACGGATCCGGAAGCCGAATCCTGCGGGGATACTGGAAACGGATTTTTGCATTTCTGGAAGAGCCGCAGGCGGGAAAGGATGGTTCGGGAAAATAATAAAGATACAGGGTAACTATTCAGCAGACAGTATTGGTAATACGAGGGAAAAAGAAGATGGCAGTCATAGGAATTGATCTTGGAACAACCAATTCACTTGGTTGTGTCTACTGAAACGGAAAAGCGGAATTGATACCGAACGCATACGGCTCTTATCTTACACCGAGTGTGGTCAGTATGACGGAGGACGGAAAACTGATTGTGGGACAAACGGCGAAAGACCGGCTGATCACCTATCCGGAACGGACAGTTTCTTTTTTTAAGAAAGATATGGGAACCGGGCGCAGCTGGAAGCCTGGAGAAAAAAGTTTTCTTCCGGAAGAACTGAGCAGTCTGGTGATCCGGTCAATCGTGGAAGATGCACAGAATTATCTGGGCGAAGAGATTGAGGAAGCGGTGATCTCGGTTCCGGCGTATTTTCATGATGAACAGAGAGTGGCGGTAAAACGTGCCGGAGCACTTGCAGGGATCCATGTGGAACGGATCGTCAATGAGCCAAGTGCAGCGGCACTGGCATCTTATTTTACAGCAAATGAAGAACAGAATATGCTGGTGTTTGATTTTGGTGGAGGAACGCTGGATGTGTCACTGGTGGATTGCTTTGATACAATGGTAGAAATTGTGTCTGTGGCGGGAAATAACCGACTGGGAGGGGATGATTTTGATCGATTGATTGCGGAGCATTTTCTACGGGAACACGGAGTTGCAAGGCAGCAGCTGCGTGCGCAGGAATACGCGGTGCTTCTCAAACAGGCGGAACGATGCAAAAAGCTGCTTTCCGAGCAGGAAGAGGTCGTGATGCATGCGATGGTGGGGGATCAGGTTTATGAGAGTATCTATACGATGGACCGGTTGTTTGAGGAGAGTAAAGCTTTGTTAAAAGAGATCCGTCAGGTCATCGGAAGAGCATTGAAAGACGGGAAAATGACGATTCATGATGTGGATCTGGTGGTCATGGCAGGAGGATCCAGCAAAATGCCGCTGATTCAGAAGTATATCCGCCATCTGTTTCATAAAGCACCTATGGTGCAGGGAAACTGTGACAAGCTGATCGCGCTGGGACTTGGGCTTGTGTGTGGTGTGAAAGAGAGAAAAGAAGAGATAAAAGATTATATTCTGACGGATATCTGCCCGTTTTCTCTCGGCGTTGCCACGATAAATGAAGCAGACCCGGACCGGGCATATATGGCAAATATCATCAATCGCAATACGGTACTGCCGTGTTCGAGAGTACGCAGATTCTATACGGCATCGGATCAGCAGGATTATGTAGTTGTGGAGGTACATCAGGGAGAAAATACTTACGCGCAGGATAATCTGCTTCTTGGGAAAATCGAGATATCGGTTCCGCCAAAACCAAAGGGAAAAGAAGCGGTGGATGTCCGGTTTACCTATGATATCAACGGAATTCTGGTGGTGGATACCCGGGTGGTATCTACCGGTGTGGTGAAAACACATATTATTTCTCAGAAAATTCCGGAAGCGGAACTGGAAGAACGTGTCAGGGAGCTGGAGAAAGCGGTCAGTATGCTGGAATATTATGATCCGTTTGAGGAAGAATTCGATGCATCGGAGTCTGACTGGGATCTGTGGGACGAAGAGGAAGCACAGGATCCGGACAATGAAGAAACGGACGAGGAGAAGTACTGGAAAAAGGAAGGGGATGATCATTCGTGGACCAGCTGACAGCATATCGGATCTTACAACTGATGCCAGGAAGCACAAGAAGAGAAATTCGGGAAGCGTATGCACGACTGGCGAAGGAATATCACCCGGAAGAACATCCGAAGGAATTTAACCAGATTCAGAAAGCTTATCAGCTTCTGACCGGCCTGGGGGAAAACTGGTCGTCAGATGCGGTGGATGACTGGTTTTCAGACGGAGAAAAGACGGAATCTGAATGGGAATCAGAAGAAACGTGTGAATCTGATACACGGTGGAAAGAGGAAGAAGAACAGGAAGAAAGCGAAGAGTCGGAAGAATCGTTTGACGAGGATTTTAAGAGAGTGATGCAACAGAAGAATCCTGGAAAAGGACAGAAAAAGACGCAGAAGATCTACAGGAAAATGAGAAGTCGAAGGCTCAGCAGAAAAAAGAAACTCTTGAACAGGAGAGAAAAAATACAGAGGCATATCAGGATATCAGTCACTGGGAATTCCGGTTTGATGCGTTTGAAGAAGCGGAGCGCCGGGAACAGTGGAAACGGGAAGCGGAAACACAGCGAAGAAAAATGGACTGGCAGAGAGAACAGGAAAAATTGCAGGAGCAGACCCGCCGGGCAATCCGGGATTCGCTGTATGAACTGGAACTGATCCTTGAAGATAGAAGGCGAAGAAATCGGACGGAACTGTATGAACCGTTCTTCTTCCGTAGAGAAAACAAGGCAGTGATGCTGCAGGAAGCATATGTCAGCGGACTGATTGATCTTCTGGAAAAATATCCGGTGAAGAGGAAAGTGTACCTGACGCTGCAAAAGATTTATTCCGGATCCGGTGCAGAGTCAGCGAAGGTGCTGATTCGTTATCTGGAACAGAAGAATAAAAAAGAGAATCCAAATGTATGGGGTGCGGCGGCATTTGCTGCGATTGGAATCGGTCAGTTACAGGGAATCTGTGGAGAAGAGTGGAAGTCCTCTTTTTCGACTATGCTTATGCTGATCGTTGTGATTCTGGGACTGGGAATATTATACGCAGGTCTTCGAACACATTACAGCGTGGGAATTTCTCAGATCTGGATCGCCGGGATCCTGTTCTGGCTGTCGTTTCTGGGATTGATTACGACCATATCCGACAATTTGTTTTGGGATGCAGACGCCGGAATTTTTCTTGCGGTAATGGTTTGGTTCGAATCTATCATCTGGATGGTGATTTTTGGAATCAGGGCGATTGTGCTGAAGATAAAGAACCGGCGATAACAGGTTATAAAAAACAGAAAGAAAGGAAAATAAAAGTATGAGATTAGAGATGCATGCACATGACTGTGAAGTCAGCCCGTGTGCGGTGATTAAAGCAAAGGAACTGGTAGACGGATATAAAGAGGCCGGATATGACGGAATCGTGATCACCAATCATTTTGACAAGGGGATCATGCACCTGTGGGGTGAGACGACAGAGGAGCATTATCAGACTTATCTTCGCGGGTATGAGCTGGCAAAAGAAGAGGGAGAACGTGTAGGTCTGAGGGTGATCCTCGGTATGGAGATCCGTCTGGAATGCGGACCGGAGGATTATCTGGTATACGGCGTGACAAAGGATTTTATCCGGGAGCATATGGACATCTGTGGCTGCAGTCTGCAGGAATTATATGAGATCTGTGAGGAAAACGGATGTGTCCTGATACAGGCTCACCCTTTCCGGGAATACTGTCAGATACAGAATCCGAAGTATCTGCATGGTGTGGAGAGAAACTTTAATTCCGGACATGACAACCATAATGAAAAACTGGACGCATGGCTGAAGGAACCGGGAAGAGAGCACCTGATCATAACCCGGGGAAGCGACTGCCATGAGATTCCTCAGGTGGGACTGGTAGATTTTGTGATAGATGAGGATGTGCGGGATAGTAGGGAGCTGGCAGAGGTTTTGAGAAAACTGGCATAGAAGAGAAAAAACTTCGGTTTCTGCATATATGAGCAATGGGCAAAATAAACGTAACTGTGTGTAATGAACAGTTACAAAATAATAAAAAAAGAGGAAAGCATACATGCATTTTGATACACATGTATGCTTTTTTTGTAACTTGTATATACTAAAGAAAGCAAAGATTATCGTAAAAAAGCATATAAAACACATGAAAAAATAGTTAAATCGCACAAAAAAATGACAAAAATGACAAAATAACCACTGTGGTCGCGTGACCACATATAGCGACATGGACAACAAGACGATGGTAAAATAAAATAAATACATCAAAAGTACTAGTGCGGATGTAAAAAACCAACTCTTGTTATATAAAGTGCACAAAAAGACAAGGAGTGGAAGAGATATGGGCAAGAAACCAGTTACAAGAAAAGACATTGCGGAATTATGTGAGGTTTCTATATCGGTAGTATCAAGAGCATTAAATAATAGCGGATATGTGGAGGAAAGTAAGCGAAAAAAAATCATAGCAACAGCAGAAAGGTTAGGTTATGTTCCTCAACCGGTAGCCATGAGCTTACAGGAACGGAGAACAAAACAGATTTTGTATTACTGTAAAGATCTGAGCAACGGATATTATATTGATATGTACAGAGGAATGTGTCAGGCAGCAAACGAAAGAGGATATCTGGTAACCGTAAATGGTGTGATGTCATTTGAATGCATCAAGGATACCATGGTGGATGGAATTATAATGCCGAATGAAAATATGACAAGCTACTATATGAAAAAAGTTGGAAAAAATTATTATCTGCCGATAGTAAGTGCATCTTTTTGTAATGTAGCAGACATCCCGAAGTCGGTACCGCTGGTGGAAGTGGATATGTACAAGGCGATGGAAATTGCTTTGAACTATCTAAACAACATGGGTCACAAAATCATAGCCTATGGATTTCCATATGATATGAATGACCCCAATTCTCGATATCTGGCATATAAAAATTATATCAAGAAGGTAATCGGAAATAGTCGATGGGAAAAATACGTATTGGCGATTCATAAAAATGAAATGAAAAATGATCCCAGAATCGCCCCATTTTCTGAGGATTTACCGGGACATAGTATGTATCAGGAAGAAGATTTCTTTGGAAAAGGAAAGGTTGCAGCACAGATTTTTATGGAACGAAAGCTGGATGCGACTGCAGTCATTTGTTTTAATGATGAATTTGCAATTGGAATGATAAGAGGATTTCAGGAACTTGGAGTCAAAGTACCGGATCAGATTTCTGTGATGGGAATAGACGGAACAGGGATCAGGAAGTATCTTTCCCCTACCCTTACCACAATTAATATGTTTCCGCAAAAACAGGGACAAGAATGTGCCAATATTCTGATTGACATGATTGAGAAAACTAATAGAAGATATATGGTGCATATTAAACCTAAATTGCAGCTGGGAGAAAGTGTAAAGAATCTACGTGTTTAGAGAACGCAGGAGGTCAGTGTATGAAGAAAAGAAATATGATTAAGAAAGGTTTAGCATGTGTTATGGCAGCAACCATGACGATTGGACTTGCAGCTTGTGGAGGATCCAACGGAGGTGGCGATGATGTTTCAGAGGCAGATTTTTCAGATCCGGAAAGCATCAAAGGTACAATTACAGTAGGCGGATGGCCGTCTGGAGATGATGGATTTGAAGCAGCTATGGAAGGATTCCATAAAGTATATCCAAATATTGAAGTAGAAATGCAGTTTACAGATACAACAGCACATCATCAGGCTTTGCAGACAGCTCTTTCAGCAGGAGATGGTGCTCCGGATGTTGCCATGGTTGAAGGTGCTCATGTGGCTGAGTATCGTGAATCCTCAGCGTTAACAAACCTGCTGGAGGAGCCATATAATGCAGGAGAACTGGAAAAAGATTTTGTGAAATTCAAGTGGGATCAGTGTAAATCAGCAGATGGAAGCGCTGTTCGGCTGATTCCGTGGGATGTAGGACCATGTACATATTTCTATCGTACTGATATTTTCGAGGAATGTGGACTTCCGACAGATCCGGATGAGGTTGCTGAACTGATGAGCACATGGGACGGCGTACTGGAAGTAGCAAGAAAAGTAAATATTCCTGGAAAACGCTGGCTGTTACCGGATGCTTCTTATCTGTATTTTGAACTGTTTTGTAACAGAGATTATTATGATGAAGACCTGAATCTTCAGATTGAAAGAGATGGTGACCTGGATTGCCTGAACGCAGTCATCAAGATGCGTGAAGAAGGTCTGGATATGAACGTTGATATGTGGAGTACAGAAGCAACTGCAGCATACGGAGATGGAAGTCTGGTATCTGTGTGCACTGGTGGATGGTTCGGTGGATTCCTGAAAACCGATTATGCTCCGGATGCATCCGGCAAATGGGGTGTTGCTAAAATGCCTGGTGGAGTAAAGGCTTCCAACTGGGGTGGATCTTTCCTGGTAATTCCGGAACAGAGCAAAAACAAAGCAGCAGCATGGGCATTTGTTAAATATATGTTGGCAACCAAAGAAGGACAGAACGATATCTTCCAGGCCGTAGATTACTTCCCGGCATACACACCGGCATATGAAGATACAGAAATCTATGATGCAACAGATGACTACTTCAGTGGTCAGCAGCCGAAAAAACTGTGGGCAGAACTGGCCAAGGAACTGAAGCCTGTAAATACAACTATGATGGACACTACAGCTGAAGGATGTATCTATAGCTCTGTAAATGCCGGCCTGGAGCAGGGTCTGGATGCAGAAGGTATCCGTGACCTGGTAAAATCAGATATTGAAAAAGCGACAGCAGAGGTAAAAGAACAGCAGATTCAGACCTTGAAGGATGCAGGTGTTTGGGACAAATAAGTGAATCAGTACAATTAAAGATTTCATATCGGCCGCTGTATCGGAACCGTCCGGTCGGCGGCTGATTTTGAATAGAGATACTGATGAACGGAAGGAGGATCACTTTTGAACACAACAAAGAAAAAAGGGTTTGTTTATACGTTAAAAAAGAATAAAGTGGCATATGCATACGTCGCACCGTTTTATATTTTATTCGCTATCTTCGGTCTGTTTCCTATTGTAGCCGGATTTGGTCTGAGCTTTTTCAGATGGGATGGCATCGGTCCGATGCATTTTAATGGTGTTACAAATTATATTAATTTGTTTAAAGACAGTCTGTTCTGGAAAGCTTTATCAAACACACTGTTAATCGGTATTCTGGCACATATTCCGATCCTGCTTGGAGGTCTTGCACTGGCTTATATCCTGAACTCCAAACTGGTAGAAGGTGAAAACATCTTTAAGACCATTTACTTCATGCCTATGGTAACCAGTTCTGTTGCTATTTCTATTATTTTCCAGAATTTGTTTGGAAATAACTATGGTATCATCAACTGGTTTTTAAGTTTGTTTGGACAGAAAGCTATCAACTGGCTTGGCGGAGACGGAAGTCTGATCAAAGTTGCCGTAATCGTGATGTTTGCATGGAAATGGGTAGGATGGAACATGGTTATCTATCTGGCCGGTATGCAGGGTATCAGTGGTGATATCTATGAAGCAGCCAAGATCGACGGTGCTTCCGACACAAGAGTTATGTTCAGCATTGTTATCCCGCTGTTAAAACCAATCATCGTATTTACAATCGTACAGTCCAGTATCGGTATGTTCAACCTGTTCACAGAACCGTTCATCCTGACAAACTCCAGCTGGACCGGTGGCGTAAATAATGGTGGTTTGACATTGATGATGTATCTGTTAAATAAAGCACCACAGGGTGGTAACTCTTATGGATATGCATCTGCATGTGCATATGTAATCACAATTATGATCGTAATTATCTCTGTATTCGTTAATAAATTTTCAGAGGAGAAAGATGAGGGAAGGAGGAAATACGGTAAATGAAAACACTTTTAATTGGAATCTTAATAATAGCCGTTGTTTTAGCAGTAATTTCCAAAATCCATCCGATAGGAAAGAAAGTTTCCCTGTATATTGTACTTGGATTTATTGCATTGATCATGTTGATTCCGTTCTACATGATGTTCGTTATGGCAACACATACAACCAGTGAAATTTATTCTTTTCCTCCTGCAATGTGGTTCGGAACGAATATAGTAACTAACCTGAAAAATATGATTCAGGCAGTAAACTTCCCGCTGTCCTTCCTGAATAGCTGTATTGTGACTTTTGGAAATGTTATCCTGGTATTATTTTTCTGTTCTATCGGAGGATATGCTTTCGCAGTATATCAGTTTCCGGGAAGAAAAGTTCTCTTTGCAGTACTGCTGGGAACTATGATGGTTCCGTGGACAGCAGGTATTATTCCATGGTTTATCATGATGTCAAAACTTGGCTGGCTGAATAGCTTCCAGGCGTTGATCATCCCGAGTTGTGCCAATGCGTTTGGCATTTTCTGGATGAGGCAGTATTGTCAGAATAATGTACCGGTATCATTGGTAGAAGCAGCGCGAATCGACGGATGTAGTGAGTGGACAATCTTTTTCCGTGTTATTGCTCCAATCCTGAAACCTGCTTATGCTTCTCTGGGTATTATGCAGTTCGTAAACGTATGGAATGACTTCATGCAGCCTCTGATGATCCTGAGAAGACCGGAAAAAATGACTCTGCCGCTGATGCTGAAGACCATGGTTGGTGACCGTGGTACCGACTACGGCGCACTGATGTTTGCAAGTACATGTGCGGTTCTGCCGCTGTTGATCGCATTCTTAAGTGCATCCAAGTTCTTCATGTCAGGTCTGACATCCGGCGCAGTAAAAGAATAATAACTAGACATAATGTATTGATAAAAAGTGAGGTAATCTTATGGAAATTGTAAATGGCGAAAGACTGGTATTGGGGACCTGTTATTACCCGGAACACTGGGACGAAAGTCTCTGGCGTGACGACCTGAAAAGAATGCTGGAAAACGGCATCGAAGTAATCCGAATCGCAGAATTTGCATGGAGCAAGATCGAGCGGTACGAAGGTGTATTCAACTATGATTTCTTTGACAGATTTCTGGATGTAGCTGCTGATATGGGTATGAAAGTGATCTTTTGTACCCCGACAGCTACGCCGCCGGCCTGGCTGACCGAGAAATATCCGGAAGTTCTGAATGCAAACATGGACGGTGTTCTGTACCGTCATGGCGGAAGAAGACATTACAACTACAACTCTCCGAAATACCAGGAACTGACCAGAATCATTGTGGAAAAATCTGCATCTCATTATGCAAAACATCCGGCAATCATTGGATGGCAGATCGACAACGAGATCAACTGTGAGAAAAATGAGTTCTATTCTGAGAGTGATACCATCGCTTTCCGCAAATTCCTGATGGAAAAATACGGAAGCATTGATGCACTGAACGAAGCATGGGGAACCAACTTCTGGAATCAGACATACAACAGCTTTGAGGAAGTGTATGTGCCAAGAACCACTCTGAGCAACAACACCAACCCTCATGAAGTATTGGATTATACCAGATTCGTATCTGACAGCGCATGCAAATTCGCAAAACTGCAGAGCGATATCATTCGTAAATACATCAAACCGGGTGATTTTATCACCACCAACGGTCTGTTCGGCAACCTGGACAACCAGAGAATGACAAACGAGAGTCTGGATTTTATCACATATGATTCTTATCCGAACTTTGCTTATTGTCTGGATGCGTACAACAAGGATAACTTCCTGAAAGACCGTATGTGGAGCCGTAACCTGTCTGAGGTTCGTGCGGTATCCAAAAACTTCGGTATCATGGAACAGCAGTCCGGAGCAAACGGATGGAACACCGGTATGGCAGCTCCGACTCCAAAGCCGGGACAGATGACCCTGTGGACCATGCAGAGTGTGGCACATGGTGCAGACTATGTCAGCTATTTCCGCTGGAGAACCTGTACTTACGGTACAGAGATATACTGGCATGGTATCCTGGATTATTCCGGAAGAGACAACCGCAGACTGGCAGAAGTTAAATCGGTTCATGAGAAATTCCAGAAACTGTCTGAGCTTGCAGGCTCCAAGTATGAAGCAAAAGTTGGTTTCCTGAAAGACTATGACAACACATGGGACAGCCAGCTGGATGTATGGCATGAAAAAGTAGAGTGGAAGAGCCAGCTTGGCATCTTCGAAGCTGCACAGAGAACCCATACACCGATGGATTATATCTATCTGCGCGACGATGTAACCGCAGAAGACCTGAAACCATATAGCGTACTGTTCTACCCGCATCCGGTACTGATCTCAGAGGAGAGAAAAGTCGTACTGGAAGAGTATGTAAAGAATGGCGGCTGCCTGGTTCTGGGCTGCAGAAGCGGATACAAAGATATGTACGGCCGTTGTGTCATGGACAAACTGCCGGGCAAATTTGCCGAGATGAGTGGTGTGGATATTCCGGAATACACACTGGTATCCCCGGACAACAAAGATATCGTGATCGACTGGGATGGCACGAAGCTGGAAGCTGCTGTATTTAACGATCAGCTGGCAGCAGTGGGTGAACATGCAGAAGTTCTTGGAAGATACGAGAACTGCTATTATGCAGGAGAACCTGGACTGATTAAGAATACTTACGGAGAAGGAACCGTATATTACTTCGGCGCAGCATTCTCAGAAGAAACAGCAGAAGTATTTCTGGAGAAACTGGGTGTGAAAGATCCATACAAAGCAAAACTGGAGATCCCGGAAACCTGCGAACTGGCTGTAAGAAAGAAAGACGATACCGAGTATTGCTTCGTTCTGAACTACAAAGACGCAGAAGCCGAGATCCAGGTCAAAGAAGAGATGACGGATCTGTATACAGGTGAAAAAGTGAGCGGTACGGTTGTGCTGAAACCGTTTGAGGTAAGAGTACTGAAATAAGGGTGTGAAAAGAGGCGGTGGAAAGAAAATCCATCGCCTCTTGAAAAATGAGATAGACAAAAAAATCAGCAGGTGTTAATATAACTGCAAAGCATACTATTTCCATTTATTGAGGAATTCAATTATCATTTCTAAAAACATATCTTGATGCCATATTCGGAGAAGTCTCAATGCTTTTATATATTTCCAGAAGATAACAAATACACCGATTACAATATCAGAAGAAGAGGAAGAAATTGATATGTGTCAGGCAGTAGATGAAATGATCGAAGACGGAAGAAAAATTTGTAGAAGAGATGGAAAAAGTGGATAAAAGGTCATGAAAGATATTCCTGTTATGGCGAAAAAGTTGTACACTAAGTTATAAGAGAAACTGTATAAATGCAGTAGTTGGTGGGAGGTGGAACTATGGAGTTTCAGGCAAAATGGATCCGGACTTCGGAAGATACCGGTGGGGTGTGTCCGGTTTTTCGAAAGGGATGGAAGACGGAAAAGAAGGTAGAACGTGCGACTTTATATCTGACGGCGCTGGGAGTGTATGAGGCACATCTGAATGGAAAAAGAGTTGGAAATTATGTGCTGGCACCGGGGTGGACGGCTTATGATAAAAGATTGCAGTACCAGGAATATGACATTACAGATCTGGTGGGAGAGGAAAATGAACTTATCGTAACACTTGGGAAAGGGTGGTTTCGCTCCCCGATGCCCGGATGGCAGGACACACCTGACAAACTGCAAAGAATGGGTCGTCCGGGAGGCATTCTTGGAGAAATCCATATTGTATACATGGATGGAAGCGAAGAAGTAATCGTAACGGATCAGAGCTGGATATGGGGAGAAAGCAGGATTCGTTTCAGTGAGATTTACGGCGGGGAGTTCTGTGATGACACTTTTGTGACGAAAGAGTGGAATACAGTAAAAGAATTCGCATGGTCAAAAGAGATTCTGATTCCGCAGGAAGGGGAAGAGATCCGGGAGCAGGAAGTGGTGACAGCAAAATCTGTTTTCCGCACACCGGCAGGAGAAATGGTCGTTGATTTCGGGCAGGAAATCACCGGATATGTGGAGTTTACCGTGGACGCTCATGCAGGTGACAGGATCCATATCCTTCATGGAGAAGTTCTGGATGCAGAAGGAAATTTCTACAATGCAAATTACAGAAGTGCAAAAGCGGAGATAAATTATATCTGCAACGAGGGAACACAGACCTGGCATCCTGCGCTGACGTTCTTTGGTTTCCGATACCTTTTGCTGGACGAATTTCCGGGAGAAGCAACGCCGGAACAGTTCCGGGGAATCGCAGTATATTCCAACATCCGAAAAACCGGTGAAATCCGGACTTCGGATCCGGCTCTGAATCAGCTGATCTCCAATATCTTCTGGGGACAAAGAGGCAACTTCCTGGATGTGCCGACAGACTGCCCGCAGCGTGACGAACGGCTTGGCTGGACCGGGGATGCACAGGTATTTACTAAAACTGCAAGCTATAATTTTGATGTGGAGCGGTTCTTTACAAAATGGCTTCACGATCTGGCAGCGGATCAGATGGAGAACGGTGCAGTAGGTCATGTAGTTCCGGACTATCTGGTTGGCGGAAATGCCAGTGCCGCCTGGGCAGATGCGGCGACGATCTGTCCGTGGCAGATCTATCAGACGTATGGCAATCCGCAGATCTTAAAAGATCAGTTTGCCAGTATGAAAAAATGGGTGGATTATGTGACAAGTCACACAACCACCCCATATCTGTGGACAGGTGGAGAACACTTCGGTGACTGGCTCGGTCTGGATGCGCCGCAGGGAAGCTATAAGGGATCAAGCAGAGAAGATTTTATTGCGTCTGCATTTTATGCACATTCGACAGAACTTGTAATAAAGGCAGGACGTGTGATCGGGGAAGATGTGAAGGCGTACGAGGCACTTCATGAAAAAATCGTGGAGACTTTCAGAAACACATATCCGGAGTACGGGACACAGACGGAACATATTCTGGTGGTTCAGTTTGGACTGGCAGAAGACTGTCAGAAAACAGCGGATGCACTGGCACAGATGATTCGAAACGATGGCTGCCAGATGCGTACCGGATTCGTCGGAACGCCGTATATCCTGCATGTACTGAGTAATTACGGATATACGGATCTTGCCTATACGCTGTTATGCAGGAAAGAATATCCGTCCTGGCTGTATGCGGTGGGGAAAGGCGCAACAACGATCTGGGAACATTGGGACGGCATCATGGAAAACGGAGAGTTCTGGAGTACTGATATGAATTCATTTAACCACTACGCATACGGATCCGTGGCAGACTGGATCTATGAACAGGCTGCAGGTATCCGGGTGGTGGAAGAATATCCGGGATTTGAAAAAGTGCGGATCCATCCGAAACCGGGAACACAGCTGGAATGGCTTGGAGCATCGATTGAGACCAGACACGGAAAGATCAGTTCCCGGTGGACGCACACAGACGGTGCGATTCGGTACGAGATTGTAACACCGGTTCCGGCGCAGATTGTAATCGGAAAAAAAGAATATGCTGTGGGGCCAGGAAGCTACATTTTCTGGGAATAACAGAATAGAGTAAAATGTGAGAAAACGGATTGCTGTATCAATAAAAACTGCAGCAGTCCGTTTTTACTGTGTTACATATCAAAAATCGGTCCAGTGGATTAATTTTGATTATTATATCCTTGCGCAGAAACCGGATTTGAGATAAAATGTTTAAAAGGTTTAAAATAAACCATTGCAAATTGAACTGTTAAAACAGTTACGAGGAACAGACAGGGGGCTTCTACATGAATGTAAAATCCATAGATATTGCCAGGGCACTTGGCATCTCTAAATCTACTGTATCTCTGGCATTGAATGGAAAACCGGGCGTGAGTGAACAGACACGGCAGGAAGTCCTCGCATGTAAGAAACAGCTGGAAGAGCATGGGGCAGTGCCGCCGGGAATGTTTTCGAGACAGACGGAACAAAGAAAAAGACAGCAGATCAAGATTGTCAAAATTACAAATGGAATGAAAAATATACAGGGAGCTGAGCTGGATCTCTGGACAGATGTGAATCAGGTATTTGAGAAAAATTTGCAAGCAAATGGATATTCGCTTGGATTACTGTATGCAGATTTCAGGGAGGAAGATCAGTCCCGCATGATTGCCGAATGTAATGCGGATGATGTGGCAGGTGTAATTATTTTCGGAACGGAATTAAAACAGGAAAACAGTCCGTTGCTTGACGGAATCCGAAAACCGCTGGTGATTTACGATGCGGCGCCGGACATTGAAAAATATCCGGTGATTCTGATCGATAACCGTCAGGGAGTAGAACTTGCGGTGAACGAACTTCTGGCGAAAGGAAATACAGATATTCAGTATCTGTGCAATCCATTACCGATGTATAATTATCTGAGCCGGCGCAGAGGTTTTCAGGAAATTATGAAACAGAAGGGGCTGGGAGATGCTTCTGATCGTATCATCAATACGGGAAGCAGTATAGAAGAAGTTCATCAGATGATGCGAGAGTATCTAAAAACAGCAAAGCTGCCTCAGGCATATATTATGGAGAGCTATCATGTTTCCATGGGAACGATTATGGCAATGCATGATTTGAATATTCGTATTCCGGAAGATGTGAGTCTGATCGGTATTGATGCTCTGCCAAGTTTTCTCACCGGAGGCATTGATATGACAAGTATCCGTGTCCCCCATACAGAAAGAGCATACTGGGCAATACAGTTGTTATTGAAGGAAATAGAACACCCGGTAAAAGAAAAATGTAAGTTGTATACAAATTGTGTGTTTGTAGATGGTGAAACAGTTAAGAAAAGATAAAAGAGAACAGCAAGTGAAAAAGTTCAGATTCCGTGTGGGAAGCTGAACTTTTTTCTTACTTTACAGGAAATTGCTTTCCTGTAAAGTAAGAAACGCTCCGCGAGGATGTACCGAGGCACGTACTTAGTTCTATGGACAATGAGCAAAGACATATATTTACAGGAAAAGTTGAAAATAAAAATGAAAAGGTTTAAAATATAAACAAAAATAAACATGAATTTAAATAAAAGAAGAAGAATATGAGAAGATACAATTATGAAAAACAGGTGGGAAAATGGGATGTTCTGGAAGTGACTGTAGAAGGTCATTCTGATAAGAACCCATTTGTAGATTATGAGATTCAAGGAATCTTTACAGGAAAACATGAGACAGTAACTGTGGACGGATTTTATGACGGAGAAGGTGTGTACAAAGTAAGATATATGCCGTCTTTCGTGGAATTATATACATTCGAAGTGACAGGGAGCGCGATAGACGGGGAAGTGCTCACCGGGAAATTTCAGGTAACACCGGCGAGCGAGGAAAATCACGGACCGATCCGCGTGGCAAATACCTATCATTTTGCCTATGAAGACGGAACGCCGTATTATTCCATCGGCACAACCTGTTATGTGTGGGATCTGCAGTCAGATGAAACGAGTGAAATAAGATAAGTAACCTGTTTGTGGAAAAGTTACATAATAGTGAGCAATCAGAGAATGATACAGACAGAAAAATACTGGAAGTAAGAAAAAGTATCCGCAAAGTACTTCGCTATGATGAAGTTTATATTCCAAGGAACTCCTTATGTGTGGGCAGAGCGCGGTTTCAGATGCTGCAGTCAAAAGGTATTTTGCCCCTGAAAAAGAGGCGTCATTGCTTTTATGTGAAGAACATCACAGAGAGCAATGGCGCTTTTTGAATTGGCAGGAAAAAGGCCTTTTCTTTGTTATTAAGTAGTCACATCAGGTATACCAGATGTAGTGACATAGAAAGATGAAACACGATATGTTGATAAAAAATATTGTTACATGAGAAAAGTTCGTTAAAATAACGACAAATAGAGCTAAAATAAAATATTTATTGTGCAAAATAATAAAATAAAGTATAATAGTGATAATGACATCTGTATAAAATGCAAAAGTGAACGGCAGCAATATGGAGGTTGAAACTGCGGTTTGCGCAAAACTGTTCAGAGGGGAAACTGAACAGGTACGGAAAGTTATCGAAATCAAAAAAGAAAAGGGCAATGAAGTGAAAGGAGGAAACTACATGCTGGATCAATCTTATTACCAGAAAACGGATGAGATTATCGAACACTACGGCCGCAAGGCAGCTTCCCTGATTCCGATCATGCAGGATATTCAGGCAGAATATCGTTATCTGCCGGGAGAACTGCTTACTTATGTGGCGAAAGAGATCGGAGTCAAAGAGGCAAAAGCCTACAGCGTGGCAACATTCTATGAAAACTTTTCCTTTGAACCGAAAGGAAAGTATGTGATCAAAGTCTGCGACGGAACTGCCTGCCATGTAAGAAAATCCATGCCGGTAAAAGAAGCTCTGATGAAAGAGCTGGGACTCAGTAATAAGAAACACACAACGGATGATATGTTATTTACCGTAGAGACCGTATCCTGTCTGGGAGCCTGTGGACTGGCGCCGACTCTGACGGTCAATGATGAAGTACATCCTAAGATGACGCCGGAAAAAGCTATCGAGCTGTTAAATGAATTGAGAGGAGAAAGCGTATGAGTATAAATTGCCGTGAAGATCTGTTGAACAGACAGGCAAAGGTAAATGAAGAAATCAAATCGTATACCTGTCGCGTTCTTGTCTGTTCCGGTACCGGCTGTATCGCATCCGGTGCTCAGAAAATTTATGAAGAAATGGAAATTCTGTGTCGGGATATCGATGGTGTTACCGTAGAGATGCAGAAAGATGTTCCGCATATCGGTGTGATCAAAACCGGTTGTCAGGGTCTGTGTGAACTGGGACCTCTGATGCGTATCGAACCATATAACTATCAGTATGTACATGTACAGCCGGAAGACTGTAAAGAGATCGTGGAGCGCACGATCCTGGAAGGACAGCCGGTAGAGAGACTGTTCTACCGTGATCATGAGACCGTCTGTCCGCATCCGGACGATATTCCGTTCCTGAATCAGCAGACACGTATCGTTCTGGAAAACTGTGGAAAGATCGACGCAGAGTCGATTGACGAATATATCGCAGCCGGTGGATATCAGGCACTGGCCAAAGCACTTGGCTCCATGACCCCGCAGGATGTTATCGAAGAAGTTACAAAATCAGGACTTCGTGGACGTGGCGGTGCGGGATTCCCTGCAGGAAAAAAATGGTCACAGGTAGCTCGTCAGAAAGAAAAAGTACGATATGTGGTGTGTAACGGTGATGAGGGTGATCCGGGTGCGTTCATGGATGGCTCTGTAATGGAAGG
>OGRT01001518.1_pt1 | contig 17247 bp, 18 predicted proteins | sample 1553581 | NCBI WGS metagenome assembly OGRT01 (sample SAMEA2580113, study PRJEB22360) | human gut metagenome | biome: human gut; feature: human-associated habitat; material: faeces | place: Denmark | collected 2008/2010
GTTACTACGACTGGGCAGTTACAAGCCCATTACCTTTAGGTGATGGGTAGTTGACAGTAAACACTACTGTTATAATCATCTATTTTTTCGCTGATAAAAGAATTATAAACCTTGATTAGCGCATCAACTATCTCAATTTTCTCGCTGGCAGCTACTTGTTTTATCAAGCGTTTATATACTTTTCCAATATCCCAATGAGAAGGAATTGAATATTTGCATTCCTTTACATTATCGAACGTCCCTGTTGGTATGTGCGCCTCTGCAATAAAATCTTCACTAACCTGATCAATATTATCACAATGATACACATCTGCCAGATCATAGATTTTCTCCAGACGTTTTAATGCATTTTTCGTACAAAATGCATTAGCCCATAAAATATTTACATTGCTGATAATATTCCTCAGCTTCTTTCTGCATTAATGAGACAAGCTTGCGTACTTTCTGCTCTTCTCTATATTGTTTCAGCCCATCAATATATTGACTTCGATTCTCATCCAATACAATGAAAGGAAGAATATCCGGGTTCTTTAGACTTTCCCGAAACATGATCATCCTTCCAGTTCTTCCATTTCCATCCTGGAAAGGATGAATCGCCTCATATTTGGCATGAAATTCTGCAAGAGTTTCCATATTTTTATTCTGTTCCCTGTACCACTTTAGTAATTGGTTCATTTCCGTCTCAACATCCTGTGGCAACGTTGTTCGATACATTCCTACCATGTTTGGACGTTTTTTATAATCACCAATTGCATATCCATTCGCTCTGTCCTCGAATACTCCGGTCTTTAATTCATAATGCAGATGTTTGATTAGTTCCGGTGTCAACTCTTCATCAAGGGTATCAAGCATGTAATTGAACATAAGAAAATGGCCATTCATTTCTTCAACATCTTTGGCTCTGTAATAGTCATCACTTTGAGGTAATGTTCCATTGTCAAAGAGAGAGGCTGTCTGTTCCGGAGTAAGTGTGCTTCCTTCAATTTTATTGGAATTATATGCCATGGCACGCTGTGTGTAAGCATATACACCAGATCTGTCAAAACGTTTCCGTTCAATTATAAATCTTTCAACCAACCATTTTTTGTAATCCTGCACAAACCTTCCCTCCTATCCAAAATATTCCTGCATTAACGAATCAAATAGCATCTGGGTTTTATCCAGTGCTTTTTGAATTGCAACTTTAGATTTGTCGACTTGTTTGACAAAGTCCGAAAACTGTTTCTGAAGTTCTACTGGCGGCATTATCATCCTGAACGCCTTAATATCTCCCACATTAATATGTGGTGATGCAGAACCAGAAACACCTTTCAAAACATTATCAAGAAATGAATCACTATTCATCGCTACACACACAAACTCTGATGTGCACTTATCTATATCCGGTGAAAGAAGCATCGATCTTTGTCCCAATGCAACATTACAATCTCTATCAATAATAGCAGCTATACCAAGTATTGCGCCCTCGCGTGTATATACTATATCACCAACCTCAGGTTTCTTTCGCTGAATTCTTTTTACAAATTCATCTTCAGGAATATACTCAATATCATCCCAAAAAATTTTATTCTTTTTTACAATAGATGTTCTAATACACATAAAACCAGTATCTTCATTCGTATAAGAAGGCGTTGAATGAGGACAGTCAACAATAGATTTACATGCATTTTCTAAAGGCAATGTGTTCCAACCCCTGTCATTTGCAACCGGATTACCAAACATCTCGACAAATCGGGCGTTCACCAGCTCATCTAACTTCAAAATCTCATTATTACTTAAGCTTAATAGTTGTTTTGCTTTTTTCAAAATATTAACTATCTTCTTTTGTGCATCAACAGAGGGTAATTCAATCAAAGCATCTGTAAGGTTTCCCAATTTTATATATTTAATCACTCCACCAATAGCTTGTCTTCTAAGCTCTTTAATATAGCCTTCCATAAAATAGTAAAGATATGGCATATATAATTGTCCACCGCTATTATCCTCAATAATGTACGTACGTTGATAAGCATCAAATTTTCCGTTATAATACTTGACATTCAAATCACCATTGCCAGCTACCAGAACACATTCACAATCATATGAATAATTAGATATCTTTAATGGTTCTCTTGAACAAGTAAAAAAAGGATATTGTCCATCTTCTGACGAGGCATTTGCATCAAGTTTACCAGTCTTTATTTTAGTTAAATCTCCCAGTTTTACTTTCACCTAATCTTATCTCCCTATAAATGTCATTTTAGTCCCAACAACTCTTCCAAAGCCTGCATTTCTTCGCCAATTTTCATCTCAATTTCATGCAGTTCTGTCATAATTTCCTGTGTTGATGGGTATTCTACTGGTACATATTCGATTTCTTTGTATTTGTTAATACTCAGATCATAGCCATTTTCTGCAATTTCTTCTTTGGGTACAAAGAAACTCTGATCTGTGCGTTTACGGTCAGTCTCTTTATCCAGGTTTCTGAAACGCTCTATGATATCCGGAATGTCGTTTTCCTTCGTTTCTGTTCTCTTATCATCAAGGCTAAAACCATCCGCTTTCATATCATAAAACCAGACTTTATCAGTTCCACCATGTCCGGTTTTGGTAAAAATCAAAATAGCTGTAGATACTCCTGCATATGGTTTAAACACGCCGGAGGGCATGGAAATCACTGCTTCCAGACGGTTCTCTTCTACCAGGGCCTTTCTTATGGCTTTATGGGCAGTTGAAGAACCAAACAGCACTCCGTCCGGTACAATACATGCACATCTCCCACCAATTTTCAGCATACGGATAAACAGTGCAAGAAACAGTAATTCTGTCTTCTTTGTTTTACATACTTTCAATAAATCTGCACTTACAATATCGTAATCCAGACTTCCCTTAAATGGCGGATTAGCCAGAATCAGACTGTATTTTTCCTTATCTGTATTCTGATCCGACAGACTGTCTCTGTACTCAATATATGGATTCTCCACACCATGGGTCATCATGTTCATTGCACCGATTCGAAGCATGGTTCTGTCCATATCATAACCATGGAACATGTGATTCATATAATGTTCCTTATTCTGTCTGTCAAAAAGAACCTCCTGCTTTTTTTTATCTCGCAGGTATTCACTTGCGGCAACCAAAAAACCAGACGTACCGCACGCCGGATCACAGATGATTTCATCTGCCTTAGGATCCATCATTTCCACCATCATTCGAATAATGTGCCTCGGTGTACGAAACTGACCATTTACACCTGCCGTAGCAAGTTTAGAAAGCAGGTATTCATATACATCGCCCCGGGTGTCTGCTGACTTAATCTGTTCCATCTGCTCATAAATGGCATCCATAGTCGTCACAATCTTATCCAGCATCAAAGGGGTCGGTACTTTAAAAATGGCATCTCCCATGTATTTGGAATAGGCACTTTCCTTATCTCCATGGAGATTTTTTATAAAAGGAAATACCCACTCCTGCATAGTGCTGTACATTTTTGCAGCAGGAAAATCATGAAAAGTACTCCATTTCAGCTGGCTTCCATCAATTTTCCGGTCTCCGATCTGTATTTCTCCGGCAAATATACTCTTATGTGGCAGACCAAGCATTGCCGCCTCTTTTGCATGGACATTGTCTGCATCATCCAGATCGCGGATAAACATCAGATATGTCATCTGTTCAATCACATCCAGTGGATTAGTCAGTCCTCCTGTCCAGAATATTTCCCATAAATTATCAATTTTACTTTTTAATTCTCCGGTAACCATATCATTCGTTCTCCCTGTTCCAAACGTAGGAAGTATATCTTCCCCCGCCTATTTTTATTATCTGATTGTTCTTTAGTAATTCGTTCAGCGTTCGCTGTATGGTTGTCTGACTGATTTCCGGACATTGAGCTGCAATTTCCGCTTTTGTAATCCTGCCATAGGAGCTTCTGATAATTTCTCCAATACGATCAGATTTTGAAATTGTTTTGTCCATAAGAATCTCCACCCTGTCCGCAAATTCCCGGTAGGCAGCAACCATAATCCCTAACATATATTTCACAAAAGGGACATAATCATTTCTGCCTTCATGCCATTCCCATGAGCTTTCCTGCAAAGCTTCATAATAATTCTCTTTTGTGTCTGATATCAGTCTTTCAGTACTAATATACTGACCGACATAATATTCCGACTTATACAAAATCAATAAAGTCAGGAGACGGCTCATTCTTCCGTTCCCATCATTAAATGGATGAATGCAAAGAAAATCCAATATAAACATTGGAAGCAACAGCAGTATATCCATAAACTGCTTATTGACAGCATCCTTAAATGCATTGCATAAATCATTGACTGTTTCTGCTGTTTCCCATGCCGGAATCGGCTGAAATCTCACTCTTTTCGTTCCATCTGGAAGTTCTTCTGCAATCACATTATCCACAGACTTAAAATTCCCACCGTATCCATTGCCACTAAATTTATACAAATCTCTGTGCAGCTGCAGAATCATATTTGAACTGACAGGAATATATTCATAGTTTTCATGAATCGTTGCCAGAACATCCCTGTATCCGGCAATTTCTTTTTCACTTCTTGTCTTTGGCAATGTTTTCTCACGGACAATTTTCTTCAACCGATCATCTGTTGTTATAATTCCCTCGATTCTGTTAGACGCTTCCGTACTTTGTATTCTGGCAATCTCCAGCAGCTCTGACAGTAATTCCTTTTGTACATTGTCTGTGGAATACCGGCCTCTATATTCATGAATCTGAGCAATATATGATACAATATCAGGAGTAAGCAATTTGCTGTATTCTTTCTCAAAATCAAAACTTCTCATCAATTATCCTCTCAGCGTGTAATGTCATTGTCTTGCTCCCATTTTATCATTAATTTAGTCATAGCGCAATTCAATTTAGTCATTTTGTGTGCAAATGACTAAATTGAATTGCATATGGTGTAATTAAGATTTATCTATCTCACTCCCTCATAAATAAGCACCTTGTTCAGATTATTGCCCTATTATCCTGTTCAAAAATCCTTCGTCCGGATACTCTGGAATTTCAAAGAATATATCTATTTTTCCAGGTTCTGCAGAACGTTCTTCAAAGGCCGGGAAAATAAAGCCGCATTTTGGAGTTCCGGCATTGTAATCTTTATCTACCGGAGCCACCACACAGATCAGGAAACTGTATATTTCTTCTGACTCCCACTGTTCACTATGGTCTGAGCCTTTCTTTGGGATATCATATATTCCATGATAAATATAAATTCCAAACTCCTGTCCCTGCAGACGGTTTATTTTATCCGAAGAATCTTTTGTATCACAGATTCCCTCTGCAAGCTGTTCACAGAGAGTCTGAACCAGAAGATCATCTTTTAATCCGTATTGTGATAATGCCATCAGTAGTTTATGGATGCTGTCATATGTCATATCCCCTTCAGGGAATTTATAACACTTTAACTGTTCATTTGTTTTGGAAAAAGGAATGGTTTTCGCAAGATCCAGATTTACCTGCTGATCATGTTTGCTCATATTTTTGAAGCTTACATTGAAGGTATTATCTATGTATCCCTCATCATCTATATATGCTCCTGCTGCACGCACAAAGCAGTTTCTGGATAATGTCATTCTGCGGGTTAATTCCAGCATATCATTTCGGTTGATCTTTGTATCTTTTTTATTCATCAAAATGGTTCCATCCTCCAAAAATACCTTTATCGCTATGTCCTGTCTTATGCCCATTTTCATTATAATGATTCATATTTCCAAAACAATCGGGTCGGCTTTCACCTATTTTGTTTCCATTAGCATCATAATTTTCCATACTTCCAAGCCAGCCTGGACGACTTTCACCAGTCTTATTTCCATTGGCATCATAATTCTCCATGCTGCCAAGCCAGCCTGGACGGCTCTCTCCTATAAAGTTTCCGTCCGCGTCATAATGCTTCATAGTTCCAAATAATCCGGGACGACTATAACCTTTTTTACTCATATATATATGTACCTCATTTCTATCAGAAATAAATTTTCAGCAAAGTCCGAAAAACAGGGATTGCATTAACAGATACTGATTCAGTTAAGATATGGCAGATCAATCTTTATCTAATTCATCAATAATCCTCTTGTTCATAGAATCATAAGAATTCCAGTTTTCTTTTCTGGTGTTTATTTTTACCTGTTCACAGACGTATTTCAGAATCCAGAAAATATCATCAACGCTTTTTCCTGTGCGTTCTTTGATCCATTCAGGAGTAACAGATACTATGTTATGCGCTGCTACATTTCTCACATTCTGCTCTATATTTACCAGTTCCTGTATTCTCTGCACCATTAACGTATCTGTACATTTCTTCTGGATAATTTCCAGTAGATGAGCAGAATATACCGGCCCATATCTGAATGGATAAAATTTTTGATTTAAAATATCCAGTATTTCACCGACAAGTCTGTTTTTGTCCCAGATTCTTTGATTATTTCGCTTATAATATCTGGTAATGTCAATATCACATGACTGTTCCAATACTATTTCAAGCAAATCTACACCTAACGGAGTAATCGCCCTGATAAAGTCAGCATATTCTCCCCGTTTTACCTTTAAATCCAGAGCCAGCATATATTCAAACAGGACTTTCTTTTCATTTTCTCCGCGTACTGCAGTAATAATCCCATTATTTTCCGGCAAAACCCTGTTCATCCTTGTCCAGTCCAGAAGCGAACGGGCATCTGCAGTTTCCAGCCACTGATATGCAACAGGACTTAAATCCTCTTTTATTTCTTTTCCCACAGCTAAAGCAGCATGATAATCATAGGCAAGTAAATGCTTCTTTATCATATCAATTTTCAAAAGACGCATTAAATTCAGGCATTTTACTTCCTGGCATCTGTTTTCTGCGGTTTCTTCATTGTCCATATTTAATTCCCAGTTGGCATCAACATCATACTCGTCCCGTTCTTCATGTTCTAAATTACTTTTCTTTTGTGGCGTTGAGACCTGAATTGGTAAAAATCTGTACTCAGACAGCGTTGCCATAACCAGCAATGCGCTCTTCATTGCAGGAGTTCCGGAAGCCATATTTACCAGCAGAATATCTTCCGAGTCCTTTTGTTCTTCTATTTCTGCAATAATCCGATGAAACTCATTATAAAATATATCATACTGCTGAACATCTATCATATCTGAGTTCTCAATAATGTGAATCTCAAATTTGTGATGCAGAAACTCTCCAAGCAGCTCCAGGGTTTTTACATAACGGTTGTCCTTTTTATGATTCTCCATCATTTCCTTAGACAGATAAAGATATACAACATCCGGCTGATAATATCTGCATATGTGTATCATAGAGCCATCATATAAATATTTAATAGGATCTGTATTTCCAATTGGTGAAAATAAATATTTCCTTGCCATTTTTCTCCTCCGTTTTATCTATACATTTTTTAGTTAGATCAGAACAATCTCTTCATCAAATTCCGGCACTTCACCCCATGAAGTTACCTTGCCTTTTCCTGTTATTTTATATATTCGGACATTGTCCTCTGTTTTGTCAATATATCTCGGAATTTCTTCTATCAGTTTGTTATATCTCTGTGTTGTCAGCATTGCCTCAAAAGCTGACTTCTGAACACGTTTTCCATAACCGGACAAAAGTTTGGCAAGTTTTACCCTCTTACGATTATCTACAATATCGTAAATAATCAAAACAAATTCCTTATCTGATTCCAATTCATCAGATATCTGGAAATAATAATCTTCATCATCGTATGATAATTGGCTCATAAAGGCTTGCGTCTCCCTCCTCAATTGCTTTCGCCAGATGTTCCATCTGAAGAAAAATACCACGACGAAAGCTTACCGCGTAGTCTACATATTTTAAATATCTGACTTCTGTCTGAAATTTCCTCTCCAATTTATTTAAATACAGCTTTAAGCCATCCTTTGTTATATAGCATCCCGGTTCATCCATATTAAAATAGAAGTGATCTTTCAGGATTTCATGTCCATTAATCATACTCATCGCCGTAGCATCCACGATAATTGCCCGCCATTCTTCTATCATATCGCTGGCAAGAGTAGGATGCTTTTCCGCATCCCTGTGTATAAAACCAAAATATGGATTTAAGCCTTTCATTTCTACCTTACAATAGACCTCATTCATCAATATTGAATATCCAAGGCTTATCATAGAATTGAATTCATCTCTTGGCGGACGGCGGTTTCTTCCCTGAAAAGTAAAATTTTCATCTATGCAGGCTGACAATCCTTTGAAATAATACTTTGCAGCCTGCCCTTCAAAACCAATCATCTCTTCTATTCTATCACAGGTTAATACTTTGTTTCTGCAGATAGCTAACATTTTTTGTTCTTCTTCCAGATTTAAACCTTTACTTTTCTCATACCTGCGCAGCACTACGCTTTGATTTTTGATTTTTGCACTTAAAATTTTCATAGCAAGTTCCACAGCAAAACCTGTATCATAGAGTGCACATTGTTTTCTCTGACGTTCTACATTGACGTGACCTGTTGAGATTAATCTGCCAAAATATTTACCACCTTTTGAAAAGTAACTTACAGGAATTCCTCTCTGCATACATTCTTCTGCACACTGTGTCGTCATCTGGGATTGCCCCATAATTGTAATTCCATCCAGAGATTCTATGGGAAGCATTCGTTTCGAACCATCTTTTTGTTTTACGGTACAGCAGTTACCTTCTACTCCTATTGTTGCACCACTGTCATTTACATATAAAAGACTCATGATATCACCTCTGTTTCTCTAGTGACAATTCACTTTATTGCCAAATGTAACTGTTTCTAAATTTGGATACGAATTTTGTCCCCTATCGGGGAGCTACGTTTCACAATAATGTTTGATGAATTCGACAAGACATTCGGTGGAGTGTTTCCGTCCCCTATCGGGGAGCTACATTTCTCAATAATAATAAGACTATTTAAGACGATTAAAACCGAGCGTTTCCGTCCCCTATCGGGGAGCTAAATTTCTCAATTGCGACAAGAACGGGAAGAAAATTTGGGAAAATGACATGTTTCCGTCCCCTATCGGGGAGCTACATTTCTCAATGCAAACGAAAAACGAAAGGAGAAAATCATGAACAGTTTCCGTCCCCTATCGGGGAGCTACATTTCTCAATGGTAACCATAACTTGCGCGAATGGAAATCGATTCTCAGTTTCCGTCCCCTATCGGGGAGCTACATTTCTCAATTATATCGTAGAGCTTAGTAAAGAAAAGAAACTTGAGAACGTTTCCGTCCCCTATCGGGGAGCTACATTTCTCAATTTTTGTGAAATGTTCTACGGTAGGACGTTTACTTCCGTTTCCGTCCCCTATCGGGGAGCTACATTTCTCAATGAAGGAGAAGAATCTGTACGAGAGAATTAAAAAGGTTTCCGTCCCCTATCGGGGAGCTACATTTCTCAATAGAAGAAGTCCACACACTTGTAGTAGACACAATGTCGTTTCCGTCCCCTATCGGGGAGCTACATTTCTCAATAATTCACTTGCGCCAACAAAAGCTTCGTTAAAATGTTTCCGTCCCCTATCGGGGAGCTACATTTCTCAATCAATGAACAACGTAATGTCACTCGGAATTTACTGTTTCCGTCCCCTATCGGGGAGCTACATTTCTCAATGATATTGTTCCTGCGATCAGATTAATGCATGCCTGTACCGTTTCCGTCCCCTATCGGGGAGCTACATTTCTCAATGCTTTTTCTGCCTGTTCTCTCTGTCTGAGTTCGCGCTTGTTTCCGTCCCCTATCGGGGAGCTACATTTCTCAATAGTGAACTGCGAGGTTGTGAAAGGGTAAATGCTGGTTTCCGTCCCCTATCGGGGAGCTACATTTCTCAATACTGCATCTGTGTACTGTTCCAATAAGTCTCTATTCGTTTCCGTCCCCTATCGGGGAGCTACATTTCTCAATCTTTAAAGGATGCAGGCGGAACCGCATACAATGATATGTTTCCGTCCCCTATCGGGGAGCTACATTTCTCAATCGCTATATGGAGTATTGCGGACACCGCAAGCGAATAGTTTCCGTCCCCTATCGGGGAGCTACATTTCTCAATGGTACCGGTTCGTCTCCATCGTCACCCCTGTATTTGGTTTCCGTCCCCTATCGGGGAGCTACATTTCTCAATTGTATCCAGTCCAATTTCATAGTCCTGTATCAGCCCGTTTCCGTCCCCTATCGGGGAGCTACATTTCTCAATGCTAATGCGGCTACAGTTGAAGACTTAGATAATAGTTTCCGTCCCCTATCGGGGAGCTACATTTCTCAATTGATAGAAAGGAGGCGATCATATGTCTAATTCCCGTTTCCGTCCCCTATCGGGGAGCTACATTTCTCAATACCATCCCCGCAACCCCAATCCCTGTCTGGGACGAATTAGGGGATTGCGGGGGAAAAGTAATTTTATTGAAATGCAGCCGTTTTGGAAAGTAAAAAATTCTCACAAATCCAGTATTTAAGCCATGCGCGGCAAAATACAGAATTTCGCGCATTTAAGAACAAAATGCTCAAATAATATTTAATTCACATTCCCCCATCATATATTCTTTTCCCTGATATCTTGTGCATTTTAAAATATGAGGGGATACTCCTATACGAGTATCTTTATAATGTTGATGGGTTTTAGGCACATTTGTTCTGTCAAAAATATTTTTTACAGTTTCAATGCCCTCTTTTTCTCCGAATAATGGGTAAATCACTGTCTTGGAAACAAAGCCGCTTCCGCCGCCCAGAAATACTGTATTCGGTTTTCTCCTGTCACTTCGTGAAAATTTCTTCTGGAAATTCTGATAATACTGTTCATAAAATAACTGCACTGCTTCCAAAATATCTTCCTTTTTTATATTACAAAGTGTTTCATCAATTGTCAATGTACTTTTAATGACTGTTCCCGGTTTTATGCACTCTCGCAGAAGATTCAATGTTTTGTATGTACCATCTGTGTGCTGCTCCCATTTCTGACACAAAATAATATCTTCTCTGGACAAGGGTTCGCTGTCTCCAACGATAATACCTGACATAATATCGAAATCAACCGTTTCTTTCCCTGAAGACCTCACTGAATTGAATGCATTTTTCTCAATTTTTACAATATTATTATTTAAGATTCTTCTGTTAATCCTGTTAACTTCCAAATCACTCCTGAGCTGTCTGGTATCAGTTCTATATTTCTCCCGATTTTGTAAAATATCTCTACTCAGAAGAATTGTTCGTAGCATTCCCTTCAGAGAACTTCCGGGTACATAAGGATTTCCATATGGGTCTGTAATGCAGGTCATTACCTGAAGCTTTCCTTTTTCTTCTGATCTGTCACCCACATTCTCTACATATTTCATACAGTTTTTTAAATCATTTTGAGATACATGGTTTCTGAAACACCAATGTTTCAAGTCTTCTCTTGTATCATCAATCATGAAACGTTCAAAATCATTCTGAAGATGAAGTTTTTTAGCCAACATATAGAACTTTGAGCCATCTATTACCCCTATGGTATTTCTATTCAGAAACATATATTCTTTTTTCTGTATTTCGTTTCCATCACCTACGAATACCGGTCCATTGACTTTCAGATGTATCTTATATGTTTTTAATTTTCGTTCCATATTATACCCCCATGAAGAAAGCTTTTGCATATCGAAATACCGGATGTTTTCCACCGTTTCTTTCTTCAATGATTCTTCCTCTGAATGTATGCGCAAAACATGAACCAGATGAAAAAACATAGAGATCTCTTTTTCGCATTTGCTGCAATGCATATTCTGATGAATCTACAAATCCTGATCTTTTTATTAAAAGATATGAGGAATCTTTTATAACCTGTTCCAATTCTTCATCTTCAGGAAGCGCAGTGGAAAGCAAAATGTTTTTTTCTGATTTTTTCTTTAAATATCCCATCATATCTTCCGGAACTTTACAGACCTTGTATATAAATCTTCCCAGTCCGGAACTTTTCTTTCCACCTATACCAGTATATTGCAGACTTTCAAACAGTTCGTCTAACAATTCCCTGTCACTTTCATTCTCATATCCTGCCAGCACATACAAACCTGTTCCTGTATTAAAGTTCCATGTATTAACCCGAAAAGGTTCCGGCTCCTCCATCCCATGGATTCCTACTGAAACCTTCATATCATAAAGTCCCAGATATTTCATATCCTCCATATGTTCTTCCGGAAAAGTTCCGTTCACAAAATCTGCGAGCGTACTTACTGGGATGTATTTCAAATTTTTGAATTTCTTTTTCTGACGGGAATCTCCCTGTTTGCTTTCATCCTCCGTCTGAACAGCAATCATTGGCTTCGGAATATAGTAATTTTTTCCTATGTATGGGAATGCATCAGAGAATATGATTTTTCCATCTGACACCTGTTTCAGAAATCTATCCTGTTTTTTCATTTTCAGTGCTTCCTGAAACAAAGCTGAAAACAGAGTATCTGCATGAAAAGTGATTTCTGAACTATCTAGATTTCCCCTGCCAAAATGGACTCCATTTATAAACTCCAAACAGTATAATGTATAATTCAAAGTATCCTTCCTTTCACCGACTACTCTTTCACAGCCTCATTCAGAATCGAATTGCATTTTTCCAGCAATGTATTATCAACATGGCCAACAACTGCATCTGTATAAATATCCTGAAATTGGATTTTTCCATATCCTCTGGATCCATTTCCTCCAAGATAATCGTACTGCAATAACTTCATTGCTTCTGCGAGAGTTTCCATATCCTCCAAAAATTCCTGTTCCTCTTCCAATTCATATATCAAATCCAGTTTAAAGACAGAACCTCTGACAGCTCGTTCAATTTGTCTGGGATTTGCCACAGCAGTAGCTCTGGAAATAGAATTTTCAAATTTTACTTCTGTCATACTTTGAAGTCCGGCATCTCGTAACTCTTCTTCATTTTTCAGAACCATATCTGAAAACAGTAATCGGCTTCTTTTTATATTTCCCCTTTTTGAAGAGCCAAACAGTCGTGTAATACGTTCATGATCTTCATTTGGCTCCACTACACGCTCATTAAATTCTTTTGCCAGAAGACTTCTCATTTTTCCCTTCAGAGAGCTTCCGGGAATCATCGGTAGATTTGTTCTGGCGTCCCTTATGATTGGTGAGTCCACAGCCCCAATTGCAGCAAATGCGCCACTTCCACCAATATGCATTCCTGTTTTTACTAAAATATTTCCTGAAATCCTGATTTTTCCATACATAAATCTTTCCTCCTACTGTTCTTTGCCGCCATAATATTTGTGAAATGCAATCAAAGCTTCCATATATTTGCTGAACAACAGATAATTCTTTTTACTCTGTCTGATTTCTTTAAGAATCTCCAGAATTTCTGCCTGTTTTACAAATGCTTTTACTTTTGGCTCCCGACCACATTCATATATAAAACGAATTCTGAGATACTCAATTCTTCCACAAATTTCATCATCCAATTTTTCTGATGTATATGTAAGAACCTGATTATAAATATCTGCAGTCATTGCCAGAAGATTCCGTATTTTAGATGTAGTTACAATATTTACTTTTCCTCTGCATTTTTGCTTTGACTCCTCAACCAGACTCTTAATCGCCTCTTCAGCTTTATCTACATAGTTATTCTCATTAATTCTCATCCCTGTGTTCCCCCTTTTTGCGATGAATGTATGCGTAAAGATTAATTGCTGTTTTCAATTGTCTGCAATCCTGATCCGACTGAATCCACCTGTACATTTTCTGAGACAACTGTCTGTATTTTTCTTTTTTCGGTCCTTCCTCTGTCGGCTCCAGCCTGGAAAGAAGATACATCATTCTTGCAAAATTGATCTTCTCCTCATGTCCTCTTACCAACTCCATCATACGGTATAAGAAGGACATTCCTCTGGTTTCGTCAATACCTTCAAAAAAATCACATAATGCCCTGTATTTTTCCTGAACAACTCCTTCTTCCAGTTCTTTCCATGAATAGGTTCCATCGCTGATCTCTTTTTCTTCATCTCCGTCATCCACCAGATGAATCTCTCCATCCTGAAGTAATGTCACTGCATTTTTTTCCGGCATTCTCTTTGACTCTGATTCCATCATACCGGTTTCTTCTGCAATGGCAGCAATCGGATAAGAAAAATCATAAATACCGATGCCTGCTGAAATGCTTAATGTCCCCTGAGTATATTGTTCAAATTTTCTTCTCAGATCTACAGACAATTCAATAATATCATTCCATGCACCTACAATAAATACATCATCTCCTCCGGAATATACAATTGTAGCCTGTCTTTTCTTTCCACCATTTTTTCCTTCCAGTGAATATTCTCCATTTTCCAGGATGAATCGAATATAATACTTGAAGAATAAGGATAACTGTCTGGATAAAGTAGCTGTTCTGGATAATGTCATATATCTGTCTCCATTTTTTGAATTACAGAATCCTGACACAATAGCCTGTCCAAGATTATCCACATCTGCTCTCAATACCCCGATTCTGCTGATGCCTTCAGCTTCCCGGGCAAATTCTTCAAAAGTACTTCCTGTTGAATAATCTCCTACCCACAGCTTCGTAGCAATATGTTTTCCTGTATAAAGCTTATTTTTAGAATAGGCTCGTACAAAATAATCGTCATTTTCCATTCGTCTGCACAGTTTTTTTTCATCGTCTGCAACCAGACAATATCCTCCCGGCAGTGGCATGGCATCTTCTCTTTCATCTGGATTTTCCAGTACAACGGAGAAAAAATCTGCATACAATACATTTTTTGAAAGCTTCTCTATTTTTCTGCACAGAGCGCAAACTCCCTCTTCATCTACATATCCGATTTTTTTGCAAACCTTACATTCTCTGGAATAATCCTGCTCTTTTCGATTATTTAACCGAATTATTTCTCTCGCCGTATATCTGTGCTGTTTTTGCAACGACAGCATTTTACTCATTTTCCTGAATAACTCTGTATAACTACCCTCCGGAACGTTTCTGAATGCATTCCCTGTACATTGCACATATCCAAAAGCAACAAAAAGATCTGTCTGGAACTGTTTCAATAACCATTCCTTCAATTCTTCCTGAAATTTTTGAATCTGTATAACAGTTTTCGTTGTATTTGCAAGAAGCAGATAACAATGTCCGCCTCCGGAGTATAAAAGATTTGCCCTTGACAGTTGCAGTCTGTCTAAAAGAAGATCTATGATATGCTCCATCATAATTTCCAGGTAAAAAGACCTTGCACGCAAAGTTTTCAATGCATTTTTAGAGCTTATTGTATATATGAAACTCTGTATTCCTGAAATATCCATAGAACATAAGAGAAATGCGTTCCTGTCATAAAAATCCTTCTTATCAAATAATTCCGTCTTATAACTCAAATGATTTTCGTTTAGATAATCATATATGCAGCTAGAAATTGCCGCAGTCAATTTTACATGATCAAACAGAGAAATATCACTTAATTCTTCATTTGAAGTGGAGGATGGCATATAAGAAAGATTTGCTTCCATAACGGCCAGTAAGGAGTTCAGATATTCTTCACTCCAATTCATACCTCTGAAATTATCTAACATTCTCTGACAGATTTTCATATAGAATTCTCTGGAAAATGGCTTTTTCTCAGAAGCAGGATAATTAATCTTCCCCTGATTATCCATATCACCTGGCTGATAATAAAAACTTTGGTTATTTCCATTCAATACATTAAACACGCTCTGAAGCGGGACTGACAGATCAAAACCCTTTTCTTCAGTGTCTTCCTTTTTTCTCCTGTCTGCAAAGGCAGCTATATTATCTGCCAGATAAACGATGTACGCCAGATTATCCTCTTTCAGACGTGCACTTTTGATTTCTGAAAAGTGATGGTATCTTACACAGTCAAGAATCTCTTTATCCTCTATTTTTCCCTCTTCTTTAAGAAAATCATATCCTGATACACTATGATTTCTTCTGTCACTACCTTCCCGGTAAACTACTTTTCCTATGTCATGAAGCAGACTTCCTGTAATCAACTTAATTTTCTGGTCAATCATCTTCATTCCTCCTGACGTATTTCATTGCTCCCATTCCCATGCCTGTCTTAATTCCCACTCCGGCAAATTCTCCGAATTTAAATAACATTCTCAGATATCTTGCCATTGTTTCTGGTCCTCTAATATGAATACAGATACTTCCTGTAAAACCTGTGATCTGAACTTTCTCCAATGGAAATGGTACTGTCTGCAAACGGTACCGCACGATTTCACTCTGTTCAACAAGTGCCTCCAGTGTTTCCTCATCAAACATATCAAAAGCTTCTGAAACAGCACTGTATTTTCTCATAAGACTGGCATATATTAAGCCCAAATCCGGATATATTACATATTTTCCGTCGCTTTTAAAAGCTGTGGGTGTCTGAAACTTTATCTCCAAATATTTCGGACATTTCTTCTCATAAAACTCTGTGATAAGTTCATTATCATTTTTCAAGTGCATCCTTTTATTACATACAGAAATTGATAATCCCTTTTTTCTCAAAAAAATATCTGTACATTCAGACAACGGCATAATTATATTTTCATATGCTTCTTCATTCAAAGTCTTTATTGTCCAGATGGTGCTGTTATTTTCCCTCGTGATACATTGACTATAAGGATTTAACTGGTTTCCATGTAGTCTGGCTGCATATTCTGGAGAAATATTTTCCATAATAACTCCCTGTAAATTTGATGACTGCCTGTAATTTATTTCTTTTGTTTCCAGTTCCATTTGTAATTCTGCATACATTGAAGCACCTCTACAGTAAGTATTTTTGTGTATTTTGTACTTTTTTTATATATTTTATGTCAAATCATTGTACATTATATCACTTTTCATATATAACGTCAATTTGTTTTACTATGAAGTTTACTATGTAGCCAGACAAAAACAGCCGGATAATCAGATAAACTATCTTAATTATCCGGCTATTTTTCCTGCTTCTTTTCTTACATTTACGTCTGCTTTTGTATAAAGTTTTGTCTCTGTATCATCATCCTCGCATTCCGGAGTTTTGAAATCAAATCTCCTGATCATAAATGCAAAGATCACATAATTAAAACTTTCTGACAAATGATTATTCCACGTTTCACTACAAATACATCAAAAAGCTCCTGGAGCTTCAGATTTTTCTAAAGTTCCAGGAGCCATTTTACGTTTGGACACTCTCATGCTCGCGCATGAATCTATATTTTATGTTAATTATGCATTCTTCTCAGCGATAGCTGCCTGTGCTGCTGCAAGACGAGCGATCGGTACACGGAATGGTGAGCAGGATA
>OGRT01001538.1_pt1 | contig 16976 bp, 15 predicted proteins | sample 1553581 | NCBI WGS metagenome assembly OGRT01 (sample SAMEA2580113, study PRJEB22360) | human gut metagenome | biome: human gut; feature: human-associated habitat; material: faeces | place: Denmark | collected 2008/2010
AGGTGCCATCTTTTCTCCAATCCCCCGCCAGTTTTCGGAAGATTTTCCAAGCTTTTCTGCCCAGTCGGATGCGGTCTTCAAAATGAAGCTCCAGTATTCCAGCTCATAGGTGGGATTCTTGGTGGTACGCGGATCGTGTTCCTCCTGCGCCGGAATCAGCGGAGCAGGCAGATCGTAGCAACCTGTTTCTTCATTATAAGAAGCAAAATCGCACATAAACTCAGCAGTTTCTTTAATGACATCCCAGAATTTTTCCAGGAGGGCATCGTCTTTTGTACTGCCATATACCAAAGACAGCATCCAGATAATGTGAGGCTGCTGCCAGATCAGCAGAGTGGCAATTACCGAAGGACTGTCCACACCGTCCCGGTCTACCATCTTCGGCCATCTGGCTCCCTTGTATCCGTTGCAGGCTGCATTTTCTCTGGCCTTGTCCAAATGCTCCAGGTACCAGTTCAGGCTGCCTTTCAGCATCTGCTCGACCACCGGGTGGCGGCCCTCGGTGATGGTCAGCTCGTCGCTGTCATCCACCACAGGGCGGCAGTAGTTGTTTTCAGCGGCCACCTGCGCCAGCGCCGCCAGCACGTCCAGCTCGGCCACTGCATTTGCCGTCCGCTGGATGCGGTCGAGCTGACCGCCGATCGTTTCCAGCAGTTCCGAGAAGAGCCGGTGCTCCAGCGCAATGAGACGCTCATGCGCACCTAAGATCTTGCTTTCCAGCTCTTTCAGCTCCTGGGTGATATAACGCTCGCCAGAGGTGAGGGTCTGCTTGCGGATGTAGGTCTCGGGGACCATGGATTTATAGGAGTTGCTGACCTCGATGTAGTAGCCGAAGACGTGATTATAGCCGATCTTCAGCTTGGGGATTCCGGTCTCCTGCCGCAGGCGCGTTTCCAGCTGGGCGAGGACGCCCTTGGTGTTGTCCCGGATGGAGCGCAGCTCGTCCACCTCGGGGTGGTAACCCTTGGCGATGACGCCGCCGTCCTTGAGGGTGGAGGGCGCATCCGGGTCGATGGCGGCGAGGATGGCCGTCTTCACATCGTCCAGCAGGTCGATTTGTCCTGCAAGAGCAGTCAGCTCCGGGCAGCTGCAGCTCTCGGCCTGCGCCCGCAGTTCCGGCAGGCGCTCACAGGTCTGGGCCATCGTGTAGATCTCCTTGGGGGTGGCGGAGCCATAGACCGCGCGGGTCATCAGGCGCTCGAGGTCGGCGATGTAGTGGAGCTGTTCGATCAGATCCCCCCGCTGCATGGTCTGGTTCACAAGGCTTTCCACCGCGTTGAGGCGGCGGTTGATGGCGGCGCTGGAAATGAGCGGCTGCTCGATCCAGCTGCGGAGCATCCGCTTGCCCATGGCGGTGCTGGTCTTGTCCAGCACCCAGAGCAGCGTTCCCCGCTTTTCGCGGCCCCGCAGCGTCTCGGTCAGCTCGAGATTTGCCCGGGTGACCGGCGACAGGCTCATGAACTGAGCTTCATTATATGTGATGACCGTTTTCAGGCGCTCGACGCCTTTAATTTGCGTATCATGGAGATATTCCAGCAGAGCGGCCATTGCCAGGCGGACAAGGCCGTCTTCTGCGATGCCGGTCTTTGCAGCCCAGTCGCGGCCAAACTGGTTCTCGAGGGAGATGGCCACGAGGCCCGGGGCGTACCGCTCCTCTTCCACCAGCTCGACGGCGCAGTCCATATTCTTTTTGATGTAAGCGGTAATTTCCCGGCAGTCCAGCAGGCCCGGATTCATCAGCACCTCGCTGGGGTGGTAGCGGCAGAGTTCCGCAATGACCGCCGGGGCGATCTTTTCCCGCTTGAGCTCGGTGATATGGGCCGTGCCGGTGGAGACATCCGCAAAGCAAAGGCCCGCTGCGCCGCCTTTCAGAAAAATACTCGCAATGTAGTTGTTTTTGTCGTCCTGAAGCATACTGCTCTCGATGACGGTGCCGGGCGTGACCACGCGGATGATGTCGCGTTTCACAAGACCCTTGGCCTTGGCCGGGTCTTCCATCTGCTCACAGATGGCGACCTTGTAGCCCTTCGAGATGAGGCGGGCCACATAGCCCTCATAGCTGTGGAACGGTACGCCGCACATGGGCGCGCGCTCTTCGAGGCCGCACTGCTTGCCCGTGAGGGTCAGATCCAACTCCCGCGAGACTGTGAGCGCATCGTCGAAGAACATCTCGTAGAAGTCACCGATGCGGTAGAAAAGAATCTCATCCTTATGTTGTTTTTTGATTTCCAGATATTGCTGCATCATGGGCGAAAGCTCTGCCATGACCGTTCACCTTCCTCCCCTAGTTGTCGGTTTGCCATCCAAAACCGCCTGTTGCAAGCAAAACGCGGCCCTGCATTGCACAGCCGCGTTTTGTGTTTCATGGTTTAAGCCTTAGTGGCAGGGGTCTCGCGGGCGCCGGCCGCCGTGGGGGAAGCGGCTGCCGGTGCAGGAAGCGGAAGGCTCCTGCACGGTCATGGGGTCGCCGCCGTTCATTGCAGTGTTGATGATGGCGTCGATATAGTTCACGAGGGCCTCGCAGTCGCGCTTTGCCTCGTTGTAGGCCACCATGCCGTCATCGGCCATGATCTTGCCGTAGAGGTCGTTCACCTTCTGGTTCAGCTCGGCGATGCGCTCATCGCTGCGCTCGGGCTTGCCGATCTCGTTGTTCAGGTCCATGCGGGCCAGATTGAACTCGCCGATGAGGTTCTGCAGTTCCTCGTCCTTGTCGTTCATCTTGCGGGCCTGGTCCATAGCCAGATAGCGGGAGTCGGTCTGAAGTGCCATGGCGGCACGCTTGAAAAGGTCGATGCAATCCATTGTAGTAGTCTCCTTTTATCGTTCCTGTGTTATATATTAGGATAGTGTATCCAGAATATCAATATTATTCCGAAAGTTCGCCCAGCAGGACGGTGGCACGGGCGCCCGTGAGGCGCACCATCGCATAGCTGCCCATGAGGGCGGGGTCAGCCTTGAACTCGACGGTAAGGTTGTTGTCCAGACGGCCCGAGAGGGTGCCTTCATTGCGGCCATAGCCCTCCACGAGGACGCGGACGGTCTGGCCCACCTGAGCCTTCACGAGGGCCATTGCGATTTCGTCCTGAACTTTGAGCAGGCGGGTCATGCGGTCGGTCTTCTCCTTGCGGGGGGTGGGGTCGGGCATATCTGCCGCCTTGGTGCCGGTGCGCTTGGAGTAGATGAAGGTGAACAGCTGCATATAGCCCACCTTCTGCACCAGCTCGAGGGTCTTCTGGAAGTCCTCTTCGGTCTCACCGGGGAAGCCCACGATGATGTCGCTGGAGAAAGTGATGCCGGGGACCTTCTTCCGGGCATACTCGATGAGTTCGAGGTAGTGCTCCACGGTATAGTGACGGTTCATCTGGACAAGCAGACGGTCCGAGCCGCACTGCACCGGCAGATGCAGATGCTTGCAGATCTTCGGCTGGGCCGCGATGGTGTCGATGAGTTTGAAGCTGGCGTCCTTCGGGTGGCTGGTCATGAAGCGGATGTGGTAGTCGCCCGGGACGGTGCAGAGCAGGTTGAGCAGGTCAGAGAAATCCACCTGCTCCTCGAGGCCCTTGCCGTAGCTGTTGACATTCTGGCCCAGAAGGGTGATCTCCTTATATCCTGCCTCCACGAGACTCTTGAACTCGGCGAGAATATCGCCGGGCTTGCGGCTCTTTTCGCGGCCGCGGACGTAAGGCACGATGCAGTAGGTGCAGAAGTTGTCACAGCCATACATGATGGGCAGCCAGGCACGGAACTCGCTCTCACGGCGGATGGGGATATTCTCCACGATGACGGGGCGCTGAGCCGGCTCCATGAGCACCCGCTTGTGCTTCTGCAATTTCTGAGCGATGAGCTGGGGCAGCGTGTCGATGCCGTCCACGCCGAACACGAGGTCTACGTAGGGGTAGCTCTGGCGCAGCTTTTCTACAACGTGCTTCTGGTTGGCCATGCAGCCGCAGAGGCCGATGATGAGGCCGTGCTTCTTCTCTTTCAGGCCCTTGAGCGCGCCCACGTTGCCGAAGACGCGCTGCTCGGCGTGCTCACGGACGGCGCAGGTGTTGAAAAGGATGAGGTCGGCGTCCTCGGGCTTGTCACACAGGCCGTAACCGATGTCCATCAGCACGCCCTTGATGCGCTCGCCGTCGTTGACGTTCTGCTGACAGCCGTAGCTGTGCACAAAGGCCAGCGGCGGGGTGTCGTAGGTCTGCCGCACCAGCTCGGCGGCAACGGTATTATGTTCAAAGTTAATGTATTCCAAAAAAACCATCCTTCTCCGCCGGGCAGGGCAGTCCCATGCGGCGAAACTCTATTTTCTGCTATTATATAAAAGACACTCTTTAGTATACCCTGTTTGGCCGCTGCGGGCAAGAGGAAACACGCAAATTTTATGCCTGTTTGGCCGCTGCAACCTCTGCATCCTGTCTGCGGCAGCACTCTTCGCACACGCCCAGCAGCACCACGGCGCAATCCTGCACCCTGCCCTTCTGGTTTTTGACCAGTTCCATCACCTGTTTTCCGTCCACATCTGCATCGGTCACGCCGCCGCAGACGGTGCAGTACAAATGGCTGTGCCACGGCAGAGTGTGGTCAAAACGGTCGGCCTTGCCGGGAATGGACACCCGGCGCACACGCCCGGCCTCCACCAGACTGTTCAGGTTGCGGTACACGGTGCCAAGGCTCAGGTTTGGGCACTCCTGTGCGGCTTTATCGTAGATCTCTTCCGCAGTCGGGTGGTCGCACAGCTGCTCCACCGTCTGCATGACAAGCTCCCGCTGTTTTGAGTAGCGCATATCCATCCTCCTTTTTACACGGTTCAGACGTTTTCTTCCCCTTTGATCTTTGCCCAGTACGCCCGGGCTGCCTGCTCGGTCTTGTTGTCGCCAAAGGTGTAGTATTTGGTATCCTTCAGCACATCCGGCAGGTACTGCTGCTGTACCCAGTGGTTTGCGTAGCTGTGGGCATATTTGTAGTTCTGCCCCTTCACCAGCGCATCCTCGCCATCAAAGTGCTTGTTTTGCAGCTGGCGTGGGATGGGGCCGGTGCGCCCGGCCTGCACATCCGCAATGGCTGCGTTGATGGCGTCGTGGGCGCTGTTGGATTTAGGGCTGGTGGCCACCAGAATGACCGCGTCCGCAAGCGGCAGACGCGCCTCCGGCAGACCCACCATGTTGGCAGCATCCACCGCCGCCTTGACGATGGGAATGATCTGCGGGTAGGCAAGCCCCACATCCTCGCAGGCGCACACCATCAGGCGGCGGCAGGCAGAGGGCAGATCTCCCGCTTCCAACAGGCGTGCCAGATAATGCAGTGCCGCGTCCGGGTCGGAGCCGCGCATGGACTTTTGGTAGGCGGACACGATGTCGTAGTGGTCGTCGCCCTCCCGGTCGTAGCGCATGGCGGTGCGGCGGGTGACCTGCCGGATCATATCCAGAGTAATGCGCTTTTCTCCGTTTTCCACCGGTGCCGCCGTGACTGCAAAGTCCAGACAGCCCAGCGCCTTGCGCAGATCGCCCCCGGCGCTTTCGGCCAGATAGGCACAGGCGTCCTCGTCCATGCACACCGGCACCTGCTCCCCCTCGGAAAGGCGCTGCACGGCGTTGCGCACCCCGCGCTCCACATCCGCTGCGGCAAGGGGCTTGAACTCAAACACAGTGCAGCGGGAAAGCAGGGCATTATAGATGTAAAAATAGGGGTTCTCGGTGGTGGAAGCAATCAGGGTGACGCTGCCGTCCTCGATGCATTCCAAAAGGCTCTGCTGCTGCTTTTTGTTCAGGTACTGGATCTCGTCCAGATACAGCAGAATGCCGCCCGCCGCTGCCAGCGTGCCGATATCCTTGAGCACCGCCTTGATATCCCCTGTGCCGCAGGAGGTGCCGTTGAGCTTGTGCAGGGTCATGCCGCTGTTCTCGGCAATGATACGTGCCACCGTGGTCTTTCCGGTGCCGGAGGGGCCGTAAAAAATCATGTTGGGAATGCGTCCGCTCTCGATAGTGCGGCGGAACACCCGCCCCGGGGCCAGCAGATGCTGCTGCCCGCACACATCCGCCAGCGTTTTGGGACGCAGGCGCTGCGCAAGAGGTTCGTTCATGGTGGTTTCTCCTTCCCTGCCCGCAAGGCACTTTTTATATAGTATAACGCATTTAGAAAAGGAGGACAAGGGCTTTTCTGAAAATCATTCTCAGATAATGTCCCGTAAACATTTACAAATCCTGTCAAACATGGTATGATTCAAGTATTCCCTTTCAAAGGAGGTTTGTCCCATGCCGGTACGAAAAAAGGCCCCAGAGGACCTTACCGCAAAAAAAGCGCTGGCGCTGGAAGTCATCCGGCGTCTCAAGGCTGAATACCCAGATGCAGGGTGCACGCTGGACTACGACCACGCATGGCAGCTGCTAGTCAGCGTGCGGCTGGCCGCCCAGTGCACGGATGCCCGGGTGAACATTGTGGTGGAAGAGCTGTTTGCAAAATACCCCAGTGTGGCGGCGCTGGCTGCCGCCGAACCGGAGGACATTGAAGCCATCGTCAAGCCCTGCGGGCTGGGACACTCCAAGGCGCGGGACATCTCGGCTTGTATGCGGATGCTGCGGGACAAGTACGACTGCCGGGTGCCTGACACCTTTGACGAATTGCTTGCCCTGCCCGGCGTGGGGCGCAAGAGCGCAAACCTGATCATGGGCGATGTGTTCGGCAAGCCCGCCATCGTTACCGACACCCACTGCATCCGGTTGTGCAATAAAATCGGCCTTGTGGACGGCATCAAGGAACCGCAGAAGGTGGAGATGGCCCTGTGGAAGATCATCCCGCCGGAGGAAGGCAGCGACCTTTGCCACCGCTTTGTGATGCACGGCCGTGCGGTGTGCAATGCCCGCAAGCCGGAATGCGAAAAATGCTGTTTGAAAGACATCTGCCGCACCGCCCGCGAAGCCGCCGGGCAGCAGGCAGAGCCGTGATTTTCAAGGAGGTATAATCTATGATCACCTTTACCATTTTACTTATCGTTGCCCTGCTGTGTGTGCTGGTGGGCTGTCTGACCGGTCTGCTGACGCTGGTGGGCGTGCTGGCCTCCCTTTTTGTGGGCGTGCTGGTGGGTGCACTGGCCGGATATCTGGCCGGGCGTTTTATGGGCACGGAAACTTCCCTTGGCCGCAACATCCTGATGGGTGTGCTGGGCAGCTTTGTGGGCGAGTTTTTGTTCGGCCTGCTGGGCATCCACGCTTCCGGCAGCTTTTCTTCCTTTGCCATCTCGGTGATCGGTGCCTGCATCTGCATCTGGATCGGCCAGAAGATCTCCAAGTAAGTTTTTTGTAACAGTACGCCGCCGCATTCTGCTGCCGGAGTTTCCGGGCAGGGTGCGGCGGCTTTTAGCTTTATATCCGAGCAAAAACGTCTTGCGCAGAAATATCTTCCGTTTGATTAAACCACGATGCACACGCACCGTGGTTTTTGTTTGTCCATTTTTAGCACGATACAGAAATGCACCGTGCTATTTTTGCATCACCTTGCGCCACTGATCAAAACCTATATCCATTCCCCTTTCTTATACCCCGCTATTCCCGCGAGAACTGACGCTCATTGGCGGTGTTGCACTATAAAAAGCTTTGCCGTTTACGGTGCCCTGCGTCATGCCAATCAAATCGATCAGCTGATCCTCAGAATATGCAACCGGACAGTTTTTCAGTTTCTTGGTGCTACACGAATAGGCTCCATCTGTTAAGGTGACTACACCCATCCGTTCCAGACTTGCCAGCATCTTTCCAAGTTCTTTTCGGTCACATTTTATTCCTTTTTCCGAAATAGCTGTTGCAATCTGGGATGCCGACAATGTTTTTTCAGTTAGCAGCATGGCCAATGCAAATTTTGCTCCTTTTAAGTAGTAGGGGATGATTTTATTGCGTATCCAAATTCCCTTTTTCATGTTGCAGTTCTCCTCTCAGGATCTGCCCATCCTCGATCCGAATGACCTGCTGCGCCTTTTGCGCAATTTCCGGGTTGTGGGTAACAACGATAAGCGTTTGTCCAAACTCCGCAGCGCATTCCATCAGCAGCCGCATCGTATCCTCACCCGTCCGCGTATCCAGATTTCCGGTAGGCTCGTCTGCAAAAACGATGCGCGGTTTTGCGATGAGCGCACGAGCGATCGCCACACGCTGCTGTTGTCCGCCGGAAAGCTGTGCGGGGCGGGAATGCAGCTTGCCCGCAATGCCCAAGATTCCGGTCAGCTTATGGAGCATCTGTTCATCCGGCGCTCTATGATCCAGATAAAACGGGATCAAAATATTATCCCGCACCGTGTACTCCGGGAACAGGCGGAAATCCTGAAAAATAAAGCCGATCTTTTGCCGCCGCACCTGTGCCAGCTGCTCCGCATTCATCGCATAAATGTCCTGACCGTCCAGCAGCACCTTACCGGTGGTGGGCGGCAAGAGTCCTCCCAGAATTTTCAGGAGCGTAGATTTTCCGCTGCCGCTGGAACCGATGATGGACGCAAATGTACCGTTTTCAAGGGTCAGGTCGCTATTTTTGAGGGCGTGAACAGCGCTTTCTCCTTCCCCGTAGGTTTTGGAGATCTGCACAGCTTCCAGAATTTTATCCTTCATAAGATGTCCCCCTTGGATGCTTTTTTACGAATAAAGGAGAAGATCGGCAGCAATGCTGCGGACAGCCAGAACACCATCAGCAGAATGCTGACCATGATCTGACTTCCCACAGGTTTATGGAACGCATACACCCGCCCGTTTGTATGGATACGGATCAGGTCGAGAATGCTCTGGATCGGAACGATACGCGAAACTGCCGCATAGACAACGATGTTCACAAGCAGCGTTGTCCCAACGATGACCGGGAGCAGCAGCTTTGCATAGGACAGCACCAGTTTTTTCGGGGAAACGCCCAGCGTCAGGAGAAGCGACAGACGCTGCTGCTGGACTTCATAAGCTGAAAGATTCAAAACCACCAGCAGCGCACACCCCAGAAGGACCCCGAATACCGCAAGGATGCCGACAAGGAAAGCGCTCTGTGTGCCCTCGGTGTAGCTCTGGCTGATCAGGTCGTAGTTATCTGCACGCAGGATACCATTCCTGCGCGTCGCAATGGAGGAAATAGACCGACGCAAAGAGAAATTGCTGCCAGCGGACAGCTTCACGTTCAGGCTGCTGTATCCTTCCTTTTCCATAAAGTAGCTTCCTGCGCTCTCAAACATTTTATGGTAAAGAGCCGTACTGACAAAAATCGTGCCGCTGGAAATGAGCCGGTCTGTTGTCAACAGCGTGTAGTTGTTCGCAGACTTTACGACACCGACAATGGGCAGCTGGGCTGTATACGTCCGGTAGACCTCATTCCCGGCTTCATCCTGCCCGGTATAGCGCCGGTATTGGATGCTCAACTTGTCCCCGGCTGCGAAAACCGGTTCAACAGGAATACTGCCCTCCGTTTGGGTGTTCTGATAATACTCATCCGCAGCGGGGTCATAATAGCAATCTCCCCACAGGGTCAAAACAGAATCCCCGGACAGCAGCGTCTCTATTTCCTCGTCCGAAACGCCGGCATCTGCGGCAATGCGGCGCAGTTCGTCCTCCGGCAAGGCGCAGACAGTCGTGTTCAGCGTTCCCTTTTCTGCATTTCGCAGCAAGCTCGGAATGTCCGTAAAGAAACCGTTATCCTTGACCCAGATATCGGCAAGCATATGGCTAGACTGGATCTTGTCTGATGTCACTGTATAGGTATCGGTCAGATCAATTGCAGCGGAAACCTCTTCCACACCGGGCAATGCAGCAAGATCCTCTTTCAGAGAAAACGGCATCCCGGAGGTTCCGTTCATCTTGATGGACAGACAGGCATATGGTGCATCCAAATCATACGGCAGCATGACACGCCAGCCGACATACAGACAGCTGACGGCGATCAGCAATACCGCACAGCCGACACCGATCTGCGGTGCAAGCGGCAACTGTGCCAAGCGGAATTTTTTTGCAGGTTTCTCTTTGGGTTTTGCGGTCTGCGGGCGAACCAGCACCGCAGGCAAAAGTGCGCCCAGCAACACGGAGAGCAGAAACAGCACTGCCAGCGGCACAAGAGATGCAGCGGGGATCATCAAGAACGAAAGGTGCTTTTGCAGCCCCAGACCGATGGCCGCAGCACCGCAGCCCAGTGCAAACCCTGCAGCAACTGCCGCAAGCCCGGCAAAAAGCGCTTCCCACAGGCACATGAGCCGGAGATCCCGGTTCTTAGCCCCCAGCGTCAGGAAGGTGTTGATGGTATGTACACGCTTGTGCAGAACGATCAGGAAATACTGCGCCACTGCAAAAAAGCTGACCAGAATCGCTGCGACCAGTAAAAAGCGCAAAGAAGATGAAACGGTATCCTCCTGCGGGTAGGCATACTCGTTTGCCACTAAAGCAGGGTCGGTCGAAGCGGTCACGGGTGCGGCTGCATTCAGGTAATAAAATGTCTGGAACTTTTGCCCGTCCAAGGCAAGCGGCTCTGTCACAATGCTGCTGACGGTCAGATTGCCGTTCAGATTCCAATACACATCATAGGCAGGCAAAACACCGCACAGGGTATAGGCTTTTTCCATCACTGCGCCGGAGCCTGCCAGCGGGTCGTAATCATTGGCAGCGACCTTCAGCGTGACCGTCTGCCCTACGTCATAGGAGCAGCCCAGCGCATCCAGCAGTGTCGTTGTCATAGCAATCTCATCGGACTGCGTGGGAAAATCACCGCTGATTGGCACGATACGTCCCAGCTGTGCAAAGGTATCGTCTACCGTTCCGATACCACCCGCCACACCATCGTCTATACCTAAAACGATTCCATTCTGGATTACTGTGCTGATCTGTGCGGATGCGGGCAAGGCGTCTTGTGCCTGTGCGGCATCCGCAGCAGTATCCGACAAACGCAGGTACTGCCATTCGCCATATAACTCACAGCGGGTGTCCTGCAATACCTGTGCAGAGCTGACGGAGTAGATCACCGCCGCCGTCAGGAACGAGAAAACCAGTGTCAGCAAAAGCAGCAATAGGCTGGTCTGCTTCTTGCGGCCAAGCATCCCATGAAACGCCAGAATGATAGATGGACTTTCTTTGATTTTCATAAGGCACCCTCGCTGTATAAGCGAAAACACTTTGTCTCCAAAATTGTAATGCCACTCCATGTTTGGAGCTTTCCAATTTTAATATACCATGGATTTTTTTGAAATCAAGACCTTTGGCAAAAGTGGTATGTCACACCGCTTGATGCGACGCTTTTTACTGACCGCCTGTTTCAAAAAAGAAGTTGTCCTCACGATGGTGCTATCTTTATATTACGCTTTTGATCGTGGAGCAATATATATGAACAACCGAGAAAACAGATTTTCCCGCTTCTGTCTGCATAGATAGGTCAATGATCCTACAAACACTTGACAGCAGGACAGGAAACGAGGTAAACTATTGCAAGTATAGGCTCATTCTGTCTTTCAGAATGAGATGATTCAATAGGGCACAAATGATTGCACTGGGATCCATTGAAACCCAGATCTTTTGCTTATATTGCGGGACAGGGCGAAGTTGGTGCTGTAACAGATCACTATTTTTCAGCAAATAAAACCCTTATTGCAAAAATATATTGTAGATCAAAAGCACTCCTCTTTCCCAGAATGACTTCACCAAAATCACAACGAAAGGTTAAAGGAAAAATGAACTATCCTGCCAAGTATTTTGTACTGGAACAGGGCGAGCTGCCGGAGGTATCCGGCGGCGGCTTGCTGGATGTTTTTGACCGCGTGACCGCTTATACGTTTCAGAACCAGTTTCTGGGCAGTATGCGCACTGCCGTGTGGAACTGCCTGCTGCAAAAAAGCCTGCAGCCGACGGTAGACTGGGCAAAAGACTTCTGGCAGATGTCCCTCCTGCGAAAAGCGACCTTTCTGTACGGCGGTGTCCGGTTAGGGCAGACCGTGGCCAACTACTGGAAGATGTAAGACGGCAGGGTGATATATGGAGAACATCAAGCTGTTGGTGGCGATGCACAAAGCGTACTGTCTGCCGGAAGATGCAGTTTATGCGCCCATTCAGGTGGGCGGTGTACATATTCCGGGCATGGAAAACGCGCTGAGAGACGACACCGGAGAGAATATCTCAAACAAAAACAGATCCTATTGTGAGCTGACTGCTCTTTACTGGGGCTGGAAAAACCTGCAGGCAGATTATCTGGGGTTGGTGCATTACCGGCGTTATTTTGCCCGCAGAATGCCCGGCGGCAGAAAGTTTGACCGCATCGCATCAGGAACCGAGATCCATGCTGCACTGGAAAAAGCCCCTGTGATCCTGCCAAAAAAGCGCAATTATTGGATCGAAACGACCTATACCCAGTACATTCACGCCCATCATAAGGAAGATCTGGATGCTGTACAGAGTATCCTTGCAGAAAAATACGCAGCCTACCTGCCGGCCTACGCAGCTGTCATGGGGCGCACCAGCGGGCATCGGTTCAATATGTTCGTCATGCGCAGGGACATTCTGGATGCATACTGCACATGGTTGTTCGATGTGCTGGCAGAAGCCGAAAAGCGTATCGATGCGGACCGTTATGATGCGTACAATGGCCGTGTTTACGGTTTTCTGGCCGAGCGGCTGCTGGATGTCTGGATGGAAACGAACCATATTGCGTATACGGAACTGCCCGTGGTGTTTTTGGAAAATCAGCACTGGCTCAAAAAGGGCACCGCATTTCTCAGCCGTAAAATTCGATATAGGAGACCGTAAAGAATGCTGGTTTATATTGCGGCCACGCTGATCTCCTGCCTGTTGGCAGTCTGGTGCGAAAAACGGAACACCGATGCTCTGAACGCTATTGACAGCAAACAGCGCTGGGGAGCACTTGTGCTCTGTTCCCTGCCGCTTATATTAGTAAGTGCGGCGCGGTGGGGCGTGGGCACAGATTTCCTTTATACCTATCTGCCGGAATTCCGGGCTCTGCAGTGGCTGCGGGCAGGCGGTGGCGATGCGCTGTGTCAGGAGCTGTTTGCGCCGATGCGCGAAGATCTTACCCGGTGGGGGCTGTATGAGAGTCCAGAGTCTGCTTTGCAGTTCTTTTTGGGTGTGCTGGACAATTGTGAGCCAGGGTATCGGGTCTTGATGGAAGCTGCTGTGGCATTGGGCGGAAACTTTCGTCTTGTAATCGCGGCAACATCTGTTATAATAGGTTTGTGCGTTTATTATGCCATATTCACCCAGTGTTCTGCTCCGGTTCTGGCTATCTACCTCTATGTAGCCAGCAGCAATTATTTCCTCAGCATGAACATCATCCGGCAGTACATTGCCATTGGCATCGGGCTGGTGGCCGTACAGTTCATCCGGGAGAAGCGGCTCTTCCCTTTTCTGGCCTGCGTGGCGGTGGCAATGCTGTTCCACACTACAGCGGTGGTACTGCTGCCGTGTTATTTTTTGTGCCGGGTCGAGCTGAACCCCCGCTATGCCCTGTTGCTGACAGCAGGCGTGCTGGCCTGTTCTGGTGTTTTGGGTACGGCTGCTGCCTGGCTGATGCCGCGGATCGGGCTGGGATATTATGCCCGTTATCTGGGTTCTGCATGGAGTGAAGACGGCTTTGAGACGATGTTCTTTGTCATAAACCTGTGCGTTCTGCTGTTCTGCGGGCATTACTGGAATGCAGCAAAGCAGCGCTGTCCCTATTACGTTATTTGGTACAACATGACCTTGTTAGGGACTTTTGCACTGGCACTGTCCGGGGTGCTGCCGTTGATGAAACGGTTGAATTACTACTATGCAGCCCCGCAGTTCCTGCTGCTTCCGGAAGCGCTGCAGACAGAAACAGACCCGCACCGCCGCCGCATCCTGACCGGGTTGGTGGCAGTTGCCTTTGCGGCAGAAACTCTGGTAGCTGTAGTGCTGCTGAACAAAAACGAAGTGTTGCCATATCGACTGTGGTGATCACTGCATAAAGGAGAGAAAGTCGTGATCAAATGCACGGAGAGGTCAGGTGTCTATCAGGCAGTCAAACGCCTTTTTGATATTCTGGCAAGTCTTGCGGCTCTGGCGGTGTTGTCCCCGCTCTTTCTGGTGATCGCCATTTTGATTTTATCAGAAGACGGCAGACCGGTTTTTTACAAACACACCCGGGTGGGCAAGGGTGGAAAAACATTTCAGATGTACAAGTTCCGCACAATGTATCAGGACCGGAGGATCGTTCTGACCCCGGAGCAGCAGGTGGAGCTGCAGCAGGAGTTCAAATTGGAAAACGATCCCCGTGTGACCCGGATCGGCAGCAAGCTGCGGATGTCCAGTCTGGATGAGCTGCCGCAGCTGCTGAATATCCTGAAAGGCGATATGAGCTTTGTGGGGCCGCGGCCCATTATGGAGCGGGAATTTGAATTTTATACTCCGGCGGAAACCGCAGCATTTCAGAGCGTCAAGCCCGGTCTGACCGGGTACTGGCAGGCGTATGCCCGCAACGATGCAACCTATCAGAGCGGGGAACGTCAGGCCATGGAGATGTACTACGTAAAGAATGTCTCCCCCTGGCTGGATATCCGTATCCTGTTCAAAACCGTAGGCGCAGTGCTGCGGAAGTCCGGTGTAAAGTAAGGCAGTAAGGCAACTTGTAAAAAGGAAGCAGCGTTTATGAAGAATGCACTGAAAAAAACGTTGTGTGGGATCGGATCGTGTGCGGTAGTGGCAGGGGGTCTGCTGTATTTTAGAGCTCATACAGAGCCATCGCCTTTGCCCGTCAGTGAACCTCCGGCTGCACAGAGTGCGGTCTCTGAGCCGGAAAGCAATTCGTCGACAGATACGGCAAAAGAAGACGTTGAGACCCTGATCCAAGACGGCGAGAACATGAGCAGCTCGGAAGTGGAAGAACTGCTTGAAAAGATCGCCGCACAGGAAGAAAACGCTGCCGGAAGTGAAGCGTCTGCTGCAGCCAGTTCATCCCGTCCGGAGGGGGCTTCCAGTGCAGATACCAGCACGGCTGCGGTCTCCAGTTCTGTTGTATCGCAAAGCCAGAGCACATCCGCTGCTGCTTCTCAGCCACAGCAGGACAAATGCGACGCGCAGATCGAAGCGTTGGTAGCGCAGCTGTACCAGCAGCAGGAGCGCTATGAACGGGAGCTGCTGGAGATCATCCGGCAGGCACATCAGGAGTATGTTGCTTACCCAGAAGATCAGCGCAGCCTGATTTTGAAAGTACAGGTCGTTCTTGGAAAAACAAATGTTCTGACGGCGATGGAAAAGGACTGCGATGCCGAAGTGAATAATATATGCAGCCAGATGACGGCTATTCTCAAGGCAAATGGTCGGGATACTGCCATCGTGCGGGAAGTAAAAAAGACATACACCGATAAAAAAGCAGAACTCAAGCAGGAACTTATCCGTCAGACTTACAGCGGCGGCGATGGCAGCGGTTCGGCCGGGCATTGGTTGTATGATCGGCTGGAATGAAAATTTGTATCTACAAGCAGTTTGCTTTTTTAGTGCCTAAGCAGCACCCGCAAACTGCATATCGCAAGCATGATGTTTTATAGGCACTTTTTTTGAAAATCGCGATAACAAACAACGATCACGAGGTGGAATTATGAAATACCCCTGCAATTACGATCTTCTCCGCGAAGAAGAAATGGTCTATATCGCTGGTGGTTCAGCGCTGGATGCATTCAACTACCTGTTTGGTGACTGGTTCCGCGATATGCTGCTTTCCGATATCCGCAATGCAACGTGGGGCAGTATGCAGCAACTGAATGTACAGCCTGTGGTGGACACCGGCAAAAAGATCGCTAGTTGGGCTTGGCCGGCACAGCTGGCCTATGGGTACGGTTTCTACCGTCTGGCGCTGACCGTAAAGAGCTTTCTGACCCAGTAAAATGAAAAAACGAAGCCGTCAGAGTATCATGTGATATCTATCACACGGTACTCTGGCGGCTTCTTATTTTATAGCAATTCAACTTTTTAATGCAACAGCAGCAGCGCTGCATTGCATATCGCCGATATGCTGTTTGAATGTTGCACTAATTTCTTGACTTGCGATAACGATCATTCTGCTATCACTTCGGTTCCAGTCACTTCACGCCTGTCTTTTTCGCGGTAAAACGCTGATACGCAGGCAGCGGCAGCAGCACACGGCCTGCCAGCGGCTGCACCTGTACCGACACCTGCTTGCAGGGAGCGCACTCGCCGTCCACGGTGGCAATGATCGGCCCGCGGCCATCTGCTGCCCGCAGGCTGACCGATTTTGCGCGGCGATAGATAAAGTAAGGCTTTGCGGCCTCGGTGAGCTGGCCGTTTTGAAAGTGCTGGCCGTTTTTGTACAGCATCAGCAGCTTTGCAATGACCCGGCGGCTGACCTTGCGCACGATGAACACATCAAGCCAGCCGTCATCCGGCTGTGCCTCCGGCCCTGCCATAAAACCGCCGCCGTAGGCGCGGCCATTGCACACCGCGCACATCAGGCAGTCCACGGTCAGCACCTCGCCGTCAATGACGTACTCCACCCTGCGGCCGATATGCCCGCACAACTGTTGTACGATGGACAGTGCATAAGCTGCTTCGCCGCCGCACAGCGGGATGCGCCGGAACTTGGGGATGCCGTAGGCCACCTGTGCGTCCAGACCGGCGGCGCAGATGGTGGCAGAAAGCCCCAGACTGGTGCGCATCAGGTCGATGGGCACTGCCCCGCCTGCCAGCTGGGCGTCCAGATCCAGAAACTCCTCCTTTGTACCGTAGGTGCGCAGAAAGTCGTTGCCGCTGCCATAGGGCAGGCAGCCCACGGCGGTTTTATCAAAGCCGTGGGCACCGGTGAGCGCCTCGTTGAAGGTGCCATCACCGCCAGCGGTAAAAATGCGCAGCTCCACCCCGGCCTTCTGGGCGGCAGCGGCGGCAGCGCGGGACAGCTCCCGGGCGTGGCCTGCGTGGGTGGTAACACGAATGGTGTAGTCCTCCGGGGCAAGCCCGGCACCGGCAGGCGCCGCCCCCGGCTCCCGCCGGCAGGGGTGTGGGACA
>OGRT01001539.1_pt1 | contig 16976 bp, 14 predicted proteins | sample 1553581 | NCBI WGS metagenome assembly OGRT01 (sample SAMEA2580113, study PRJEB22360) | human gut metagenome | biome: human gut; feature: human-associated habitat; material: faeces | place: Denmark | collected 2008/2010
GGCGTCCATTTGCGCCCCGCAGCCATGGCACCGCGGGTGCGTATCGGGGACGTCGTCCCCGCGCACCTCCTCACCGCACTCAGAGCACTCCCACAAATCATACACAGGCGCGCTCATACTCCAGGCCAATCCACTTCCCATGCCGCACCGGGGCCACATATCCGCCCAGCCGGTTTAAGGCTCTCTCACAGGTAGGACACAAATCTTGCGGTGTGGCCGTCCCAAACCACTCCCCACACGCTTTACACTCAGCCATCCTGCTCCTCCCGGTCTGTCTGCACCAGATTGCGGATTCTTTTAAGGGGGATTTCTCCGCAGGCGTCCACGTAAAGGTCTCTCTGCTTTGCCAGCAGTCCTATCTCCTCCGGCTCCAGTCCCGTGTCCTCATAGGCTCCAAGCCGGTCCACAATCTCCCCCCGCTTTTCGCAGTTGCAATCGCAAATGTCATTGCAATGCTCGCTACACCGGGCGTAATACCCATCAGATTTTTTGTAATGCAGTTCTGTCAGTCGTTCCACGTCAATCCTCCCACATTCTGGCCCGCTCAGCGTCTCCAGTTCTTTAATTGCCTCCTGGAGGATCCGGCAGCCATGTACCCCACAGTCATGCTCGTGCCCGCAGCCCAGGCAGGCCAGAGAGCCGGTCTGCACCTTCAGCCGTCTCAGCGCGGCGGTCAGATTTTCAAGTCTCATTTTTGATCTCCCTCTCCTCGTCCTCCAGGTACAGCGGACACTGGATCACCGTGTAGGAGGTCATCCCGTGGGCCCGCACCTGTTTTTTGGCTGTCCAGCCGGGCACCGGCTCAAACCGCACCCGGTGCGCCATCCCGTCATACTCACACCAGGGGCATCCCATGGCCCCCAGCGCCCGGCGGCAGCTCCAGCATAAGGTCATCATAGCGCTCAAAACGGCAGTTCGCCGTCGTCGTCCAGGTCCTGGAGGTCCCCGGCCGGCGGGGGTATCCCGGCTATCTCTATACGGATCTTGCCACTATGTATGAGCGGGCAGGCCGTCAAGTGGGGCGGGCGGGTTCCATCACCATGATCCCCATTCTTACTATGCCGGAGGATGATAAGACCCACCCGATCCCAGACCTGACAGGCTATATTACGGAAGGACAGATCATCCTTTCCCGGGAGCTGCACCGGGCTGGCATTCAGCCGCCGGTGGATGTGCTGCCCTCTCTGTCTCGCTTAAAAGACAAGGGGATTGGGGCAGGAAAGACCCGGGAGGACCATGCGGGGACGATGAATCAGTTGTTTGCGGCCTATTCTGCAGGTAAGCAGGCGAAAGAACTCATGTCAATTTTAGGGGAGGCGGCCTTGTCGCCCACAGATCTGCTGTATGCCCGATTTGCCGAGGAATTTGAAAAGAAATACGTCGGTCAAGGCTTTGAGGAGAATCGATCCATTCAGGAGACTTTGGCGATTGGGTGGGATCTGCTGTCGATCTTGCCGGAAACGGAGCTGAAACGGATCAAGCAGGAACACATCGACAAATATCTTCCCCGACAAGCGTAAGGAGGCGGAAAGATGCCATCGGTCACAGTGAATGCCACGCGGATGGAATTGACCCGGCTCAAGAACCGGTTAAAAACAGCAGTGCGGGGGCACAAGCTGCTCAAAGACAAACGGGATGAACTGATGAAGCAGTTCCTGGAGAGTGTCCGGGAAAACCGTACCCTTCGGCGTCGGGTGGAGGAAGGATTGATGCGGGCCCATGGTTCGTTTACCGTGGCATCCGCTCTGATGTCCCCGGAGGGGTTAGAACAAGCGCTGCTTTATCCCAAGCAACGTGTGGAGTTGGATATGACCACCCGCAACATCATGTCAGTTCCTGTTCCTATGTATACTTTTTGGACGAAAGAGTGTAAAGGGAAAGGGCTTTATCCCTATGGCTTTGCCATGACATCCTGCGAAATTGATGGCGCAGTGGAGGCGCTCTCCTCTGTTTTTCAGGATATGCTGAAGCTGGCGCAGGTGGAAAAGACCTCACAGCTGTTGGCGCAGGAGATTGAAAAGACGCGTCGGCGGGTGAATGCGTTGGAATATGTTATGATTCCCCGTATGCAGGAGAGCATCAAATACATTAGAATGAAACTGGAGGAAAATGAACGAAATAACATAGTTCGATTGATGAAGGTCAAAGATATGCTCCTGGCTGAAGCGTTGGAAGAGAAACGGAGGCAGGATCAGGAAATAGTTCAACATCTGTAAAGTCAATGTACTTTACATATATTCAGGGACGGTCAACCTTGCAGTTTAATGGTAAGGTTGGCCGCTTTTGAATTTTGTATTTATTATAAAGAGAGAACAACAAGCTGGACCAGGCATGAAAGTGGAGAGCTGGACCAGCGTTTTTATTTCTTGGGAAACTTTCTCTCGTTGCTCCAGATAACTTGCAGGTATTTGGGTAGGCTATGCAGGGACTGGAAAGGGGGGCAGAGCGGATTTGTGCTTTGATTTCTCGAGAAAATATTAATATAACTTTAACACTCCAGGGAATTCGCTAAGGGCACATTCACGAGGGTTCTGCTATAATTGCTCTGCAAAAAAGAGAAAAACAAAGGAGGGAACAAAAGTGCTTGACCTAATTATGGTGGCCACATTGGCTGTTTGCTGTGGGCTTGTCTATTTGTTGGTCCACTGGTGTCACAAACAGGTGGACAGCAACGAATGACCCAGGCCAATGTATGAAAGGAGGAAGTATTGTGATCATACTTGGCGTAATCGTATTGCTTCTGGGCGCTTACCTTGTTTATGCGCTGGTTCACCCGGAAAAATTCTAAGGCACGCAGGAGGTAGCCATTATGCTGCAGTTAATCCTGACGATTATCATTTACTTGATCATCGTCATTCCCGTGGGCGTTTATTTGTATCACGTCGCTGCGGGGAAACGCACCCTGGCAGATCCGGTTTTTAACCGCATTGACGGGGCAATTTACAAAATCAGCGGGATCAATCCCAACCAGGGCATGAATTGGAAAAAATATGCCCTTTGCCTGTTAGGAACCAATGCCATTATGATTCTGATTGGATACATCATCCTGCGGATTCAGAGTATTGGCCTGTTCAACCCCAACGGGATTGGCGCCATGGAGGAAACCCTTTCCTTCAACACCATCATCAGCTTTATGACAAACACCAACCTCCAGCACTATTCCGGTGAGTCTGGACTGTCCTATCTCTCCCAGATGCTGGTCATCACCTTTATGATGTTTGTCTCTGCCTCCACTGGGTATGCCGCTTGCATTGCCTTTATTCGTGGCCTGGCAGGAAAGACCAAGGACAACGTGGGTAACTTCTTCGTGGACTTGGTTCGTGTTACAACCCGTGTGCTGTTGCCCTTCTCCATTGTGGGTGGCCTGCTGTTGGTATGGCAGGGAGTGCCTCAGAACCTCACGGGGAACCTGGTTGTGGACACCATTGAAGGAACCAAGCAAGCCATTGCGATGGGCCCTGTGGCAGCGTTGGAGATTATCAAGCACTTGGGAACCAACGGCGGTGGCTTCATTGGAGCAAACTCCACCACACCAATTGAGAACCCCACGATTATCTCTGACCTCATTGAACTGTATTCTATGATGCTTCTGCCCGGCGCATGCGTCATTACCTTCGGTAAGATGGTGCGGGATCGTAAGAAGGCCATGGCAGAGAGCAGTGAAGTAAAGGTTGATCTGAGAAAGAGCCTGACCGCCCGAATCTATGGACGGGAAGGACGCAGCATCTTCCTGGCAATGGGAATTATCTTCCTGATCGGTCTCTCTCTCTGCTTCTGGTCGGAGAGCCAGGGGAACCCGGCACTGGCTGATGCGGGCTTGTCCCAGTCCATGGGTAGCATGGAGGGCAAAGAGGTCCGGTTTGGCATTGCCCAGTCGGCGATGTTTACCACGACCACCACATCCTTTACCACAGGTACCGTCAATAACATGCACGATACCTTAACGCCTTTGGGCGGCATGGTGCCGCTGCTCCACATGATGCTGAACGTGGTCTTTGGCGGCAAAGGCGTTGGCCTTATGAATATGATTATGTACGCCATCCTGGCAGTCTTTATCTGTGGCCTGATGATTGGGCGTACCCCGGAATACCTGGGCAAAAAGATTGAAGGACGGGAGATGAAGCTCACCGCACTGTGCATCATCATTCACCCCTTCCTGATTCTGGCGTTCTCCGCGCTGGCGGTTGGTACCGCAGCAGGGCAGGAGGGAATTACCAACCCTGGTTTCCATGGCCTGAGCCAGGTGTTGTATGAATACGCTTCCTCTGCTGCGAACAACGGTTCCGGTTTTGAGGGCTTGGCCGATAACACCTATTTCTGGAACATTACCGCCGGCTTGGCGATGTTCTTCGGCCGCTATCTGTCCATTGTGATTCAGCTGGCGATTGCGGGGTCGCTGATGAAGAAACGCTTTGTCAATGAGTCTGCTGGCACACTCCACACCGATACCCTCTCCTTTGCGGTGATTCTGGTGTTTGTGGTGTATATCTTTGCCGCACTGACTTTCTTCCCTGCGTTGGCCCTTGGCCCGATCGCAGAGCACCTCACCCTTTGGGCGTAAGGAGGAACTGTGAATATGAGTAAAAATCGCAACCAAAAACTGGTGACGCCCGAGATTTTTCATCAGGCGGTGATTGGGTCCTTCACAAAGCTCAACCCCAGATACATGATGAAAAACCCTGTTATGTTTGTGGTGGAAGTGGGCTGTATCATCACGCTGCTTCTCTCCATTTTCCCTGGGTTGTTTGGGGATGTGAGTGCCGGCACCAATCTTCGCCTGTATAATGTGATCGTCTGCATCATTTTGTTCATTACTGCCTTGTTTGCGAACTTCGCGGAATCTGTGGCAGAAGGACGAGGAAAAGCACAGGCGGCCAGTTTGAAGAAAACCCAAAAGGACACCAAGGCACGTCTTTTGCTGGAAAATGGCACGGAGAAGGAAGTCCTCTCCAGCCAGCTGAAGAAAGGTGATGTGGTTATGGTCTCGGCCGGGGAGATTATTCCCGGCGACGGTGAGGTTATCGAGGGTATTGCCTCCGTGGATGAGTCTGCGATCACAGGTGAGTCTGCTCCCGTGGTCCGGGAGTCCGGTGGTGACTTCTGCTCGGTCACCGGCGGCACGACCATCGTGTCTGACTGGCTGAAAATCCGGATCACTTCTGAGCCCGGCAACAGCTTCTTGGATCGTATGATCGCGCTGGTCGAAGGCGCTTCCAGAAAAAAGACCCCCAACGAAATTGCACTGAACACGTTGCTGGTCTCTCTGACCATCATTTTCCTGATCGTCATTGTGACGCTGTATCCCATTGGCCTGTACTCCGGTGTACAGCTGCAGACCTCTACCTTGATTGCGCTGTGTGTCTGCTTGATTCCGACGACCATCGGTGGTCTGCTTTCCGCCATCGGAATTGCGGGTATGGACCGTGTTACCCGGTTTAACGTCATTGCCATGTCTGGTAAGGCAGTAGAAGCCTGCGGTGACGTGGATACCATGATCCTGGACAAGACAGGCACCATCACTTACGGCAACCGTTTGGCAGCTGACTTCTTCCCTGTGGGCGGCGCTAAGCGGGAGGATCTGATCCGCTGTGCTGCACTCTGCTCTCTGAAAGATGAGACACCGGAGGGCAAGTCCACCTTGGAGTTGGCGCGTCAGCTGGGGGATAAGAGCAAGGAGCTGTCTGGTTCCGAGTTCATTTCTTTCTCTGCGCAGACGCGGATGAGCGGCGTGGATCTGCCCGACGGCACCAAAGTACGCAAGGGTGCGTCTGATGCCATTGAGGAGTTTGTATCAAAACTGGGTGGCAAGGTACCCTCTGACCTGCGGGAAAAGGTTTCCGAAATTGCCGGCCTGGGCGGCACCCCACTGACGGTTTGTGAGAACAACAAGATTCTGGGTGTCATCTATCTGAAAGATACGGTAAAGCCCGGCATGGTAGAGAGATTTGAGCGGCTCCGCAAGATTGGGATCAAGACCATTATGTGTACCGGTGACAATGCGCTGACAGCTGCCACCATTGCCAAAGAAGCCGGCGTGGATGGATTTGTGGCAGAGTGCAAGCCGGAGGACAAGATCAAGCTGATTAAGAAGGAACAGTCCGAGGGTAAGATCGTGGCCATGACTGGTGACGGTACCAACGACGCCCCTGCGCTGGCGCAGGCCAACGTGGGCCTGGCGATGAACAGCGGCACCACCGCCGCCAAGGAAGCGGCCAACATGGTGGATCTGGATTCCGACCCCACCAAGATTCTGGAAGTGGTGGAGATCGGCAAGCAGCTGCTGATTACCCGCGGGTCCTTGACCACGTTCTCCATCGCCAACGATATTGCCAAGTACTTTGCCATTATCCCGGCTATGTTCATGACGGCCATTCCTGAACTGGGTGTGCTGAATATCATGAATTTGGCAACGCCTTACAGTGCCATTCTTTCTGCGTTGATTTTCAATGCCATCATCATTCCCTGCCTCATTCCTCTGGCCATGAAGGGTGTAAAATACCGCCCCATGTCCTCCGGAAAAATTCTGGCCCGCAACATGCTGATCTTTGGGGTGGGAGGCATCATCACCCCATTTGTCGGGATTAAGATCATTGACCTGATCATCCATCCGTTGCTCGCCCTCATTGGATTCTAAGGAGGTCCAGGTAATTATGAAGAATTTTTTGCACAATGGTCGCCAGGCACTATTGGTGACAATCGTATTGTTGCTGATCTGCGGTCTGTTGTTCCCTCTGCTGCTCACGGGGCTGTCGAAAGTTTTTTTCCCCAGTCAGGCCGCCGGCAGTCTGGTGACAGTAGACGGACAAGTGGTTGGCGCAAAGAACGTCGGCCAGGAGTTTACAGAGGACTATTATCTGTGGGGCCGTCCCTCTGCCTATCATTATAATACCTATGTGGAGCAGGAGGATGGAACCCAGACCTACAACGATGGTTCTGAATTTGCAGGTCTGTCTTCCGGTTCCAACAACTACGCACCTTCCAACCCCGCTCTGACAGAGCGTGTGGAGGCTGATTTGGAGACCTTCCTGGAGAAGAACCCAGAGGTGAAAGAGGAAGACATTCCCACCGATTTGCTCACGGCTTCCGGCTCCGGCTTGGACCCTCATATCTCTCCGGATTCTGCGGAAATCCAGATTCCCCGGATTGTGGAGGCCTCTGGTCTGAGTGAGGAAGAGGTCAGAGAAATCATCGACCGGAATACAGAAGGAAAGACACTGGGCGTCTTTGGAGAGGACAAGGTAAATGTTCTCTTGGTAAACATTGAAATTGCCCAGGCTATGGGATTGATTCCCGCTTCTTCCGAGGAATAATCTTGGAGTTTTTCTTTCAGATCATCAAAGAGAGCCGCAGAATCTGCGGCTCTCTTTTTCAATTTGGGATATAGGGTGGAAATGGGGGCGATGAGATGCTAAAATTAATTGTATTACTTACAATCGGTGTAGGATTGTTCTTAAGATTTTTGCAGAAGTGGAATAGAAGAAAAAGGAGGCAATGAATGAAAAAGTGGTATGCGGAAGAGTATGCGTTTGAGATAGAGGTTATCAGTTTTCTCCGGGGATCGCGTACAGAGCGATACTGCCGCAATGGGGAGGAAATTGGAGACCGGTATACTTGTACCTATGGTTGCCCGGTGAATGGGGAAGGGCAGGGAATTTGCTCTAAAGTAATGATGATGCTGTTTCCCATCATGGAGGCGGTGAGAAGCGGTGGAGATTTAGAGAATATTGGAGGCGTGAGAAAGGATTGCAAAGAGGTGGTTTGCCCTGATGGATGTGTCGTGTTTCGATTAACGGCGAAAAAACTCGGGAATGAAAATTTTTATAAGGGGAAATTTTTTGACTGAGTAATTGACCAGGTCCAGAGATTCAAAAAACCGCTTCCTATGGGAGAAAACTGAGAATGTTTTCTGCTGCATAGGAAGCGGTTTTTGCTGCTGGATTTTTCTATTTTCAACGAGACAATTTGAAAAGTTATTTTTATTCCCACTCGCCGAGTCAAATCCGTTTCTAAACTTTTTTGTATAGAGAATTTGATTCGTCGTGGTTTTATTTGATACAGATTATCCTTATCCTAAGGTCTATTCGGACTTTTGCTATCAAAAATCTATCCAGGCCATCCTATCAGGAGTTTTGCTTGAGATGGGCGATTGGGTGGCTTAAAGGTATTATAGCATGGTTTTGTCGAGTTTTCTAGTGAAACTTCACTTTTCCTAATCTGACATTACTCACTCATATAATCAAGCATTTGCTGATTCAATTTTTCCTTTACTATTCGCCACTCCGGTAAGAAAATATCCATATACTTCTGGAATTGCTCGTTGTGATTTCGCTCTAACAGGTGTACCAATTCATGAGTTACGACATAGACAAGACACTCAGGAGTTTTTTTCGCAAGCTGGAGATTGATCCAAATTCTTTTTTGGTCTATATTGCAAGTTCCCCATTTGGTACGCATGTTTTTGACCTTCCACTCAGATGCATGAACACCTACAACTTGTTCACATTTTTGTATGACTTCCGGCAGCTTATTTTTAAGTTGATTTCGATACCAATCATTCAAAACACGCTCGCGCTGCTCCGTAGTGCTTTCAGGTCGCACTTGCAAAATCAAACGCCCATCTGTAAGGGACACCTCGTTCCTAACATTTGAGTATTGTACATCCAGACGATAACGCCGCCCCCAAACATAATAGGTTTCTCCGGTCACATACTGTCGCTTTGTTTGTCGTGCTTGTGCTTCAAAGTTTGCACGCTGCTTTTTTATCCAAGAAATTCGGGATACTGCAAACATTCGGATAGCATCATCTCCGGCGGAGTACGGCACAGTAATTTGGACTTTCCCATCAGGGGGCAGAACGCGAATGTACATATTTTTGATGTTCTTTTTTGTAACAGCAATGCTCATGTTGCCGATTTGTATTTCATCCACTAAAACTCACTCTGCTCCTTTACCAATACAAGCAACCGGTCAGCTTCCTGGTCATCTTTCACGATAGCCCGAATAGCACGCCAGATTTTACGCTCTTTGATTTTGCTTCCCCGAAAATTATCTTGTTTGCTGGACATGACAGCGTCATAAATCTGATTCGCCACAACCGCATTCCCGTTAAGATGGTCATAAAATGCTCGCTTAGCGGCACTCTCCCGGATTTCCGGAGGATATTCCGCTCCGCTTTCCGGCTTATGTACTTTCCTTGCCAGTTCTACAACTTGACGCAGATACTCCTCGTAGTTGATCACATCATTTTTGCGCTTTTCAATCAATTCACGAAGGAGCGCAGACATCTTTTCATAGTATTTTGGGTTACTTTGGGTTTTTTCAATAATTTCCTTGCCAATATTGTTCTCGATAGTCTCTGCAACTGCTTCCTTCTCTTTGGGTGTAGAGGCAGGCATATCCTTCAGCGCAGAAATCCCGTTGTCTACCAACAGCTCAACCAGTGTTGCTCCTCCAAAGGAGGTCAATACACGACTGGGATCAGCCGACAAATAGGTATCGATTAAATGGCGCATGTCCGGATCATATTTTTTCAAATCCACGTAGTCGCCACTAGCCAGACGCACATCGTCACGCACCTTGATGTAGTAGGTAACTTCTCTCTCCAGCGCCTTGATCTGTTCCACGGTATAGTGGTACTTTTCCTGCAATTCGCCCGATACTTCACCAAAAGCACGAAGAGCTGTCGCTGACAGATTGTAAAGCTGTTCCCGCTTGGGCATATTCTCTTCCAATTCATCCAAGTCAAAGGCTTCGGTGTTGGCTCCACAGAAATAATGGTAGTAGTCCACCATATCTTTAGGCGGAGCCACAGGTTCGCACAGTGCACGCAGAGCTTCCAGCGAATCCTCCAGCTGTTCCTTAGCCTTGTCCAAACGATCTGTCAGCAGGCCGGAGACATCTTCCTTATCGTAACAGTCAAACGCTTCAGATGTATAGTCCGCAACCGCATTTTCCAAGGAGCGAAACAGGTCTTTGTAGTCAATAATATACCCAAATTCCTTATCTTCGCCATCCAGACGATTGACGCGGCAGATTGCTTGGAACAAGCCATGATCTCGCATAGACTTATCAATATACAGATAAGTAGCAGGCGGAGCATCAAAGCCTGTCAGCAGCTTGTCCACTACGATCAGCAGTTTCATCTGTTCCGGCTGCTTGATAAACTTTTCCTTGACCTCTTTTTCGAATGCTTTCGGGTCTTTTCCGCCCAGCATCTTCATGTAGATCTCATATTGCTCTACAGCCTCTGTCTCACCATCATCACCTACGGTTTCAGTACGAATATCGCCCACTGCCGGTTCGTAAGAAGTCACAATGGCGCACTTCCCTTTCAGCTCGGTCTCCTGGAACAATTCATAAAATTTGCACGCCTGATAGATACTACCAGCCACTAGCATGGCATTACCCCGCCCATCGTGCAGGCGCGGTTTTGTCTCCATATCAAAAACAATATCAGCTACAATCTGCCCCAGTCGAGCCTTGGAGCTGAACATCTTTTGCAGATTGCCCCAACGCTGTTTCAACTTAGCTTTTGCCACACCGGTCAGACCGCGCGTTTTTGCCTCAAACCAGGCGTCAATTCGATCCTGCTGGACAACATTCTGCTCTACCTCTCGGGCCTCATAACGCAAATCCAGAACTACCTTATCCCGCACCGCTTCATCAAACTTGTAGCGATGAATATAAGGGCCAAATACCTCCAGGCTGGTCTCCTTATCCTTTTTCATCAATGGAGTGCCGGTGAAACCGATAAAGGTGGCATTCGGCAAAATGGTTTCCATCGCTTTGTGGAGCTTGCCGGATTGGGTACGGTGGCATTCATCCACAAAGACATAGAAATCTCCTTTGGGAGAAAAGTTTTCCGGCAGCGAGCGTTTCAGTTCCTCCATAAATCCAGCATAGTCAGTCTCACCGCTCTTGCCTCTGTTTTTCTTGCCAAACTTGTGAATCAGGGAGCACATCATGACGGGCGAGGTCTCATTGATCTTCTGAATCAATTCGCTTCCCCGGCGAATGCGGACAATGCTCTCATTGACCCCGGCAAACACCTGCTCGATCTGCACATCCAGCTCGTCCCGGTCTGTGATAATCAGGATACGGCTGTCAGAAATATTCTCTTTGATCCACTTGCTGAGCCACACCATGGTCAAGGATTTTCCGGAACCTTGGGTGTGCCAGATAATCCCGCCAACATGACGCCGCACAAAATCCCGCGCTGCCATATTGCCAAAGAACTGATTAGGCCGACAGGTCTTTTTTACTCCGCTGTCAAATACGATAAAATTGTGCAGCAGCTCTACAAGCCGCTCTTTCCGGCACAGAGAAATCAGGTTTTTGTCCAGACGCAGGGGGTATTTTTCGATTTGAGCGCGTACCGCTACGGAAACCTCATCTTTGACATTGGGATCTTCTTTCCAGGAAAGATAATACTTTTCCGGTGTGCCGGTGGTGCCATAACGCGCCCCCTCCGAATCATTGCCCGCCAGGACAAGCCCAATGGTGGAAAAGAACTGCATGATCATGTCTGGGCGCTGGTTGGTCAGGTTCTGGCGGATACCCTCCGACATGGAAACCGTGCTGCGCTTCAGTTCGATGACAGCAAAAGCGATGCCGTTGATGTACAGCACCAAATCAGGGCGCTTGTGCTTGATGGTGACTTCCTCGGCGATGTAAAAATCATTTTCCAGCGGATGCTCCCAGTCCACAAACTGGACTGTAATCTTATGTTGGCCGACAGACTCGCTGACCTTGACCCCATAGCGCAGCTTTTTATAGGTCTGCTCGTTCAGGTCGTAGAGGTTTACCGACTGATCTCCGGCGGCATCTTGCAGTTCCTTCAGGGCGCGGCTGATAAGCACCGACGAATAACCCTTGCGGGCCAGGAACTTCGTCAGCAGCTCGGTTTCAATATTGGAGTTTTTCCGTTCAGTGAAATCACCCAGATAGGTATAACCAAGTTCCTGGGCAAATAGCTTTATGACACGCTTCTGCGTGGCTTTTTCCCGTTGGCCAACGCCCATAGTAACTCACCTCAAATACTCTTCTACAAGATCAACAAATTCTCCTATATCCGCAAAATAGTTTGGATATGCCGCTTTCAGAACTCCAAACGATGCTGCGCGAACTAGGACAGCATCTATTCCAGTTGCTCGTCTATTGCTTTCAATTTGTGTATAAAGTGTATTGGCCTCATCAATTTGGCTAGGCAAAAAATATCTGATTCGAAGCCTATGGGTATTATAATTTAAAATTAAAACATAGTAGCCTTGCTTATCAAACTTTTTCCCATCTTCATGATCCAGCGCCACTCGAATTGCACGAAGCATTTCTACAAGATGGTGGTCGTTGTTGATTTGTTCAATTTCAGAAATCAGCTCTTTTTCGTCAGCAAGGGTTCCAGGTATTACAGGATATCCCTCTTTCAGTGCAAACAGGGAGGAAACTAGAACAAAAAAACGCTTTACATATTCCTCACCTTGGCCCGCTTTTAGTGCCTGCTTTGTAAAAAGCCCCATAGTCTCTAGTGCTGTTGCCCAGACATGTTGAAGATGGGTTCTAAACTGAATTTCAATCAGCATGTTTTGATTGTAGGTATCTTTGGTATCACTGTGAAACTTATAGACCAAATGCAGTGATCTATAGCCGGATGGTTTGGGATTGTTTATGTAATCATACGTGCGTTTATACTCATGCCTGACACGAGAGTTCTTGTACTTTTCAGCAAAAGCAAAAACCTCGTCAACTGTGGGGACAATAAATCTACACCCGCCTAAATCCTGCATGCGCCATAGGTCCATGCCATTTTCTCTTTTAAGTTTTCCAATAATAGAATCTAGGCGCTTTAATCTTTCGACAACCAGTATATCCCGGCGAGTCCCCGTCATTCTCCGAAGATGCATATAGATAACATGTAATGGGTAGGCGTGCGCCGCTCTCCAGTTATCAATAACTGTTGTTGCAAAATCTAATTCTTCTTCTGTTGCATCATCTCTGCGAATTGTATTTCCAGCATCATTTATTTGGCGCTTTGTATATTCTACGCTTTTCCATCTTTGCTGTTTAATTTCAGGCATTATTTTCACCTTCCTTCAACCGAATACGTCCAGTGAGTAGCTCCTGCATCATGCCCTGCTTGATCTGTTGGTACTTTGCCAATTTCTTTTCCAACTGTGCAATTTCGTCATCCATGTCAGAGAAAACTTGGGCAATAGCTTGTTGCTCCTCTACCAATGTGGGGTATTTCAAGACCAGCGTAGAGATATTTGCCTTACTGATAGAAGACACCTTAATTCCCGTGATAAAAGGCAGCATTTGATTGTGAAAACACTCTGCGTTCATGTAATAACCGAGGAATTTAGGTGCGAAAGTAATTTTAGGGCGACACAGCATTGTGTGCTGTCCGGATAAAACCTTTCCGCAAACATTTACAAGCTCAACACATTTGCCAACAGTACTATCTTCTGCTGTATCGGCTATAATCACATCGCCTTCTCTGACATAACTGGATTCAGAATATTTTCTTACAGAAACTGACTCCAGTAAATATGGCACATCCGTCTTGGCCATATCTAAACAGGCTCCATACTTCGTCAGAATATCACCGTAGTGGACATTCTGAATGGTTCCGGTATCCGTCATTTGATCCCTTGTAAATGCATTTGTGGGAAGAAAATCAAAAAGCTCCTCGAATGGCGCTTGGCTCCACTCCCCGGAAAACCCCGGAAGGCGTTTTTTGCCGGTGATCAGTTCCTGCATAGCCCCCTGCTTGATGGCTTTCTTTTTCTCAATCAGCTTTTGCAGGGTGGAAATCAGGCTGTCTATATCGGAAAGAGCTTCAGCAATGGCCACTTGTTCCGCAATCTCAGGAAGAGGTATCCAAAGTCGTCTAAAATTTGTTGTTGGCTGTGCCAGTGCTGGAACACCCGTATGCCCTTTTGTTTCTAATAGGTATTTCTGTCCAATAGGAGATAACAAATAAGACACAAGAAAATGTGAATTTACTCTTTTGTCATTGAGATGGACTCTAAACTGACTTTGAGAAATAACATACTCGGAATATGCAGAACTATCGGGAATATACGATACCTGTCCAATTGTTCCTCGGTGTGTGACTATAATATCTCCGCGATGAGCTACCGCTTTTTTCAATTCCTTTGCCTTTTTAGGCGTCACAAAATTTTGGAATTTATCAATGAGCATAATCTGTGAAACATTATAACCATTTAGCACAGGAACACCAGATGAAACAAAGTTGGATACAGTAATATCTGAGCCAAACGGTCCCATAGATATTTCATCTATAACTTCAATTGCTTGTAAGCAATCCCAGTCTTCAGGCAACCGTCCCACATGCGTATACTTAAATGGTTTTTTTACCATGCAAACCCCATCCTTTCCAGATGAGATTTGACCTTGGTCTCGTACTTGTCTACTTCATCCTCACATTCCTTCAGGGTATACTCATACCGCTCTACCAGCTGGGTCACACGAGCAGAAAGGTGATGAGACACCGCCTCGTGAATGGCATCAATTCCACTGTAAATAGCGGTAAACCACTTTTCCTCCACCAGCAGATGGCGAATCTCCTCCAGCGTCAGCTGGGGGTATTTTTTCTCCAGTTTGGTGTCCAGGTCTGCCTCGGCCTGCTTAATTGCCTTTTTGTAATTGCTTTCGGCATCCAACAGGGACATATACTCCTTTAATGCAGCCAATTCTTCCTTGGCGGCGGGGTCTTTCTTGATTGCCTTGATACGGGCACTGATAGTGGCCTTTTTCAGATCATCCAGCTGAGCAAACAGTCCGTCCTCACCGCCATTTTCTTCGGCCAGTTCTTCCAGCTTGGCGGACACCTCATCCAGTTGGCCCTGGAGGGTATCCAGCGCCTTGACATTCTCCTCAAAAAAGTGTGCGGCAATCAAAGCCTTGGGGAGCAGCTTGCCCTCAAAGCCCTTGATCTTATCGGTCTTGACCTCGATGGTCTGACCGTTTTCTTTTTTCTTCTTGGTCACATACTCATAGGAAATTTCCCGCCCAGCCTCATAGCCATCATAGCAGACCGCATATACATCATCCTGCATGGTCTCCGCCCAGTACTCCATCAGCACTTCATAGACATCATATTTATCTAGAAGCGCCACCTGGGCAAAATCATCCAGAAGCTGCTCGGAAATTTTGGCAATCAACTCTTTGGGGTGAATGTCCCGGCTGAGTTTCATCAAATCGTGGGTAACGGTTTCCTTCCATTGGGCATAGGCATCGTCCACCTGGTCGGCATGGCGGATAAACTCCGGGTGGGAGGTAATCGTGGAAACCACTTCGTCCTTGCCCACCGCCGGACGCAGATACCCTGGACGCAGGGGCTGAAACAGGATTTCCTTCAAAGATGGATATACCGCCCAATATTCCGCCATACTGTCCACATCGGTTTCTGGAATGCCGCCGTTCAGGTGAGCATTGATGTCCTGTAAATCTTCCGGCTCGCTGCTATCAATATAGCGCGGGATATTCAGGTTGTACTCGTTGGTGACTTTGATCTCCTCGTTCGGAACAAACCGGGCATACTTGGGGTCCGATTCATCCATTGTAAGGAAGGTGGTCACGATCTTGTGAATATCCTGTTCCCGCAGGCGGTTCTTGTTGCCATCCTTTACATAGCCTTTGCTGGCGTCAATCATGAAAATGCCGGTACGATCAGCAGCATCCTCTTTGTCCAGCACCAGAATACAGGCAGGAATTCCTGTGCCAAAGAACAAGTTAGCAGGCAGACCAATAATGCCTTTGATATAACCCCGGTCAATGATCTTTTTGCGGATGTCAGCCTCGGCATTGCCACGGAACAGCACACCATGAGGCAGAATGACTGCTGCCTTGCCGGTAGATTTCAAAGATTTCAGGACATGCAGCAGCCAAGCGTAGTCGCCGTTTTTCTCCGGCGGCACGCCCAACACAGTCTCGCTGTATCTCCCATAAGAATCAGGGATAGTAATGCCATCCATCCAGGATTTATCCGAGAAGGGCGGATTAACTACGATGTAGTTGAAGGTTTTCAGCAGTTCAGGGTTGTTCTCATCTTTATACTGGGGTGCAGACAAGGTGCTTTTATTGCCGACAATGACGCCAGCGCCCTTGTTGTGTAGGACCAGATTCATGCGGGCAAGACCGGCGGTGGAGTTGTCCTTTTCCTGTCCATAGATGGAGATCTCGCAGGGGGCCTCATCCGCCGCACGAATCAGCAGCGAACCGGAACCGCAAGCAGGATCGTAGACTGTCATGCTGGGATCGGTGGCTTTATCAATACCAATCACCTTTGCCATAATCCGAGAGACTTCGCTCGGTGTATAGAACTGGCCCTTGCTCTTGCCGGAATCCTGGGCAAATTTCCGCATCAAAAATTCATAGGCATCGCCCAGAATGTCATCACCGCCAGCGCGATTGTTGGTGAAGTCCAACTCCGGTTTCTGGAAAATTTCCACGAGACCAGAGAGCTTATCTACCGCTTCCTTGTCGGTGCCCAGTTCCTCGCTGTTGAAGTCGGCAATGTCGATAATGCCTTTCAAATCGTTGGCTTCTGCCAGCTTGCCAATGACGATATTGATGCCTTCACCAATGTTTTTCTTATATTTCAACGCAGCAATATCGTCAAAACTACCGCCTTCCGGCACCTCAATGTCCCAGTTATCGCTGCTCTTGAAGCGGTCGGACACATACTTTACAAACAGCAGTGTCAGAATGTAATCCTTATAACGGGCGGGTTCCACACCACCTCGCAGTTTATCGCACGCAGCCCATATTTGGCTGTAAATTTCGCTCTTTTTAATTGCCATCGGTATCTCTCCGTTCCTTTCTAATTTCCTGTCAGGTTCCCATTTATTCCTCCAACGGAACGGGGATATATACCATTTTCAGGGGGATCATTTTTCGATATTTGACACTGAGCTGGTCGTAATATTTCAAGACCAGATCCACAAGTTCTGTGC
>OGRT01001551.1_pt1 | contig 16899 bp, 8 predicted proteins | sample 1553581 | NCBI WGS metagenome assembly OGRT01 (sample SAMEA2580113, study PRJEB22360) | human gut metagenome | biome: human gut; feature: human-associated habitat; material: faeces | place: Denmark | collected 2008/2010
GGCCTGCCGTAAGGCGGCTCTTAATTTTGGAGGTACTCGCTATTGAGCGTGTACGATTGTACGGAACGAACGCCAACCTCATTCTGAATCATTAAAGCAGTAAGAGTATCGCCGTCGATTAAAGATATATTTTTCTCGGTCTGCTGAATGGAAAAATCACGAGCGGATTTTGTAAATGTCGAGGTAGTAATGAAGACACCTTTTTTCACGCCCCCAGCCATCATTGCACCAGCGAAGGCTTGAAGTTCAGGTCTACCAATGCTTTGACTAGAGGCATAGCGCTTAGCTTGGACATATATTTTGTCAAGTCCTAGAGCGTCTTCATTAATGATGCCATCAATTCCTCCGTCATGTGACTTTCCTACAACCATACCGGAGTCTTGACTATATCCGTAACCAAGCTTCAAGAGCAAGCGGACAACCAGTTCTTCGAAAAAGGCAGGGGGATTGTTCAGAATTGCCTCAATGAGTTGCTTCTGGGTTTCCCTGAGATGTTGCTTGTGTAATTTTGCAATTTTCTCAACTGGAAGAAGATCCGCAGAAGCAGTATCAACTTGCTCGGTGCATTCTGCTTTATTGCCTGACGTTGGAGTGCTTGAATTATTCGTGATCAATCTGTAGATAGCCTTGCTGCTTTTGCCAGAAGGTTGAGCGATAGCAAAATACTTTACTGGATGAGCAGAGGGAAAATCCAATCCTTCGCAATGCTTTCTTAATTCGTGATTCACGATGTTGTTTGGCGTAGGTGTGTTGAACGAATACATCTTCCGTGCAAGAATCTGGTCTGTCAATTCTCGACAGGTTAATCCGCTAGGAGTCTCTTGTAAAAGTTGTTTAATAGCCTCTAATACAGTCATATTCCGTTCTCCTATAAAATCGACAAATCAAAAATCTTGTAAGCCAAGGATTCAAGAAAGCGTTGTCTTTCTGTGTATTTTTCTTTGCTCCAACAGTCATACTTTGCCAAATCACGCGTAATTCTATAAGATGAACTGTTATATGTTCGTTTTTTGTCTTGATACGACTTGCTGTCTAAGTCGGTGTTACTTTTTTTCCCGAGGAGCGTTAGATTTCCTAAATGATGCTTGTAGGGCTCCATATCTTCATCTAGCGTGTCTTTTTTTGCTCCTTTAGGATAGATGTGTTCAATGGAAAGCTTTTCCGGGTTGATATTTACCGCATCATCCAGAGAGCTATCATTTGAAAAATCATTTTCCACATCTTCAACAAAGAATATTTCTAGCAAATACAACAAGTGCGTTTCTGTAACATGATTTCTTTTGTTTGCATAGATTTGCTTAGACATATACTCCCTAAGAATATCCATACAGTGACCATCTTTTTCCTTTGCCCATAGTTTTTTTGCAAAAGCAGAATAATTAAAGCCATCTTGTTGCCTGAATTTTGCAGCAGCTTGATTATATGCATCTGCAAAATTATTTTCATCGAGTTGACAAATTTTAATATAGGCAAAATAAAACCGGTCAATTAAATCGACTGTTCTATAGAAGTCATCATATGCCATTTGACGCTCTTTCTCGGTTGCTATTCTACAGCGTACTGCCATGCTCAAAAGCACAGGAATAGCCTTAGAATGTCGCAAACGACATACAAGTTCTTTAAGCCGACTTTTTTGCCATTCTGGACGCTCATCTTCTGAGAATGGCCACTCACCTGATTTTATTTTTCTGCAAACAGCAACATCCTCTTTTAAGGTCTTTATTTTGTCAAGAAGAGCATCCATTTCTGCATCATTTACATGCCGTTTCTGGGCTTCTGTAAAATAATTACTTAAGTATTGATGAAACAGTGAAGGATTTTTCTCGGGAGCTTTTCCGACAACCGAAATATAACACCATTCAAGAATGTTGTTGGTCTGCTTTTCATCGTCTGATAAAATATCATCCCAGCATTGCTCGGCGGCTTGTTGTTTTTCTGCATCATCCTTTAGTGCTTCAAGCGTTTTTGCGCGGAGAAGTTCTCCGTTTGTGAGAAGCCTACCGCGGTCATTGACCGTCTGAAATAGTGCAAACATATACTCGGTAGGATCGCTGGTTACGGTGATAAGATGCATCCTATTAGTTAACGCATATAAGATATCTTCCAGATACTTCAGTTTTTGATTGTCATCTTTCCCGCTCGATTTCTCACAAAGAAAAGAATCAATGGCATCTAGAGCACCCTTCATTTTTATATGAGAAACCGTATCCAATGGGTTAATATCTACGCCTGAGAAGCTTGTATAGTGCTCAATGATATCTTCCCGATAGCGGTGATCTTTTCTAGAAAGTAATAAGCGGGGTGATTTTTCGAAGAAGATAATGGTGTTAATTGAATCCATTATCTTTTCTACACGGCCTTGTAATGAACGGTTAAGCTTCATTATAGCGTGTGCGTGTTTGTAAATCACGATACATACCATCATGAAGGTTATTAAACGCTGTTGACCATCAATTACTTCAAATTTTATTTCAGTCCCTTGCTGTTTTTCTTCCGCATGGCGGAGAATGATTTGACCAAGAAAGTGCTGATAAGGGTCACCTTCAAGCTTCTCAATTTCATAGCAGTCACTTAAGTCTGTCAAAAATTGTGTAACGTGGGGCTCAATATCCCATGCGTATGAACGCTGAAAGTTGGGGATATAATAAATGGCATTTTCCTTTTCTTCAAACAATTCACGAAAGGTCGCATTGGCTGGATTAATTGTTGGTTTAACTTCTTTTGTATGGGTAATCATTGTGCACCTCTTAGAATCTTACCTTCAGTTTCCCCATAAGCTTTTTCTCTTTAAGCCATGCAGTAACATCCGGCGTAAGATCAGCAACTGTAGCTTGCTGAGACGATACCTTTTTCAGGAAGCTTTCAATCTTAGGGCCAATAGAAAAACTGTCAGTTATCTTTTTTGCCTCAGCAACATCTGCCACCAATTTGCTGATGGACTTTATTGAGGGATCGCTGTCAACGGTCTTGTTAATACTTTCGACCAGATCTTTGGCCTGCTTTGGATTATCCGTCAGGTTTCCAATCATGGAAAGGTAACCGGTCGAGCCTTTAGCATAATTAGATGCGGCATCTTTCCAAACAACTTTGATTGATGAAGCAATTGCGTCGCCTTTGGATTGGAGCAGTTTTACAGTAGCCAAAGATAACTGTTCTTCAGAGTCCGGAGATACGCCATTACCGCACGAGTCAATGCAAGTAAGCAGATCGGCACGTACATCTTCTACTAGTATTGGATCAGCCACAATCCCTTGAGTTTGCATTTCAATAGCGCATTTTAACGTTCCTTCAATACTTTTGGCAGTTTGGTCAAGCTGTGTAAGAGCTTTGAAATAAGATTCAGCCTTTGACTTATTATCGGTTGCATTCCTCCGCAGTTTAATGGCGGTTGTACTTTTTTGTATTGTCTCACTCAGTAACATTGGATACCTCCATTGCTTCTACGAATTCATATAGGTTCTTCATTGTTTCAAGAGCAGCTTCGGAAAGCTTATCAATCCCATCAATGCCGCCAATTTTAGCGAGTTCTTTCTTTGCAGTCGCTTCTTCCTTCTCTGCCATACGGGCGATGGATTGGAAATCGCGTAAGTAATCAGCAAGAATATGGAGTGCATTTCCGGAATATGCTGCTAGTTTCCGCGCATTTGATTCCTGTTTATCAGCCTTTTCCAGGACCTCAATGCATTTTAATATCCTTTTTGCAGTATCAATGGGGGCAGCCTCATATTTTGTACGGATATCATTGCTTCCAATAATTCCATTCGCAGCAAATACAGAGAAAAGAGTCTGAATGGAATTTAAGGTCTGCAGCAGATTTTCCTCATTGATGCTTCCTACATATTCTTCAATTTTGGATGTTACTTCTTTTGATTTCTCTTGCTCGGCTAAGACAACCATGGATACACTTGGATATAGTTTTTTGAGTAAAGCTGCCTGGTTATACAAAAGATGCTTTTCTGGGATATTTGCGGGTAACTCAGATTCGATATCCCATTTGCAACCCTTTAACTTCTCGAGAATACTTAGAAGCTCATCTGTTCTGATGCAAGATGCACTTTTGGTATCAACCGCATAGTGAACAGCGCCTTGCGTTGTTGCTACTGACCTACAGAGCAATGTGCGAGCACTATCAAACTCAGACTTTCGATTCTGAACGAACTGAATCAAGTCATTCCATTCTTTGGTTTCACGCTTGTTTTTCTCATCATCTTTGAAGGTAAAATCGGACATAAGTGAATGCAGCATAGAATAATTGTCTGTATTATCTAACTTACATCCGAAGATTCGCGCCTTGAGATACTGAAGAGTCATGCACCATTCGATGACCGGCAGCGTAGGCCCATCAACTTTAGAAGCTGTAACGCGCTCAATTATTGCGTCTTTTTCGCTTTCAAGCCATGTGATAAGTCTTTGCTGATAATATGCAGCTCCCTCGAAATCCCAACCTTTTGCGTATTTGAGTTCATTAAGCGCGAGCAATGCATCACGGCTCAATGTACTTCTATCCATCAGAACAATAGCCTTTTCTTCATTTAGAGGCGTACTCTGATCGGTAATGAAGTAGACACCTAAATCTGCTAAACGTTCCTCCGCAATGTAAGCCGGAATTCCAATATCTTGCCAGTTAATAGCGCCACCCTGAGTAGCTGCACCTTTAATCAGGTCTCTAAGCCATGACCTATAATCAGCATCAAACTTTAATGGATCATTCTTGGTGAACCATCCATTAATATCGTCCTTGTATTTCTGATAGCTCTTGGTTGCTTCATCTACCCTCTTGGGCGGTTCTGGTTTAGGTGGTTCTTTTGCTTTGGTTGACTGCCCACCAGCTGAAGTGGATGTTTCGATTTTCAGATCTCCGATTCCTTCGAACGCATCCAATCCGATATCAGAAAAGAATTTCTTGTTAATTCCGCCAAAACGAATGGTGCCATCCTTTTCTTTAATACCAGAAGCAGAACCATCACCCCATAATGCAAATATTGCTTTCAAGCGGCTACGATCTTCGAGAGAAAGAGATTCAATTCGATCAATAGCAGAACTGTGAGGGTCTCTGCTCATCTGAACATTTGCTGGATTCATAGGGAAGTACCATCCATCCCCGTATATTTTTCCATCAAAGTATTCCTTTAACTGGGCACGTAATACTTCCTTCAGGAACATTCGGGGACTTTTAACCGGCAAACTTTCGTAAAGAGCAACGATAGAGGTTTTGTTAAATGGGTAAATGGTTGTTTCTTTACTGCCAATTTTTACGGTATCCCATTCACATGGTGGAGTAAATGTATTAATTGGCAAGTCTTCAAAATTTGCACCTTGAGTATTCCAAGCTCGCAGTATTTCCGGATCACAGTAAATAGAATTTATATAACGTCCGGCCATCTGAGTTAAGAAATCAGCAGTGCCGAAGGAGTCGTCGGTTACGCTAATCTGATGAGTTACGCGGTCTGTGAAATTATCACGGAACTGGTCATAATAGTCGTTTGTAATTCCGATAATAGAGGTTACACGGCAAAGATCTGCGTAGTCGCCACCGTGCTCGGTCGATAAAACGGTAATTAACTCAGAATCAATGCCAGTAAATCCCGTAAAGTCCTCAATAAACAAGGTGAGATTTTTTCCTTGTTTCTTCAAATCTTTTCTAAGCTGTTCAAATACAGCTTTTGTGCTTTCGCTTGAGATATCAGCACAACGTTTTACGACTTCACTTGTAAAGCGGTTGAGGTAGTTTACGAGCTTATGGATTTCATCTTTTTCGCCCTTGATCGTTGAAGCAAAATCGGAAGCTTGCGGATCACCTTGCTTAATTACTGCGGTTATAATTTTGCGAACATCAAAATCCTCATCTGTGAACACTTCGGTGGTTTTGAGTACCTGATTGCTAGGGGCCGTAATGACCGTATAACATCTTGAAATAGCTCCGCCTTCACGGAGTAAGTGATCTTTTACACGGCTATCGGACAGATAACTGGCGATATCTCGGCATATTACTGGTTTATAGGTGTCCCCAGTCTGATCATTGCTAACCGCAGCAATATAAGAATATAAGATATCCGTTAAGAAAGCTGCCTCATCTTTAGAGTCAGAAGAATCGATAAATTTCTTTATTTTCTGACTTACGGCAGGATCTTTGATGACATCCTGTTCAATTAACTGAGAGAAAACACCACGGACCGAGTTGTTTAAACGACGGAGAAAAATCAGCTGTTCTGTTGCCGGGTTGTATACCGTTGCAGGGCTATTTTCAAGTTTAGCCTTTAGAAAGCGAATAAGGTGTGATTTACCAGTACCGTTGTCACCTCGAACAATAATCATTCGATGGTCGTTTTCTGGATTACAGATCAGGCGAGAGAATACTTCTTCTTCGCTGAACATTTTTGGCGCACTTTGAGTACGTCCACCTTCATATACAGCTAACTGAGAGAAGGGCATATGAGTTGCCATAAAGTAGGCGTCTTCAGTTGCCATATCGTCGGTCTTTATGGCATAACGTTCCATTACGGATTTATATTGTTCCCAACTCATTTTGCAACCTCCTTCCTGACTGTAATATGTGAGAAATCATTTATCGGATCACCATCGACAGAATAAAGGAAAACTCGATTTGAATCACGCCATGTTTCAAGTTTAATTAGTCCTAACTCGTGAAGAGTTCGCAGACCTGCTGAAAACGCAAGCGGTAATTTTCCGGACATATCTACTTCCGGCATTTTGGTGGATATCCAGGTGATGAAATCTGTTGCGCGAATAGCTTCGTCATAGTTGAATTTATCGGCAAAAGTTGTGGCCAATACATCTTCTATACGAATCTTCATATTAGGAATAATCATAGTTCCACTAAGGTATCCAAATCCTAAAAATGAAGCCCAGAAACGCCAGCCAAGAGCTGCGTTTTCACTCATGCTTGATAACTCAGGAACCTCAGAGCCACAGATTTTTGCCATTGTCTCCCATGTCTTTAACGGGAAAATATCCTCGTTTTTGGAAATAATCCACTTGGTGAAGAGGTGGAATGTAGTATCTTTTTTAAGCAGAACCGTGTTGCCAATATACCGTCGAAAGTTTACTGGTGAAGCGATAATCTGCGAATCAACAGCCAGCTCCAACTGGTTATCCTTTGTTTTTACAATATTCAATTCTTCTAAAGCAACAGCTATAGACTTATTGATCTGATCGACTTCTTTGTCTCCATTTTGTCCCAATGTCATAGCTCGTCGAAGCTCTTCATGGGTCATACTTTTTTGAGCAATTAATCTGCAAACAGACAAAACACGCTCAGGAGTTGGCTCCATACGCATGCCATCTGGATTTGTTTTAAACATAGGACCTCCTTAGAATTTGCTCAGTGGAATGGTGTAACCATCCACGCATTCCCTCAGCGCTTTTCCGTTGCTCATTACAAGAGCATTTTCATTAGAATACAAGATACATTTGTAGCCAAGCGATTGTAGCTTTTTTGCGTTCTTGAATAACGTAGATTTCGAAAAATTGTCGCCATCTAAAACACATACCATGCCATTCGCAAAAAGATATGGGCAGTGACTGGAGGCGAAATAGAATTCTTCATAATTCATAACCACAGCATCACTGCTTACATTAGGAAGTAATTCCCGGGGAGCTACAAATACGCCAATCTCATTTGCGTTGGCCCTTTCAGCCAGGGCAATCACTTCAGCTTCAACACAAGGACCTGAATTTTCTCTGCGGACAATCATTTCATTGAAAGATCCTATATTTCGCGATAACTTCCGACTGGCTTTGGTGGGAATCAGCTGAATATCTGGATTTGTCCGAAGCTTGAAAATGTCATCAGTGGTGATTCTGCCTTCAGGATCAGAGGGACATCCATTACACACTTCTCTCGATAACGGATATAAGTGTTTAAAAATTCTACCCCAACATTTCGAATTCGGTGATGCCACAAGCTCACTGATAATTCGATAACCTGCCATCTGCATTTGATACTCGATTTCTCTCGGCTCTTTGAGGCAAATAGCAAGTCTTTCAGCATCTGCGAGGTCATCTATGCGAAGCAATTTCACTTTGACAGAATATGCCTTTTTTTCTTGAATGTAATTTGCGTCTAAAAGATCAATGAAACCTGTTCTATAAAGAAACAGTAAAAGGTTGATATTCCAGGCCACATTCCGGTTTCCAGCATATTCTGCCTCTTCATCGGTCATAGATGTAGGAGGCGTAGAGGTGTCCAGTACGCACTCGTCAGCATCAATTATTGCTGAAGGACTATGAAGCATACTATTCCATCTAATTACTGCACGTTCTACAGTAAGGACTCTTTTATTAACCAGACCTAAGGCGCGTCTGACATCTCCTTCGCCGTCATATCTATTCTGATATGGCATAAACAGACTTATGGATGGGAGTCTATCGCGACCACCACGACCTACCTCCTGATAGAAACGACTGAGATTTTCAGGACAGCATGCATGGATGATAGTTCTTACATCGGGTTTGTCTACACCGATTCCGAAAGCAGAAGTGGCAAGTACAATATCGTATTCCTGATTTTTCCAACCAGAAAGGATTGTATCGCGATCTTTTTCCTTCGTTTCTCCTGTGAATACCGGGGTGTTTAAGAAACCTTCATTCTTGAGCTTCTTCTGCAAGTCAACAGCTTCACGTGGTTCTAAGACATAAACAACCATAGGTTTTGGCAAAAGCTTGATTGCTTCAATTGTTTTCTTATCCTGTTCGGCTTTTGATTTTGTTGATTGGAAGTAGAAACGTGGTTCTTGCCTAAGTGCATCACAGCGAACCTGTTTATTTTTACCTTCCGAGCCAAACAATTTGAATAATGTTTCTACGACATCATCAGAAAGAGTGGCTGAAAGTAGGATGGTTTTAAGCGTGCAATTCGAAGCATTTCTCCATTTTCGCAAAGCAATGGAGAAAATTTGAAAGTCAGGGCGGAAGAATACACCCCAGTCAGGAACGACGTGTGCTTCATCTATTACAACATTTCTTAAGAAACCACTCTGTGAGGATGATTCCAACAATTTGTATAATTCGGAATTCTTAAATATCGCTTCCGGAGAAGTGAATAGAATTCTAGCCTTTTTTTCTTTAATTGCGTTGATTATTGCAACTCGGTTTTCGCTAGTTTGATCGCCACGATAGCAATAGATTTCAGCGGAATCATTCAGGTTGTTTTGAGCAGCATGGTATTGGTCTAAAGCCAATGCCACCGTAGGCACTATAACCAAGGTCATCCCATTACTTACACTGGACAGCATCTGTGTTACAAGACTTTTTCCGCCGCCTGTAGGTTGGGAAATCAAAAGAGTATATCCATCTGGAAGATTTAAGGCAGTGTGCACTGCTATCTTTTGTTCAAAACTTTTGTACTGGCTAAAGATGGTGTGTTTTTTCAATAAATTATCGCCAACAGATGTGCGTTCAGGCTCAATGCCTTCATCCTGTTTTAAGGCATACACATCTTGAATATAAGAAGATGGCGATAACCAAGACGGCGTTCTGAGATCACAGGAAACCTGATTGTCATTTTCTGTTCGAAAGCCTATCTCATTTCCAATTTCTTTGATTATCTTGTAAAGCTTGTCATTTACCTTGATTCTGCCAAGGATTAGAGACAGATCTCTAACATTTAAGCAAATATCCATGGCCGATGCATTGCCAGAAAGATATTGACGATATCGTTTGATAAAGCCAATTACATATCGGGCTTTTGCTGATTCTTTCAACGCATTCGGAGCTGATGAGGCTGATATAAGCTTATTTAATTCGATAATTGCACTTCCAGATTGAATTGCACCCATCATGTACTGTCGAAGGATTTCTTTACTATCCATTTGTTCTCACCCGTAAAAAGCACACAGCATCCAACTCGGGCTTGGCATTCTTTAACGCCCGGAAAGTTGCCTGGAATATTTCTTTCTTCTGATCAACAATTGCTGTATCACGTTCGAAATACAGGCATTCTGCACGGTGCCCGTTTAATACTCTTTGCATCTCGGCACGAGCTGCGGCAAGGTTGGACTCTGCTACGATTACTTTTTCTGCTTTTTTATATGCTGTTTTCGCAATACTATCAACCAGCGGCTCCCATGCACTTGGAGGTGTTCTAGAAATGAAGGTTTCCAACGAGGACATCATTCCTTTGTAAGAACTACGACGACCAATATGGCGAGCTTCACTTAATTTTATATCGAGCAACTTCTTAATAACGGTTTCGTCTGGAATTTCTCTGCTCTTCTGGGTAAGAGGAGCGCAAATCATGATTTGTTCCAGCGGGAGATACATACGATACTGTGATAGCGTTTGCAAATCAATCTTATTCTCAAGTAGCTCATCAAGGGGTGGCACGACATTGAAGATAAAAACAGCACCATCGTAATTGAATGATCCCGTAGTTTCGATTGCAGTACATCTTCCACGGCTGCAGCCGACAGCATTAGTAATAATCGAATCATATACAGAGTCGCCAGGAGCAAAAAACAAAACGTCTTCGCGAATGGCTGCAGTCTTTCTGTTAAATGTTCCTAGTATTTTTCGCTCTCTCCGCATCATGGATGAATTGGTATATACAGACCAATCAGGAGGGATGAATAAAGACTGTTTAGCTGCATTTACACTAAAAGAAGCGCTTCTGAATTCAATTAGTCCAGTATTAGTCGGAGGTTGTGCAGATAATCCGGCTTGGTGACCCCATCCCATCATTGCAGTTGCGAAGATATTGGTATCCTCAGATGCATATAGATTCAGAACATTTTCAATTCCCTGAGCCATAGGGCGATATAATGTTGCACCAAGATCAAAATCTTGCTCGTCTTCAACGCTTTCGCGCATTTCTTCTGCCTGATCTAAGATCTCATCAAAAGCATTTGTTAGACCGGTGTTGTAGTCATCGAGAAGCGCATCTACAATGAGGCTGTTAAGCTCGCCTGTAATGATTTCAAGTCCGCTGAGAGACTGTTCGAACAGTTTCATTCCATTTTTCCAAATATTGAAAAGCTGTTCTTCGACTGTTTCTGTAGAGTACAAAACAACCGACTTGACATCCATTTCTGGATCTCTTCCTAAACGGTCAAGGCGGCCAATCCTCTGCTCAAGTGCATTGGCACTCCAAGGCATATCCAAATGTAAAATCTGAGAAGCGTTTTGGAAGTTCCTTCCTTCACCACCGGTTTCATCACATATAATAACGCGGCAATCTGGGTCGTTTTGGAATGAGTAGACACTATCTTCGAGCGCTTCGCGAGACATACCTTTTCCAAAGGCTACCGCATAGATTTCAGTATCTTTGTAGTAGTCATTGAATAAGTTTATGAAGGCGTTCAGCGTAGCATTAAAACCTGTAAAAATAACAAGTTTGAAGTCCGGATCATCCAAAATAGGGGTTTCTTGATCGATATAATTAAGAGCGTGCATTAAACGACCTTTTATTAGATCAGGATCTTCTGCTAATGCTACAGAAACCAGAGAATGCTCATTCTCGGCTTGTTGTTTCCAAGCAGCCACTCTGTCATGGAGAATGCTGTCCCTAATTTTTAGAGTGGAAAGCATTTCTTCAAACGCCCAGGGGCTACTAAAGAGCGCAGAAAGCAGAGGGATTGCTGTTTCAACAACATATTCCTCATCATCGTCGCCATTTTCAGACAAATAGGCCAAGGTGTTTTGAATGGCGGCAATCTCATTATAGTTTTCATTGGCCGAAAGAGGCGTGTACGGGATTTCACATAAGGTACGCTTGGCCATTTTTTCAGTAATCAACTGACGACGATTGCGGATTACTCTACGCTCAACTCGATAATTCTCGCAAATATAAGCCAGAGCTTGTTTTATCAAATCCAGTCCTTCGTCTTCCGAATTTAGATCGACAGAGGAGACTAGTTTCTTCAGCGCGTTGTCTTCCAACGTGTCAGCTATCTCTGTCAGCTTGTCAAGGATTATCTCTTTGTACTCGTTGTATCGATCCAAACGTCCAAGCTGCTGATTAACAGACTTTTGTATGCGCTGCTGCTTTTTCACCATCCATGAGAAACGTTCTGGCGTCATTTCTTCGTATTGTTCAGGGTTAAGCAATGCAAGCAAACGACGATATTCTTCATTTCTATCCTGTATAGGGGTAGCAGAAAGAAGCAAAATATGCTTGACTCTACGACTTAAAGACTGCACATGGTGATACCATTCTTCTTGAGACAGCAGTCGGTGTGTTTCATCGACAATTGCCAAATCCCATGGCGCCATTAATGCCACGCGAGAATTCGATACTTCTTCCATGGGGATAATGCAGATCTGGGACATAGGAGAATTAATCTGCGCTTCCATGCCGAATTTGTAATGCAGTTCGTTTTTCCATTGAGTCGCTAATGCACCAGGGACAATCAGGAGTGTGCGAAGCTTTTTGTTTTCACTTGCCAATATGCTGAGAATGGAGCAGGCTTCAACAGTTTTTCCAAGACCAACTTCGTCGGCCAGCATATATCGAACTGGCATTGTTTCAAAGCATCGTGCAACTGTGCTGATCTGATGAGGCATTAAAAATGCTCGGCATCCAGCGAGAACACTAAATCCATAGGTTGCATTATTTACTAAATGCAGATTGCGACTTACTTTAAGATGGTTTAAAAACCAAGTCGGATTTTGGAATTCATAATTGCGAAACTGTTTTACTGGAGAGTAATTCATCTGAGAATACTCAATTTTTAAGGCGGTTTCGCATTCTTTTATGACTTTACCATTAGGGAGTTTTATCCAATACCAATAAGGCTGATCCTCACTGTACGGTTCAGCTGCACGAGCGAGAATAGTTCCACGTCCGTGGGTAGATTCAACCACCCCGCCCGGAATTGCTTCACAACGGGTAACGGCATCAGCTCGAAAAACATTATGAACAAAGATGTTGCTGTAATATTCTCCGCTACCGAGAAGATCATGCATTTTTACTTTAATCGCATCAGCCAGCTCATTGTATTCAATTACCTGGGCAAGAACGAAGAAACGAGGGAATTCATCATCGCCTTCTTCGATTACGATAGGGCATCGGTAATAACATCCTTTTATCATGTAAGATCTCTCCTTTGAAGTTTCCCCGCTGGAATGTGGAAAGCGTCTGCTTCTTACTCACCGACGAGGAATGGCTCCATGCACATTCCTCGATGGACACAATAAGTGCACCAATCAGAAGGAATGGCAGTTTTATCTGTGCTTATTGTTTGATTGACATAGTCTCGAGCTTCCGATCTTAAAGCGTCTGCAAGTGGTTGCTGTGCAGGCTGCGGATTTTGTGGCGGAAGCTTATGGAGTGAATATTCCTTTTTAGGCCATGAAGTTGTTGCGAGTGAATCGAATTTGGCATAAGGATTTTTAATTTCCACTTCCGAAATATCGATAATATACTTTGCTAAACCGAACTGTTTTCGAATCTGCATGTGGTTATGATCAAAAGCAGTAACGATTGTCCCTCGACTTTTATTAATCACTTCATGAAGTAAATAGTTATATGCTCTATGTTCCAGATCGTGTATTTCTGTAGCTTTCCAGAATTTGAAGTATTCCTTCAGTTTTTCGCCTTCATCTCTCACAAACTGATTTAAGTGCTGCGCCGCAGTTGTGCAGGGCTGCTTTTCAATTCTTTTCCACACAGCTTCAATCAAAAGATTTTCGAACTGCTTTTGGTACAAGAAGTTCCCCTGAACTACTGGCGAGTTCTCTGTGACATAATCCAAGAAAAACTTATATGGGCATAAATACATATCCATCATCTGGAATGCATCGTACTTAATTCCTTTTGTTTTTTCTTGCCCAATGTTAATGGACATCGGAATTGATGCGGACGGAGATTCAATTGGTTCCACGGTAGGTTCTTTAAAACCAAGAATTGATAACAGTGCATACGGTTCCGTTTCTTCTTCGCCGTATTGTTTAACGTAACTGATTCTTACATCACACCTATTGAAGCAAAGACCATAGAACAAAGCATATCTAAGGAAATTACTTCTTTCTCCCAACGCGGTGTAATACACCTGAAACTGAAGATCCACTGGAGCGTAGGCCACACGGATAAATTCATTTGTTAGTGGCCAAGGGAGCTGGTCATTTACCGACATGTTCATATCTCTGTCGGACACACATCCGAAGTGGTAAGTTTTGGCCTGTTCCTGTTCAAATTGATGTTTGCTTTGAAGAATGTCACCATCAATCTGTTCGAAGTTCTTTACAATCCAGTCTACGGCAGATTCCTCGGTTTCTTTTTGTTTCAGATAATAATACAGGCCTTCTCTCAGATCTCTAAATGTTCCAGAAAACTCCGACTTGTCAGGTCTAATTTGGCTAAGTCGTAATTGCAAAGCATTGATTAACTCTCGCTCTTTTGATGTTGCCAGTGAGAGTTCTCTTTGCTTAAGAAATTCCTCTAAATTTTGGAAGTGACTGCCAAAATCAATGTAGTCTCTACGATCGGATTTTTGATCAAATAGATACCTGGCTATCTCGTTGATTTCCTCTATTGCTTTAATCAATGCAAGGATATCTTTTTCGGGCACCTTGTATTTGTTATAAACAGAAAGTGTACGGAGTCCGGTATTGCCGCTGGATGCCGAATTGATTTTCCTGTAATTATTCAAGAACTTGTCGGCGATTTCAGAACGGAACTCTTCATAAGTACTGATATTTTCAAAAAGAATCTCAATGGAATAGAACGTTCTAAGCAGGACTTCTCCCGGAGCAGCATTCAGAATCTTTGAAGACAAGCATTCTTTTAGTGCGGGGATATCAATGCATATAGCCTGTCTCTCGTAATCCCATAACTTATAAATGGCCAAAAAGAACTGACCAATTGGATATGCCAAAAAATGACGATCCTGAGAAAACTCCGGATGATAAATTCGGAGCAGTGTGTGAACGTCCTTGTTGGCTGTATAAACTTGTTCTGTCATAGCATTCAGAACTTTTGCATTGCTTAGCGTCATACTGCCTCTGATTTGAACAGGCGCTTTTTCATAACAACGATGTTTGGCGTCTTCAACATGAGTAGAGACAAAATGTGCATACTCCGTAATGTTTGCAAATTCCCTCAGCTGAATACTCTTGTATAGTTGACGCCATTGAGATAAAAGTGCTCTGTTGACAGAGGCCCTATTTTCGCAAATTTCACCGAGAGCACAAGCAAGAGCATTGCTTGGGTTTTGCATTGTAGGCATCTGATATTCAGCGATGGCAGTATCGTGTTGGATAGGGACTCCAAAACAACTGTAGATGTCGTTCCAAGAAGAGTAAATCTTTGAATATTTTTTCTGGTAATTAAACAGGAAAATTATATTTACTCCTTGCTTGTCCAAATCCAAAAGCAGTCGTAATTGAACTGGAGTAAATTGATGAATTCCATGAACAACTATGCTTGTAAAATCGTGCTTTCCAATCAATTCAGCTGCCCGCTCGCAACGCTTTTTTTCACGTTCTGGACCGCGACAGTCGTCGATTTCTTTTTTTGCAAGAGCTATGAGAACTTCTTTGATTTTCGACAGATTAGGAGTCTCAGGGAATTTAAAAATGCCGTTATTCTGGACACTGCGTAAAATCTCGACAAATAGCTGCTGCTCGGTATTTCCTTGGGAACCATCAATCGACTGTGCAGGGATATCTAACTCGATAAACAGTCTCAAGGCTTCAAGAAAATGCTTTTGATTTTGCATAAGAGCAAGAAGAAACTGATTATCAATAGTCACATTTCCAATCTGTTTTCCAAGAAGACGGCTATAGATAGATGTCAATCGGCTATATTGCTGAACACGAAGACTGATATTATCTGTCCAGGACTTGTATATATCCTCATGCTGCACAAAATCATCAAAAGCGCAAATAAGTCCTTTGATTTCATCACCATAAATATCTTTAAGGCCGTTTACAAGAGTTCTTGCAGAACAAAAATGTGGCAAGGAAGATACTTCGGCCCAAAAATCAGTCTTATCTAATTGATATGGATCTTCATATGTATAGATTTTGAATGACATTTTTAATCCTCCTTGTTGATGAGGTTTTGCCAAGAAAGAGCATTCTTGCCCTCAAGTTCAATCCAAGAAAAAGATCTGATTGCACGAGTCATGGCTACATAGAGAATTCTGGTCTCTTCTCGGCTCTTCTCTGCCTTCTCAACGGCGTTGTCAAAATATAGGTTTTGGATAGTGCTGCCGGTTTCACCGATACTCAGGCTGTAGCCGATATGATACTGCCCATTTTCTTTTGCAACACTAACATGCAGCTGGGAAGACTTGATTCGATCAATAGGAGCAGAACAAAACGGCATAATCACATGACCGTATTCCAGGCCTTTAGATTTGTGTACTGTTATACAGTGAATTGAGTCTGCGTCACTGCTTTCAGAAGGAATTCTGCTGTCAACAGACACCTGTGCAATTATGCTGTTATATAGCTGCTCTCGAAGTGTGTTTATAGTGAGTCGATCCACATTGCATGCATTGATCAACTGCTCAAACAGTAGATCTACATTGAGCTGGTAATAGTGCTGTTTTGTAGTATCGTCAGGGGCATAATTCTTCCAGGGCTCCAGCCTTGCGTAAATTGACCGAATTGCTTGTAATACGGGTTTGGTTCGTAAACTCTCTACAACCAGTTCCCAACTTTTTTCTGGATCTTCTGTATTGGACAACATAGGATTAAGGCACTTGATAAGATAGTTTACCTGCTCATGTTCATCTGCTTTTGCACGCCACCCGCCGGTTCGAATTTTCATGCGAATTTCAAACAGATTCGATTTCGGTATATCCAAATTGAAAAAGTTCGAAACAGCGAGATTATATAAATATTCTGCTTGATCATAGTTAACAAGCGCATTTATAAGAGTCATCATATCAAGCGCAGGCTGGGACATATACAAATCACCACCAGTATTCGTTTGAA
>OGRT01001556.1_pt1 | contig 16837 bp, 18 predicted proteins | sample 1553581 | NCBI WGS metagenome assembly OGRT01 (sample SAMEA2580113, study PRJEB22360) | human gut metagenome | biome: human gut; feature: human-associated habitat; material: faeces | place: Denmark | collected 2008/2010
CCGCCATATTCGTATTATTCCCACCGATCGGCATCGACGTTTCCGTAAGCTGAGCAGCTCCTTTTGACATATTTTCTTCGTTAGCGCCCAAATATAACGGAAGCTCAAGATCCATAACCGGAATTTTAATATATCCTGCAATTCCATCTTCTACTCCGTACTCTTCCAAACGGATTGCCGGGTTTGCATATGCATACGGATCTGCCAGATTTCCCTGATTGTTTTTTATAAGTTCTTCGTTATAGTTCTTCATTTCTTCATAAAGCCGGGCATATTTTTCAGGATTCGCATCCCGGACATTCTCCGTCGTTTCTGACGAAACATACTCTCTGTCTTTATCTTATAAAATTTCTGAAGAATATGCGGATAAAGCAGAATCCCGCATCCGATCAAAAGAAGAATCAGACCGAAAATAAAAAGTTTTCTTTGTTTTCTCACTCTTTTCATCTTTTTCTCCTTTTTAGACTTCTCTTCCCGGCTTTTTTCTTTCTGCCCCTTGTCCTTCGTTTTTTCTTCATTTTCCTTACACACACCGCCACTGCAGCAACGAATAAACTGACGAGGGCAAATACCGCTGCGCCATATGCGATCATCTCCGTTATATCCCGCTCTTTTTTCGCCGTATCCGACTCTTTCTCTTCGCTTTCCTTCACGATTTCATCACATATTTTTTCTCCCCGGACAAGCAGTCTATGACTGTTTACCCCGTACGGCGTACACGTTAAGAGCGTTATGTATTCCTTATCCGCTATCGGACGCAATGCATCTGTATCTTCCGGCTCTATCACTGAAATCTGATCTACCTCATAAGTAAGAAGATGATCCAATACATGGATATAAAACAAATCCCCTTCCTTCATTCGATCCAAATCTGTAAACAATTTTGCAGTAGACAATCCTCTGTGGGATGCAAGAACCGAATGCGTACCTTTTCCGCCTATAGGAAGAGCCGTTGTTTCCATATGTCCGACGCCCCGTCTCAACACCCTCTCACTGACTCCATGATAGATCGGGAGCATAACGTCGATCGCCGGAATTTCAATATATCCCATCACTCCTTCTTTTTCTTCTACATTGAGCACATCTTTATAATTACCGGGCAAAACAGAGCCGCTTCCTAATATAAACGGATCTTCTACAGACATTCCCGTAACAGATTCATTATACTTTACAGCCTTTTCCCACTCTGATTTCATATCTGTCTTCGGAAGTTCTTCAACCGTCTGCTCATAACGACTGATCATCTCTGCCTGGTGCCGCTCTGCAAGCTTGTTACTGACTGCCGGATACAACAGTATACATGCTCCGATCAGAAAAAGAGCCGTTACGATTAGCTTTTTACTTCTGCTCATAATCACCTAAAGGGAGGTTCGTCTTCTAAGACTCCCTCCCTCTTCCTTCTTAGTCTTTCAATCTGCTTTCTATTGATCAGCGATCTTTTTTCTTTCTGGACATAAAAATAATAATGCCCGCCGCTGCCATAACCGTCAGACCGACTGCCGTAAAAATGATCGTTCCATTTCCACCTGCTGCCGGAAGTTTACTCGGTTTTGTGTTTATGATCGTATCGCTTGGAACCGTAGCAGTAGATGAATCGCGATTCACTGTCACTTCAAAATATTTACTCGGAAGCTGATATCCTTTTACCGTTTTTGTCTCTACAAGATAATACTTCTTTGCTCCGGTAGCTGCGTCGTCACCTTGAACTTTATTTTCTTCATTCGCCTTATTTGTATAATATGCAAGACCTCTAAACTCTGCAACGCCCTTATCGTTCGTCTTTACAACTGTAGTAAATTCCTTTTGATTCGGATCATATACCTTCAAAGCTCCTGTAATTTCTCCCGCCTTATTATTTTGGAGAAGTTTTACTGCTGCCTGTGCTTTTTCCGTACTGTCGAAAATCATAAATTCAACATCTTTTAAAGGTGTTCCGTCTGCCTTTTCCCCAACCTTTTTAATGGCAATCTTTCCGGTATGTACTTCCGGCCGCTCGTTTTCAGGCACGCTTACATCAACAGCCGTACCCTTTGCAGTTGTAAATTTCAAATCTGCGTCATTATAAATTGCTTCCCCTGTTTTTGCCGTTTTATTGATCATCGTATCAAAACGGATCTGAAGAAATGCAGCCTGAGCATCCGGATTATTAATCGCTTTTTTCAATTTTATTTTTCCCGCATCGGTCAGACTTATTATCAATGTATTCTCATTTCCTTCTGCCGGCTCTTCCACTGAATAATCCGTATCTTTTTCTAACTCATCTATTACCGTTTTATAATCCTTATCTACCGCTTTAACAACAATGTTCCCTTTATATGTAAGCTGAGAATCGATTTTATCTGTCACTTTGTATAATTTTGCGGTATCATAGCTGCCGTTATCATTTGTCAATGCAATATTACCCGGAATCGCCGTATGGATAATCCACGTCTGATTCTCTTGCATATCAAAAGAATCATGCTTATTTCCTGCATATGTAACATCCTTTTCAATAGACAGCACTTCATTCTTTGGATATACATGTACATTATAATTAAGTGTCTGACCGTCTGCCTGCGTCATCGGAACATCAACATAAAATGCTTTTCCTACCATCGCATCATCTTTCTCATTCGGAAGAACCGCATCACTTCCATCGGATGAATCCAAACCTAACTCTTCTACTTTGTATCTGCCCAACGGAAGATCTTCCAAAACTGCTTCTCCGGACTCATTCGTAACTACCGTACGAGATATTGTCGTTTCGTTCCATTTTCCCGCTTGGTCCTGCTCCATTTTTGTAACCTGAAACTTAACATTTGCCAGCGGTTCTGCCGTTTCAGGAAGACTATCCATTTCAATACCGCCGTTTTCTGTGTTTGATTCAAACGCATTTTCTGCATCAGGCATCTTATATTTATGAATCGTAATAGAACCTTTCTGGTCATTACCCACTACTTGTCCGCTATTTTCCACAGCAAACGCCGTCGTCATTGTTCCAAACAACATTACTGCTGCCAGAGCTATCGTTGTCATATATTTCAAAATCTTTCCCATAATTTTAAGCTCCTTTTCTTTTGAATCTAAAATATAATACAAGTGAACAACAGATGATCATAAATCCACTGAACACAAAAATCTTCGTACCGTTTCCTCCCATCTTCGGAAGGAGGCTTGTCTCTCTGTTAGAAACCTTAAATCCTTCTATATGATTTCCACTGATTGCCGGTACGTCGCCTCTTGCTTCAAAAGTGACTTTCTTACTGGCATCATCTGTAACAGCAATAGTCACCTTCCAATATCCCGTCGGTTTCAAATATCCTTTCGGAGCTTTTGTCTCTTTAAGAAAATATTCCCCTTGTTTCAACCGACCGAAATCAACAATTCCTTCTTCTGATGATACAACCGGACCTCCTACAATGCTCCATTTGTCGGCATCGTTCTCATCACCCTGATAAAGGGTAAATTCCGCGCCCGCAAGCTCATTTCCTGTTTTTTCATCTACTTTTATGAAGGAAAACGGGACTGTAGGTTCATTTTCCACTTGAAGAATTCCATCTTTTTTTTCGAACTGCGGAACTGTGGAATCGTCTTTTTCTGTTTTTTCTACTTTAACTTCATCTTTATGTGCATCGACGGTTACTGTCCATGTTCCTTCCGGCAAAATGAATCCATCCAATGTCGCCTCTTCTGATAATATGTATTCGCCGGATACAAGTTCTGAAAACTTCACGATTCCATCAGCCTTGCTTACCTCTTCCGCGCTCCATGTACATCCTTGTTCATCCACAAATCCCGTCTTATCGTTATGTGCATGTGTACAAGACTCCGGTGAAATCAAGCCTTTGCACTTTTTATCATGTTTATGATTACATGTTAGTTTAAACCGAACTCCTTCCATCACAGTTTGATCTTCTGCGCTTACCTTTTTAAAAACAAAGTCCGTTTTTTCTCTGTCATTTCCGACTGTAAGATTCGCCTTCAATCTGTAAATCGGTTGAACTGTTACCGTACCGTCAATCACCCCGGCCTCTTTTTCATCACCTTTTCCTTTGTTAATAAACTCAGCGGCGTTTTTTGCCGCTTCTCCCGTCTCATTTGTAAAGGTCTTCCCGGTATTCTTCTGCGTTTTCCGGTCAAAATACGTTACAATGATCTGATCTAACACCATCCCTGTTCCCGGAGTAACTTTAATATTTACATCCGGCGAATATCGATCGATATATGTACTGTTTTCCCCGGCTGATGTGGATTCTCCTTCTGTAGGCGTTACCGTCTGTTCTCCGCCTGTGATTTCCATTTCACCGCCCCCAACCGAGAAAAAGACAGGATCACTGTTTAACTCAAAACCTTCCGGAGCTTCTGTTTCTGCAAAACAATAGTCTCCGTTCGGAATCTCCGTACTAAAATTTATCTTTCCCTCTTCATCTGTTATATACTCATCCGGCTGATACAGCTCTCCTTTTACAAAATTGCCTTCCTCGTCCCGAACGGCTTTATACAGCTTAAATTTTGCATCTTTTACAGGTCTGAATCTTCCTTCGTCGGTGCCTGCTACCGTTTTTGTCAAAGTAAGCTTTGTTTCTGCGGGTTCCGGTTTTACTTTTACATAAATACGGATCATATGATTAATTAAAAATTTCATGCTTGAACTTCCGATCGTCGACATATCTGTTTCCGCATTTTCCGCCGTGCCATAATACCACAACACATTATCTGTTCCCAAACCGCATCTCACATATCCACTTGACGAAACATTACGCACCGGAAATATTTCATCTGTCAGTTTATCATAGTCCAAATAAGCGCCATCGATATTGGTAGACTGAATCATCGTAGCATCTTGGTCTTTTAATATTTCAATACGAAGTCCACCGCGTTCAATATAAGGAATTGACAGATTTATATTCTTTATATTTTCATCTGAATTATCTTCCGGTTTGATCAAAATTACCGGATCTGCTCCTAATTTAAACGCCTGGTCGAGCGTTTGCTTTATGATCAAACGCCCTCCGGCTATTACCGGATATTTTCGCACCGGATTTAAAGATATATTAAGATGTGTATTTCTAAGCTGCTCTCCAAACCACTTTTTTCCTTCATCAATATCGGTCAATCCTTCCGCAGAACCTAATGATTCCAAATAATTTATTGATAAAGGCGACAAATCCGAAATGGCATTGTTCTCTAAGTCGATCATTCCGGCTTTTCTAAGCCACTCGATTCCTTCGATACTTTTGATCAATTCATTCTCCGGCTTCTGAGTGTCTAACTGTTCTGTTTTTTTCTCAACTTTCTTATTTGCATATTGCACAGCTCCGGGCTCATCCACTAATGACTCCAGATACTTGTTTGCCTCTTCCTGCGTATTAAATTCTTTTGATATATCCTTAATTTCAAACGATGGAATAAACGTAGCCATCTGTGCAGATGCTATATATGTTACTTTCCTTGCATATCCGTCTGCTTTTATCATCCCCGTAAAAGACCCTAAAACTTCTTTCACGCTTTGCCCCGGTGTTCCCATCCATCCTGCTTCAAACAAAGAATCATAAACTGCAACGGCAAAATTACGATCTGTAAAACCAACGTCCATAATCTGCCCGATGCCTATATCTCTGTCTATACTGATTGCCGTAGTTCCTTGTGTATAAACAGGCAACACAAAAAAGTTACTTTTGATTCAGCAATATCAGTCTGCGCTCCTTCCCCTGCTTTATTTTCCTCATTCCGCCCTGTCTTACCTGATGTCTGATCGTCGGAAACTTTCTTCTTTGTTTTCGTATTATTTATTGTTTGTTTTGTCTCTGTCTTTATCTGTTTGCCTGCCTGTACATCGGCCACATTCCCCAATGTTACGGCAGAACCAAATAGCAAACTGCATAATAACAGTGACACGCCCCTTTTTATTTTATTCATTATCTACTCCTCTCCCCATCTTCTCTATTGTTCTGCTCATCGCATCCCAACTCCTTTCTACTATACTGCTGTGAAAAGCAGAAGATATTAGTGAGAATTTCCCTTCACATCGCCTCTTTTCCTCTCCCTCTGTTCCACTCACCCAAAGTGCCAAAAGACGCATTCTTGGATTGCAGGCGGCTTCCAAGTTCTCGGACAAATCCGGACTTTAGCTCGTCGTCGTTGCAAAAACAAAAAGCCGCTTCCTTTTTGCCCCTCTGAAAAAGTTACTTTTCGGAATATTTTATCTGTCAATCCCATATAGTAACTAGACATTACCAATATTAGCATAACAAACCTATAGACTCAAGAGAAAATGTAACTATCTATTGCCAAAATTTCGCTAAAAACTCAGCAAACTACCACTCGAAAGGAGACGCTATATGCAAAATCCAAAACAAATTTTTGCGTCCACACTAAAGTATTTACGATATAAGCATCATTTTTCTCAAGAAAAATTAGTTATCCAGATGCAAATACGCGGGAGTACTATTACTCGTGAAGTTTATAAATTCATTGAATCCGGTTTCGGCAATATCAAAGTTTTTGACTTAGTTATTTTAAAAAATATCTATCGTATTCCTTACTCTGATTTCTTTGTCGGTCTTTCTCCTGCCACACTTCCACGAACTTCGATAACTATGTTACTTAGACATCCTACTTTCACCGATAATCTCGCACTCTTAAGAACATCCCATGAATATACACAACAACAGTTAACCGATGCAATGAATGAGATGGGGACTTTTATTCACCGGGCTGCTTATGCAAATATTGAACGCGGAAAACGAAATCTTAAAGTTACAGATCTTGTATGCTTAAAAACAATCTACAATGTCCCTTATGAAGCGTTTTTTGAAGGAATCAAAATCCACGAATAAAGATGTCTATACAAAAAACAGAGCTGCCGATCTGTACAGCTCTGTTTTTTGTATAACTCTCATATGATAACTTTATTCAAACAGACTATTGACCGTTAAATGCAGTTATATTTTCTTCATTTAACGTAAAATCATAATAATTCAGATCCAGACGCTCCGTCCATCCGATTGTATTCCAAAATGCATTTCCAATATCATTTTCCGTAAATGCGATCAAAGATACTTTATTAATCTTTTCTTCTTTCAGCGCTTTCATCGCAAAAACAACCATCCTTTTTCCGATTCCGTGACGTCTGTAATCTTCATCTACACAGACATGATACAAACACCCCCGTCTTCCGTCGTGACCGCACAAAATACTTCCGACAATGCGACCGTCTTTTTCTGCCACGACACTTGTCGTCGGGTTTCGTTTCAAAAAGCGCGCCACTCCTTCTTTTGAATCATCGATACTTCGGATACCAAATCCTTTTATTTTTTTCCAAAGGGCATATACCCCCTCATAATCTTCTATCGTCATGATCCGTACCATACTGCATCATCTCCTCTGTTTTTTCCCGTTTGGTTTTACTTTCTGCCCTGCTGCTTTTTGCACGATATACATCTTAAGGAAACATCGGAACAAGCTCAAGGCCTTCACTTTCCGGAAGTCCGAACATCAGATTCATATTCTGAACCGCCTGTCCTGCCGCTCCTTTAACCAGATTATCGATCGCTCCCATCATAATAATCCGATTTGTCCGTGGATCGATCTTAAACCCGATATCGACATAATTACTTCCTTCCACCCATTTCGTTTCAGGGCATACGTCTTTTTGAAGCACACGCACAAATTTTTCACCGCCATAATATTTATCATATACAGCCTTTACGTCTTCATAGCTTACTTCTTTCGTAAGTTTTGCATACTCTGTAACTAAAATTCCTCTGTTCATCGGAACTAAATGCGGCGTAAAATTAAGAACGACTTTTTTCCCGGATGCGTATCCAAGCTGTTCTTCGATTTCGGGCGTATGTCTGTGTGTCGCCACTCCGTATGCTTTAATATTTTCATTCACTTCGCAGTAAAGATTCGGCAGTTTTGCTCCTCTTCCCGCTCCTGACGTTCCTGATTTTGCATCGATGATCAAGGTGTCCATATCGATCAGCCCTTCTTTGGCCAGCGGATAGGCAGTAAGGATCGAGCAAGTCGTATAGCAGCCCGGATTGGCAACCAGCCTTGCGCCTTTGACATCCTCCCGGTTGATCTCGCACAGGCCATACACGGCACCTTCTATAAATTGCGGGCTTTTATGCTGGATTCCATACCACTTCTCATAAGTATCCACATCCTTGATCCGAAAATCAGCGCTTAAGTCCACGATCTTCGTATCAGCCAGGATGGCTTCGCTGATCACGGAAGCGCAGAATCCTTGCGGCGTGGCGGTAAAGATGACATCTGCCTTCTTTGCAAGTTCCTCCATATTGTCATCCAGACATTTGGCGTCCACGATCTGGAACATGTTCTGGTATACATCCGCGTACTTCTTATCTATGTAGCTTCTGGAGCCATACCATACGATTTTTGCATCCTTGTGCCCCATCAATATCCTTGCCAGTTCGCCGCCGGCATAGCCTGTAGCGCCTATAATTCCTACCTTAATCATCTATTTTATATCCTCCTGAATGTATTTATAACCATGCACCTGTAAGTATTATACCACTTTTTTACAAATGTCCAGGTACAGTCCAAAATTAAAGTACTTGCATAATTATACATCCAATATGAATAATATGCAAGTACTTTTTTGGGGGGAATTCAAATATGCTGCTTAAGGACGTATCTGTCCATTGCCAAAGATAATGTATTTTGTCGTTGTAAGCGCCTCCAGCCCCATGGGCCCTCTGGCGTGAAGTTTCTGGGTGCTGATTCCAATCTCAGCCCCGAAGCCAAACTCATGCCCGTCTGTAAAGCGCGTGGATGCATTGACATATCCGCCTGCCGCATCAATCTCATCCTGGAACTTCAGCGCGCTGGCATAGTCCCTGGTAATAATGGACTCTGAGTGACCGGTATTATACTGATTGATATGGGATATGGCTTCCTCAATCCCGGAGACAACCTTAAGGGATATGACTGCGTCCAGATATTCCATTCCCCAGTCTTCTTCCCCTGCCCGGATCATTCCTTCTTGGATCTGGCATGCCCTGTCATCTCCGCGTACCTCCACCTGCTTCTGCCTCAGCCGTTCGTAGATTGCAGGTATTGCCACAGGCGCAATCTCTTCATGGACCACCAGAGACTCGCAGGCATTGCACACGCCCATGCGCTGCGTCTTTGCATTGTCGATGATAGATACCGCCATGTTAATATCCGCCGTTGCGTCCACGTAGATATGGCAGTTGCCAGTTCCTGTCTCAATCACGGGTACCGTGCTGTTTTTCACCACGTTTGCGATCAGCCCCTTGCCTCCCCGCGGGATGAGCACATCGATATACTCATTCATCCGCATCATCTGGGTGGCCACGTCTCTGTCCGTATTCTCCACCAGAAGCACCGCATCCTGGGGCAGCTGCTCCTTCTTAAGCCCATCCTTAATCACTTTTATGATTGCCTTATTCGATCGGATTGCATCCGAACCGCCTCTTAAGATGGCCACATTCCCAGTCTTAAAGCAAAGTCCAAAGGCATCTGCAGTCACATTCGGCCTGGATTCATAGATGATCCCCACCACTCCAAGAGGCACCCTTCTTTTGCCAATCTGCAGTCCGTTGGGCCTTACTTCCATGGTGGCAGTCTCTCCGATTGGGTCCTTTAGTTCCGCTATCTGCTCCAGCCCGTCCGCCATGGCATTGATCCTTTGATCCGTAAGCAGCAGCCGGTCGATCATAGCTGGCTTCATTCCTTCCCCTTTGACTCTTACCACGTCTTTCGCATTTTCCCTGAGCAGAAAAGGCGTCTGCATCCGCAGTTCTCTTGCCACAGAACACAGTCCTTCATTTTTCTGCGTCTGCTTTAAGAATTGAACCTTGGATGAAGCCTCTTTTGCCGTCCTACCAATCTCCTGCATGTAATCCATATGCCTGTCCTCCTGTACTAATCTGGCTGCCAATAACATTCCCTGCCAGTTCTTTGTTTATGCCTTCCTTTTTACGTCTCTTTGCCTGCCTGCGGAATTGCTCGCGAACCGGCGCCAGTTCATTTCCTGCCATATCGCCTCTGTCCTTTGCCAGGAACAGCGTCCCTACTTTCTTTCCTGCCATCACGTCATTGATCGTATAGATATTATCTCCATTGGCAATCACCATATCCGCGCCGGAGTGTGTCGCGATCTTTGCGGCTTCTATCTTGGTTGCCATTCCTCCGGTTCCAAGTCCGGTTCCAGATCCCTTCCCCATCTTTTCCAGTTCCCCGTCTATCTTCCCTACCGTATGGACGAATCGTGCGTTTGGGTTCTTCTTTGGATCATCCGTATACAGCCCCTCGATGTCCGACATCAGGATCAGAAGGTCTGCATCTACCAGAGACGCCACATACGCAGCCATTGTGTCATTATCCCCAAAGTTTCCATACAACTCCTCGTCTACGGATATCGCGTCATTCTCATTTACGATAGGCACCACGCTCATTGCGGCCAATTCATCAAAAGTATTCCTCGCATTTTTCTTGCACTCTTCATTGGTAATAGACTCTTTCGTCAGAAGTACCTGTGCCGTAAGCTGGCTGTACTCTGCGAAGAGTTTTTCGTACATCATCATGAGCCTTCCCTGCCCTACCGCCGCGCAGGCCTGGCGGATTGCCTTCTCCCTTGGCCGTTCGGAAAAGCCCAGCACATTCCTTCCGATTCCCACGGCGCCGGAAGACACTACGATGACTTCTTTTCCTTTATTTCTAAGATTGATCAGTATCCTTACGAATTTTTCCAGCTTGTCCAGATTGATATTGCCTGTCTCAGGATAGGTAATGGTCGACGTCCCTATCTTGATCACAATCTTTTTCTTATCTTTTAAATCCTGCCTGTAGTCCATGATTTTTCTCTCCTCTGCTCATATAAATGCCTGTCGTCTTTCCTGCATGATCGGAGCAAAATAAGCAAAAAAAGAAACAGAAGCATATGCCACACTTCTGTTTCTCTATATTCCGTCTATTATCTATGCAAATATAAAGCGACAAGTACAACGTATCCTATCTTCCAAAAACAATATTGAATTTTATGCCAAATACACCCCAAGGGGATTGGGGCGGCACGGCACAAAAACAACACTGTCTGTAGAAGGAAGAGCAGAGTATGCGTTATTTATGATGCTGTCATTATTTATGATGTATGAACTTTTCATAATAACTACTCCTTTTTGTGTATAGTCGTTATTTAGTATCCCATTTTCTAATAATTTTACTCATGTTTTCATCTTTGTCAAGTAATTTTTCATGATTAAACAATTTTTTACTCTGAAACAGGCTTCCTTTTATTTCTTTTCCTAGCAGTTTTCTCTACTTTTAGAGGCACGTCCTGATACCTGTATATGCTTAGCAGAAGCCCAAGAAGCACGTAAGTCACCAGCATCCCATAACCTCCATAAGTTATGAATGGACAATAGACGCTTCCTGCCGGAAGCACCCCCGTATTAATAAGGATATAAAACAGCAGCTGGGCGAACAGCACCACAGAGCATCCGCACCCCATGATCATTCCCAGCTGATTCTTCTGCTTTAACGATACCTTCAGAAAGTACAGGAACAGGACCGTCATCAGCGTTACAAGAAGCACGGCTATGAGAATTCCATAGCAGGACGCAACATAGCCAAGTACATAGTCACTGCCATCTGGAAGCCGCGCTGCCTTTCCATATCCTCGGTTCCCGTTTCCAAGAAGCCGGCTGTCAGACAGCAGCTGCCTTATGGCGTATATCTGTGATCCTTTGATCATGGGGTGGTGTCCTTTGGCCTGCCTCTCCCGGGTGCAGCATGGCCTGCAGCCTTGAACGCTGATATGCCGGGCCGCTTCCAAGAAGCCGCAGACAGAACAGGATTGGAATCAGAAGCGCTGACAGCCATAGAATGCCAAGCGCCGCCTTGCGGGATACGCAAAACCAGTTCTTATATATAGCAACTGACAAGACTGCCATGAACGCCAGAAAAAGAATAAGCACCGCTTCCAGACTGGGTATCTTAAGGGCGATCAGAAGCGCCGGGGCCATCCAAAGAAGACCTTTTACAACTGCTCTTTTCCCCTCTCCGCGGTATCGGCATAATACAGCCCCATACAGGGGAACAAAAAGGAATACCAGCATTTTTACATTCACATGATATCCATAGATAACGGTGACAGAGCCATTTACTGCTGTCCCGAAGGCTGTCACGCCCAGAAACAGAAATATAAAAGCCCCCAGCATGATCTCCTTTGCCCATTGCCCGATCCTGCTGTAGTCTGTATAGCACACCCCTATCATCAGGACAAATCCCGCAACTACCCAGCCTCCATAATGTATTGCGCTTCCCACCACAAAAGTCATGTCGCTAAAGTTTCTTTGCAGCAGATTCAGGATTATAAAGCCTGCAATGCTAAGCGCGCCAATCAGGCCGATCATTCTCCAGGCCATCCTGGGCCGGTGGATGCTATCCAGCAGGCTACCCGCTTCCACTGGATCTCCCATCTCCTTAACAGCGGCCTCCTCCGCTTCCTCAGCGTCCATCCCCTGGCTTATATAGGCATGCTTCTGCTCGTCAATATGTCCCAGCATCTCTTCAGCGATCGCCGCCCTGGCTTTCGCGCAGCGAATCTGATCCGTCAGTTTTTTCAAATATTCTTCCGCCTTCATGCCATCCCTCCTTGTACGCTCAATACATCCACGACAGCCTTGGAATATGCCATCCATTCTTCTTTTTTCTGCTTCAGGATCTTCTTTCCTTCTTTCGTAATACTATAATATTTTCGTATCTTCCCTCCCTCTTCTTGTTCGTAAGATCCAAGATATCCTTTTTCTTCCATCCCATGCAGAAGCGGGTACAAGGTTCCTGCCTTCAATTCAAATACGTTGTTCGATTTTTCACGCAAGGCTTCAATCATCTCATAGCCATACATATCCTTTTCTTCCAGCAGTTTCAATATCAGCATTGACGTGCTTCCGGACACCAGACTTCTATCAATCGCCATATCGTTTCTCCTTTCCAATTTATTTTGGCAGTCTATATATCGACTATCTATATAATACATAGACTGTCGATATATGTCAAGCGGTGCCCTTACATTTCTTCTGGAGATTTATTCATAAAGGCTGCATATTTTTTCCTTTATATTCAAATCGCATGCATATATTGTATATTTTTTACTTTTTCGCATTTTATTCTTGCATATTTATAAAAAATAGTGTATAGTATATTTTGCGATTGACAATGATGCAGTTATGAATTTTAAAAAAGTCAAATAAAGATTCTATATTAGGAGGATTTACACATGAAAGAGAAAGTTGTATTAGCATATTCAGGCGGACTGGATACCACAGCCATTATTCCATGGCTAAAGGAAAATTTTGATTACGAAGTCATCTGCTGCTGCGTAGACTGCGGACAGGGTGAAGAATTAGACGGGCTGGAAGAGCGGGCAAAACTTTCCGGCGCATCCAAGTTATACATAGAAGACATCGTCGATGATTTCTGCGACAACTATGTTGTTCCTTGCGTACAGGCACACGCTGTATACGAGAACAAGTATCTTCTGGGTACTTCCATGGCACGTCCCGCAATCGCCAAGAAACTGGTTGAGGTTGCAAGAAAAGAAGGCGCCAGCGCTATCTGCCACGGAGCTACTGGAAAAGGAAATGACCAGATTCGCTTCGAGCTTGGCATCAAAGCCCTTGCTCCTGATCTTAAGATCATCGCTCCATGGAGAATGACGGACGTTTGGACCATGAATTCCCGTGAAGAGGAAATTGCGTACTGTAAGCAGCACGGAATCGACCTTCCGTTCGATGCAAGCCACAGTTACAGCCGTGACCGTAACTTATGGCACATCAGCCATGAAGGCCTGGAACTGGAAGACCCGGCAAACGAGCCAAATTACGACCATCTCCTTGTATTGGGCGTAACGCCTGAGAAAGCGCCGGACGAGGGCGAGTATGTTACCATGACCTTTGAAAAAGGCGTTCCTAAGAGCATCAATGGAGAAGAGATGAAAGTCTCCGATATCATCCGCAAGTTAAACGAACTTGGCGGCAAGCACGGCATCGGTATCTGCGATATCGTAGAGAACCGTGTCGTAGGCATGAAGTCCCGCGGCGTATACGAGACTCCTGGCGGAACGATTCTCTATGAGGCCCACCAGCAGCTGGAGGAGCTGGTGTTAGACCGCGCCACCTATGAAGTAAAAGAAGAAATGGGCAACAAGCTTAGTCAGATCGTATATGAAGGAAAATGGTTCACGCCTCTTCGCGAGGCCGTGCAGGCATTTATCGAAAGCACTCAGGAATACGTGACCGGTGAAGTAAAGTTCAAACTTTACAAAGGAAATATCATCAAGGCCGGAACCACATCTCCATATTCCTTATACAGCGAGTCTCTGGCAAGCTTTACCACCGGAGAATTGTACGATCATCATGATGCGGAAGGGTTCATCAATCTGTTTGGACTGCCATTAAAGGTTCGCGCCCTGAAGATGCAGGAAGTTGAAAAAAGCCAGAAATAATCCTAAATAGAATCCCACTATACATAAGGCGGGCAGTTCATAAATCGAGCTGCCCGCCTTTGCCATGCTTTATATGTACTTTAAAATCCGCTCCACATTTCCACCCCATAGTTTATCCAGCTGACGTTCCCCAACGCCCGCCTTCTTAATCGCATCCCATAGTCTTTCCATCTGCGATATATCCGGAACCTCCATAACCTTCATTCCGTCAAAACCGTCAAAATCCGTTCCAATTGCAGGGAATTCACTTCCTCCTGTCCGGATCATATGAAGGATGTGAGCCACCATCTGGTCAATTCCTGACTCTTCATCGTTTCCAAGAAACGGGCCATAAAAGTTCAGGCCTGCAACGCCTCCTGCGTTTGCCAGCCTCCGTATCATCTCATCCGACAGGTTCCTGGGATGGTCCGCGATTGCCCGGCAATTGGAGTGGGACGCTACCACCGGGCCCTTTGCCGCATATTCCAGCACATCGCGGAACGTGCCATCCGACGCATGGGAAAGATCTATGATCATTCCCAGCTCATTCATCCGACGCGCCACCTCTATCCCGAAGGGCTTCAGCCCCTGCCACATCACGGATGCGTCCTTGCTGGCGGGATAAGATGGCAGTTTTCATAATTCCACATAAGCGTCATCAGCCTTATGCCGCTTCCATACAGATCTTCCAGACGCTTCATCTGCCCATTCAGGATTCCGCCTTCTTCCACCGTCAGGAATGCGGATATCCTTCCTTCTGCTGCGTTATTCTCCATCTCCGCATATGAACGGGCCATGGATATCTCCCCATCATACGCAGCCAGTTGGGAATTCATATAGGCAATCATCTCAAATACATGTTCATATGCCTTATCATACCCTCCGTTGGACTCATAATCTTTTATATAGGTGAAGCATGCAAAAAACTGAGCCTTGGATCGCGCTTTTTTCATATAAGGGATGCTTATGCTGCAGGCATTTTCCATCAGATCCCCTTTCTTATCCAGATCCATCAATTTCCACAAAGTATCGCAGTGCATATCGATTAGTTTCATAATTACCAGCCTCTTTTCATACTTTCATAGTAACATTTGTCAATTATAAGTATACTCCGTTTGCGTATAAAATGAACATTATTTTGAAAGGATGAGCCATATATGAACCCTATCATCGGAATCGTAGCGTGCGGATCCACGGACCAGCGCCAATTCGTGCCGCAGACTTATATCAGTGCCATTGAAGATGCCGGAGGCATCCCAGTGATCCTTCCCTGTACCAAGGAAGATGAGGCATATCCTCACTATGGGAAGATCTGCGACGGATTCCTGTTCTGCGGAGGTGATGATGTAAGTCCGCTCCTGTTCGGCGAAGAACTACAGACAGATCGTGGCAGGACGGATACCCGTACGGATATCTTCCATCTTTCCTTCATGGAATATGCCCTCAAGACCAGGCTTCCAATCCTAGGCATCTGCCGGGGCATGCAGATTCTTAATATTGCTCTCGGCGGAACCATCTTCCAGGATCTTGCCTTACGTCCGGCATCCTCCCTAAACCATATGCAGTTATCTGAGAGCCGCGCGGACACGAGCCATAAAATCACGGTCTCACAAAATAGCATGCTATATAATATTCTCGGAGACTCCGCGTGCGTTAATAGTTTCCACCACCAATCTGTTCATACGCTGGGAACGGACCTTAAAATTACTGCCATCGCTTCTGACGGCGTCATCGAGGCGGTAGAATCTGTAAGCCGCCCTTTCGTCCTCGGCGTACAGTGGCATCCGGAATGCATGTACCAGTCCATGGAGCCTATGCAGAAGTTGTTCCATGCTTTTTTAAAAAAAGCCGCAGATGCAAAGAATCTACAGTATATTTTCTCCGACTTAGGGACAAAATAATCTTGAATCCAAAGGGTAAAAGGAGGAAACGAATATGGCTGATATATCTATACTCGACTTACAGAACTTACGCCACTTGATCGGCGGCTTTGACACAAGTCACTGCAAGATGCAGGACTATGCCTCACAGGCACAGGATCCGGAAGTGCAGAAACTCTTCCAGGATGCTGCACAATCTGCAATGAAGAATAAGCAAGACTTGATGAAATTCTTATAGGAGGTAAGCGAGATGTTAGATGACAAAACAATGGTATCTGACGCCTTAGCAGGCGTCAATGGAGAACTTGTACGCTACGGCGAGATGATCTCACAGACAGAAAACAAGGAATTAAAAGCCTGCTTAAAGCAGCTTCGCAACGAATGCGAAATGTCTCAGGAAAAACTTTACCACCTTTACTTTTTCATAGTGGCTTTTAGCTGTCTGCTTCCTGTTTTCGCATTCCTTCCCTTCTGCCTTTAGCCACTCTTTGCTTGGTTT
>OGRT01001564.1_pt1 | contig 16721 bp, 17 predicted proteins | sample 1553581 | NCBI WGS metagenome assembly OGRT01 (sample SAMEA2580113, study PRJEB22360) | human gut metagenome | biome: human gut; feature: human-associated habitat; material: faeces | place: Denmark | collected 2008/2010
GCATCCTTTGCCGCTGTCCTGCCTGCCGACGACCCGGAGATCATCGTCTATGTGATGCTGGATGACCCCAACAACGCCAGAACGGACTACTCGTCCCTGCTGGCAGCGCCCGTTGTGGGCAACATCATCAGCGAGATCGCACCTTACCTTGGCATTGCCGCCGACGGCGAGGATCGCAGCCAGACTGTGGTCACTGTGCCGAATCTGGTGGGCACCGAGTGGAGCAGTGCGCAGGTGCAGCTGAACATCAAGGGCGACGATGATCTAGTCATCAATGGTGAGGCGGACCAGATCGACAGCGCCGTGACCAAGCTCATCGAAAACGCCATCGGCTATTCCAAGGAAAATGGCGTGGTCAGCGTGTCCGCATCCAAAGACAAGGATGGCGACCGCGCGGTGATTCGCGTGATTGACCAAGGCACGGGCATCGCTAAGAAGGACCAGGCGCGCATCTTCGAGCGGTTCTACCGGGGCGTGGAACAGAGCAATCGCACGGCGGATGGCGTGGGCCTAGGCTTGGCCATCGTCAAGCATGTGGCGCTGACCCATCATGGCGATGTGACCGTATGGAGCGCGCCCGGGCAAGGCAGTACGTTCAGCCTTACGTTGCCATTGGCGCAGTGAGGTAAGGAATTGGTGGCATGCCTTGCATGCCACCAATGCTGTTTGATGAGCGACCTGCGGCCGCGGTCTCTCCCTCAATCAGCTACGCTGACAGCTCCCGTCATCAGAGGGAGCTTGTGTTGCGTTACTGTCCGAGGCGGCGGTAGTCCCAGCGGTCGAAGTATTCCCAGACCAGCAGTAGCAAGCCAATAATGACACCGGCCACGCACATAATCACCAACGGCATTACGCTGTAGCCCACGGCCAGCAGAATCAGCACGACAATCAACGCCACAATCCATAGACCGGTACCGATGGCAAACACCTTACGCAGATCCACCCGTACGGGCTTGGGTGCGGGCTTGCGGACGGCAGGGTCAATGAGAGGCGCGAACTTCATACTCATGCACTGTAGTAAGAGTAGGGAGGGGCGTCAAACATCCCTCCCTACGATTTATTCAATCGGTATCAGTTGAGACCGATCAATGTGCATGGCATATATGGTCGGCCATGCGAGGCATAGACCTCCATCACAGGTGCTCGACCACATAGTCGACGCACTTGGTAAAGGCCATGACATCAGCCGGCTCCACCGAGGGGAACACGCCAACGCGCAGCTGATTGCGGCCCAGCTTGCGGTAGCCGGCGGCGTCCACGATGCCGTTCTCGCGCAGGATGGACAGTATCTGGGAGGCCTGGACGCGCTCGTCCAGATCAATGGTGACCACGGCGTTCGAGCGGGCGTCCGTATCGACGACGAACGGAGCGGCGTATTCGGAGCGCTCGGCCCACGAGTACAGGATGGATGCGGACTTGGCGCAACGTGTGGTGGCCCAGGCGAGGCCGCCGTTGTTGTTGAGCCAGCGAATCTGGTTTTCCATCATGATCAGGGTGGCCACGGCGGGCGTATTCAGGGTCTGATCCTTGCGGGAGTTGTTCAGTGCCGTGGTCAGCGAGAGGAACGGCGGCACCCAGCGATGTGCGCCTTCCAGATGAGCGCTTGATTCGACGCCTGCCGCACGATCGATAGCTTCGGGGGAGAGGATGGCGACCCACAGACCGCCATCGGCACCGAAGGCCTTCTGCGGTGAGAAGTAGTAGACGTCGGTCTGGCTGATGTCCACAGGCAAAGCGCCGGCTGCGCTGGTGCCGTCGATGACGGTCAAGGCACCAGCTTCACGACTTCCGGCCACGCGGCGAATCGGGGCGGCCACACCAGTGGAGGTCTCGTTGTGAGCCCAGCAATATGTGTCCACGCCCTCGGTGAGCTCAGGCAGACGGTAAGTGCCCGGCTCGCCGGGGAACAGCACCGGGTCTTCAAGGAAGGGTGCGTTCGCGGCGGACGCGGCGAACTTGGCACTGAACGAGCCATACGTGCCGAATGCGGCGCGACGGGTGATCAGCGAAGCGCAGGCAATCTCCCAGAACGCGCTGGCGCCACCGTTGCCAAGCGCCACCTCATACCCTTCAGGCAGGTGGAAGAACTCGCGCAGACCTTCACGAATCGAAGCGACCAGTTGCTTGACTGGTGCCTGGCGATGTGATGTGCCAAGCAGGGTGGTGGCGCCGGCGTCGAGCGCGGCGATCTGTTCGGGGCGGATTTTGCTGGGGCCGGAGCCGAAGCGACCATCTTCGGGCTTCAGCGACTCGGGAATACTCAGTGTGATAGTCATGGTTTCAAGGGTAGACCAGTGTTGGGGAATATCGCGGATAATGCTCGGTGTGCGGGATTACTGCGGGGTTACTGCGGAATTCCGGGGTGCCGGGCGGCAGTGGTGGCAATGCGGAATGCAGTGCAGAATGTACGCAGCACATCATGGCTACGGTGTGTCGGAATGACATGAGTTAGTGATTCTTCCGATAACCGGATAGTGAGGTTCGTGAACGGGCGGAAACAAGGCAGTTTTTTCACCCGGCCGCACGGTTACGTAAATCGTTTGACACACCCGGATGGTGGGGGATCACATTGAGGATTGACCTCTGTTCGTTGTACAGTACTCAATTGTGACGGTCATACGAGGTCATCGAAATGCCCCCGCCGAACCCATCCAAGGAGTTAACGTAGTATGAAGCATGCTTCGCATAAAGCGACCACGGTCTCGCGCCAGAAGTTCAGCTTAGCGAAGGCATTGTTTGCCTCCGGCAAGGGTTCTCATTCCGTTCGTGCTGTGCGTGCGGTGCAATCCGCTGGTAGCGACGCCGTTGTTTTGGGGCTTGATCCGGCCATCGCCGAGAAGATCAACGAAATCGCTCCCCAGACCCGCCGTTCCATTCGTGAGGCCGCTCGTGCCGCTGAACGCCGTAGCCATATTCTTGCCTCGGCCTCACTGGCCGCTCTGGTCGGCACGGCCGCAGGTGCTCTCGCGTTTTCCAACAATGAAGACGCCACGAACTCGTTCGTGGCTGATCCGGCCACGACGACCACGCAGATTAAGCGCATCAGCGATGTGACTGCGGCTTCTCGTTCCGAAGCGCGTACTGATTTGAGTTCATCCTCCGTTACCGCACAGTCCACCAATGAAGGCGGCTGGGGGCTGAGCAATTCAGACAGCACCTTGGACGCCAAGCTGATGAATCGCAATAATGCGAACAATCCTGTGGTGTCGGCTCTCGTGGATGCCGATGGCGATGCTGTGCCGGCTGGCTTCAACCCGAACCATGCCGTTGGCACCAACTCCAACAACTATCCGTGGGGTCAGTGCACGTGGTACGCGTACCAGCGTCGTGCCGAACTGGGCCTGCCTTCCAGCGGCAACTTCGGCAATGGTGGCGCGTGGGCGGCGTCAGCTTCCGCTCTGGGCTATTGGGTGGACAACACTCCTCGCCATGTCGGTGATGCTGTGGTGTTCGCTCCTGGCCAGGCCGATGCCGATGGCGCGTACGGCCATGTTGCCGTTCTGGAAAAGATCAATGCCGACGGCTCCATTGAGATCTCCGAATCCAATGCCAAGGGATTGGGTGTGATTTCGACCCGTACGTTCAGCGCCGCCGAAGCCGGTAAGTTCCAGTACGTTCACTACTGATTCATTTCATTGGCTTACATTCGGTGATTACTGTTCGGATGTGACGTCGCCCTATCGGCAATCGTTCGCGCGAAATGACATTTCAAGTGTTGCGGCCGCGTATTAGTCCGAACTGACCTGTGCCGACACGCCGATATATCCCAATAGCTCCGGGGTGTTTTATTTCTTCCATCCTGTACGAGTTAATGCGCACCGTGTAGGGTGATGGTTCTATGAAGACCAAAACTGTAGCTTCTTCCATTGTTGCCGCGATTGTCTCCTGTGCCTGCTTGTTTATGTTTGTTCCTACAGCAACTGCAGCTGAGGGTGTTACTGTGACTTCCACCAAGTCCTTCCCCTCGTACACCCAGGTGCGCAAAGATCTGACGACTGAAGCCACTGCCACGAGCGTTGAGGACAATGCTGATTGGGGCGGCATTGAGAACCTCGATGTGCCGCAGACGGAATCTCAGGCGGAAAAGGATGCCGCAGCGGCCAAGAAGGCTGCCGAAGAGGAGGCCGAGAAGCAGGCGGAGGTCGAGGCTCAGGCGACCCAGGAGCAGGCCAACGCCGCGAGCCGTAATGAGTCTCGCTCTTCTGTTACTTATTCCGATGCCAGTGGTTCGGTTTCCGCTGGTGCCGGTGCCTCTATCGACCGTGCGTATTCTTTGATCGGACAGAGCATGGACTGCACCGCATTGGTCAGTCAAGCGTTGGCGGCCCGTGGCATTAACTTCCACGGTTGGCCTGAAGAGTACGTCAATGTTCCTGGTGGCCACGTAGTCACAGACGGATCCCTGCAGCCGGGCGATATTCTGATTTATGCCAACACCGGTGGATGGAACGGTGGTGCACACTACGATCATGTGGCGTTGTATGTCGGCAACGGTCAGGCGGTCCATGGTGGATGGAATGGCTATAGCGTGGCTCTCGCTAGTGCCATGACCGAAAAGCTCACCATCGTGGTGCGTATCCCGTGATGCAGTCTTATTGATTGATTTATTGCAGGCCTCGGATGCCGATCGGTATCCGAGGCCTGTTGCGTTCTCCTGCCGAATGATGCACCCGCGACATCATCTTCGAAATGCTATTCCTGTTATGAAATCGACCCATGTGTGCTAGTGTATGGCGTTGATGATGAGCGTTAAGACTATTATTTCCACATCAGTGGCGATTATCGCCACGGGTGCCATGTTTGCGTGCGTAGCCCCGTTTGCCTCTGCCGATTCCGCGCAGACGAGTGCTGTGGTGTCCTCACGTTCTTTCCCGAAGGCGAGTTCGGTGAAGAAGAATTTGTTCGCCGAATCCACCTCCACCTCGGTTGATGAGAACTCTAAATGGGGTGGCATCGAGACTCTTGATGTGCCACAGACCGAGTCTCAGGGCGAGAAGGAAGCTGCTGCAGCGGCGGCGGCTCAGAAAGCCGCTGATGAAGCTGGCTACGCACCCCGCCGGCCCAGTCCGCTGCTGCTGCGGCAGCCAGCCGCTCTGAACAGCGTGCGTCGATTCCACAGGTTGACTTGGGTAAAATGACTGGCACTGGCACTGGCGCTGAGCTTGCTAGCTTCTCACTGAAGTTCCAAGGCTATCCGTATGTTGCCGGCGGCAACACTCCGGCAGGATGGGATTGCTCCGGTTTTGTGCAGTACGTCTTCTCCCAGTTTGGCATCTCCCTGCCTCGTACCTCTGGTGCTCAAGCCACCGTGGGTACTCCGGTCGCAAGCTTGGCGGATGCCAAGCCGGGTGACATTCTTGCGAATGGTACTCATGCGGCCATTTACATCGGTAACGGACAGGTGATGAATGCTATGAACCCGGTGCAGGGAACGGCAGTAAGCGACGTTTCCGTATTCGGTGGAGCTGGATATTCCATTCGCCGCGTGATGTGACAAGAATTATGCGGTAAGCGAATTCGTATTAAGGCACGTCCTTTGGGGTGTGCCTTTTTCGTATACGCGGATTTCTTTTTGAGCGGAGGATACCGGCCAAACCGAGTGTCGCGGGGTATTGTTGAGATACGCGGTATTCGTGCCGCAATAACTTCAAGGAGGTCGTCATGATTAACGACAAGGCTATTCTCGTCGGCGTTGACGGGTCGCATGCCAGTTACAAGGCAACATGGTGGGCCGCGAATTATGCAAAGCACGCGGGGCTGACGCTGCAGATTGTCTGCGCATATTCCCTGCCGAGCTATGCCGCCGTTTCGTTCGATGCCACTTACACGGCGATGGGGGACGATAACGCCGCGCATTCCGATGCTCAGGAGATTCTGTCCAAGGCCAAGGCCATCGCAGACGAGCAGGGCGTCGAAGCCGCCACACTGATTGTTACCGGAGATCCGGCATCGGTGTTCGTCGAATTGTCTCGTAACTACAATCTGATCGTCATTGGCAACCGTGGCAAGGGCGGTCTGGCCGAGCGCCTGCTGGGCACTACGTCCTCATCGCTGCCGGCATATGCTTACTGCCCGATTGTGGTGGTGCCGTACACCGATGATGACGGTAACCTGATGCACCTGAACAACACGATCACCAAGGTGGCCGTCGGCTCCGACGAATCCAAGTGGGGTCTGAAGGCGCTGGACATTGCCGCCGACTTCGCCACGTGCTGGGGTGCGGAACTGGACGTGATTTCCGCTGTGCCGAACCTGAAGGGTGTGGACGGCGAGGACGCCGTCATGGAGTCCTACAAGGACGATCTTGAGGTGCGCATCAAGCCGTTGCAGGAATCGCATCCTGATCTGAAGATCAACAAGCAGATCGTTTCCGGCCCGGCCGTGAGCGCCCTGACCAAGGCCAGCTACGATCACGATGTGGTTGTTGTCGGCTCCCGTGGTCGCGGCGGCTTCACTGGCTTGCTGCTGGGCTCCACCAGCCAGGGCCTGCTGCAGCATGCGGTCGGCCCGGTGTACGTGGTGCCACGCAAGTATGTTGAGGCCGCGGAATCGCGTCTCGACACCGTGCCGAGCTCGCCCGCCGAAGTGCCTACCAAGTCGCTGGAGGAGATTGCCGGCGTCGAGGAGATTCCGGTGTCCGCAGCCGAGCCTGAAGTCGCCCAGCAGATCGAAAAGACCATCGATCCCGATCGCCAGTAAAGTCCGAATATACGGAAAGAGGCTCCCGCCAGGGAGCCTCTTCAATTTATATCCCGTCTCAGTGCTTGACGGTGACGTTCATGCGCACCGGGGTCTCCTGCACGTAGGTGTGCTTGACCGTGCAACCCTTGTCGATATGGCGGGTGACGCGCTCCTTGAGCTTGTCGGCATCCTCCTCGGACAGACCGGCGTCGGAAGCATCAATCACCACCTGCTCCTCGAAACCGGTGTAGGCGTCATTTTCCGGGTCGTACGTGCCATCCACCACAATCTTGGCACCCTTGCCCTCACCCAGCGTATGTTCGATGGCGAACTGGCTGGACAGCGCGGCGCAACCGGCCAGCGCGACCTTCATCAGATCGCCCGGCGTGAACTGGCCACGATCCTTGCCGAACTTAATGTGTGCGCCATCGTCGCTGAACGCATCCCACGAACCGTCCTTGTTACGCTCAACCCACAGTCGCTTACCCATAGCTGCTCCTTTATTTTCAGCCGCCGGCGATCTGGCCCATCGCCATGCCAGCGGGGGAGCGCGGCACCTGGCCGCTCTCCCGCATCAGTGGACTTCTCTATTATGCCCCTAAGCTACACTGGTGCACATGGCTTTGACCGAAGAACAACTCGCAGATATTCGCTCCCGTATCCCCGCACGTCCCGAAACGGACATTCCGATGCCCTATGAGGACCTGGTGCGCAAGATCCTGACCGAAGGCACGCTGAAGTCCGATCGCACCGGCACCGGCACGATTTCCCTGTTCGGCCAGCAGATGCGCTTTGACCTGTCGAAGTACTTCCCGTTGCTGACCACCAAGACCGTGTTCTTCAAAGGCCTGGCCTATGAGCTGCTGTGGTTTTTGAAGGGTTCCTCCAACATCAACTGGCTGCTGGAGCACAACGTGCATATTTGGGATGAGTGGGCGGACGAGAACGGCGATCTGGGCCCGGTCTATGGCGTGCAGTGGCGTTCCTGGCCCGCGCCGACCCCCGAGGACCCGAATCGCACCATCGACCAGATCTCCAATGTGCTCGACCTCATCAAGCATCATCCGGATTCGCGCCGCATGATCGTCTCCGCGTGGAATCCGGCCGAGGTGGAGAAGATGGCGTTGCCGCCCTGCCACGCGCTCTTCCAGTTCTACGTGGCCGACGACAAGCTAAGCTGCCAGCTGTACCAGCGTTCCTGCGACATGTTCCTCGGCGTGCCGTTCAATATCGCCTCCTACTCGCTGCTCACCATGATGATGGCGCAGCAGGCCGGGCTCAAGCCGGGCGAATTCGTCTGGACCGGCGGCGACTGCCATGTTTACGACAACCACGTCGACCAGTTCCTTGAGCAGCTGGGCCGCAAGCCCTACCCGTACCCGACCATCGAGATCCGTAAGGCCGATTCCCTGTTCGACTACCAGTATGAGGACTTCAAGGTCGTCGGCTACCAGCATCACCCCACTATTAAGGCACCTGTTGCGGTCTGATGCTGATTACCGTTTCGTGGACAGCGAATACTGTGAAGGTGACGGCCCCCGAGTCTTCGCTGTCCACTACACTAAGGCCCAGTTCCGCAATCCAGGAGGAGTAAGCGAAATGGAGCATGACAGTAGCCGTAGCGGCTATCACGAACCCGAGCCCGGATCTGCCGGGCTGTCTGCCACTGAAGAAGACTGGGGTGACGATTATCCCAAGACCTTCTCGGTGAATCTTATCTGGGCCGAAGCCCGTGACAAGGAAGGTCGCGCCGGTGCCATCGGCCTCAATGGTGGCATGCCTTGGCACTGTGCCGAGGATATGAAGCATTTCAAGGAGCTGACCGTCTCCCATCCGGTGATTATGGGTCGTAAGACCTGGGAATCGCTGGGGGGCAAGTACCGGCCGCTGCCCAACCGCGACAACATCGTCGTTTCCCACGATCCGATGTACCGTGCGCCGGGGGCCACTGTGGTCACCAGTCTTGACGACGCGCTCGATATGGCCCGTCAGGAGGCGATTCCGGACGACGGTCTGGACCGTTCGGAGATTTGGATCATCGGCGGCGCCCAGTTGTTCGCCAAGGCTTTGCCGTTCGCGGACAAAGCCTATGTGACTGATCTGGCCGCCACCGTGGATGCCGACAGCTACGCGCCCGATATGGCGTCGCTGGTCGAGGCCGGGATGGGGCGGGAAGCCGAAGTGGGTGAGTGGCGTACGCCCGCCAAGGAGGAGTCCGGCATCGATTCCTATCGTTTCCGTATCTTGGCCAAAACCAAGTAAGCATGCGAATCCGGCTTATGCCCTTTATAGCGGCATGAGCCGGATTCATATTCATTCGACCCCAAAAACACATTCGGGCCGTGTGCGGCCCGGTGAAGCCCGATTGAGGATTGATTCAAAGCTATGAGCAATACCCAGCCCTACACCGTAATGACCGTCTGCACCGGCAATATCTGCCGTTCGCCTATGGGCGAGATTATTCTGCGTCACTTCTTTAATGAGCGCGGTCTCGGCGACCAGGTGAACGTGGAATCCAGCGGTGTGTCCGACGAGGAGTGGAGCCATCCGATCGACCCGCGTGCCGTGCGCGTGTTACGCGAACGTGGCTATGGTGATGAGATTCCGCGTGACCACTTCGCACACCGCATCTCACGTGAGGAAATCGACCGTACCGACCTGTTCCTGCCGATGACCGCCTCCCACATGCGCGCCCTGCTGCGCATGCTGCCGGCCGGCAAGCGCGCCGAAGTGCACATGTACCGCAGCTTCGACCCGAATCTGCCCAAGCCGAAGCCCGGCCGCGAGGATCAGATTGATTTGGTGGATCCGTGGTACGGCGGCAAGCACGAGTTCGAGGTCGCCATCGACCAGATTGAGGAAGTCGCTCCGTACATCGTCGATTGGGTGGCGAAGCAGCTGTAGGAATCGGCCTGTGGCCGATGCTGTGTGTTTCGCAGTCTTACGACCGCGGGTCTCTACCTCCGCTTCGCTGCGTTCAGCACCTCCCTCACAGAGGAAGGTGGTCGCCGAAGGCGACCGGAGGGAGAGATCGACGAAGGAGAAGCCGAGCCCAACCTCAGAACACCAGCTGCACCAGTAGCATGTATACGATCGTGCCGCCGGCGATTGAAAGCAGCATACTGCGTTTCCAGACGTGCAGCAGCACGATGACGGTGCAGGCGATGAGTTCCGGAAGGCCGTGTGAACCGGTCAGAATCGGGGTGTTGCGCAGTGCGTATACCACCAGCAGACCGGTCATCGCATAGGGCAGGACTCGGCCGAAATATTCGATGACGCGCGGCGGCTGCTTGGATTCGGGAAATACCAGGAACGGCAGAAAACGGGTGCACATCGTCCCCAGCACCACCGTCACGATGGTGAGCGCGCCTTGCCAGATGGTCATCGTCATCGCGTCTGTCCTTCCTTCTGCTGGTCCGCTGCGTGGCTCATGGCACGGTCTGCCGTGGCTTCCGGGACGTCGGCGGCCGGCCGCAACACATCCAGATGCGGGCGCAACGCGACGAACAGTATCAGCATGGCGATCATTGAGGGAATCATGAAATCATTGGCCCCGAATATCAGCAGGCAGGCCAGCGACGTCAGCACACCGATGACGGCGGACAGTCGCTCGCGATGCTTGCCGGCGAGCCACTGATCGAGGAAGATCACCAGAAACAGCGCGGTCAGTACGAAATCAAGACCGTCGGTATTGAACGGCAGATGCGCGCCAATCAGCCCGCCCAGTGTGGCGCCGGTCACCCAATACAGCTGGTTGCACAGCGTGACCCAGAAGTAGAACCAGCTTCGGTCGATACCGGCGGGGATTTTCGCGGTGGAGTTGATGGCAAAGGTCTCGTCGCACATGCCGAAAATCAGGTACGGACGCTTCCAGCCGAGCCCCTTGAATTTGCCGAGCATGGATAGTCCATAAAACAGGTGACGGGCGTTGACCATCAGGGCCAGCAGAAAGCCGGCGAGTGGGTTGAACGCGGAGAGCAGCAGATTCACCGTGACGAATTCCATCGAACCGGCGAAGATGAACGCGCTCATGCACATCGGCCATACAAACGAGAAGCCCTTGGTGCCCATGAGAATGCCGTATGAGGCGCCGAGAAACAGGAATCCCAGACAAATCGGTATGGTCAGCGGAAACGCCGCTTTGAGCGCCGGCAACCAGGCGTTGGTGTTGGCGGTGTCTGCCATGTGGATGATGTTCTCCTTGTGCAACTGGTCTGCCGGCCGATATTCGCCGATAATGCCATATGTGGTTATACACGCATGGTGCCGATAAACGAGGTGAGGACGGTGTCGGGACTCTGTGCGCGAAGTCACAGTGTGGATGATGTCACATCGTCTACGGTGGGACAGTCCTTGTGGCGGGCGTGAACACGTGCTGAGATGAAAGCATGAGCACATATCAAGGTAACGAACCATCGCAAATCGTCTACACCGCTACGGCGCAGGTTACGGGCGGCCGCAACGGCCACGCCGTGAGCCATGAGCCGGAACTGGAGTTCGACCTGGACACGCCGGTCGCCATGGGCGGCAAGGGTCAGGGCACGAACCCCGAGCAGCTGTTCGCCATCGGCTGGGGCGCCTGCTTCCAAGGAGCGTTGGCGCTTGCCGCCAAGGAGCAGCGCGTGGCGGCCACCAAGCTGGCCAAGAGTCAGGTGCGCGCCAGCATCTCGCTCGGTCCTGAAGGCGAGTCCTTCGGCCTGAAGGGCAAGATTGAGGTAGTTCTGCCCGATCTTGACGATGAGGCTGCCGCCAAGCTCGTCGAGCGTACGCAGGAGCTGTGCCCCTACTCCAAGGCCACCGCGGGCAACGTGCCCACCGAGGTCGTTGTGGTGAAGTCGCTGGACTGAAGCCTTCCGGGTTGAAACCCGAGTCCAAGCATTCGGCCCGTTTCCTTCAGGGAAGCGGGCCGAATGCTTTCAGGCCTGGTCCCGCGAATACGAAAAGACCTCGGTCGCTATGACCGAGGTCTTCAATGAAGTACCCCCAGAGAGAGTCGAACTCTCGTTGTCAGATTGAAAGTCTGGTGTCCTAACCGTTAGACGATGGGGGCGAACAACTCGAATTACTTTACGGGAGGTTGTTCGGTTATGCAAATCGACGGCATTTCGGCGTGTCGCAATCAGTTCAGGGTGACGGCCTGATAGGTGAAGTCGTGGATCGCGCGGCCGGCGGCCAGGCCCTTCTTTTCGAAGTTGGTGAGCACGCGGCCCTCGAACCGCTCGGATTCGGTGAAGTCGGCGTGCGGCATGTCGGCGGCCATGTCGGCATTGCCCTTGCCCACGTGCTCCAGCGGGAGGCTGACGGTTATGCTGCCCAGGTTCTTCCAGCCATCGAGGCCGTCCATCACCTCGTGCACGTGCAGGGCGTAGTCCTCGATGTCGGTGGCGATGCGCCAGACGCCGTCTGTGACCAGCGCGCGATGAATGTCGCCGGCCATGGCCTCCTGCACGATGCGGCGCTTGTGGTGCTTCTTCTTGGGCCATGGATCGGGGAAGAAGGTCCATACCTCGGCCACGGTGCCGGGCGCGGTCACCTTGAACAGCTCGGGCGCGTTGACCTGGGCCACGCGAATGTTGGTCAGCCCCTGCTTGCCGGCGAGCAGCAGTGTGTGGGCCACGCCGGGGTCATAGACCTCTAGGGCAAGGAAGTTCGTCTCCGGATGGGCCGCGGCTGCGGCCGCCACGTTTTCTCCCTGCCCGGTGCCGATTTCCACAATGAGCGGATTGTCGTTGCCCCATGAGGACTCCACGAACGCGCGGTCGAGCGTGACGCCTTCGCGCACGTCCAGCAGGTTGCCGGCCGCAATATCCAACAGATATGTGTCGGCATAGTTGTCCCAGGCGCGCTGCAGGCGATCGTCCAAACGTCCGGAGCGGCGCACGAAGGAAAGCACCTTGTGCAGGGGGTGCGCCGGTGCCTCGGTGTGGTCCGCGGCCATCGCGGTGGCGGAATCGATTGCTGTGGATTCGGGATCGGTCATATATTCCTCGGATTTTCCTTGTGCGCCGCACCGCTGTTCATTCGTTAGGTCGATTTGGCGTTCATTAGGTGGGTGGTGTGCGATACCAACCACCATATCAAGCCATTTACCCGGTGTTCGTGCGGGCCGGCTCCGGGCCGACCTACCTAATGAACGCCAGATCGACCTAATGAATGCAGATATTGCCGGACGACACCACCGTTTTGTGCGATTATGTTCGTGTGATATACTCAAATTGTTTCAAAAGGTAACAAAGCGGACCAAAAGTGAACAGCCGCTGAACTCCACACGGCCGACACTTGCAACCCGCATAAGGAAAGGTCAACTATGACAGTTCTCGTCACCGGAGGCTGCGGCTACATCGGCGCGCATGTCGTTCACGCACTTCATCAGGCCGGCGAAAAGGTCGTCGTCGTCGACGATCTGAGCTACGGCAAGCCCACCCGCATCGAAGGCTCCCGTCTGTACGGCATGGATATCGCCGCTCCGGGTGCCGACGAGCGTCTGGCTGAAATCCTCGATGCCGAAGGCGTCGACTCCGTGATCCACTTCGCTGCCCGCAAGCAGGTCGGCGAATCCGTGGAGAAGCCGCTGTGGTACTACCAGCAGAACATCAACGGCATGCTCAACGTGCTTACCGGCATGACCCAGTCCAAGAACGCCAAGAAGCTCGTCTTCTCCTCTTCCGCCGCCACCTACGGTGTGCCGCCGGTCGATGTGGTGCCCGAGGACGTCGTCCCGATGCTGCCGATCAACCCCTACGGCCAGACCAAGCTGTTCGGCGAGTGGATGGCCCGCGCCTGCGAGGAACCGTATGGCATCCGCTTCTGCGGCCTGCGTTACTTCAACGTGGCCGGCTGCGGCCCGGTCGAACTCGAAGACCCGGCTATTCTGAACCTCATCCCGATGCTGTTCAACCGCCTCAAGCAGGGCAAGGCCCCCGCCATCTTCGGCGACGACTACCCGACCCCGGACGGCACCTGCGTGCGCGACTACATCCACGTCTCCGACTTGGCCGACGCCCACATCGCCGCCCTCAAGTACCTCGACCGTGACGAGCGCAAGTACGACGCCTTCAACGTCGGCACCGGTGAAGGCACCTCCGTGCGTCAGATCGTCGACGAAGTCAAGAAAGTCACCGGTCTGCCGTTCACCGAGGCTGTCATGGCCCGCCGCGCCGGCGACCCGCCGCACCTGATCGGCTCCCCGAAGCGCATCAACGAGGAGATGGGCTGGCACGCCAAGTACGACGTGGAAGACATCGTCAAGTCCGCGTGGGATGCCTGGCAGGCCAACCCCGAACACCACATCGACGTCGACACCTGGAAGCAGGCTGACTGAGATTGACGATTGCTTTGCGGTGGATGCCGTGAAGTGCTTCTGTTCATAAGGGCGTGACCGGGGTTCCGGTCGCGCCCTTCGTCGTTTGTGGATGTTTATGGCAGACGTGTCCGTGTGCTGGTGATAGCAAAAACCTTGAAATTACGCGGAACACGCCGAAATTTGCACGACCGGCGAATTTTAGTAATATATACATCTGTTGCCTCACGCAAGTGAGAACAATGGCCCCGTAGCTCAGTTGGTTAGAGCGCCGCCCTGTCACGGCGGAGGTCACCGGTTCAAGTCCGGCCGGGGTCGCTGGAATGGTTATGAAACCCGGATTATCCGGGTTTTTGACTGTTCATGGCTCTGTAGCTCAGTTGGTAGAGCGAGCGACTGAAAATCGCTAGGTCAACGGATCGACGCCGTTCGGAGCCACCACAATGAAGCCCCGCCTTGTGCGGGGCTTTTGCATATCCGTCACGTACCTACTCCGGCGGGCTGGCCGGTCAATGCAAAGGCTCGCGTTCGCCAACAACTGTCTTCCTCGCCGCAACTACGCACGCCAACAGCACCAATGCGAACATCGGGTTAGGGTTAAATAAAGAAACGTGGGTCTTATCCGCGCGTGTCATGGTCGGTGCGATCGTCCGCCCCAGCCGTTTCTGGGGCTGTGGCGCTCATAGAGTCAGTATTGCAGAAAAAGCACCTGCGAAATGCGCGTGCGAAGAGAATCGTGTGGGACGGCAGATGAACAATGGTAAAAACCGCGTGCCGTCCCACAAAAAGGAATCAGGCCTGCCACCATTGGCGCAGAGGGTACCACTTGCCGTCCGGGTGGCCCACGCGATCCGGCTTGACAGCCAGGAACTGGTGAATCTGGATGCCGTCGAGCTCGAAGTTCAGAGCGCAGGCGGCCATGTACATACCCCATACCTTGGCGCGTTCAAAGCCGACCTGCTTGACCGCGTCGTCCCAATGCTCGGAGAGGTTCTGGTTCCAGTGATGCAGGGTGAGCGCGTAGTGCTGGCGTAGGTTCTCCTGATGCACCACGTTGAAGCCGGCGTCATGGATGCACGATTCGATGAAGCCGGGCGCGCCGAGATCACCGTCCGGGAAGATGTAACGGTCGAGGAATTCGTCGGTACCGGGCTTGCCGTGAGGCTTGTCATGGCTGATGGTGATCTGGTGGTTCAGCAGTCGGCCCATCGGCTTCAGAAGGCGGAACATCTCTTCGAAGTAGCTCTGGTAGTTCTTGACGCCTACGTGCTCCATCATGCCGATCGAGCAGATACCGTCGAAGTCGTGCTCAGGCACCTCGCGGTAGTCCTGCACACGCACTTCGGCCAGATCCTGCAGCCCTTCACGGGCGATCCATTCGTTGGCGTACGCGGCCTGTTCCTTGGAAAGGGTGACGCCGAGCGCCTTGATGCCGCGACGGGCGGCGGTGATGACCATCGAACCCCAGCCGCAGCCGATGTCCAGTAAGCGCTGGCCGGGCTGCAAGTCCAGTTTGTCGAGAATCAGGCGCAGTTTGTTGGCCTGTGCGTCTTCAAGGCTCATGTGTTCGTTGTCGAATACCGCGCAAGTGTAGGTCATGGAGGATCCAAGGAAGTCGGCGTAGAACTCGTTGGACATGTCGTAGTGGAAGCTGACGGTTTCCGAATCGGCCTTTTCGGTGTGCGGCATCAGGCCACGCTTGATACGGGCGAACTTGCTCGGGCCCTCGGTGGCGGGCACCGGCGGCTTCTTGAAGCCATGGCTCAGGATGCCGGCAGATACGCGGGCAATTGATGTGGGAGTGAGTGGGCGAACGTATTTGGACAGCGACACCAGCTTGCGCATCGCCGGATACGGGTCGGCGTAGTCAATGCCGTCCACGTCGAAATCGCCCAGAATGTATGAGCGCACGATGCCGATTTCATTCGGGTGCGCGAGTAGCTGGTACATGCAGTTCGGCGTGGCGATTTTGACCTTCAAATCCGCGTCTGCCGGGCCGAAATGCGAGCCGTCGAAAGCGTCGATACGAACGGGAGTGGCGGGGTCGAGAAACAGGGACGCCATCTCGCCGACCGTCATAGCCTTGCCATTTGCCATTATCTACCTCATTCTCTTATGATGATCACCCCAACTATCGAGGTATCTTAGTCCTCTTCAGGAGACTGAAACCGTTGAATACACCATCTGGTGAACCAGTTCGCGTTCGGCTGATGAAGCACGAATGGAATTAGGCATCTCGCATATTGATTGCGCTACGCGCGAAGTAAGCGGATGAGAGACGAGTTTCTCGGAGAGCGTCAGATGACTCCGGAAAATGGTCTTATCGTTGAGATTTCGGGCGATGGAACTGGTTTGGTCAATGGACAATAATTCGACAAGTGCGGAATTCCGCCATTTCTTGCCATTATTTTCAGTGTTGTTCTTTCAGCGTGTTTTCAGGTGAATGCTCATGCGCGGAGTAGACTGGGGAACCGTTGGACCACTCAAAGACAGAGTGGACCACCAGTTAAGACACTAGCTCAAAAGGAGAGCCCCTATGGTGTACCGCATGATTTTCAACCAGACTGCATACTTCGGACGTGGCGCGATCAAGGAGATTCCGGCCGTCGCCAAGCAGCACGGCTTCACCAAGGCATTTATCGTCACCGACCCGGTGCTGCTGGAGACCGGCACCGCCGAGAAGGTCACCAAGGTTCTGGATGAGGCCGGCCTGCCGTACGAGGTGTTCTCCAACGTCAAG
>OGRT01001582.1_pt1 | contig 16554 bp, 9 predicted proteins | sample 1553581 | NCBI WGS metagenome assembly OGRT01 (sample SAMEA2580113, study PRJEB22360) | human gut metagenome | biome: human gut; feature: human-associated habitat; material: faeces | place: Denmark | collected 2008/2010
GTTCTAAAAAATCTCCGCTTTTCTTTGAGGCTTCTTTTGAAAATGTCTCCAGATCCGTTTCCATGCGCTCATTCATATCCTGCCATTTCTGCTGCAGGTTTGGATCCGGCTTCTGCTGTGGGTATTTATTTTCCCAATATTTGTGGTCGTCCACATAAAACTCCTGCTCCAAACGCGCCAGTTCCTTCTCTTCCAAATTCCAGTCCATCAGCAGCGCATAGACCCGCTCCGCATTGAGTACTTTCCGCTCCGCCTCCAGCCTGCGGTAAGTCTCTCTTCTAAGAAGGCTCCTCGAAAACCGGACACAACGGTGCTGGTTCCCGTCTATCATATGTTCAACCGCAATGTCACAGCTCAGGTCCCAGTACCTGTCATCCAGTTCCCGTTTGACCATGTGCCGGAAAATGCAGTGGAATACCATGTGCAGATACCCCCTGTTTACCAGAATCCTGTTTTCTCTGTACATCCCCCCCAGATACTGGGGATGAAAATATATGGAACTCCCGTCTGTCCCAAAAGGATTTACAGTAATATCCATCTGATATAAGAAACTGCTCAGCGCCACATCCAGAAAACGCATTCCCAGATAAAGTTCATCCCGCGCCGCAAATAGAATCTTATTCCCCACCGCCTCCAGGCGCACTGCTATCTCCTTTTTCTGCTCACTGTCTAATTCGATCACCGCCGGTTCCCTCCTTTCTCCTGCGCACTGCAAAGTCTTATTATATCGTATCCCTCCCGTCAAAGCCTAAACTCTTTTCTAACCGTTGGGAAAGATTTCTGCTTCTCATTCATCAAATAGCTAAGGATCTCTGTCCTGCCCATTTTTGCTGCTGTCTCCAGCGCAAACTCCAACATCCCCGCATCCCACAGCGCATGCTCCGTAAATAATTTGATTTGATCAAAATGTTCTTTGCCGATTCTTCCATCCACGAGTTTGTGTACTGCATCTGCACTCGCAGTGTCACGTGTGATTTCTGTTTCAAGGGCAGTCTTAGTGTAAGAACTTTGCAGAATAAATGTGTACGACGCTATTACAAAAATCGTCAAAAGCCCCGCAATCACAAAGATACTGCCTGTATTCTTCAGCCTAAGGAGTTTTTTCAAATTAATTCCTTCTTTTGTTTTCTTCATGCTGCTCATTCACATCCTCTAAATCCCAATTTATCGCTCATCCCTAACCTCTATAATTCCACCTACAAAAACAATATGTGGTTGCCAGCCTCCATTGAAATCGGGATATACTTTTGGCATGGAAGCATAATACTCCTGAACTTCAGTTGTAATATTCTCTTTGGAAAATTGATGCTGATACAACTTTTGACAAAGAAATGTTAATTTTGCCTCTTTATAGGTTACTCTCTGACCGATTTCAATAGGAGTCAGTCCTGCCGGATTGGTTGTCACCCTTTTTCATTTTCCAAAAATCATCTCAAAATGCCTGACATCTAATCCACTGTCTCAAATTGTGACATCTAATCCGAGGTTAAAAGCTGACACATATTTTGCAGTGGATATGTTTCCATATAAGAAAACCGAGTTTTTTCAGAAGTCTGGCTTCAAATCCAAACCTCCGAAAAAGCCCGGAAATACGCCACTTTTCAGCACTTGATTTTATTTTCTTGACAGCAAACAAACCGTCTCCACATGCCCCGTTCTCCCAAAAAGATCCACGCCCTTGACCTTGACCGTCTTATACCCCAACTCTTCCAGCACAGCACAGTCCCTAGCAGCAGTAGCGTGATTGCAGGATATCATAACTATCCTGTCAGGGGACATTTTTGCCATGTACTCCAGTGCGTCCCTAGTGCAGCCCTTTCTTGCAGGGTCAGCTATTATCACATCTGGTCGTTCGCCACGGCTGTAAAGTATCTCTGCTATCTTTCCTGCGTCACCACATATAAATTCCGCATTTGTGACATTGTTTGCTGCGGCATTTCGTTTTGCATTGTCTATCGCAGACTCTATTATCTCAACACCTATGAGCTTTTTCACCTTTTTGCTCATTGACAAACCGATCGTTCCTGCACCGCAGTAAAGATCAAGAAGAGTTTCCTTTCCTGTCAGCTGAGCATAATCTGCGGCAATTTCATAAAGCCGCTCCGCCTGAATTGTATTTACCTGATAAAATGACAGCGGTGATATCTCTATATCATTTCCACACATGGTATCGTGTATCGTGTTGCTTCCATACGCAGTAACAAGCTTCTGTCCGAGTATACAGTTGGTCTTTCGGTTATTCTCATTGAAAACTATACTCTTTATATCAGCATATTTTTTGCAAAGCTCACCCACAAGCACATCAAATACGCCACGCTTTTTAAGGTCGGTAATAACAAGACAGACCATTATCTCACCTGAGTGTTCGCCACGCCTGAGATAAATATGCCTGAGCAGACCGCTTCCCGTTTCCTCGTTGTATGCCTTTATCTTACGCTTGTTCACATATGCCATTATGTCATCAGCGACAGCTTTAAATATAGCAGGCTGTAACGCACAATCAGTGTAATCGCATACATGATGAGAACGCCTTGAATAGAATCCGCAAACTGCCCTGCCGTCCTGCTCTGCTACAGGGTACTGCGCCTTATTGCGATAGCCAACAAGCTGTTTACAACCCTCAAAGCTGTCATATTCAGGATAAAGCTTACCAATACGCTCAAATGAATCCTTTATGAACTGCTCTTTTACACGGCATTCTTCCTCATAGCTCATGTGACGAAAACAACAACCGCCACACCTTGAATACACAGGGCAATCGTTCTTCGTTCTTTCAACCGAACCACTTACAATATTTTCGGTAATGCCATAGCAATACGTTTTGCAGACCTTGACTATCCTGCATTCAATAACGTCGCCAATAACAGTAAAAGGCACGAAAACAGCAATGCCCTCGTGCTTTCCTACTCCGTTGCCCTCATTTGTCATACCGCTTATTTCAAGCCTGATAATCTCATTTTTCTTTAGCATAAAATTCCTCTATCTCATTTTTTCGCTTAAGCATAAGCTCAAAATGCTTATTGTATTCCAGCGGAAATTTGTAATTGAACACACGCTCCAAACGTCCGCCCTCTTTGTCAACAAGCTTTGTCGAGCCACCTGCACCCATTGCAAGTATGGTTTGAACCTCTTCCATTATATAGATATTATACAAACTCTCGTGACCCCGCTTTGTCCAGCCTATATTTTCAAGATTTTCAAGCATATTCTTCTGTCTGTAGAGATAATAAGGCAGATAGCCGCTTTCAAGAAGTCTTTTTGTGGCATACTCTACCATTTTATCGGCTGGATTTTTCAACACTTCCCTGTCACCGCTGTGATTTAGCCTAGCCGCACGCTTTATGGAAAGTGTGTGTACAGTGATATTCTCAGGAGCAAGCTCGATAAGCTTATCAATGGTATTCTCAAAGCTCTCCACTGTGTCTGTTGGCAGACCTGCGATTATATCGGTATTTATAGAATCAAAACCAACTTTTCTTGCAAGGTCAAAGCTGTCAAAAAACTGTGCAGTTGTGTGCTTTCTGCCAATAGCCTCAAGAACGCTGTCATTCAAAGTCTGTGGATTTATAGATACTCTGCCACAGCCGTTTGATTTAAGCACCTTCAGCTTTTCTTCAGTTATGGTGTCAGGTCTTCCCGCTTCAACAGTGTATTCACGAACAGTTGACATATCAAAGCTGTTTGCAATGACTTTCATAACTCTGTCAAGCTGAGCAGCAGTGAGCGTGGTAGGAGTGCCGCCGCCAAAATATACGGTGTCAAGCTTTAAACCAAGCTTTTCCGTTATCTTCGCAGTATAAACTATCTCTTCACACAGCTTGTTCACATACTCAGGGATAAGCTTCATACAGCCCTCGATAGATTGCGAAACGAAAGAACAGTAGGAGCATCTTGTGGGACAAAACGGCACTGACACATACAGACTAAAGCTGTCCTTTTCAAGCTCATCGAGGACAGGCTTCTGGGTTATAGCAGTTTTGTATGCAATATCGCACTTTTCTTCGCTGCAAAGATATCTGCTCTCCATGGCTTTAAATATCTCCGCCTTGTTCATGCCCTCACTGAGCATATCATTCACACGCTTCACAGGTCTTATTCCCGTTATAACGCCCCATTTCGGCACAATGCCTGTTATCTCGCTCATTGCCTTAAAAAGAAGTCTTGAAAGTGAAAGTTCCATGTCGCTTTCAAAATGCATAAACTCCTCTTTTTCGCAAGTCTTGCCGTCATATCTCACCTTAACGCTCAAACAAACATTGTCAGCGTTATCCTTTTTCTGAGCGAACACATAATCGTCCTCTGTATCTATGCTGTCAGAAAAAACGTGGGTAAAGAGCGTTGCAGGGATAAAAAGCTTCATTACTCCCTCAAGCTCATATTTATAATCGTTGCCGCTGAATATCAGAGTCATTTCAAAGCCTCCGCAGCCTGCCTGAGATATGGGTTATACTTTCTCTCAGCGTCAAGTGTCGTGACATTCATGTGACCAGGATAAACAGTTAGATTTCCACCAAGGTCAGCTATTTTCATAAGCGACTTCATAAGGGCTGTGCTGCTTCCATCAGGCATATCAGTTCTGCCAACACTTCTTGAAAATAGGGTATCTCCCGAAAACATATTCATGCCGCATATGAAACAAACAGAACCGCTTGTATGTCCCGGCGTTTCCAACGCGTCAAATTCAAGCTCGTCAAGCTTTAGTATATCGTCCTCTGTAAACACATTGACCTTGCCTGTGTAATTTCTGTGTCCTCTTATTCTGAAAAGATTAGCAAGCATTCCTGCGTCATCTGTAAGCTTAGGCTTATCCATAATGTGGATATACACCTCGCAGCCTGTCCTGTCTACAAGGTCAGCCACAGCACCGATATGGTCAAAATGACCGTGGGTAAGAAAGATCTTTTTAAGCGTAAGACCGTGACTCTCTATCTCACCGAGAATATAATCAGGGTCGGCAGGTGCATCGATAAGAACGCAGTTATTTTCTTCGCTTGCAACAATATAGCTGTTCGTTTCACAAACACTCAATGGTTTGAGCCTAAATATTTTCATTATCTGTCCTTTCTTATTTACCGCTTCTTTCAACAGAAATAACGTTCTTTATTTTCTGAAGCTTGTTTATAACATTGTTAAGCTGTTCCATTCCTGCAATGCTGACAGTTACGGAAAGCATTGCATTGCCGTTTTTCAGTTCCCTTGAGGTTGACTCATAGATAAAAATATTGATCATTGCAAGCGCTGACGAAACGTCTGCCAGCAGACCTATTCTGTCAACTGCTACAATATCCAAAGTACACTTAAAATAGCCCGTATGCTTTTCAGAACTTTCCCACTTAACATTTATCCAACGAGCGGCATTTTCAGGATCATCTTTCTGCGAAAGATAGTTCACGCAATCCTTTTTATGCACGGATATGCCGTGACCTCTCGTGATAAAGCCGACTATTTCGTCACCTGGAAGCGGATTACAGCACTGTGCAAACTTGATAGCGCAGTTGTCGATGCCGTCAACGATAACACCAGTGGAATTTTTGGAAGTCTTTATCTTATTTTCAAGGTCAGAAGTATCAGGCTGAGCCTTTTCACCATATTTCTTATTATACTCAGATTTCAGCCTTTGCATCACCTTTGAAAGCTGAACACCACCGTAACCTATGGCTGCAAAGAAATCATCAAGAGTATCACAACTGTGTCTGTGCATATCCATTTTGAGAAAGTCCTCAAGTTCTTCCTCAGGCACTCTTATATTATTTCTGCGGAACTCTCTTTCAAGAGCATTTCTGCCCTCAAAGATATTTTCCTCTCGTCTTTCCTTTTTGAACCATGAACGTATCTTGGATTTGGCTTCATTGGTCTTGCAGATATTAAGCCATGAACGGCTTGGACCATGACCTTCAACGTTGGTAGTAAGTATCTCGATTATCTCGCCTGTTTTTATCTGATAATCATAAGACACCATTTTCTTGTCTACCTTTGCGCCGCACATCTTATGACCCACCTGTGTGTGGATAGCATAAGCAAAGTCGATAACAGTTGAGCCAACAGGCAGTGTTATCATATCGCCCTTTGGAGTGAAAGCAAAGACGTCCTCAGGAGCAAGGTCATTTTTGATAGCCCTTACTATCTCTTCAACGTCGTTTGACTCCTGCTGTGACTCGATTATCTGTCTTATCCATGCAAGGCGCTGATCGTCCTTTGAGCTACCCCTTACGCCCTCTTTATATTTCCAATGAGCGGCGATACCGTATTCAGCCGTTCTGTGCATTTCCCATGTTCTTATCTGAACCTCGAAAGGTATTCCCTCTCTGCCGATAACAGTCGTGTGAAGCGATTGATACATATTAGCCTTAGGAGTGGAAATATAATCCTTAAATCTATTTGGGATAGGTCTGAACATATCGTGGATTATGCCAAGTACGTTATAGCACTCGGTAACTGTATTGACGATAATTCTTACGGCATAACGATCATATATCTGGTCTATCTCCTTGCCGTCACGATATACCTTTTTATAAATACCATAATTGCTTTTAACTCGACCCTCGATAAGGGGAACAGGGTCAAAATCCTTTTCAAGCCTGTCATGTATCTTGTGCTTGATGTTTTCAACAAGCTGTTCACGGCTGCCCTTTCTGAGCTGCATTTGCTCGTCTATCTCGGCATAAGCATAAGGATCAAGATAGTAAAAAGCAAGATCTTCAAATTCATCTTTAATTGAGCGTATTCCAAGGCGGTGAGCTATCGGTGCATAGATGTTCATTGTTTCATGGGCGATAGTTCTGCGTTTTGAATCTTTGCAATAATTAAGAGTACGCATATTGTGAAGTCTATCTGCAAGCTTTATGATAATAACACGAATATCCTCGCTCATTGCAAGGAGTATTTTTCTGATATTCTCGGCTTTCTGCTCGTCTTTGGTGAAAGTTTCTACCTTTTTCAGCTTTGTAACGCCATTTACAAGCATTGCAACGTCTGAGCCAAAATTCTTCTGTAATTCTTCAAGAGTGCATGGAGTGTCCTCCACAACGTCATGAAGAAGTGCTGCACAAATAGTATCAGTATCCATGCCAAGCTCCAAAAGAATATATGCAACAGACAGCGGGTGGGTTATATACGGCTCGCCAGACTCTCTTTTCTGATTGTGATGATACTTTTCAGCAAGTTCATAGGCGGAAACGATTTTTGACAGATCGTACTGCCTCTCGCCATCAAGTATTTTCTGAATAAGTGCATCAATGGAACACACCGACCTCTCACCTATATGCTCAGGCTTTGAAGCTTCAGGCACAGCGTCGGTATAGTCAGGCGAAGCCGTAGGAGCAGGCTTTTCTTCAAACTGCTCTTTAACCTCGGATTCGGCAGGAAGATCTTCTTCACTGACAGTTTTTATCTCAGGCATATTTTCTATCTTATCCATTTCAGCAGGATCAAGCAAAATATTCTCTTTATCTGACATTTTAGTTACCTGCCTTTCCAAGCATTTCATTCAGCTTAACAAGAGTTTCAGAGTCCTCAAGATTTACCTTTTGTTTCGGCACAACGTAGCTTATTTTCATAGTTGCGGGTCTGAACTCGATAAGACCCCTATCACGGAAAATATCAACGCAAATATGCAGTTTGCAATAATTCATGCTGTCGCTTGATATTTTCATGAAAAGATTATCCAACGTAATATTCTTAACTGCACTTATGTATTTATATACACCGATAAGCTCCTGCCTTGTCGGGATTATTTTTCTTATAAAACTTGCAGGAAGCTGTTCCCCGCGCATGAGCTTTTCATAACAATCCTTTGCCGCAAAATATCTTTCCTGCTTTACTCCACTCAATCTATGGTCGATAACTCTTATGGATATGGACTCACGGTTATTGAACACATTTATTCCAAGCTCCACGAGCATATCAAGCTTATCGCCAACTGCGAAACAAGCTTTTTCAGGTGCAAGGGAGAAAATAAGAGCCTGTCCTCTATAGCTTCCGTATGAAAACTCGATCTTTGTATGCTTGCCCTGTGACAGCGGTATTATCTTATCTACTCTTACTCCAAGCATTGCAAAAACGGGAGCTGGATTCTCTGCACCAAAAGGCTCCATTGCTGAAAGACCCTTTACATTATCAAGGTTGATATCCTGTGGCATAAGAAGCTTATCCGCTATAAGCTCAACGCTAGGGAATTTCTCCATAGGATCGCTGTATTCATACACCATTTGAGTGAACTTTTCGATGTTCTCAGCCTTCAGCGACAGACCTCCTGCACACTCATGTCCACCAAATTTATCAAGCAGCTCTCCGCAATGCTGAAAACACTTGAATATATTGAAGCCCTTTACGCTTCTCGCAGAGCCTCGTGCGTTTCCATCATCATCAATGGAGATTATAACATTTGGCTTTCCGTAAAATTCCAAAATGCGTGAAGAAACAATGCCAATAACTCCGTGGTGCCAGCCCTTGCCTGAAAGCACAAGCACTCTATGGTCAAGAGTTTCAGGGTGAGCGTTTATATGGTTTACTATTTCTGTCATTATCTCTGTTTCCGTCTGCTTGCGCTGGGCGTTAAGATTTAAAAGAGTGTCAACATAATTTTCAGCGTCCTCTGGGTCTTCGCTTAGAAGTGTTTTTACCGCTGTAAGTGGTGAGCCAAATCTGCCCGAAGCGTTTATAACAGGGGCAATCCTAAAAGCAATGCCTGTTGAGTCAAGAGCATTTCTATCAAGCTTTGCTTTATCTATAAGATAGTTTAGTCCCAATATTTCGGTGTTTGCAAGATATTCAAGACCACGCTTAACAATAGTTCTGTTTTCCCCTGTGAGTGGCACAACGTCCGCAACTGTACCGATAGCACAAATGTCGGCATACTGTTCCATAACAGTGTCGTAACTGCCACCGTCAAGTGCAGCACAAAGCTTGAAAGCTACACCAACTCCTGCAAGGTCTTTGTATGACGAAGGACAATCTGCACGATGCGGATTAACAATAGCCCTTGCCCTCGGAAGCTTCTCAGGCGGTTGGTGGTGATCTGTGATAACAAGTTCCATATCAAGCTCTGCAATACGTTCAGCTTCCTCAACCGCGGAAATGCCGTTATCCACAGTGACGATAAGCTTAACACCCTTTTCTGCAAGCATTTCAATAGCTTCCATGTTCATGCCATATCCAGCCTCACGCTCAGGAATATAGTACATAACGTTTGCGCCCATGCTTTCAAGATAATTGTAAAGTATAGTGGTGGACGTAACTCCATCGCAGTCATAGTCACCGTAAATACAAATAAGGTCATACTGATCAACCGCCTTGTTTATCACCTCGGCGGCTATAGCCATATCCTTTATAAGAAAAGGATCACTAAGTTCTTCTCCTTTAAAAAAATCAGCAAGGCTGTCAAAGTCAGTGAAACCCCTTGAAGTCATGACGTCTAGGGTAAGGCTTTTCAAGTCACACTTGTTCATAAACTCTGCAGTTTTCACAGGGTCAGGTCTGTTTATTCTCCATTTTTTCATATAGAAATAGTCCTTTACGCAAATTTACATTCATTATTCATTATACCACATAAACAGCCTTTTTTCAAGTAGCATCAAGAAAAAGTGTGAAATTTTAGGCATAAAAACAGCACCGCAGAAATCCCCGCAGTGCTGAAATATGTATCTTTTATTATTTTGTCGCAGAAACTGCAACATCGTTTCTGCCATATTTTTCATTACCTGTTGGCTTATCACCTACAGGACTGAATGTCGGAACGATCTTTTCGACCATTTCAACGATATTTTCGTCATTGTTATAGCTTGCACGAGCAAGCTCTCCAAGCTGACCAAGGAACGTTTCTGTGTCAAACGGTATAGGCTTTCCAATATGGATAAGCTCATTGTCCGTTTTCATCATGCCCTCCTCTGCCATAAGCTTCTCCTCAAAAAGCTTTTCGCCAGGACGCAGACCTGAGTAAACTATTTTAATATCTACATCAGGCTTATATCCTGAAAGTCTGATAAGATTTCTCGCAAGAGTGTCTATCTTCACAGGCGCACCCATATCAAGGACAAATATCTCGCCGCCCCATGCGTATGTGCCTGCCTGAAGAACAAGGCTCACAGCCTCAGGTATAGTCATGAAATATCTTATGATATCAGGGTGAGTAACAGTAACAGGACCACCTGCTTCTATCTGCTTTTTGAACAGTGGGATCACAGAGCCGTTGCTTCCAAGAACGTTTCCAAAACGAACTGCAACAAACTGTGTGCCATTTCTGTCCTTATTGCCAACGCTTTCAATCTTAATCGCTTCACTGCTCTCTATATTATCAACAGCTATCTCGTCCATCGGATCGTTCTCAAGCATACCGTCTGTCATTTCATCAACGTGTGCATGGAGCATAGGTAGAAGATCAGTTCTGCCTGCCTTGCTGATAGCGTCCATGCTCTGGATGACCATTTCGCAGAGTCTTTTACTTGCACCCATAATATTAGTAGGGTTTACAGCCTTATCAGTGCTTATAAGCACAAACCTCTTTGTGCCATGCTTCAAAGCGGCATAGGCTGTCTTGTATGTACCAACAACATTGTTTTTGATAGCCTCATTAGGGCTTGTTTCCATAAGCGGAACGTGCTTATGTGCTGCAGCGTGATAAACGATATCAGGCTTGTATTTTTCAAAAACGTCATTGATACGTCTGCTGTCACGAACAGAGCCGATAAGCGTCACAAGATTGAGTTTACTGCCATATTTACGTTTAAGCTCCTGCTCTATTTCATAAGCATTGTTTTCATAAATGTCAAATATGATAAGCTGTTTAGGCTCATGACCTGCTATCTGTCGGCAAAGCTCGCTTCCGATAGAGCCACCGCCACCTGTTACCAATATGGTCTTACCCTTAAGGTGCTGGAATATCTCGTCCATGTTTACTCTGATAGGCTCTCTTCCAAGCAGATCCTCGACCGCAACAGGCTTCATCTTGCTGAGAAGCACCTCACCATTTGTTATCTGATAAACGCCCGGAAGCTGTTTCATCTCACAGCCTGTTTGCTTACAAATATTAAGGATATCCCTTTTGTTCTCAGGTGATGCAGTTGGAATTGCAAAAAGGATCTGATCAATATTATACTTTTTGACGCTTTCCATAATGCAATCACGGCCACCGACGATAGGAACTCCTCCGATATTTCTTCCCCACTTATTTGGGTTATCATCGATTATGCAGAGTGGTCTTGCATTTGCACGTTCTGACATCGTAAGCTCTTTAAGGATCATCTGACCCGAAGCACCTGCACCAATGACCATTGCATTATGCACTGCCACCTGATTTGTTACCTGTTTTGCTCTTAAAAGGGTGATATATCTATAGGCAAAACGCACTGCTGTTATAAGCACGAACTGAGTTCCCGCTCCTACTATATAGTAAGCCACAGGCATTCTCATGAAGAGTAATGTTATACCCACAGCCTGGAATATGGTAGTAACTATCGAGGCCAAAAATATCCTTGACAGTTCGCCAATGCTAGCAAATCTCCACAAACTATTATAAAGCTTGAACACAAAAAACACCACAACACAGAAAGCTGTATATATTGGAGCAAACTTTACATAGGCAAGCATATACTCCTTTGGTATTGCAGAAAAAGTAAGGTCAAATCTGATGAAAAGTCCGAAAATGCAGGATAGATTTACGGCAACAATATCATAGAAACACAGAAAGAATGCAATAAGCATCCAATGCTTTATCTTTTTGTTTTTCCACACCTGAACTGTGTTTTCACTTGTTTTCTCCATAAATAAAACATACCTCCGCTTCAATTAAAGCAATGAATAAGATCACACCATGGCCACCCCTCAATGGCACAGTGCAGGCTATTTATAATATCATCAATATTTTTTCTATACTTAAAAAGCAAACATTCTTTCTTCGTCAGCCATAGCAGACATGAGTACTTTATCAGAACGTCTTATATTTTCACTTCCAGATCTTTTAGCTATAAGATCAAAATTAGGTTTTCTATCATCAAGATTATGAGCATCGCTTCCAAAGACAAAATCTCTGCCACTTGAAATAAGCTTATTAACAAAACGTCTTGTGGAAAAATGCTCAAAAGCTTCTGCATTTATCTGAAAAACTGCATCCACAGACATCAGACTTTTCAGATCTGACTTTGAATAAACGCCCATATATCTATGTACATGGGCGATTATCGGAATAAGCCTTCGAGAATTTGCTATCTCGTCTATCTCCTCGACGATCCAACTGTTATACTGAGTGAAGGGTGGTTCAAGAAGAATAAGTCTTGTTCCGCTGATACACAGCTTTTCAAGTTCTCCTAATACGCTGATGCCCTTTTCTATAGCCACCTCAGCACCAATATGTATATCCTTCACGGCAGGGTCAGATGCCATGAGCTTCTCATAAGCATTTTGCCGTTTGACAAGATAACTGTCTAAAGAAGCTTCCCTGTGCATATAAAAATGCGGTGTTGCCACAATTATACCTATGCCCTGCTGTTTCATCATTTTTATCATTTTAAGTGATGTTTTGATGCTGTCAGAGCCGTCATCAATATTCGGCAGTATGTGGCTGTGATAATCGGTAGTCAATCTAACATCTCCATGTCATTTAACTTTCGGCAGAAGCATCCTTACCACCGTATTTATAGCTGTAGTCATATTTATACTTGTAGCTATACTTGTATCCGTAATGAGAACCGTTCTTTGCGGAAATATCATTAAGAACGAAACCAAGCAGATTGCAATCGCCTATCTCAAGCTTCTTCATAGACTCCTCTATTTCCTGATATGTAGTTCTGCCATATCTTGCAATGAGAAGAACGCCTGCGACCTCATCTGCAAGGCTCATTACGTCAGTTACAGGAAGCAGCGGGGTTCCGTCGACAATAACATAATCATACTTATGCTGAACATATTCAAGCAATTCACGCATTTTCTCAGAAGCAAGAAGCTCTGACGGGTTTGGAGGCAAAACGCCTGATGTAAGAACAGCAAAATTGCCATTCTTGGTTTCATGCACACACTTATCAAATGTGCTTTCACCACTCAGTATTGTTGAAAGTCCAACATTGTTTTTTAACTTGAAGTTTCTGTGCTGAACAGGTCTTCTCATATCAGCGTCAATAAGAAGAACCTTATTTTCTGTTTCAGCCATTGAAGCTGCAAGGTTAGCAACTGTTACAGACTTACCCTCACTTGGATTAGGGCTAGAAACGACAACTATCTTATTTCGTGTTGTAGAAAGTGTAAACATAAGGTTTGTACGCATTGTTTTGTAGTTCTCTACAATATTAAACGGTATATCCTTATTATTGAACAGAAGCTGTTTCTTTCTGTCAGCAGAAGAACCTTCATCCTTTTTAGAAGTCTTTCCGCCAATATTCATTATCTCACCAACGATAGGCTTCTGATAAATTTCACCAAGCTCATCAGAATTCTTTACAGTGTTGTCGAAGAAGTCGATAACAAGTATCACTAGAACAGCCACCATCAAGCCACCAACAAAGCCAAGGGCAACATTTTTAGTGGTGTTAGGAGAAACAGGTGTATTGTAAACCTCAGCATCACCTATCTTTTCAACTGAGCCTGCACCGATAACTCTTATAAGAAAGCTCGGAGCGACGTCAGCCATGATGTTACAAAGGTCAGAAGAAAGCTTTGCATTGGTTGTTGTGGCAGTTATCTGAAGTACCTCTGTCTGATTTACAGCGGTCATGCTATAAGCATTTCTCAGGCCGTCATTTGAAACCCTGCCGCTTGTTACAGTAAAATAAGGAGCAAGCTGTTCAGGAGTATACATCTCAAGAAGTTTATCGCTTACCTCGTTCATTACCGGGTCATCAGTAAGTATAACAATGTAGGTCTGTACCAATGACTTTGAAGCGTTAATGTCCTGTAAGTCAACATTAGTCTTATCCTGACCCGTTGACTGATTATCAGCACTTTTAACATACATTGAAACGTGTGACTGATACTGCTTACTCATAACAAATTTTGATACGAAAAGGGCCAGTATCGCACACACTATTGAAGCGGCAACGATATACCAAACCTTTCCGAGAAGAAGTACCAGAAGATCCTTGATAGTGTAATTTTTTTTCATTTGAATTATTCACCCTATTGTTGATATTTTCGTTATTTTCCCAAAAAATAAACCGTACAATAATAATTTTATCACATTCTATTCAAAAAGTCAACTTTAAACGATACGTTTTTTTGTATTTCAACAAAAAAATGGTTTTTTGTTATAACATACAATAAGATAAACAAAATCAGCCAAGTATTTGTTGGAAAATCATATAAGCTGACAGCTTAATTTAACAATTATGAACGGCTACTGTAAAAGCCGCCATTACAGTCGTTCCAAAACTATTTACCAGTCTTTGTATCATAAGTATGTCGGAATTCATGACAGGATAATTCTAACATAATCAGATGTCAACAGCATTATTTTAATTGGAGTATGCAAAAGTTTCAAAATCTCATTGGAAAAGCACAATGTGATAGGCTCTGTCACCAAAGTAACAGAGCCTATCATCTGAAATGATATGTTCAGACAGCCTTTCAGGCGGCGTTCATTTCTTTCACCAAAACAATAAGAAGCAAGCTTATGATACTGCCGTTTGTAAGATCTCTTTTCATTATCGTTCTATCTCGATACTCATACAGTTTGTACCACTAAGCTGACAACTAAGTTCATCAGGCTGATGCGTACCAACATAGAGGGTGAATTCTTTTGCAAACTGTTTTCTCTCGCCGATATCTGACACTGTTGTGAAAGCTTTGTCAGGTACTTCGATTTCAACATCAAGCTTTTCACCTTTTTTGACAAAAATCCTCTTGAAGCCGCACAGCACAGGATAAACCGGAGCATTATCACAATGTGATTTAATGTAAAGTTCGATAACATCACAAGTATCGGCACCGTTATTTTCTACCTCTACATTGACTTTGCCATCGTCATAACTAAGCGATGTAACAACAACATCTCCATAAGTAAGACCATAGCCGAATGGATAAAGAATGTTATCTCTCGTGTACCTATATGTTCTATCAGACATAGCATAATCAGTAAAGCAAGGTAGCTTGTCGGCGCTATTATAGAATGTAACAGGCAGTTTTCCTGATGGCGACACTTTACCAAAAATAATATCCGCAATAGCCTTGCCGCCCTCTGAACCCGGATACCATGCGTGGATAAGAGCGTCACAATCATGCTCGATGTTTATTGAGCTTCCTGCCGCACATACCACTATCATAGGCTTGCCGATCTTTGCGACACGCTTTATAAGCTCGCGCTGACTTTCAGGAAGTCTTAGATCGTTCTTGTCACCCGATGAAAACTCATTACCTGTGTCGCCCTCCTCGCCCTCAATAGTGGCGTCAAGACCAACGCAAAGTATCACAACATCAGAATTTGCCGCCGCCGCCTCAGCTTCAGCGTATCTATCCCCTGCCTGTGCAAGACCCGATACTCTGTCCTTATACAAGTGACAGCCTTCAGCATAAAGCACCCTGCCCTCAAATGCGTCCTCGATACCCTCAAGGAAAGTAACATACCTGTCGGCTGTGCCGTTATAATTGCCCTCGAGAGCCGCTCTGCTGTCCGCATTTGGACCTATTACAGCGATAGTTGATATTGATTTTTTGTCAAGCGGAAGAATACCCTTGTTTTTGAGCAACACCATGGACTTCACTGCACACTGGTAGGATACTGCTTTATGCTCAGGGCAAGAAACAACGCTGTATGGTATGTTGTCATATTCCGTTGACTTGTCAAACATGCCAAGTCTTATGCGAGTCCTCATAAGAGCAACACAGGAAGCACGGATTTCATCTTCTGTCACAAGCCCCTTGTCAAGAGCAGAAAGCAGGTGTACATATGTACAACCGCAGTTCACATTACAGCCTGCTTTAAGTGCCATTGCGGCCGACTCTACAGGAGAAGACGTCACCATATGGTGTTCGTGGAAATCCCTTATTGCCCAGCAATCAGAAACAAAATAGCCATCAAAACCCCATTTGTCGAGCTTGCCCATTAGAAACTCACTAGCACATGACGGCTCGCCATTCACACGGTTATACGCACCCATTACACCCTCGACCTTTGCTTTTTTCACAAGCTCCTCAAAGGCATAAAGATAGGTCTCTTCAAGGTCTTTCCAACTAACCTCTGCATTAAATTCATGGCGAACAGCCTCAGGTCCGCTATGTACTGCAAAATGCTTTGCACAAGCGGCAGTTTTCAGTACCTTGCCACTGCCCTGCAAGCCTTTTACATATGCCTTGCCGCACTCTGCGGTAAGATAAGGGTCTTCACCGTAAGTCTCATGACCTCTGCCCCAGCGTGGATCTCTGAAAATATTTATATTAGGTGCCCAAAGGGTAAGACCTTTGTATATATCCCTGTCATCACGCTTTGAATACTCATTATACTTGGCACGAGCTTCTGTAGAGGTTATATCTGCCACTTTGAACACAAGGTCGGTGTCAAACATAGCCGCAAGACCTATTGCCTGTGGAAACATGGTGGCAACACCGCTTCGTGCAAGCCCATGGATACCCTCATTC
>OGRT01001587.1_pt1 | contig 16472 bp, 14 predicted proteins | sample 1553581 | NCBI WGS metagenome assembly OGRT01 (sample SAMEA2580113, study PRJEB22360) | human gut metagenome | biome: human gut; feature: human-associated habitat; material: faeces | place: Denmark | collected 2008/2010
GCGTGAATATCCAGGTACCTCGCAGTACAACGGTTTTCAAGCCCGCCGCAATCGACCACTCTGCCATCTCTCCAGTATGTTTTGCTATCGTTTTCTCTCGATTGCGGTGCAAAGGTAGTGATATTTTTTATATCTCCTAATTTTACGAAGCATTTTTTTCTTTTTAAGCTATTATTTTTCTTTTAACCACTCAGGATAGGGAGTCATATCCGTTTTATTACTATTTTTGTATTCTATAATTATCAATGAAGTAATAAGTTTTATATGAGAAAGTTGAAAGATTTATTCCTGATTTCGGTGGTGTTGTTGCTGGTTAGTTGCTCCATGTCTGCCAAATCGGATAAAAACGAAACAGGAAACGTAGCTGCCCAAGGCGAAGTTGTAGTACTTAACAAAGCTGACTTTCTGACCAAAGTATATAATTACGAGAAAAACCAAACAGAATGGGTTTATGAAGGCACCAAGCCTTGCATCGTCGACTTCTATGCTGACTGGTGCGGACCTTGCAAGAAGGTTTCTCCTATATTAAAGGAATTGGCCGGAGAATACAAAAACGACATCATCATTTATAAGATCAATGTCGATAACGAAAAGGAACTGGCTGCCGCTTTCGGCATACAGAGCATCCCTACCCTACTGTTTATTCCTGCTAAAGGAAAACCGCAACTGGCACAGGGAGCACTTTCAAAGGAACAGTTCGTTGAACAAATCAACGGTTTCCTGCTGGGAAAGAAATAAGGGGACACACAATAAAAAAGAGGACATTTCCTATATGGAGTGTCCTCTTTTTATTTGGCATTAAGCGAATTACTCAGCGCTTTCTGCAGCTGGAGCTTCTTCAGCAGGAGCGTTTGCTGCTGCTTCTTCAGCTGCCTTTGCTGCAGCGGCGGCGGCTAATTCAGCTTTCTTTTTAGCTACTTCTTCTGCTTTTGCCTTGTTAGCTTCTTTTTCAGCTTCCAGACGAGCTTTTTCTGCAGCCTTAGCCGCTTCGCTGTCTTTCGATTTTACTGCTTCAACAGAAGCTTGTTTGTTTTTCAACCAAGCCTGGAATTTAGATTCCGCTGTAGCTTCGTCGAACGCACCTTTCTTAACACCTTCCAGTAAATGCTTTTTCATGCATACACCTTCGCGTGACAGAATGTTGCGAGTTGTGTCTGTAGGCTGTGCACCTACCTGTAACCAATACAAAGCTCTTTCGAAGTTCAAATCTACTGTAGCAGGATTAGTGTTCGGATTATAAGAACCTATCCTTTCAATAAACTTTCCATCACGTGGAGCCCTGCTGTCTGCAACTACGATCTGATAAAAAGCGTAGCTTTTGCGACCGTGTCTTTGCAATCTAATTTTTGTTGCCATGTTTGAATAATTAATTTAAGCTGTTTGTATTAGCGGGTGCAAAGATAAGTTGTTTCAAAACATAAAACAAATATTCCAAACATTTTTCCTACCTTTGCGCCTTCTTTTTACACATATATATAATGTACGTATGATTTCTATTGATGGACTGACAGTGGAGTTTGGCGGAAGCGCCCTCTTTTCTGATATATCTTTCGTGATAAACGAGAAAGACCGGATTGCCCTGATGGGGAAAAACGGCGCGGGCAAATCGACTTTGCTCAAAATACTTGCCGGGGTACGCGAACCGACACGCGGAAAGGTTTCGGCACCCAAAGATACGGTCATTGCCTATCTGCCGCAGCATCTGATGACGGAAGACGGGCGCACCGTCTTTGAAGAAACGGCACAGGCTTTCGCCCACCTGCATGAGATGGAGGCCGAGATCGAAACGATCAACAAGGAGTTGGAGACACGTACCGACTACGATTCGGACAGTTATATGGAGCTGATCGAACGCGTCTCCACCCTCAGCGAGAAATTTTATTCCATCGAGGAGATCAATTATGACGCCGATATCGAGAAGACATTGCTCGGACTGGGCTTCAAGCGCGAAGATTTCAACCGGCAGACCAGCGAGTTCAGCGGTGGCTGGCGTATGCGTATCGAGTTGGCGAAGTTGCTCTTGAAGAAACCGGACGTGTTACTGCTCGACGAGCCTACGAACCATCTGGACATCGAATCAATCCAGTGGCTGGAAGATTTCCTGATCGATAACGGGCAGGCGGTGGTTGTCATCAGCCACGACCGGGCGTTTGTCGACCATATCACCACCCGCACAATCGAAGTCACCATGGGCCGCATCTACGACTACAAGGTGAATTACAGCAGTTATCTGCAACTCCGCCAGGAACGCCGCGTACAACAACAAAAGGCGTTCGACGAACAACAGAAGATGATTGCCGAAACCCGGGAGTTTATCGAACGTTTCAAAGGGACATACTCCAAAACGCTACAGGTACAAAGCCGTGTCAAGATGCTTGAAAAACTTGAGATACTTGAAGTGGATGAGGAAGACACATCGGCACTCCGCCTGAAGTTCCCGCCCTCTCCCCGCTCCGGTACATATCCGGTGATTATCGAAAACGTGGCAAAAACATACGGCGACCATACGGTGTTCCGCAATGCCAACCTGATGATTGAACGGGGCGACAAAATCGCTTTCGTAGGAAAGAATGGCGAAGGAAAGTCCACGCTGGTGAAATGTATCATGAAAGAGATCGAACACGACGGCACGCTAACCATCGGGCATAACGTGATGATCGGTTATTTCGCTCAGAATCAAGCTTCACTGTTGGATGAGAACCTGACTGTTTTTCAAACGATAGACGATGTGGCCCAAGGTGATATCCGTAATAAAATCAAGGATTTGCTCGGCGCGTTCATGTTCGGCGGAGAAAATTCAGCCAAGAAGGTGAAGGTTTTGTCGGGTGGAGAGCGCACGCGCCTGGCAATGATCAAGCTGCTGCTCGAACCAGTCAACCTGCTGATTCTCGACGAACCGACCAACCATTTGGACATGAAAACGAAAGATATCCTGAAACAGGCGTTGCTCGACTTCGACGGTACGCTGATTGTGGTTTCTCACGACCGTGATTTCCTGGACGGACTGGTGACGAAAGTCTACGAATTCGGCAACCAACGGGTCACTGAACATCTTGAAGGCATTTACGAATTCCTCCAACGGAAGAAGATGGAGAATCTCAACGAACTCGAAAGAAACAAAACAAAATAACAATCAACCAATTACAGTTTCCTCGTAGTTTAACTTTCAGGAAACTGTAATAAAATAATAATCAATAGCAAAGCATTAAATCTTCACTCCCAAAGAAAGCATCAAATCGTAGGTAGCTCGGTTCACGTCGTCATGGTAGCTGTAATGCGTGCGGCGGGAAAAGTAGCGGTTCGAGAGCGATATATTCCATTTTTTGCTGGAAAGATAAACCAGTTTGATACCCATCACCGTCAGACGGGAATGGCCTTTGTCGCCTTGTACGCTGAAAGTATTCGGGTCGACCGTGCTCAGGTCTATGTCCGGATTGTAGCCTTTCCAGGTAAAAATATGGTAGTTCTCCATATTCAGCAAAAAGGTCCAGTGCTTGTTGTAAGTCAAACCCGTAAAGGCTTTTACACTATAACCGCTTCCCATGTTGTAATCGCGTTCATTGAGACGGAAATAATCTGACGAGCCACCTCCCAGGGCGACACCGTTCACATAAAATTCGCCGTAGGCATCAACCTTGTCACTCGGCTCCGAACGTTTGTAATAGATCAAGCCGCCTCCCACAGCCGCCGCCTCCGAAATGCGGTAGGGCGACACCTTGCCACCGTCGCTGGAGCGCAACTGCGAGTCGTAATAGTCAAAATGCTGGAAGACACCGGCCGTCAGTGTGCGCGGCCCTTTCTCCCAAACCCGTTTGCCCCACAAGGCACCGATAGCATTCACCTGCGTGATGACCGGCTGGCTGGAGAAGAAATCGAATCCGGCACGCAGCTGAAACCATTCGTAGGGCGAATAAAACTCGTCCTCAAAAGGGTCGCCATAATCCAGACGCAACGAAAGATGCATACTGGTCGTCCCATGTTTCGAATGCTCCTGTTCCGCCAGGAAACGAGGGCCGGCACTCACAATAAAGTTCACGGGCACAAACGAATATGTCCTACCTTTATGCGGCCTGTGACGCCATGACTCACCGGTTATCAAACGGTTTATACCGCGCACGGGCGATATCAGTCCCGAAAGTATCTCACGCCCTACACGCTCCGCCCCACTCGACCGGTCGTCGATAAAAAGGTCTGACAGACGGTAAGTGATTTCACCTAGCTCCACTCCTCCGAACGTGGTGGCCATCAGGTCGTTGATAGAGGGTGGTTCGTTCTCCATGAAGAATTCCCACATCAAACTCCCACCGGCGGCGAAAGGGATAGACTGCCAGAAATTCATCCCGTTGCTACGGGCGGCGTTGAAGTAAAGCGAACCGTGGTAGGGATGCGCCACCAGGTTAGTCGAAAACTTGTCGGTATCCCAGACAGGGCCGGTTTTGAAATTGTTCTTAATCGTATGACCGTTAATATGAGCAAAGTCCTCGTTCATCAGAAAACGATCGAAAGCCCATATCCCGACATTCAAGCCGAACACCTCGCCGGCTGCCAGCCAGGGCTTTTTAGGCATGAAAACAGTCGAGTCGCTCACGTAATTTCTTGTATCCATTTTAGGGAAGTGTTGCCCCTGTATCCACTGTGCTGAAAGCAAAGCCAGCAATCCTATCCATATAAATCTCTTCATCTTCTAACAATCTTTTGGCCTGAGCCTTATACCTATTACTCATGCAAACTTATATATAATTAACAGTAAAGGATTCGTTTGGTTTAAATTATTCTTAGGTTGTGTCGCTAGAAACAAACACAATTCAAAGGAAATACTTACTTTTGCAGAAAAAAACAAAATGATAGATTTTATCACCTTTTGCGACTATACAGGGACGTTTGCATTCGCAATTAGTGGGATCAGATTGGCCTCTGCAAAACAATTTGACTGGTTTGGCGCCTATGTGGTCGGGTTGGTTACTGCCGTGGGCGGAGGGACAATACGCGATATCCTGCTGAATGCAACCCCTTTCTGGATGGAGCAAACATCTTATTTAACTGTTTCCGCATTAGCTTTATTGTTTGTTATCATCTTCCGTAAATATGTGATCCGGCTGAATAACACGTTCTTTATATTCGACGCCATCGGACTGGGTCTGTTCGGCGTGGTCGGAATCGCTAAAACACTCGAATTCGGCTTCCCAATGTGGGTAGCTATCGTAATGGGAACAATCACCGGATCGTTCGGGGGGATGATGCGCGATATATTAATCAACGAGGAGCCGCTAATCTTCCGAAAAGATATCTATGCCCTGGCGTGCGTGTTCGGTGGCGGTGTATATTATTTATGTATGCTCACCGGGTTAACACCCTCCATCACCCAGTTCGCTGCAGCGCTGGGAATATTCCTGGCACGTATCATAGCCGTAAAATATCACATAAGCGTTCCCGTTTTGAAGGGAGAAGAATAAATTTATTACCTTTGCATTATGACAGTAAACATGAACGATCAGCGCGATAAGGCTTCTATACTGCTTATCTATACAGGCGGAACAATCGGAATGATTGAAAATCCTGAAACCGGAGTATTGGAATCTTTTAATTTCCAACATCTTAGAGACAATATGCCGGAACTGAAAAAGCTCGGTTACTCAGTATCGACTTATCAGTTCGATCCGGTAATGGACTCGTCCGAAATGGGGCCTGACTCATGGATGAAGATTGTGAAAATCATCGCAGATAATTATGCGAAATACGATGGTTTCGTGGTGCTGCATGGCACCGATACCATGTCGTTCACCGCCTCTGCCCTGAGTTTCATGCTCGAAAACCTCAGCAAGCCGGTCATTTTCACTGGTTCGCAATTGCCCATCGGCATGTTGCGCACAGACGGGAAGGAAAACCTGATCACGGCGATCGAGATTGCTGCTGCCAAAGAAAACGGAATACCTATTGTACCTGAAGTCTGCATCTTCTTTGAAAACGATTTGCTGCGTGGCAACCGTACGAGCAAGATCAATGCCGACAACTTCAATGCGTTTCGTTCATACAATTATCCGGCCTTGGCCCATGCCGGAATATACATTAAATACGATACGGGACAAATTTATCACCCGGTTTCGCGTAAGCCGCTGAAACCACATTATCTGCTGGACCGGAACATCGCTATCCTGAAGTTGTTTCCGGGCATCTCGCCGCAGGTGGTGGAAAGCATCCTCAACATTCCCGACCTGAAAGGGGTCGTGATGGAAACTTTCGGCAGCGGGAATGCCCCGAGTTACGACTGGTTTCTGACCATGCTCAAAGATGCAGTAGACCGGGGTATCGTAATCGTCAATGTAACCCAGTGTAGCGCCGGAAGCGTTGAGATGCACCGGTATGAGACGGGCCATAAATTATTGGAAGCCGGCGTTATAAGCGGGTTCGACAGCACGACGGAAAGCGCTGTCGCCAAGTTGATGTTCCTTTTCGGCCACGGGTTATCGCCCGAGGAAGTGAAGGACCACATGAACTGTTCGCTTATCGGGGAAGTGACGATCCCTGATACGTTCCGTTCCTGATTATACTATGTAAAACAGAATAGGCCGCGAGGCGGAATAGAAAAATATGAAACTATCATTTCTTAGCTTAGCAAGTGGAAGCAGTGGCAACTGCTATTATCTGGGTACTCCCGAATTCGGGATACTGATTGATGCTGGTATCGGAATACGTACCATAAAGAAGGTGTTAAAAGATAAAGCGATCGACTTTTCCAAAATCGTGGCAGTCCTGATAACGCACGACCATGCCGACCATATCAAGACGGTAGGTTGCCTGGGAGAGAAAATGAATATCCCGGTATACACTACCGCTGCCGTCCATCGGGGAATAGAAAAAAGCCGTTATGTGGAAGAGACGTTGATCGGTTCGCGCCGGATCATCGAAAAAGAAGTACCCTTTACCATCCGCAACTTCAATATCATCGCTTTCGAAGTGCCCCACGACAGCACGGACAACGTAGGCTACTATATCGAATACGGGGAGCATAAGTTCACTTTTGCGACCGACGTGGGCCATATTACGGATACAGTGAGTCGTTATATGCGAATGGCTAACCATCTGATCATCGAGACCAACTACGACGAGGAAATGCTGAAGTTCGGCACCTACCCTGCTTTCCTGAAAGAACGTGTAGCGAGTCCGACAGGCCACCTTAGTAACCGCGAAGCTGCCGAATTCCTGGCTGCCAACTATGACCCGAAGCTGAAAGATATCTGGTTGTGCCACCTCAGCCGTGACAACAATCACCCGGAACTTGCCTATAAGACAGTCGACATCCGATTGTTTCAAGAAGGGGTCCGTGTCGGCAAAGATGTCTCTCTGATAGCACTTAAGCGCACGACTCCGTCTGATATATTTGAATTCGAGTAAAAAATAGTTAGAAAAAAGCGACCAAAAAGTTTGCAAAGAAAAATTAAACCTCTATCTTTGCACCCGCAATCGAGAAACAAAGTCCATAAGCAGGAAACAAGGATTGCAACAGATTGACTTGGTAGCTCAGTTGGTAGAGCAAATGACTCTTAATCATTGGGTCGAGGGTTCGAGCCCCTCCCAGGTCACTCAAAGAAAAAAACCGATTGACTCGGTAGCTCAGCTGGTAGAGCAAATGACTCTTAATCATTGGGTCGAGGGTTCGAGCCCCTCCCGGGTCACCAAAAACATCCTGTTATAGAAAGTTTCTATGACAGGATGTTTTGTATTATCTATCCTCCGGATATCCCGATTCTAATAAATTGTTAATCATTTTAATTTATTCTTTTCTGTCACATATGTTACAATTTTAAAAGGACAGATGGTGTACTTTTGTCTCAAATCATTTAATAATCAGTTTATGGAACAGTTACATGCACATGAAGTTCTTTTCATGATGGAAGGGAACAGTTACTCAGAGAGTAGCCTGAGAGCAGCTATCATTAATAAATTCGGTCCGGAACAACGTTTTTATGCCTGCTCGGCCGATAACATGAATGTGGATGAATTAATCGAATTCTTGAAAGAAAAAGGGAAATTCATGCCTATGAATGATGGTTTTACGGTAGATGTCAGCAAGGTTTGCAGTCATTAAATCGATATAAATTATTTTTACCCGAGCCTTTTAAAATACAAAAGCCGCCCTATTCTCACGAACAGAGCGGTTGTTTGCCCACTGAAGGGCTTGGGATACAACGTTATTAGATATGAGGATTAACGTTATAGAGTAAAAAGTATGATTTCACCAATTACATTGAATTTATTGATATACTAGTTAATCCAATCAACAATAAAATCAGCTCGCGGGCCCTCACCAGGACTCTTCGGCTCAATAGGGACTTCCCAGTCCGTTATAAAAGCACCTGTATAATCAGATTTGTAACTCACCTCATGGTCTTTTTTATCTCCATTCGATGAATCGTCGCAACCCCATACAAGTGAAGTTCCACGCTCGCCTGCGCGAACGGCATACATCGATCTCTGTTTTTTTTCAACCCTTCCCCACGCCAAAGGGAGGATACTAGTTTCAGCAAAAGTCATTAACCAAAAATATTTATATACATCTAATCAAACTCACAAAACAACATCTCTTAAAAACTGTGATGTAAAGGTATCCTGCCCGACGCAATGTTTTGCGACAATCTCCAGCTATTTTATTTACGATATTTATAAATGTAGACCCAATACGGAAGCAAACCCTCCGAAAAGGAGGAAACAGACCGAAAAAGAAGAAATTTACTCATTTCATAACAATCCGGCCTATTTTATGATAAAATCAGCTTATTTTGCAACGGCTGGCGGAAAAGGCCCGATACAGGCTTCCAACATTTCCCGCACACCCATTGTTGTATTGATATAAAAATGAACAGAATGAAAAATAAAACACATCAGAAAAGGGTCGCAGCCATACACGACCTGTCCGGATTCGGAAAATGCTCACTCACCGTCGCATTACCTATTTTATCTGCCGCAGGCATTGAAACATCAGCCCTCCCCACAGCTATCCTGTCTACTCATACTGGAGGTATCAGCGGATACACCTACCACGACCTGACGGAAGATATGCGCCCGGTCATGAAACACTGGAAGTCGCTCGACATAAAGTTCGATGCCATCTACACCGGCTTCCTCGGTTCGTTCGAACAGCTCGACATCGTTAAGGATTTTTTCGACGCATTCAGGCAGGAAGACAACCTGATACTGGTTGACCCGGTTATGGGCGACAACGGCGAACTGTACACCGTCTTCACTCGCGAGTTCGCAGCCGGCATGAGGATGCTTTGCCAAAAAGCCGACATCATCGTGCCCAACCTCACCGAGGCGGCCTTGCTGCTCGACGAACCGTTCCATCCGGGGCCTTACACCCACGCATATATCGAAAGCCTGCTGAGGAAGCTCGGCGCACTGGGTCCGCAGAAAGTGGTACTGACCGGCGTTTATTTCAAAGAAGACGAACTGGGGGCCGCCACCTACGACCGGACGACCGACACGATAGACTACGTCTTCACCCAGAAAATACCCGGTTATTACCACGGGACAGGCGATGTGTTTGCCAGCGCCCTGCTGTCGGCCCTGCTCAACGACTTCAGCCTGATCGACGCGGCGGCCATTGCCGTTCATTTTACGACCGACAGCATCCGACGGACTTACAAGGCAAAGACCGACTATCGCTTCGGTGTTAATTTTGAACAAAGTTTTCCCGACTTTCTAAAAGAACTCAAACTCGTATAAAGGGTTTCGATTTTATTTTTCATCTTTGCGGCATCATATATATAAGAATATAAACTTCAAAACTCCTATACAATTGATATGAGTAAAATAAAAATTGCTATTTCCGGAATAGGGGCTGTAGGGGGTTACTACGGGGGGTTACTCGCTGCCCACTACCAGGATTCGGAGGATGTGGACATCTTCTTCATCTCTCGCGGCGAGAACCTGAAGGCTATCAAAGAATTTGGCTTGGAAATAAAAAAATCTTTCAAGAAAACAATAGCCATACCAACCCTCGCAACCGACAATCCGGCAGAGATAGGTCCGGTGGATTACCTGCTCTGCTGCACGAAAAGCTACGATCTGGAAGAAAATATCCATCACCTGAAGCCGGTCATCGGTCCGGAGACTGTTATCCTACCCCTGCTCAACGGGGCTGACATCACCGAACGGATAGAAAAAATACTGCCCGGAAGCAGAATATGGAAAGGCTGTGTTTACATAGGTGCGCGGCTCGTTTCGCCCGGATATATCGAGAAATTCACCCTCAAGGACCGTTTGTTTTTCGGACTCAACGGCAAGGATAAGGAACAACAACTGGAGTTAAGGAATATATTGAGCTCCGCCCGCGTGTTATCGACCAACCCGGAGGACATCGACCTCGAGATATGGAAGAAATTCTTTATGATCTCCACGGCAGCAACCATCACTTCTTACTTCAACGAACCGATTAACAGTGTGATAGAAAATCATATCGACCTGTTCATCACGCTGGGATACGAGTTGAAAGACGTTGCCGAAGCCAAAGGAATCAAACTGCCGGAAGATATTGTTTTCTCGTCTATCCAGGCCCAAAAGATGATGCCGAACGGTGCGACCACTTCGATGCACAGCGACTTCAAGCGCGGAGGCCAGACGGAAATCGAGACACTGACCGGCTACGTAATCCGCGAGGCGGAAGCCCTGGGACTGGATGTCCCCACCTACCGGTTCATGTACAACGGGCTGACACAATTCCCCTATCCCCAATAAGGTCATGAGGAAATCAGCATAGCCTAACAAAATAACAGGGAACGCATACGACGCAGAAAACTCTGAGAAACGCAGATATTATATTGATTATTAATAAAATATTCTGCGAAACTCTGCGTTTTCTGCGTCGTTTCTGTTTCCTAATTCCTTTTTTCAGGAAAAACTGTTATCTTTTCCCGGAAAATTATCCGATATAAGTCTCCATGAATTTGGCATTCGGAGCCGGAGAAATCGTCACCACCTCTGTATCTGCCGGGATAAGCACCGTCTGACCCTGATGAACGAATATTTCGTTTCCTTTATTGTCGCGGATAGAAGCCTTACCCTCCATACATATATATACGACAAACGAATCGAGTTCGGAGAAGTCGCGCACCATCATCGTATCGAGGTCGAGCAGGTTTGTCGTGAAATACTTGCAGTTGGCCAGTTCGACTGTCGCGTTGGTATGTGCCTTATAATGCGTGCGGTAGTCGGGAGACATGGTATAGTCGATGGCATCTTTGGCCAGCTCAGTATGCAGTTCACGCCCGTTACCGTTGGCATCCTTACGATCGTAGTCGTAGATGCGGTAAGTGATGTTGCTGGTCTGCTGTATCTCTGCGATAAAGCATCCGGCACCGATGGCGTGAACACGCCCCGCAGGCAGAAAGAACACATCGCCCGGCGACACTTCATAACGCTGGAGAACGTCCATGATAGTGTTATCGCCTACCCGTTTCACATACTCCTCTGCGTCAATTTGTTGGGAGAAACCGGAATAGAGGCCAGCTCCCTCCGCGGCGTTGATTACGTACCACATTTCGGTCTTGCCAAAAGAATTGTGGCGTTTCATAGCCAGCTCGTCGTTGGGATGCACCTGGATAGACAGGTCATCACGGGCGTCGATAAACTTAATCAGCAGCGGGAAAGTAGAGCCGAACCGGTCCATTACCTTCTCACCGAGCAACTGCTTGCCGTAAGTGCGAATCAGTTCATCGAGCGACTTGCCTTCCAAGTCACCGTTATCGACGATGGAATAGTTACCCTCTACATGCGAAAGTTCCCAACTTTCACCGATACCTTCTTCAACCGGTGTGATGCCCTTAAATGGGCAGATGTCTGAGCCTCCCCAAATAATCTTCTTGAGGATAGGCTTAAAAGTCATTGGATATAACATACTGTGTGTTTTGTTGTTTGATTACTTCTTTATCTTTACTTTTCTCAGTACAACAGCACTGCGTGCCGGAATGTACAGTTTAAGCCATTCTTTTTTGTCTTTTTTAAATAATGGGTCGAATTGTGTGAAATGACGCACCGAATCGTCCGCCAGGCCGAAACCACCGAAACGGGGAGCATCTGTGTTGAGAATCACTTCATACTCGCCTTTAGGAACCAGGAAGCCGTAGTCGGTGTACGATTTCGTCGGACTGAAGTTGAACACAAATACCAGGTCTTTGCGCATGTAGGCCAGAATCTGGTCGCCATCGCTATCCCACACCTTCTGTATCGGGGTGGACTGGAAGTTTTTCACGCTACGGAGCAGTTCGATCATTTCGCGGTCGAAGTCGCCCAGATAGTGATATTTCAAATCCATATTATCTACCAGTTCCCACTGGCGGCGTGCATATTTGTGCGACCATCCGTTGCCTTCGCGCGGGAAGTCGATCCATTCGGGATGTCCGAACTCGTTGCCCATAAAGTTGAGGTATCCGCCGTTGATGGTCGAGGCGGTCACCAGACGGATCATCTTATGGAGCGCCACACCGCGTTCAACAACAGCGTTGTGGTCGTCCTTCTGCATGTGCCAGTACATGTCCGCATCTATCAACCGGAAGATGATGGTCTTATCTCCCACCAGTGCCTGATCGTGGCTTTCGGCGTAACTGATTGTCTTTTCGTCGGCACGGCGGTTGGTCGTTTCCCACCAGATGGACGAGGGATGCCAGTCTTCATCTTTCTTTTCCTTGATCGTCTTGATCCAGTAGTCGGGAATGTTCATTGCCATGCGATAGTCGAAACCATAGCCGCCGTCTTCATAGTTGGCAGCCAGTCCGGGCATGCCGCTCACTTCCTCGGCGATGGTGATGGCGTTCTTATTTACCTCGTGGATCAGTTTGTTAGCCAAGGTGAGATAAGCAATCGCGTCGCCGTCCTGATGTCCGTTGAAGTAGTCGCCGTAATTGCAGAAAGCCTCGCCCAATCCGTGACTGTAATAGAGCATGGAAGTGACACCGTCGAAACGGAAACCGTCGAACTTATACTCTTCAAGCCAGAATTTGCAGTTCGAGAGCAGGAAATGCAACACCTCGTTCTTGCCATAATCGAAGCAAAGCGAGTCCCAGGCGGGATGCTCGCGGCGTGTACCGCTCAGGAAATATTGATTATAGGAACCGTCGAAACGTCCGAGGCCCTCCACTTCATTCTTAACAGCATGGCTGTGTACAATATCCATGATGACAGCGATTCCCATGCCGTGGGCGTCGTCTATCAGCTGTTTCAGCTCTTCGGGCGTACCGAAACGGGACGAGGCGGCGAAGAAGCTGCTGACGTGATAACCGAACGAGCCGTAGTAAGGATGCTCCTGTATCGCCATGATCTGTATCGCGTTGTATCCTTCGCGGGCAATGCGGGGTAGCACGTTGCGGCGAAATTCATCGTATGAGCCGACTTTTTCCTCGTTCGTCGACATACCGATATGGCATTCGTAGATCAGCAGCGGGGCGGTGTCAGGCTTAAAGCGTTTGTTTTTGAACGCATATGGCTTGACTGGGTTCCACACCTGTGCACTAAATATTTTAGTTTGTTCGTCTTGCACGACACGGCGTATCCAGGCCGGGATGCGTTCACCGCTTCCTCCGTCCCACTCAACCAGCAGTTTGAAAAGGTCTTCGTGACGGAGCAGCTCTTCTTCGAGCGCAATCTCCCAGACACCGTATCCGAGGCGTCTCATTTTATATCGTTCGTCTTTCTTCCAGTCATTAAATGTACCGATAAGATAGATAGCTGTGGCATTCGGGGCCCATTCGCGGAACACCCACCCCTTGTTGGTTTTATGCAAACCGAAGTACAGATAGCCGGAAGCCATCTCGGCCAACGTCTGTTTCCCGTTGTTGGTCAGGCTCTTTTCCTTGTCAATCACGTATTGATACCGTCCTTCTATCGCCTCTTTATAAGGGGCAAGCCAAGGGTCATTCTTTATTAGATTCAGCGACTCCATGATTTATTTGAGATTGGTTTAGCGCAAAGATAAAAGAAAAAAAGATACCGTATTGATATTCCCGGGATATTTCTTACTTTTGCATCAAACCCCATGCAATATATGAGTAGAGGAACAAAGAGTATAGCCTTTTATTTAGTGATGATCCTTGTATTCGGTTCATTGATGTATTTTATCGCCAAAGAAGGAGAGAGCCAACAGATTGAAAGCGCCATGACATCGGCCTACGACGCCCCTAAAAACCTCAGTGAAGGTTTTTCCTTATTTTGGGAACTGATGATGCATCATATCCAGTCGCCTATCGGCATCCTGCTGTTGCAGATCATTACGATATTGATTACCTGCCGCCTGTTCGGCTGGTTGTTTCAGAAGATTGGCCAGCCTACGGTCATCGGCGAGATTGTGGCCGGTATCGTACTGGGGCCATCAGTGCTGGGGCATTTGCTACCAGAGGCTTCGGGATTCCTTTTCCCGGTCGAGTCGCTGGCCAACATCACTATCCTGAGCCAGTTCGGGCTGATCCTGTTTATGTTTGCCATCGGTATGGAGCTGGATATCACCGAGGTTCGGAAGAAATTAAAGGAAACGATCCTAATCAGCCATACAAGCACGATTGTGCCCTTCTTTTGCGGGATGCTTACTGCCTACTTCGTTTACGACACGTATGCCGACAAAGGCACTCCCTTCCTATCGTTCGCCCTGTTTATAGGTATCGCCATGAGTATCACTGCCTTCCCGGTGCTGGCACGTATCATACAGGAACGCGGATTGACGCGGACGCATCTGGGGACGATCTCGCTCGCCAGCGCAGCCAACGGTGACATCACGGCCTGGTGCCTGCTGGCCGTCGTGATAGCCATCGCACAGGCGGGGTCAATGCTGAGTGCGGTCTATAATATTCTTTTCTCCGCCATTTATATCGCTTTCATGTTCTTTGCCGTCCGTCCGTTCCTGAAAATGATCGGACATATTTACCATAATAAGGAAGTGATCGACAAGGGCCTGGTCGCTTTTATGTTCCTCCTGCTCATCATTTCGGCTTATTTGACCGAGATGTTAGGGTTGCATGCGTTGTTCGGCGCGTTCATCGCGGGGGTGGTGATGCCAAGTAACGTGAAATTCCGCAAGATCATGACCGAAAAGGTGGAAGATGTATCGCTGGCCCTGTTTCTCCCTTTGTTCTTCGTTTCGACGGGGTTACGCACAGAGATCGGGCTGCTGAATAGTCCCGACCTGTGGTGGATGTGCGGCGTCTTTATACTGGTGGCCATCATTGGTAAATTCGGCGGCGCCATGTTTTCGGCTCGTTTCGTGGGCGAGAGCTGGAAAGACAGCCTCTATATCGGCGCACTGATGAATACGAGGGGATTGATGGAGCTGGTCGTGCTTACGATCGGTTACGAAATGCATATCCTGCCCCCGTCCATCTTCGTGATGCTGGTATTGATGACGCTGGTGACTACATTTATGACTATCCCGCTCGTTTCGTTCATCAAGTTCTGCTTCCAGACGCGCGAGAAGATCAAAGAATACAAGGCGGTGGAGGTAGCCGACGGCACGTTCAAGGTGTTGCTCTCGTTCGGACGTGCAGGCAACGGGCAGATCATGCTCGACGTGGCCTACCAGATGTTCGCCCATATCCGGCATCAGGTGGACCTTACGGCGCTTCATCTCACCGTCGGTTCGGATGTGAACCCGCTGCACACGGATAACTTCGAGGAAGTCAGCTTCGGGCCTATTCTCTATGGGGCGAAAAAGCTGGGAATCAATATAGAAACGCGCTACGAGGTGTCGAACAACGCCGGACAGGATATCACGGACATCGTAAACACGGAGGGGTTCGACTTCCTGCTCGTGGGTTCGGGCATTTCGATGAGTAACCAGCCGGACGACATCGAGGCGAACCGTTACCGCACCTCTTTCTACAATCGTTTCTTCCGCCGTTTCAAGGCGCCCGAATCGTGGTTTTACCCCGGTGCGCTATTGAAAGACAAGACGAAAATGTTTATCGGAAAAAGTAATTGCGACGTGGGGGTATTCGTGAACCGCGGCTTCGTGAAAGCGAGCAATGTGATCGTGGTGGTCGACTCGGAGAAGGATCTCTTCCTGTTGGAATATGCTTCGACGTTGCTAAAGACAACCCACGGATCGGTCAGCATCCTCGACCGCAGCAGTTCGACGACTCCGGGCAGCGAAAAGATAAAACATGCCATCCGCCAGTTCGTCGATACGACCAAGCAGGCGTCGCTGCTGGCAGACAAGGATATGACAGCGGCGATATTCAGCAACTATAATTTCATGTTGATAAGCTACGATACCTGGAACGACGTCTCTGAACACCGCCGCGAAGCGTTGCAGAAGATGCCGTCGACGCTGATTATGAATCATAAAGAGAAATAAAGAAGATATTTCGGAAGATGCGTTCCCCCAAACAAGAGGACGCACCCTATTTTCAAAAAGGATGCATCCTTTTTTATTGCGACGTTAATTCAATTTAAACCTAACCCCTAATTTTACCCCGAAAGACATAACCTTCACT
>OGRT01001590.1_pt1 | contig 16421 bp, 15 predicted proteins | sample 1553581 | NCBI WGS metagenome assembly OGRT01 (sample SAMEA2580113, study PRJEB22360) | human gut metagenome | biome: human gut; feature: human-associated habitat; material: faeces | place: Denmark | collected 2008/2010
TCAAATCATTTTCCAGAAAGACGGCTACAACATGTGCCGCCGGACCCCGGTGGCCTTTGGCTTAAAAAAGCAGCTGGAGCTGCTGAAGAAGTATGGTTATCAGGTGGTCACCGTCCAGCGGCTCATGGAGTACAGCCCCTTTGCCGATGTGGGCCGGGAGGACCCCGGCTTTGAAAAGCTGGTCCGCCTACAGAAGACCCGGGGGATTGTCTACTCAGACAACCGGCTGCGCCTGGACGCCCCTATGACCTGGGGGGAACTGGCGATGCTGCTGGCCCCCCGGGGGGAGGCCATTGGCCGCCGGATTCAGAAAATCCGGGAGACCGGCACAGCCCAGCACGCCAACTGGGGCGCCATGGACTGGTGCGCCGAGCAGGGGATTCTGAAGTACGCCATGGACCCGGATGGGGCGGTGAGCAGCCTGCCCAGCGCATATTTTGCCCCGGCCAAGGGCTTTACCCGCCGGCAGGTCTACGAGGCTTTTCGGGAGTGAGCCGCAGGGCCGGGGAGGAGACAGAAAGACGGAACGTGACAGGAGGGATCGCAATGGAGTTTATCAAGCTGAGCCTGGAGGAAGAACTGGCGGTGGTCACCATTGACCGCCCCAAAAGCCTGAACGCCCTGAACAGTCAGGTCTATCGGGAGATTATTGCCACCCTGCGGCAGGTGGAGGCCATGGACCAGGTTAAGGTGGTTATCCTCACCGGGGCAGGGGAGAAGGCCTTTGCCGCGGGGGCAGACATTGCCCAGATGGTCCACGAGGACGCCGTGGCGGGCCGCCGCCTGTCGGGGCTGTGCCATGAGGCGGCAAACCTGCTGGAGTCCATGCGGCAGGTGACCATTGCCGCGGTCAACGGGTTTGCCCTGGGGGGCGGCTGTGAGCTGACCCTGGCCTGTGACCTTCGCATTGCTGCCGACCACGCCCGGTTCGCCCTGCCCGAGGTTACCTTGGGCATCATTCCCGGCGGCGGCGGTACCCAGCGTCTGGCGCGGATCATCGGAGTGGGACGGGCCAAGGAGCTGATCTTCACCGGGGACCAGATTGACGCCCAGGAGGCCTACCGCCTGGGGCTGGCCAACCATGTGGTGCCCCGGGACGAATTGATGGAGACCTGCCGGGCCCTGGGAAAGAAGATTGCCTCCCGGGCCAGCTATGCCGTTTTTCTGGCCAAGACCGCCATCAATTCCAGCCAGGAAATTGACCTGAAAAACGGTGCGGAGCGGGAGAAGGATTTGCTGGGCCTGGCCTTCGCCACCCGGGATAAACAGGAGGGAATGGAGGCGTTTTTGGCCCGCCGGCCCCCGCGTTTTCAGGATTTTTAAGGGCAGAAAAAAAGTTGCCCAATTTGGAACCCCTTGAGAATCAAGGACTTTTTGAAAAATTTTGGACCGATCCCCCAGGGATCGGTCCTTATTTTTGTGAATGGTAACGAAATTGTGTCTTAAAATTAACAAATTGGTTACAAAAATAAACGAAGCAGTGACAAAGAGTATAAAAATGGGTAACAATTAGAAACAAAAATTTGGACAATCCTGCTAAAGCGGCGGCGGATTTTTACCGGTTTCCTCCGATTCCGGGAATTTGCCAAGGGGGGCGGCCTTCGTGTATAATGCCCCCTGCAAGCGCCGCCGGGGCCGAGAGAGAGAAGGACCCGGCAGCACGAAGAAGCCAGGAGAGCACGCCGGAGCGCCGCCGGACACGGGCGCTTGAAGAGCGGCGGCGGGGGGTGCTTTCCGTGACGACAGGAGTTTATGATGAAAAAGTTTTTGATTGCAACCCTACTGTGTATGGCGCTGACCGTGACCATGGTCCCCATGGCCTTTGCTGCGGACAGCAACTATACCGAATGCATGGCTGCGATTCAGGAGCAGCGCACCATCCAGGACCAGGCCCATCAGACGGCCGAGTCCCTGCGCAAGAAGGGATATTCCGACAGCAGCGCCTATGTGCAGGCGGCCAAAAGCACCTGGAACGAGGCGCAGAAGGCCATTGCGGGCTATCAGAAGCTGGCCCAGTACAGCGACGAGGATATCCGCATCCTGACCACCACCGTCTTCCATGAGGCGGGCCACACCACGGAGCAGCTGCGGCAGTATGTGGCCCAGGTGGTGCTCAACCGGGTGGAGGACAGCCGGTTCCCCGACACGGTGAAGGGGGTCATCACCCAGCCCGGCCAGTATTCCACCAAGTATGCCACAGTGGAGGCGGCCAACGCCATCCAGGCCACGGACAGTAAGAATGGTACCTACTATTATGGCATCTGTGAGGATTCTGTGAAGGCGGCCATGATGGGCCAGGTGGAGATGCCCAGCAACGTGCTCTACCAGGCCAACTTCTCCCAGGGTAAGGGCGTGTGGAAGTCCGTCTACTTCAACAGCGGATGGTATGCCAGCACCAGCTATTTCTGCTATGGCTAAAAGTTACAAGAAATGACAAATTCATAACGACAAGATACAAGCCCCCTGGATTCTGCCGGGGGCCCATAAGAAAGTATTGAAATTTTCAGGTACGGCATGGCCTTTTGAGGTCATGCCGTTTCCTGTTTCATCAGTTCTTCCAGCGGGATAAATCCCACAAGGTCGTAGGCGATGCGGATGCCCTGCCGCCGCTTGCCGCTGCTCTTGTCCGGAGCCTCAATGTAGATGGCTTTTACCAGTTCCCGCAGGGCGTAGGGCATCAGCTCCCGAAGGTCGGTGTACTTATGTGCCCTCTGGATGAATTGCTCCAAATTATCAAGCTGTCGTTCCTGTGCCTCTATCTCTTTCTGCAAGGTCTGTACCTCGGCTTTCAGGTTCTCCTGCTCGTCCTCATAGGCCGCGCTCATCATGGCAAACCGCTGGTCGCTCACCTTGCCGCTCACGTTGTCCTCGTACAGCCGCATAAACAGCCGGTCCAGTTCCGCCAGACGCTTCTCATCCTGCCCCAGCTTCTTTCTCCGTACCTGGATAGCTTCGTTGGTTGAGAGCTTCAGCCGTTCCTCCATCGCCGCCCGGAAGTGGGCTTCATAGCGGGTCACATAGGAGACCACTGCCTCCATGTGGAGCAACACCATCTCTTCCAGTACCACCGCCCGGATAAAGTGGGCGGTACAGGTTCCTGTGTTGCTTCGGTAGTTAGCGCATACAAAGTGATCCTGCCGTTTCTCAAAGTAACTGGTAGTACAGTAATGCATCTTTGCTCCGCAGTCGGCGCAGTAGACCAGGCCGGAAAACAAGCTGCTCTTGCCTGTTTTTGTCCTCCGGTGCCGCTGCTGGCGGATCTCCTGTACCTTATCAAACACTTCCTGTTCAATGATGGCCGGGTGGGTGCCGTAGAATACAGCTTGTTTGTCCTCTGGCATCTCCCGTTGTTTCTTGTCCCAGATGGAATTGGTGTAGGTCTTGAAATTGACGGTGCAGCCGGTGTACTCTCGTCTCTCCAAAATCTTGACAACGGTGGTCGAGTGCCAATAGTGTGGTGCTGTACCCTCCTTGTTGGGCGTTTTGCGGCCCTTGCTGTGCTTGTATGCTGTGGGCGTAAGCACCTTTTCTTCTGTCAGCACCTTAGCAATCTGCATTGGCCCGCGCCCCTCCATACAGAGGTTGAAGATGTGTTTGACCACCTGGGCCGCTTCCTCATCCACCAGCCATTTGGTCTTGTCCTTCTCGTCTTTGACATAGCCGTAGGGGGCATGAACCGTCAGCGGTTCACCGCGCTCCCCCTTGGCCTTGTTTACCGCGCGTATCTTCCGGCTGGTGTCCTTGGCGAAAAATTCATTGAACCAGTTTTTGATACCTGCCATATCATTGTCCACGCTGTTTGGGTCGATGGTGTCAAAGTGGTCGTTGATAGCGATATGCCGTACTCCATGCTTGGGGAAGGTGAAGTTGATGTACAGTCCCGTGAGGGATGAGTTGCGGCCTAACCTGGAAAGGTCTTTCGTCAGGCAGACGGCTACCCGTCCGCTCTCAATCTCCTCCAGCATCTTTTGAAAGCCGGGACGGTCATAGTTGGTACCGCTGTACCCATCATCCACAAAAAAGGTTGGATTGGGGAAGTGATGCTCTTTTGCATACTGAAGTAAAATGGTGCGTTGGTTCTGGATGGAATTACTCTCACCCTCGTTGGCGTCCTCCTGAGAAAGCCGGCAATACAATGCTGTGATTTTATCTGCTGCCCTTGACATTTCTGTCTCCTCCTTTAATGGGGCAGCGTTCCGCACAGGATTGGGTGTCTCCATTATACCAGAGCGAATGGTATTTGTCATTTCCGGCCCTCCCTCATTTCGATATTTTTCCCCATGATGCGTTCCAGCTTCCGGTCCAGCGCTTCTGTACCGTCATAGATGCCGGTGATAGCGTAGACGGTGCCGCCGATCCTCCGCTGGAGGGTAAGTTCCGGCAGCCAGTGGGCGGAGAGGTTTTTGACGCAGATGCGTCCGTCCTCTATGCGTACAATCTTCTTATTTTTACTCATAGCGTCCTCCGTGATAGATTTAATGCCGCGTGGCGGACATTTTGTCCGCCACGTTGTCCTGTTTGCCTGGCCTGAATCAAGTATGCAAAATGCACACATGATTCCCACTGAAATCAGAACGTCAAAATGACGCTCTGATTCTGACGTGAGCGTCATTTTGACGTTGACCAGATTGCCTTTATTTTCAAAGGCGCATTTTGCGCTTTTGATTCCAGCAGGGGCACGATGTAAATCAGAAGTGCATTTTGCACATCTGATTCTGTTGAGGGGCTGGACGTGGCGTGCAAAATGCGCGTCACATCATCATCGCTCTATATCCCGCCGTCGTGCCTGGGTCCTCTCCTGCTGCCGCAGGGTGGTATCTACACAGACTTTCACTTGTAGCAGCTTCTTCATATCGTCCCACAAGGTCTTGTATTCGGCGGCAAGGGCTTGATACTCCTGATGCAGCTGGCCTTGTTCTCGTTTCCATGTGGACAGGGGCAGCTTGCCGTCCGCCGCGCGGAGTTTTTCCAGCTTGCGGCGGATCATGTAAAACTGCCGTAGCTCGTTCTCATGGACGGCCTTGAATTTCTCCCGCCTGCCCTTCCACTTGATGGCGTTCCATTCATCATAGAGCGGCTTCAGCCGGCGGTAGTCCTCCCCCAGCCGCAGACAGCCCTCTAATTCCTTTTTTCTGGCGGACTTGGCCTTCATGGCGGCCTGCAACCTTGCGGTCTGTTCATTGTGTGAATTGACGCGGGCTTCCAGGTCATCCACCGTATACAGCTTTTGCTCGGTCAAATAGTTCACGGTGTCGGCAAACTGTTTGAGGTTGGTAATCTTGCCCTTGTTACTCCACGCCTCTGCGTCCCGCGCCCCGTAATAGGTGGAAAGCAGGTCAGCAAGGGTAGGAAACTGGGGCTTCGATAACTCCTCCCGCACTGCCTTGAGCCAGCCGAACAGGTCTTTGATTTTCTGCCTGAGGTCTTTCAGGCGGGCGTTGGCCGTCCTGATCCAGCGGTTAAGGTCGCCCTTGTCGGTGGGGATGCCCTTAGCCTCCATCTGGCGCACCGCCGGCCCTTCGTGGACGGTGGGGAGAAGGTCAAGTCCCTGACGTGCATAGGAGCGGTGGTCGATGCGGCAGGGCAGGCCCTTTTCGGCAAACTTGGCATTGACCATTGCGGCCCATGCCGACCGCCATTGCTCCAGCGTCTCCGGGCGGCCCCAGTCGGTGGTGGGCACGGCGTTGAACACATCGTTTCCGGCCTCGTCCTTGACACGCTGGCCGTTTTCGTCCAGCAAATATTCCCGCCGTTGCTTCGCGCCCCATTTACCGCTTTCCTCGATGGGCCGAATAGGACAGAGGATATGGAAGTGGGGGGTGGGGATACCTCCGTCCCCCTTGTCCGGCTGGTGAACAGCGAAGTCCGCTACCATGCCCCGGCCCACAAGCTGCTCAGACACAAATTGTCTTGCAAGGGCGATGTTTTCTTCCAAAGAAAATTCGTTCTGCAAGGCAATATCAAAACTATATGCAAGCTGGGCTTTGGGGTGCTTCTCTACTTTCTCAACGGCGTTCCATAATGTCTGCCGGTCCTGGTATTCGAGAGGGGCCTGAGGTGGCAGGAGGATTTCAGAACAGACCACACCTCTTTTGTGGGTGTAGTCGCTGAATTCCCCGTAATATTCGTTGTAAAGTTTCTCCCCGGCGCGGTAGGCAGCGGACGCGACGGTGGACTGCCCCGCGCTCCGCTTGACCTGAGTGATATGGAAATGGAACAGGGCCAATTATCCATCCTCCTGCCGGCCGGCGGAACGGCTCACCAGAGCGACTGCCTCCGGCAGAGCAAAGACCTTTTCCATCAAAAGATAGAAGTCCCTCTCGCTCATGTCCCGCACCTCCGGAACAATGCTCTCCACGGCAGCCCCTCTGGTGATGAGACGATGTGCCCGCTTCTTTCTGTCTCCCTGCTGGTAATACTGGATGCGGCTCTCCAACCGCTGGCTCTGATGCTGATATTGCTCCAATTTCTTTTTTGCTTTGGCATATTCTTTTTCCAATTCCTCGCGTGACTTACCCATGGTGGTAGACCTCCTTTGTTGCAAAATAAAAGACCGTCTACCTGTGGGATCAGGCAAACGGTCTTTACGGGCAGGATTCGATTTAGACTTCGCTGGAAAGGTGCAGGGATAGCCGCAGAGCGGCGCAAGGGGCGCAGCCCCTTGGACGGAACGAAGTGACGGAAAACGGCCCGGACAGTCAACTGTCCGGGCCGTTCCGCCTCGCAGAGCGCACGAATACATGGCCGTCAGGCTATGTATAGAAGTGCGCCCTTGTTAAAACAAGGGGCTCTCGCTGCTGTCCATTGTCGGCATGTTTCTCTGATTTTAAATCAGCGTATCCAGCTTCCTTTGTGCGACTTTGTCACGAAAGAGGAAGGTCAGCAGCTCCATCACATCGTCATCGATCAACAGAGTAGGCTCAAACAGAAACTTCTCCATCATCCCAGCACGAGTATAAAGCCGGTGGGTTCTCTCACTTCGTGTCAGGCGTTTCCACTCATGCTCCAACTGCTCCCGTTCTGGACGGCAATCAGCTTTTTTCGGCTGCGGTTTTCTGGCGGTTCAGTTTTTCCAGTTTTTCATTCATGGGATTAGGCTCCTTTCTGAATAATGGGAAAAACAAAAGCGACCAACTTTTTTACGGTTGATCGCCTTTGGCATGGGCATTATATGATGTAATGTAAGTATGTTAATTACATGAAACATCCACTATTCAATATACAATAACTTCCATGTCCCATTTTCTTTTGACATAGTAATATTTAATTCCTTTTCTATTGATTCGTTGCCCTGCTTTGCAATTACAGTTATATCAGAAACAACCATTTTCTCAATAATGCTTACATCAAAATCAGGATAGGCATATTCAATTCCGTCAAGGGCTTCTTTTGTCTTACGCTCAGACATTATGTACGTTTCGTTCACTTCATAAAAGAACTGATAGCTGTGCCCTACAGAGGATTCAAATGAATCAAGCACAGAACCTATACTGTTCTCAAAATAGCTCTCCACATAATCGTCTTCCCCATAGTAATAAATGTCACTGGACAGAGAAGCTAATGTGTCAATATCGTACTCTTCATATGCAGCCATAACTTTACGAAGCAGCCCGTTATACCCGGTAAAATGAGATGCCACATTGATTACAGCAATAGATGCTGCCACTACCAGTGCCAACGCAATCACAATCTTGAAAATTTTCTTGTTCTTTTTCTTCTTTTCCGGATCAATAATCTTCACAGGCGGCGTCTTAGTGCTATCCTCTACAGGTGTTCCGCATTGACCACAAACTTTTGCATTTTCATCTATTTGTGCACCGCAATTTCCACAAAATCTTGCCATATTACGATTTCACCGTACCTTTCTTTTTGCTTTTACGGACTTTAACCATGGCTAATACAATGATGACCAAAAGTACCGCTCCTCCAGCGATGCCCACATAGATCCAGACAGGTGTTTTTACTTCCTCACCGTATCCGTTTTCTTCTGCCCGTAATTTTACATCGTACTTTCCATCACCATTTTCATCAATGTTAAGCACGCTTTCATCCGAAACAGCCGCAACAGTATCAATCATCGTTTGTTTTGTAATTTTGACATTTTCAAATCGGCGGAAGTCATTATAATCCCCGTTTTCGTCCATGAATCCAATCGTATAATCCATCATGCCACGACCGGTTCCAACGATTTGTACATCATAATCCGCACCTTCTTTTAGCCGAAGAACCTTGATGCGGTCATCTTCATCATCAGATGTCGCATTTTCATTATCCTCAAAGGTTAATGTGCCAAAGTCAGTTCGGACATTAAGGGCATTCTCAGCAGAACTCAAAGTTTCTCCATTATATGTAACGGAAACATCAACAGGGCAGGCGATGCGGACATAAATATATTTTTGACCATTGATTTGGTCTGCCATGTCCTCGAAGAAGAAAACAAGATCGTCCGCACTGGCAACTTCATAATGGCAGCCATCGCTGGCTAATTGCTCCATTAAATACTGTGCTGATGATTTGCTTCCACTCATGTTCTCAAAAAATCCCAATGTATAAATCAAGATATCTTCGCTTTTAATATCATCGGCATAAGCAATCAGATTTTCGCCTTCTTTCCCTTCGTTTGGTTCACCATCGCTCATAAGTACGATAATTTTTTTCTTAGCATTACTGCTGTCCAGCATTGATTTTGCTTCTGCCAAACCAGATTCGATGTTTGTACCTCCTCCATCGGAAATATTTGCTACTTTTCCTGTCAGATACTCCTTATCAATAGAGAAATCAGAAAGTCGATTTGCACTGTCCTCATAAGTAACAATACCAATACTGGCATCTTCTTCAAGAATCGTATTGACAAATTTGGTTGCAGCCTTTTTCGTTTCTTCCATAGGAGTTCCCGACATACTGCCGGATGTATCAAGAACTAAGACAATATCCCGTTCATCCGATGTGGTTCTCATCGGCTCCTGAGGTGTTTCATTCTCCATGTCCCATTCGCAAATAAATGCATTCACTTTGCTTGTGGCTGGATTATCGACCACTTGAACCAAGTCTGACCTTACCCATCCTTGCAAGTTCTCATCGACATATACTTTGTACCAGTCATGCATAATGCCATCCGAGCCCAAACCCTGACCTGTTTCGCCGTAGTATTTTAGGGGGGTATCATCCGATACGGTTCCATTTAAATTGCTGTCATGCCGTGGTAGCTCCCGCAAATTTAAAACGCTTGATACATTTTTGACAAATACAGAAACGATTGCGCTGGTTTCTTCGTCCAATGCGCACCAGTGGCCGGAGTTGCTCTTCGTGTCATACAGCGCATACCGCTCGGTTCCTGGCGCTAATTGCTGCGCAGGCTCCCCGGACGCCCAGTTTTCATATGAAAATGGTTCGCCAGTCACCCAAGTCCACGCATCGTCTTGATCCGTATTAGATAGACCAAACAGGCCGTATTCAAAGCCCATATCCGTGATATAGGAATAGAGAAACTCATCTTCTTCCTTACTGGTAACAGTCGCAAGATAACCACCCTGAGATTCACAATATTCTTTTGCCTCTTCCCAAGTAGTTACCGTGTCCAGGTTATATACATAATAGTAATGACCGTTAAATTCGACGGCATCAGTGGGAGCCTTTGCCGTATCCGATATCGTAGGATAAGTTTTATTTATGATAAATATATCATTAAGAATATCATAATATTTAAGCATTACATCAATTTGTCCATTATACCAGCTTTCCGTTGTTTCGTTTGGCTCCTTAAATGCATCAAATAAGACTCTAAACTCTGACAGCAACCCTGCGTCGTTAACAAGCAGTTGATAAACCAGATATTCACCACGTGCATGAATCGTTATCAACAGTTTATAGTAATTGCATTTCGTTTGAATAGTGGTTAGTGCATCTGGGGAGTCGTAACTTGGAGGTGTCGAGACATTATGATTTGCTTCCACAATAGCATTTGCAATATCTGTAAGTACTTTCATTTCCTGATATCTATTAAAAGTATTTGCAGTACCAAATCCAATGTTTCCAGGTTGCTGTCACCCAACATCGTCATATGAAAAGCAAATTGACCAGCCGGCCATATAGATAAAAGCGAATCTGCCAAATCGCTACCACAATCTACGAACCACTTTACTGTTTCATCAGACTGATAAAAATCTGCTGTTTTTAATAAATCAAACGACAGATTTTCAACGAAAAACTTTGCGTCATAATTGGCTATTGATGCTGTAGTGTCTGATAAATATTCAAGCCGTTTTTCCAACAATGTATCATTTGCTTTTAGTAAGGAAGCTGAGACACTTTTTAGTTCATCGTTTTTAGCATATTTATTGACAGCTTCGAGAAGTAATTTTGACTGTGAATAGTCTTGAATAGTCGTTTGATAATATTTTGCCTGTTCTATATTGTCAATTATAACTTCCTTTCCTCCAGTTGCCGCATCAATAATAGGGGATATGGTTTCTAAGAGATGTGCTCCCCCTACAAATTCTGCAGCAATGTCGATGATATCCATAGCATAGTCAATACCATCTTTTAAATCATCAAATTCACTTTGAGTTGCTATATGTTCTGCAAGATCCCCACTTTGCATCATAATAAGATTGGCTAAAATTTCTGCATACTTTTGTTTATTTGGATACTCTCCAACTATTTTAGATGCTGCATCAATAGACCAACTCACTACTCCGTTTTCTTCTGTATTGTTGACCATACGCCAATATCCTACTGTCGTATCATCATTGAAAAGCGCATTAAACATATGCTCATTTGCTATATATTTCTGATAAATTAAATTCTTTTCTTCGTCGGTGTACTGCGATGTTACATCCCCTGCGAATGCTACCAGCGATAGATTACAGAAACATATTACAAAAATGAGTATAACGCTGATAATCTTTTTCATCATCCCACCTCCGATAGCGCATTGATTGCATTAACCAAAGATTCGTCAAGGAGTTGTTGAACAACATCATCTGAGTGAATTATAGTACTTCCATTTTCAACAGTAACCTTTGCCGATGCTTCTATTTCTTGAACTTCATATTGTTTCATGGCCAATGCCATAAATATGTATCGCTCTGGATCTTCAGTTAAAGCTGCTTCTTTAAACAACAGTTCATAATTAGGAATTTTCACGATTATTGTTGCAATGCCTTCTGTATCACTTGTCATCTCAATCGTGGATTCTTCGACAATGACATTTTTTGTATTTATAAACTCCAAAAGTTTGTTTTCCCGATAAGCTGTAACCACTGGGATTTCAATTATATCCAAATACGAAAGTCCACCAATTACACCCATCGAAAAAAACATTAAAATAATTATCCATAATACGAATCTTAAAATAACTCTACGAACTTTCTGCCCTAAAGTCATGCTTGCCCATTTTTCTTTCTTCGCCGCTTTTTTATCTGCTTTGTGCTTCTTCTTAGCTTCCTTTTTACTTGATGGCTCTTCTGATGTGGGAGCTATTTCTTGTGTCAATTTCGATACATCAACTGATTCTTGCTTGTCGTTTTGTTCTTTTAATTTATCCGCATCACAATTCGGGCATAACCCAGTAGCGTCATCCAGTTTCATGCCGCATTTTCCACAAAATTTTGCCATATGATTATTCCCTCCCTAACTCGACAAAAGGCAGTGGATGGTTTTTTACTTATCCACTGCCTTTTGTTGCTTTTTATTCCATGTATTTGTTAATCAGCTTATCCACAACAGGAACGACAATTGTACCCTGATTTAGTGCCTTAACACCAAGAGCCAGGAACAAAACTTTTTGGATAACATCAATGACACTTGTCACAGCACTTACCAGATTAGAGATAAATCCAACATGGAAGTTTCCGCCAAACATAGACGCAACGTAACTGATACAATTCATGGCATCGGGAATCAAATTTATCAAAACAGTAATGAAGGAAAAGAAAACCATCAAAGATACTGCTTTAACAACACTTCTTTTCAACCATCTGTTTTCTTCAAACAGAAGTGCATACCCAGCTATAAGTATAGCAACCAGATAGCCGCTGAACAGACCCGTTAAATAAATAGCTGCCCCCAACATTCCTACAGAAATTCCTAATCTTGTTTTTTGCATTTTTATCATCCTTCTTTACTCTTTATCCTTATTCATAACCAGTTCTTGATCCGTTCCTTCCATAGAGAGAACCAGACGATCTTTCGTCAGTTCTTCTACATTAAACAATAATGTATCGTCCCCATATGGATTAGAAAGCTTCAGTGAATCCTCTGAAATGCTCCAATTAGCTTCGTCAGAGTCGTCCCCATTAAACCCGATTGCATCTCCATCTGAGAAAAATTCAAAACCGGAAGTAGAATCTTCCTCGAAAATCCACCGACCTACAATTAGATCAGAGGGCGACTTAGAGCCACACCCTGCTAACGAAACGATAAGAAGTACAACACTTAAAATGCTTACTAAATATTTTTTAACCTTATTCATTTCCCATTCCTCCAAACTATATATAATTTACTGTAGCCCTTCATAACAGTCATCACATACAAAAACCATCATATGCGCCAGATTTTCATAGTGTTTAGTTGCCTTCTCGCCACACCAAGCACATTTTTTACTGCAATCCTTGCAGACATAGGAATATGAATCATCACTCATCTTATAAGCAACTGACGGACTATTCCCACACCAATCACACGGCTCATTAGACATCGAAGTAAAGCGTGTTACTGCAAAGATTGCAACCACAAGTACAGCAACTCCTAATACTACTTTTTTCCACAATCCTGCTTTTCCGGGCGGACGGGAGGCAGCAGTAATCGTAGCCTCACTTTTCTCCGATTCCACAGGGGCACCGCAATTCGGACAAAATTTCCCTTCATCCACAGGGGCTCCGCATTTTCCGCAAAACGCCATAGTTCACTCCTCCTTCTCAATATTTAGAGTTTCATTCCGCACTCAGTGCAAAAAGTAACTCCAGTTTCAATTTTTGCACCACAGTTCGGACAAACTCTGTTTTGTTTCTCGCTTTCTGTTACAGGAACACTCGTAGTTTCTGGCACTGTCATTTGAACCATCGGCTTACCACAGGAGGTACAGAAACGAACTCCTTTTTTGACCATAGCTCCACAACTTTCGCATCGCACCATATCGTCGGTGTTTACAGGCTGAACTTTTGGCATAGGTGCCCCGCAAGAACTGCAAAAAGCAACACCAGCTTGAACTTCCGCACCACACTGTGCACAACGTGTAACCCCTTTTATGTCCTGTATTTGCTGCCTATAATTCCGAATCTTTTCTTCAGATTCTTCGATAGTAGCAATCATACCGGCAAATTCTTCTTCGTGATTATGCGAATGCATGGTTACATAGAGCTTACCCACTTGATAATAGGTATTATTGATTTTTGTTTCCTCCTCAGAAATCATCGAATTAAACTTTGCAATATCAGACATTTCTTTTGCCTTTTGCATTGCTTTTGCGGTGGTTTCAGAGGCTTTTTGGCTAAGATTATCCCAAAATGCCATTAAAATCCCTCCTAATTTTAATACTCACGAGAATGTGTACATTCTTGCAATCCTTTTTCATCTTCGCGGCTCTTTGTTAAACAGCGAAAATTTCTGTTGGTTAGGTATGGAAAAGTCTACAATACTGTGCTATGATGTAGAAAATAATATGTTTGTACCACTTACAAAAAAGTACACATTCCTGTAAAAACACTCCCCTACAACAACTTGGCTTTTTCGTAAATCTCTGCCCGGTAGCGGAAGGTAGAAAGCGGCATCCCACACAGCTTTGCAGCAGTTGTGCCGGTAATTTTGCCGCTTTTCCATTGTTGATATAGATGATGGAAGTTTTCTGGTAAAGGCGTTGGGGGTCTGCCGAATCGGACACCTCTTGCTTTGGCTGCGGCAATCCCTTCTGCCTGCCGTTGACGGATGTTAGCGCGTTCGTTTTCCGCCACGAAGGAGAGAACCTGCAACACAATGTCGCTGAGAAAGGTTCCCATCAGGTCTTTGCCCCGCCGGGTGTCCAGCAGGGGCATGTCCAGCACCACGATATCCACCCCCTTTTCCTTGGTCAGCACCCGCCACTGCTCCAGGATCTCCCGATAGTTCCGGCCCAGCCGGTCAATGCTCTTGATGTACAGCACGTCGTCCCGCTTCAGCCGCCGCACCAATTTCCGGTACTGGGGCCGGTCAAAGTCCTTGCCGGACTGGTGGTCCCGGTACAGATTCTTCTCCGGGATCTCCAGCTCCCCCATGGCCAGCCGCTGCCGCTCCTCATTCTGGTCCCGGGTGCTGACCCGGATGTACCCATAGTTCATCCCTGAACCCCTCCTGTTCTCTCTCCGGCAGAAAAAAACAAAGGCTTCCCACCCATCCTCCCTGGGTAGGAAGCCTTTCGCGTCCGCTGCCCGGTCCCCCCTTCAAATGGGAATGGCCCGGATCATCAGCCGGTCACACACGGCGTCAATGTTGGTCTTGTCGATGTTGGCCTGGTCCATGGTCTGTTTCACCTTGTCCACCAGCACCTGGTTGCTCAGGTCCCGCAGCTGGCCCATGAGGCCCAGGCGGCGGCCCAGGCGGAAGAGCATCTGCTGGTCCTCCGGCAGGTCCAAAAAACGGTCGATGAGGGCCAGCATGCGGTCCTTGTCCTGGGGCAGCCGGCCCTTGAGCTCCAGCAGGATGTTCAAAATGTGGTCGCTGTCCACCCAGCTGGTGATGCCGTGGAGGTTCTCCAGAAACAGACGGATCTCCCCAATGGTCTCCACATCGTTGGGCCGGGTGAGCAGGCCAGTCTCATAGTCCTCGTACATCTCCAGATTCTCCGCCAGGGCCATGGAGCGGATGCGGATGAAGTCGGGGTTTACCTGGTTCATCACGTCGGCGGTGTCCAGGGCGCTCTGGCGGGCGTACTCCCGCCCCCCCATGCCGGGCATGTAGAACTCATTGATCTCAATGCCGGCGGCCTTGGCCTTGATGCCTGCCTCGATCTGGGCCTGCTTGGTGACCCCCTTCCGCATGCGCTTCAAAATCTCGTCGTTGCCCGTCTCCAGGCCGATGTGGAAGCGGTTGAGCTTCAGCTGGGCATAGCGCTGCAGCCGCTCGGGCTTCAGGCGGTTGATGGTGTCCGACCGGGCATAGGTGGTGATGCGCTGGATCTGGGGGAAAGCGGCGTTGAGGTACTCCAGCACGTCGGTGAGCTGGTCAGGGGGCATGAGCAGACTGTTGCCGTCCTGGAAAAACACCGACTCCATGCCGCTCTGCACCCAGTGATAGGCCATGGAGCAGGCCTCGTAATCCCCCTCGGACTTGGCCTGCCGGGGGGGCTGCTTCCCCTGAAAGACATCCAACCAGTATTTGATGAGGTCAATGTCCTTCTTCACGTCCTCGGCCCGCCGGATGCTGAAGGGCACGTCCCGGTAAAAGCCGCAGAACCGGCACTTGTTCCAGCCGCAGCCCCGGTTGATCCGCAGCAGCAGACTGTACGCCTCACTGGGGGGACGGATGGGCCCCAGCTCGAACCCGTTGTATGGTGTGATCTTCTGCAAAGCAGGGTCCTCCTTTTTGATTTTTGAGGTCATTATACAGGAACTTCCCCGCCCCTGCAAGGCTTCTCTCCCCCCGGCGCCGCCGGACCGGGAAGAAACCTGGGGAAAACCCCCGTTTTTGCCAAAAAAGAACTTGCCATTCCGGGCACATCCCTGTATAATAGTTGCGGTATTTTTTCGGAAGAAATGATCCTATTCTTGAACTATATTGGAGGACATGACCATGGCAGGCGTTATTTCCAGAGGCATCCGAGGCCCCATCATCCGCGAGGGGGACGACATCGTCGATATCGTGGTAAACAGTGTCTATGCGTCCGAGCAGGCAGACGGCTACACCCTGCAGGACCGGGATGTGATCGCCGTGACCGAGTCCGTGGTGGCCCGGGCCCAGGGCAACTATGTCACTGTGGATCAGGTTGCCCAGGATATCCGCAATAAATTCCCCGCGAAGAAGCTGGGGCTGGTCTTCCCCATTCTCAGCCGGAACCGGTTCTCCATGTGCCTGAAGGGCATCGCCCGGGCCATGGACGAGGTGGTCATTCTGTTCAGCTACCCCAACGACGAGGTGGGCAACCCCCTCATGGTCCGCTCGGCCTATCTGAAGAACCGGTACAGCGGGGTCTATGACTTCCAGGAGGCCGACTTTGTCAAAACCTTCGGCTCTCCCGTCCACCCCTTCACCGGGGTCAACTACCTGGACTTCTACCGGGAGGTCATTGAGAGCGAGGGGGCCAAGGCCACCTTCCTCTTCTCCAACGACTGCCGCTACATCGCCTCCTTCTGTGACCAGGTGCTCTGCTGCGATATCCACACCCGGAACGAAACCCGGGACGTGCTCCAGGCCATGGGCAAGACCGTCTTCACCCTGGCCGACGTGATGTC
>OGRT01001607.1_pt1 | contig 16270 bp, 14 predicted proteins | sample 1553581 | NCBI WGS metagenome assembly OGRT01 (sample SAMEA2580113, study PRJEB22360) | human gut metagenome | biome: human gut; feature: human-associated habitat; material: faeces | place: Denmark | collected 2008/2010
TGCACGGCCCCGTGAATAGCAGCTGCATAATTACATAAGCAATACCGATGAGAGTGAACAGGAGTTCATGAAGGGGTGCACCACCGCGGGTGTATTTCTTTCATGAACTCTTTTTTGCCGCAATGGAGAGAGCGCTGTTGCAGCAAGACTTGAATTTTGGAAGGAGGGTGGATGATGGTAAAAGTGAACGGAACCGAAAGAGAATACAGGCCCGGCATGTCGGTCTTACAGCTGTTGGAAGAGATGGGGTATTCCATCACGCGTGCGGCGGTGGAAAAGAACGGGGAAATAGTCCCGAAGAACCGGCTGTCGGATACGTACCTTGAGGATGAGGACAGCCTGGAAGTCGTAAGTTTTGTAGGAGGGGGCTAGGAGATGGAGGAAAAGAGACTGACCAAAGAAGAGATCAGGAAGGCGCTGACTAAGCGTCACACGCAGACGGTCCAGGAAAGGCTGGAGCGTGCAAGAGTGGCGATTGCGGGTCTTGGAGGACTGGGGTCGAATGTGGCGTTTTCCCTTGCGAGAATCGGGGTTGGGCATATCCACCTGATTGATTTCGACCGGGTAGACATCACCAACCTGAATCGGCAGCAATACTTTATGCGCCATATCGGTATGTATAAGACGGATGCGCTGAAGGAGGAACTGGAACAGATCAATCCTTATCTGGAGATCATAACAGATCGCGTCAAAGTATCCCGGGAGAATCTTGCTTCCTTATTTGCCGAAGACAAGATTGTCTGCGAGGCCTTTGACGACCCGGAGGCGAAAGCCATGCTGGTTAATGGGATCCTGGAGCATTATCCGGGGAAACTTCTGGTGGCGGCTTCCGGGATGGCAGGATATGGGGCCAGCAATGAGATCCATACCAGAAAGGTGGGAAGCCGATTTTACCTGTGTGGGGACGAGACCTCGGAAGCAGGCGGGGATCGGGGGCTTATGGCTCCGCGGGTGGCCATCTGCGCGGCCCACGAGGCCAACCTGATCACGGAATATATTATCAATCAAGAAACTTAGTAGGAGGAGACAGACATGGAACATATAGCAAACGATGCATTTGTACTTGGAGGACATACATTTGAATCAAGGTTTATCTTAGGCTCCGGGAAGTATTCCCTGGAACTGATCCAGGCGGCAGTCGAAAAAGCGGGCGCGCAGATTATCACGCTGGCTCTTCGCCGCGCCAATGAAGGGGGGATGGCAAACATCCTGGACTATATCCCAAAGGGCGTGACGCTTCTGCCCAATACGTCGGGGGCAAGGAATGCCGAGGAGGCGGTGCGCATTGCCCGCCTGTCCAGAGAATTAGGCTGCGGCGACTTCGTGAAGGTGGAGGTGATCCATGATTCCAAATACCTTCTGCCGGATAACTATGAGACCATAAAGGCTACCGAGATTCTGGCAAAAGAAGGGTTCGTAGTAATGCCTTACATGTACCCGGACTTAAATGCCGCCAGGGACATGGCAAACGCAGGAGCTGCCTGCATTATGCCGCTTGGCGCGCCGATTGGCTCCAACAAGGGAATCTGCACGAAAGAATTCATTCAGATACTGATCGATGAGATCGACCTGCCCATCATCGTGGACGCCGGAATCGGCAGGCCTTCCCAGGCCTGCGAGGCGATGGAGATGGGGGCGGCTGCCGTGATGGCCAACACGGCGATTGCCACAGCTGGGGATATACCGGCTATGGCGGAAGCATTCAAGAAAGCAATTGAGGCCGGAAGGACGGCATATCTGTCAGGCATGGGAAGAGTTATGGACAAAGGCGCCAGCGCTTCTTCCCCATTGACAGGATTTTTGCAGGATTAGGAGGCAGTTATGAGTACAGACAATCATGTGAACCAAAGCATTTTAAACAGCGATATCAAGGAATGGCAGAAAAAGAACCGTATCGACCATATGGCCTATCTGCCGGGGATGGAAGTCCTGGAGTCAGAGGTGCAGGCGCAGGTGATCGAATCGATGAATGCCTATGATTATACGATATATACGGAAAGGGACATACGCCGGGCGTTGGAGCATGACACCCGTACGCCGGAGGATTTTGCGGCGCTTCTGTCCCCTGCGGCGCTGCCGCTTTTGGAGGAGATGGCGCAGCGTGCCAGAATCGAGACCAGGAAGCATTTTGGCAATGGCGTCTATATGTTCACGCCCATCTACATAGCCAATTACTGTGAGAACTTCTGTATATACTGCGGATTTAACTGCCACAACAAGATTAACCGGGCACAGTTGAACGAGGAAGAGATCGACAAGGAAATGCAGGAGATTGCCAAGACGGGCCTGCAGGAAATTCTCATTCTTACAGGCGAAAGCCGCAAGATGAGCGACGTGCATTACATCGGTGAAGCCTGCAAGCAGGCACGCCAATACTTTAAGGTAGTCGGCGTAGAGATTTATCCGCTCAACAGCGATGAATACACTTATCTGCATGAATGCGGCGTGGATTACGTAACTGTTTTCCAGGAAACATATAACAAGGATAAATACGCACAACTGCATCTGGCAGGTCATAAGCGCGTTTTTCCCTACCGTTTTTACGCACAAGAGCGTGCCCTGCGCGGCAAAATGCGCGGCGTCGGCTTCGCTGCTCTGCTCGGCCTAGACGACTTCCGTCGCGACGCCCTCGCTACCGGCCTGCATGCCTACCTGCTGCAAAAGAAATATCCGCATGCGGAAATCGCCGTCTCCTGCCCCCGCCTGCGCCCCATCATCAACAACGACAAAATTAAACCGATGGACGACGGTAGGGACCAGCTGCTGCGGGTGGTCTGCGCCTCCCGCCTGTTCATGCCCTTCGCTTCAATTACCGTTTCCAGCCGTGAATGCGCGCGTGTGCGTGACAATTTGATGCTCATTGCCGCCAACAAGATTTCCGCCGGTGTCAATACAGGCATCGGTGCACACAGCAAAAAGCAGGAGCTTGGTGACGAGCAGTTTGAGATTGATGACAGCAGAAGCCTGCAGGAAATCTATGATGCATTGCTGAAAATCGGCCTGCAGCCTGTAATGTCGGAGTACGTTTATGTCTGAGCTACCGCTGATTGCCGTTACGGACAGCGCCACCTGTCCCCGTCCGCTGGCTGAGCAAATAGAGCATTTGGCAAAGCTTACGAAGTTGCGGCCGCAGGCTGTTATCCTGCGTGCGAAATCTTTAGACAAAGCAGCCTATCGCACGCTCGCGCTGCAAGCACAACAAAGCTGCGAAGCTGCAGGCATACCGCTTATTTTGCACAGTGATTGGCAGCTGGCAAGTGAACTTGGCATAAAAAAACTACATCTGCCGCTTGCTCTGCTGCGCCAACTGCCAACTTGCGAGCGTGCGCATTTCACCTGGCTTTCTACATCTGTTCACAGCGTTGAAGAAGCAATCGAAGCACAAGCGCTTGGTGCTACTGTACTCATCGCCGGACACATCTATACTACGCAGTGTAAGGCAGGCCTTGCACCACGCGGTCTTGGCTTTCTGCAGGCCGTCTGCAGTGCTGTAAGCTTGCTGGTTTACGCTATCGGCGGCATAGGCTTCGATGCTGCGCAGCACGCCGAGCTTCAAGCGAATGGAGCACGCGGAGCGTGCGTAATGAGTGCTTATATGAGGCTGTAATAACGTTTGGTAAAAGTTATGCAAAATCGCCCTGCAAAAGTTGACATCAGCCTTCATAACATCTATGATTAAGAGAGGAATTTGTGAGAAACATATTTATTTCTGTCCCAAAGCACAAGAGGAGGCAAAAACGAAATGACTATGAATATTTGGCATGACATTGATCCCAAACGTATCTCTCCTGACGATTTTATTGCAGTTATCGAAATCCCCAAAGGCTGCAAGGTTAAGTACGAGCTGGACAAGGAAACAGGTCTGCTCAAAATGGACCGCATCCTGTACACCGCAACTCACTATCCTGCCAACTACGGCTTTATTCCCCGTACCTACGCAGCAGATAACGACCCGTTGGATGTATTGGTTTTATGCTCCGAAAACGTTGTGCCGATGACCTTGATGCGCTGCTACCCCATCGGCGTTATCATCATGGAGGACAGCGGTGATATGGACGAAAAAATCATTGCGATTCCCTTCGGTGACCCGATGTATAATTCCTACAAATCCATCAGCGAGCTGCCGCAGCATATCAGCGATGAAATGATTCACTTCTTCAGCGTGTATAAATCGCTCGAGGGCAAAAGCACCGCTCTTGAAGAGGCACATGATGTAGACAAAGCAAAGGAAATCATCAAGCAGTGCCAGCAGCGCTATAAAGATACCTTTTGCTGAAAAATAAGCATGTAAAAAAGGCTATTGCGTAAAATTGCTTACGCAATAGCCTTTTTAGGTTGCTACAGCTCCCCCGCCAACAAAAAAAGGACTGCCTTTCGCAAATACGTCCAGCAGCCATAAAATAAGGGAAAGCGTATTTAGTTAAGAAGCAGCGGTTCACGCCAATGCTTCTTTTTAGTTGCCGCGTACATATTCACGCGGCACACGCGGGCTCACGTCGCAGACAATTTCATAGCAGATAGTATCTGCCCATTCCGCAACCAGCTCCATTGGCAGCTCACGACCGCCAAACACGATGACCTCACTGCCCAGCTTAACGTCCGGAATATCCGTTACGTCCAGCATCGTCTGGTCCATGCATACGCGTCCGATAATCGGCGCCTTTTTGCCGTTGACCAGCATATACCCGCGGTTAGATAAGCGGCGGCTCACGCCGTCGGCATAACCGATAGGCACAGTAGCGATAACACTCGGTCTCGTCAATGTATAGGTTCTGCCATAGCCGATTGTTTCACCGGGCGGCAGTGTTTTCACAAAAGCAACCTGCGTCTTCACAGTCATAACAGGTTCAAAATCCTTGTAGCAGTCAATCATATGCGCCGGGTGCAGGCCATACAGGGTGATTCCCTGACGCACCATATCCAGCTGATATTCCTGCAGCTCCGTCAGCGCAGCACTGTTGGCGATATGACGGATAGGGATATGCACTCCCTCCGCTTCAATCAGGCGCAACGCCTCCTGAAAGCGTTCAAACTGATAGGCAGCATACTGCTTATCATCAGCGTCAGCAGTCGCAAAGTGACTGAACACGCCCTCAATATAGATACCGGGCAAGGACGCTGCCAGCTTGGCAAACCTGCCGGCATCACGCACATGTACACCGATACGGTGCATACCTGTATCAATCTTAATATGTATTTTAGCCTTAGTATGCAGCTTCAAAGCCGCCGCATTCAAAGCATATAAGCGTTCTTCATCAAATACTGCATGGCTGATATCATAACGCACGCAAATTTCCGCAACCTCCGGTAGCATTGAGCCAAGCACCAGAATCGGCGTTTCAATACCGGCCTCGCGCAGCTTCACTCCCTCCTGCAGGAGAGCTACCGCAAAAAAGTCTGCACCGTTACGCGCTGCTTCCTGCGCTACGCGCACAGCGCCATGACCATAGGCATTGGCCTTAACAACTGCAAAAGTCTGCACCTGTTTAGGGATGTGACTAACCACTTGTTCAATATTTTCTGAAATTGCTGATAGATCAACCTTTGCCAAGGTTGGTCGATGTAAACTTGAAATCATAAGCTATCCTCTTCCAACATCTATCTCTTAGTTTTTTTCTAAAATGACACTTGCCTGAACAAAATCACCGCTATGGGAAATCGAGATGAAGACATTGCCTTCAAAAGGCGACTGGGTCACCACTGGCGCTCCCTTGTCATTGGTCAAAATTTCAATATCCTTAAAGCCGACTGCTCCAATACCAGTACCCCAAGCCTTTGAAAATGCTTCCTTACCGGCCCAGCGCCCTGCTAAATAGGACATCTGACGATTACCAGAAAGGGATTCAAAACGCTCCCACTCTTTTGGTGTCAATACCTTTTTTGCAAAGCGTGGATTGCGGTCATAAGCCTTTTTAACAGCTGAAATTTCCTGCAAGTCTATACCATGTCCAAAAATCATAATTCTTACGAAAGTCGATTGTGGATTTCACGAATAAGACTATCTGTCTTATCCCAACCAAGACAAGGATCTGTGATTGATTTACCGTAAACTTCAGGTGTGTCTTGACGACCATCCTCAAGGTAAGACTCAATCATAAAGCCACGCACGGTATCCGCGATACGTTCATCCCACTCACGGTTAAGAAGGACTTCACGCACAATACGAACTTGTTCCATGAAGTTTTTACCTGAGTTATCATGGTTTGTATCAACAAGAATAAATGGGTTTTCCAAATTAAATGCACTATACTTGTCCAAAGCCTTAACCAAGTCTTCGTAATGGTAGTTGACAATGTTCTGTCCATTTTCATTGTTGGCACCACGCAAGATAGCGTGAGCGAGTGGGTTACCATCTGTTTTAACTTCAGCGCCATTGTAAAGGAAATGCTGTTGGTTCTGCGCAGCATAGATACCATTAAACATGACATTCAAATTCCCTGACGTTGGGTTCTTCAAACCAATTGGCACATCAATACCTGAAGCTACAAAGCGGTGTTCTTGATCCTCAACCGAACGTGCTCCAACAGCGTGGTAGCTAAGTAGGTCATCAAAGAAGGAAAGATTTGACGGATAAAGCATCTCGTCAGCGATTGGAAGGCCTGTTTCAGTAATAATACGTGACTGAAGATGGCGAACCGCCTTAACTCCAGCAAGAAGGTCTACATCACCCTCTGCATCTGGTTGGTGGATAAGCCCCTTATAACCATCCCCATTAGTACGTGGTTTAGCTGTATAAACACGCATAACAATAAAGATTTTATCTTTCACTTCTTCCTGAAGTTTGGCCAAACGGTGAGCATAGTCAAGAACAGCTTCTTCATTATCAGACGAACATGGACCAATAACCAAGAGAATACGTTTGTCCTCACCCTTGATAATTTTTGCCAAAGCCTCATCATTAGCCTGTTTAGTTACTAGTGCATCTCCCGTAAGAGCATGCAATTTCCTTACTTCCGCTACATCAATAAGCGGACTATTTTGATGAATTCCCATCTATTTCCCTCTCTTTGTGAAAAGAGAGCGAACCGCTTGGTCATCCAAACGGTTCACTCCCCATATATGGTTTCTGTTACCTTATTATTTTGACAAAGTATCGTGGATTTCACGAATCAATTCTTCTGTCTTATCCCAACCAAGACATGGGTCAGTGATTGATTTACCATAGACATCTGGCGCATCTTGACGGCCATCTTCAAGGTAAGATTCAATCATGAAACCACGTGCAACTTTGTTGATTTTTTCATTCCAGTCACGGTTAATCAAGGTTTGACGAACGATACGGATTTGTTCCAAGTAACGTTTACCTGAGTTATCATGGTTTGTATCAATAACGATGAATGGATTTTCAAGGCCCATTTGTTCATAGTGTTCGATGGTTTCAAGAACATCATCATAGTAGAAGTTAGGCACGTTTTTACCATATTCATTCGTTGAACCACGAAGAATAACGTGTGCCAATGGGTTACCTGATGTTTCAACTTCTTCACCGTTAAAGAGGAAGTTTTGTTTGTTTTGTGCAGCGTAGATACCATTAAACATAACGTTAAGGTTCCCTGATGTTGGGTTCTTCATACCAGTTGGAACATCAATACCTGATGCAACAAAACGGTGTTGTTGGTCTTCTACAGAACGTGCACCAACGGCAATGTATGACACAAGGTCATCTACCAAAGGAAGGTTTTCTGGGTAAAGCATTTCATCAGCAGTTGTGATACCAGTTTCAGTGATAACACGGTAGTGAAGGTTACGCACAGCCTTGATACCGTTAATTAGGTTTGGTTTCCCTTCAGCATCAGGTTGGTGTACAAGTCCTTTATAGCCATCACCATTTGTACGAGGTTTAGCTGTATAGACACGCATAACCATAAAGACTTTATCTTTAACTTCTTCTTGAAGTTTAGCCAAACGGTGAGCATAATCAAGAACTGCATCCTCATTATCAGATGAACATGGACCAATAACCAAAAGTGTACGGTCATCTTCACCCTTGATAATTGCTTCAAGCTCTTTATCACGAGCTTGCTTCTTGGCAAGGGCTTCTCCTGTCAATGTAGTTGATTCTTTAACTGCATCAAAATCAATTTTTTCACTTACTGCTTTAAAAACCATTATAATTACCTATTTCTTTTTATCTAAAACTGTTTACGACCGTGACAATTTTTGAATTTCTTACCAGAGCCACATGGACAGAAGTCATTACGACCAACCTTACTAAAGTCAATTTCTTGACCATTAGCATCTGCTTGGTGGGCCTGGATATTGCCTGTTGCTGTTGTCGAAACACGTTCATTCACATTTTCACGAGATTGCTCATGAATTTGTGCTTTCATCATTGTACGTGTCACATCATATTCAATTGCCCCAATCATATCTTGGAACATCTTGAACCCTTCAGATTGATACTCAACGATTGGGTTGTTTTGTGCATAACCACGCAAACCAACGGCATTACGTAATTGATCTAGGGCATCGATGTGATCCGTCCACTTGTTATCAACAACCATCAAAATCAAGACTTTTTGGAATTCACGGATAGCTTCCTCTGAACGCAATTTCTTGATTTGACGATCATAAACATCATCTGCTAACTCATTCAAGTAAACTTTAATAGCGTCATAATTAACACTACGTTTCGTTACCTCTCCCACTTCTTGTAAATCTTCAAGTGAGATGGCATTCTCAGGAACCAAGGCCTGACGAGCAAAGTTCAAGATACCTTTAAGAGCTTCCTCTTGATCATTGCGGCTGTGACCATCTACCGTACGGTTAATCGTACGCTTAATCATAGCCTTAATCTCAGGTTCAAGGTCACGTTCTGCTGTGATAACATCATAACGCTCAGCATAGATGATTTCACGTTGTTCACGCATAACGTCATCGTACTGAAGGACTTGTTTACGAGTATCGTAGTTATTTCCTTCGACACGTTTTTGAGCCGCTTCCACTTGGCGTGTCAACATACGTGATTTGATAACGATATCTTCATCATCAGCATTCAAACGTTCCAAGACTTGCTTGATACGATCAGAACCGAAACGACGCATCAATTCGTCTTCAAGTGAAAGGTAGAATTGAGATTCCCCTGGGTCCCCTTGACGTCCCGCACGACCACGCAACTGGTTATCGATACGACGGCTTTCGTGACGCTCTGTACCAATGACACAGAGTCCACCAAGGTCAAGAACACCTTCACCAAGTTTGATGTCGGTACCACGACCGGCCATGTTGGTCGCAATCGTAACGGCACCACGTTGACCCGCATTCATGATAATATGCGCTTCTTTTTCGTGGTTCTTGGCATTAAGCACTTCATGAGGAATACCTGCTTCAACCAACATCTTAGAAATCAAGTCAGATGTTTCAACGGCAACCGTACCAACAAGGACTGGCTGTCCTTTTTCATAACGACGTTTAACATCTTGTACCACAGCGCGGAATTTAGCATCCAAGGTAGGGTAAAGAAGGTCATCGTGGTCAATACGTTGAATTGGACGGTTAGTTGGAATCGGAATGATTCGCATGTTGTAAATTTCACGGAATTCATCTTCCTCAGTTTTACCAGTACCAGTCATCCCTGACAATTTCTTGTACATACGGAACATATTTTGGTAAGTGATTGAGGCAGATGTCTTCGTTTCTTCTTGAACTGGTACACCTTCTTTTGCCTCAATGGCTTGGTGGAGCCCATCTGAGAAACGACGTCCTTCCATGGTACGACCTGTAAATTGGTCAACGATAAGAATTTCTTGCTCAGGACTGACCACATAGTCAATATCATGCAACATGATGTAGTTGGCACGAAGGGCGTTGTCAATATAGTGAGTCAAGGCAACATTATCAATATCGTACAAGTTGTCCAAGTTGAAGAATTCTTCAGCCTTGTCAATACCTGAGTCATTCAAACCAATCGTTTTTGTTGGAATATCAATGGCATAATCATCCTCTGTCAAGGTCTTAACAAAGGCATCCGCACGGTGATATAACTGATTAGTTTCTGAACTTACAGGACCTGATACAATCAATGGTGTACGAGCTTCGTCGATAAGAACTGAGTCAACCTCATCGACCAAGGCATAGTTCAATGGACGTTGTACCATGTTTTCCTTACGAACAACCATGTTATCACGAAGATAGTCGAAACCTACCTCTGAGTTGGTTGAGTAAGTGATGTCACAGTTATAAGCTTCACGTTTTTCAGCTGGCGATTTGGCTGAAAGGTTAATCCCTACTGACAAACCAAGCCAACTATAAAGCTCACCCATTTCAGTCGCATCACGCTCTGAAAGGTATTCGTTAACGGTGATAACGTGCACACCTTCACCTGAAATAGCATTTAGGTAAACAGGCATTGTCGCAGTCAGGGTTTTCCCTTCCCCTGTACGCATCTCTGGGACGTCACCATGGTGAAGAACGATACCACCCATGATTTGCACACGATATGGGAAAAGTCCAAGGACACGTTTTGCCCCTTCACGAACAACTGCAAATGCCTCTGGCAAGAGTTGGTCTAGGCTTTCTCCGTTTTGATATCGTTTTTTAAATTCTTCTGTTTTTGCCTGAAGTTCTTCATCTGAAAGAGCTGCCATTGCATCAGCATAGCTCTCGACTTTCTTGGCAGTTTTTTCTAGTTTCTTAATTTCGCCTTTATCATTTTCAATGATTTTGCGTAATATATTTGCCATCTTTTTTCCTTTCGACAGTCTTTATCTCCATATTTTACCACAAAAGCCCCCTTTAAACAAGAAATCACTCAAGGATTGACAAAGAAAAAAGCCCTAGTTTAAGGGCTTTCACAATGGATTTGCAAATAAACGAAAACTTTTTTATTAGATTCACTGAAAATATCGACAATAATGCTTTAAAACTACTTCTTAGAGTTCTCTTGGCTCTCTAGGATATCCTCAAAATCATGCAAGAGATTTTCAAAAGCCTGCTCAAAGAAGGCATGGTCGGTGCTACTATAGGCCTTCATTATCATAGGGCTAGCTTCAAAATCAACGTAGAATTGATAGTCCAAGACACCATTTTTCCAGTAAAATTTGATGCTAGGGGAAGCCGTTTTTTCACCGCACATCCCAGGAATGGCCCGTTGTAAGCCATAAATGTGATCTCCATAGTCTTTTAGACGATAGTAAGCTCCCTCAAAATAATAGGATTTGCCGATCTCAATACGCTCAAATAGTGCAGCTAAAACTTTTTCATTACTCATACCTAAGCCTCGTTAGGGTGACTGACAATCATCTCCAATTGTCCATCAATTTCCCAATCTGTCACATCATTTGGAAGAATGAAGTGATCACCTTTTTTTAGACAATAAATGCGTGAATCGATAGTCATAGTCCCATTGCCAGAAAGTACTGAACAAAGCAAATAAGGAGCTGATTGTTTGAAGTCAACCAAGCCATTGAGTTTCCATTTATATACGGCGAAGAAGGAGTTTGATGTCAAACAAGTCGACTCTAATTGCAAGGTCTTAACAGTTGCTGGGACGCTATTTTCTGGGTCCCCTAAATTCAAGACATCAAGAGACTGTTGAATATGAAGCTCACGTTTATTGCCCTGATCATCCCTACGATCAAAATCATAGACACGGTAAGTGGTATCGCTAGATTGTTGGGTCTCTAAGATCAAGATACCTGGACCAATAGCATGCATGGTACCACTTGGTACAAAGAAAAAGTCACCTTTTTTAACAGGAGTTTTCGACAAAAGTCCGTCCCAATCACCTGCTTCAATTAAGGATGCCAATTCTTCCTTTGTCTTAGCATTGTGACCATAAATAATCTCTGCACCCTCTTCAGCATCAATAATATACCAACATTCTGTCTTTCCTAGCTCACCTTCATGCTCTAGTCCATAAGCATCATCAGGGTGTACTTGTACTGAGAGCCAGTCATTAGCGTCCAAAATCTTTGTCAACAAAGGAAAAACACTAGTCTTGGGATTTCCAAAAAGTTCTGGTTTATCCTTGTAAAGCTCTGCCAGGTGGAAACCAGCATATTTTCCATTTTTGACATAGGATACACCATTAGGATGGGCAGAAATTGCCCAGTATTCACCAGTGTGTTCACTGGGAATATCGTAACCAAACTCTGTCTTGAGGCGATTACCTCCCCAGATTTTCTCATGCATTGGTGAATCTAAAAATAAAGGTTCCATTACATCCTCCTGTATAGAGCAAAACGCCTTAAGATCATGTCTTAAAGCGATTTTACATATTTTGCTTATTTGCGTGAGTGTTTGTCAGCTACATCTTTGGCAAGTGCAAAGTTACCAAGTGTCGCAGAGCCATTACCTGAAACAGCAGGTGTCACAATATACTCAGTCACGTCTGGCACTGGAAGGTAACCATTCAAAAGAGCTGTGAATTTTTCACGGACACGACGAAGCATGTGTTCTTGTCCCATAACACCACCCCCAAAGACGATAACTTCTGGACGGTAGAGCACAGTTGCCTGGACAGCAGCTTGAGCAATGTAGTAAGCTTGAACATCCCAAACCTCAGAATTTTGCTCAATCAATTCGCCACGAATACCTGTACGGGCTTCAAGTGATGGACCAGCAGCCAAACCTTCCAAACATCCGCGGTGGAATGGACAAGTTCCGTTAAATTCATTGGAAACATCATTTGGGTGAAGAGGTACATATACGTGACCAGCTTCAGTGTGACCCATACCACCAATGAACTCACCATTTTGAATAGCACCGGCTCCAATACCAGTTCCGATAGTGTAGTAAACAAGACTCTTAACACCTTTACGAACAAGTGTCTCACCATAAGCAGATGAGTTAACATCAGTCGTAAAGTAGAAAGGAATATTAAACTCTTTAGCAATCAAACCAAGAAGGTCGACATTTGACCAATGTGGTTTTGGTGTTGAAGTCACAAAACCATATGTTTCAGAGTTTGGATCAACATCAATTGGTCCAAATGAACCAATTGCAATTCCAGCCAATTGATCTTCATAACGTTTGAAAAATTCAATCGTACGGTCAATTGTTTCGTAAGGTGTAGTTGTTGGGAATTGAGTTTTTTCAACGACTTGGAATTTCTCATCGCCAACAGCACAAACAAATTTTGTACCACCAGCTTCCAAGCTTCCGTATAGTTTAGCCATATGTAAAGCTATCTCCTTTTATGATTAATAAATAACTATCTTGTCACTATTATAAAGAAAAAGTAAGATAAAAGACAATCTAAATAAAAGCATATTTAAGCTGCTACCAACTTGGCTTCATATCACTCTTCTTTATAAAACATTCAACTAAAAAAGCCGAAACAGCTTCGACTTTTCTAGCTTATTATTTAACTGCGATGAAGTCTGCACCTTCAGCAACTGAACCAGTCGCTACTGATGAAACATCTTCGAAGTCTGCAGTGTTTGTAACGATAACCATAGTTGTATCGTCAAGACCTGCTTCAGTGATTACTGAGCTATCGAAGGTAGCCAAGACATCACCTTTTTTAATACGTTGATTTGCTTGAACTTTAGCATCAAATCCTTTACCGTCAAGTGAGACAGTGTCGATACCGATGTGGATAAGCACTTCAGCACCTTTATCAGATTTAAGACCGTAAGCGTGACCTGTTGGGAAGGCGATTTGCACTTCACCATCAAATGGTGCGACTACTTGGTTTCCTGAAGGTTTAATAGCGGCACCTTTACCCATAGCTCCTGATGAGAAGACTGGGTCATTAACATTTTCCAAAGCTACAACTTCACCTTTAAGTGGTGCAGCGATTGTTTCGGCTTGCAATGCAACTGGAGCTGATTCTGCAGATGCAATATCTTCAGCAACAACTTCTTTTTGAGCTTCAACTTCTTCCTCTTTGTAACCGAAGATCCAAGTAAGAGCAAAACCAAGAGCAAGTGTTACAAGTACCATGATCACATACTTAAGCACTTGACCGTTAAGGTAAAGAAGAGTACCAGGAACGATTGTTACACCAAATCCTGTACCAGCGAGGTTAAGGATTGAGGCCAACCAACCACCAGCAGCACCAGCGATAAGACCCATGATAAATGGTTTACCGAAACGAAGGTTAACCCCGAAGATAGCTGGTTCAGTGATACCAAGTACCGCTGAAAGAGTTGCAGGGAAAGCAAGTGCTTTCAATTTAGCATCTTTAGTTTTAACACCCACTGCAAGTGTCGCACCAGCTTGGGCAGTCATAGCAGCTGTGATGATAGCGTTAAGTGGGTCTTTACCAGTATTAGCAATGAGGTTAGCTTCAAGCAAGTTAAAGACGTGGTGAACCCCTGTAACGACGATAACTTGGTGAACTCCACCAAGAACAAGACCAGCAAGACCAAATGGCAAGTTAAGAATCCATTCTGTAGCAGCAAGAACATAGCTTTCAACAGTATGGAAGACAGGACCAATGATAAAGAGGGCCAAAGCTGACATTACTGCGAAGACGATAAGTGGACGCAAGAGAAGGTCAAGAACGTCTGGAACCCATTTACGAACCCATTGCTCGAACTTAGCACCAAGCAAACCTACGAAGAAGGCTGGAAGCACTGAGTTTTGGTAACCTACTACTGGAATAAAATCAAAGAAGTAAATTGGTTTAGCAGCACCTGATGCAACATCCCAAGCGTTAGGAAGGGCGTTGTTAACCATCATCAAACCAAGAACCAAACCAAGGAGTGGTGAACCACCAAATACGTTAAAGGCTGACCAACAAATCAAGGCTGGGAAGAAGGCGAAGGCTGTATCTGTCAATACAACTGTATAAGTGTAGAAATCAGTAGCAGCGAAGGCTTTAGATGTTGTACCAAAAAGAGCAAGAACTGTATCATTATTGATGGCTCCACGGATACCCATGAAAAGACCAGTCGCTACGATTGCTGGAAGCAATGGAACGAAAACGTCACCGAATGAACGGATAGCACGTTGGAACCAGTTCCCTTGTTTAGCAGCTTCTGCTTTTTGTTCGTCTTTAGATGCTGTTGGAAGACCTTGAGCAACGACTTCGTCGTAAATCTTGTTAACAGTACCTGTACCAAAAATCATTTGGTATTGACCTGAGTTAAAGAAAGCACCTTGAACTTTTTCAATGTTCTCAGCCTTTTCTTTATTGATTTTGTTTTCATCTTTGACCATCACACGTAGACGAGTCGCACAGTGAGCAACACTGTTGACGTTTTCACGTCCACCGAGGGCATCGATGACTTCTTTTGCAATTTGTTTGTTATCCATTTGCAAAATTCTCCTTAATAAAATTTGGTATGAAAGCGTTTAGCTTTTCTTTACGATAACTATTTTAGCATCTTTCTGCCATATGTCAACCGTTTAGCATATTTTTTTTATTTTTTGTGATAAATCGTTGATTTTTCTAGGTAAAACGTTTACTATATTACTAACAAATAGATTAGGAGATTACTAAATATGAATCTACCAACAGAAGTTCGTTACCGTCCATACGCAGATTGGACAGACGAAGAAAAAACAAAAATTAAAGAAAATGTCGCTAAATCACCTTGGCGTGCAAGCTACCATATCGAACCAGAAACAGGGCTTCTTAATGATCCAAACGGTTTTTCTTACTTTAATGGTAAGTTCCAACTTTTCTACCAAAGTTGGCCATTTGGAGCTGCTCATGGTTTGAAACAATGGGTGCATACTGAAACTGAAGATTTGGTTCACTTTACAGAAACTGGTGTCAAACTCTTGCCAGACCATGAAAATGATAGCCACGGTGCCTACTCAGGTTCTGCTTATCAAATCGGTGATAAACTCTTTATCTTCTATACTGGGAACGTTCGTGATGAAAACTGGATTCGTGACCCACGTCAAATCGGCGCTTGGATGGATAAAGACGGCAAAATCGAAAAATTCGACAAGGTTCTTATCAAACAACCTGCTGACGCTACTGAGCACTTCCGTGACCCTCAAATCTTCGATTACAAGGGACAATTCTACGCTATCGTAGGTGCTCAAAACCACGATAAACAAGGTTATATCAAACTTTACAAGGCAGTAGACAATGATGTCGAAAACTGGGTTGAGGTTGGTAATCTTGACTTTGGTGGCACTGGGTCAGAGTACATGATTGAGTGTCCTAACCTTGTCTTTGTAGATGGCAAACCTGTTCTTCTTTATAGCCCACAAGGTCTCGATAAAGCTGAACTTGACTACGGTAACATCTACCCTAACACTTATAAGATTTTCCAAGATTTCGACACAGAAAAACCTGCCCTTGTTGATGGCACACCAATCATCAACTTGGACTACGGGTTCGAAGCTTATGCTACTCAAGGATTTA
>OGRT01001609.1_pt1 | contig 16262 bp, 9 predicted proteins | sample 1553581 | NCBI WGS metagenome assembly OGRT01 (sample SAMEA2580113, study PRJEB22360) | human gut metagenome | biome: human gut; feature: human-associated habitat; material: faeces | place: Denmark | collected 2008/2010
GCCCGTCTCGCCCGAGACGCAAGCCTCCGCGGAGATCGTAACGGAAGAATTACGCCTGATCGAACGATTCTTCCTCCCGATCAAACGGATCGTGAAAGAAGGATTTTAGTGTAATATTATCCATTCTTTCCTATGCGTTTATCACAGATGTCACGAGTGACAGAGTTCGCCGCAGACTATGTCATTCAACTTCTATTACAAATTCTTACAATTAAGACAGCTCCTTATGAAAAAATTTTATTTTATTACGCTTAGTTTTTGAAAAAACTTATTGTACCTTTGCCCTAATCACTCAATAAAGGTATAACCATGACAACTAAGTTCTTGCTCTCGTCCGATGACAATACTCGCAGTGGCCTTCTGAAAAAGAAGATCATACATTATTATATGGCCAATGGAGACGCTACTATAGCGGAGGTATGTAAAGAAATGAATCTCAGTATCCCCACCGTCACTAAGCTAATTAGCGAATTACAAGAGGACGGTTATATACTCGACTTTGGAAAACAAGAGACTAGCGGAGGGCGTAAACCTAGTATTTACGGGCTCAATCCCGTATCCGGCTATTTTGTGGGCGTAGATATACTGAAAGATCAACTGAATCTAGCCATATTAGATTTTAAAGGAGATAAGATCCGCATTGAGCAGAATATCCCTTATACACTCGAAAACACACCAGCCGCTTTAGACCATCTTTGCGAATGTATCAATGAATTTATAAACTCGTTGCCGATCCCAAGGGAAAAGATATTAAGCATTGGCATTAATATATCCGGACGGGTAAATCCTTTCGCCGGATATAGCTATAGCATTTTTTACTTTGAGGAGAAGCCCTTGTCTCAAATCCTTGAGGAAAAACTACATATAAAGATCTATATAGAGAATGACACCCGTTCCATGGCTTACGGCGAATATCTTCAAGGAGTCGTAAAAGGAGAGAAAAATATCCTATTCATCAATATATCTTGGGGATTAGGTATCGGTATCATCATAGACGGCAAGGTTTATTTCGGGAAATCAGGCTTCTCCGGAGAATTTGGGCACTTCAGCTTCTTCGAGAATGAGATTCTTTGCCATTGCGGTAAAAAAGGATGCCTCGAGACTGGAGCTTCCGGTTCTGCCCTGTACCGTACCCTCCTTGAGCGGTATAAAGAGGGTAGCAACACCATATTGGCCAGTAAAATCGATGCCGGGGAATACATCGGACTCTCTGACTTGATCGACGCTATTCACAAAGAGGATATGCTATCTATTGAGATACTGGAGGAGATCGGTTTTAATCTAGGTAAAGGAATAGCAGGATTGATGAACATTTTCAATCCAGAACTGGTCGTACTGGGTGGGCCCTTGTCGCAAACGGGAGAATATTTAAGTCTACCTATTAAAAGTGCCGTTAGGAAGTACTCTTTAAACTTGGTAACCCGTGATACACAGATCAAAGTATCCAAATTAGGTGAAAGAGCGGGCATATTAGGGGCCTGCCTGCTATCTCGATCTAAAATTCTAGGTATGATTTAACAATCATTTCAAAGGAATTAAATAAAAATCAAATAATTATTTCATTTTCTTGATAAAATATTGGTTTATTATTAAAATATTTTATTTATATTTGCATCGTAATTAAAATCAGAGGTTAAAACTCATAAAAATAACGCAGGTATGGATAAAATTAAAGGACTGATCGATGCTCCCTTCACTCCGTTCCATGAGAACGGGGAAGTTAATTACGAGCCAATTAAAGCTTATGCGAAACTTCTTGTGAAAAGCGGACTGAAAGGCGTGTTCATCAATGGTTCTTCCGGAGAAGGTTATATGCTGACAGAGGAAGAACGCATGAAATTGGCCGAGAAATGGATGGAAGCAGCTCCGGAAGGCTTTAAGGTAATTGTGCACGTAGGTAGCACATGCGTTAAGTCTAGTCGTAATTTAGCGGAACATGCTCAAAAGATCGGCGCTTGGGGTATTGGCGCTATGGCTACCCCTTTCCCTCGTATCGGTCGAATTGAGGAATTGGTAAAGTACTGCGAGGAGATCGCTTGCGGCGCTCCTGCCTTACCGTTTTACTACTATCATATCCCTGCGTTTAACAACGCTTTCCTCCCTATGCTGGATTTCTTAAAAGCAGTAGACGGGCGTATCCCTAATTTCGCCGGTATCAAATATACATACGAGAGCTTATACGAATACAATCAATGTCGTTTATACAAGGATGGTAAATTCGACATGTTGCACGGACAGGATGAAACGATTCTTCCTTGCCTTGCGATGGGTGGAGCGCAAGGAGGTATCGGTGGTACCACAAACTATAACGGAAAAGAATTAACCGGTATCCTAGAGGCTTGGGCAGCCGGTGACTTAGAGACAGCTCGCGAGAGACAAAACTTCTCTCAGGAGGTTATTAACGTTATCTGCAATTACCGTGGTAATATCGTCGGAGGAAAACGCATCATGAAATTGATCGGATTAGATCTCGGCAAGAACCGTACCCCGTTCCGGAATATGACGGACGAAGAAGAGGCCGCGATGAAAGCGGAATTAGAGGCTATCAATTTCTTTGAAAGATGTAATAAATTCTAAGGTATGGCAGCGTTTGACAATTTATCTAATCCATCGGAATATCTAGCTTATTGGGGCAAGACCTATCGGAATGAGCTTCTTTCCAATATTCTTCCTTTTTGGATGAAATACGGACTGGACAAAGAGAACGGCGGTTACTTTACTTGCGTAGACCGGGATGGTACTCTGATGGACTCTACTAAATCCGTTTGGTTCCAAGGACGATTCGCCTTTATCTTGGCATATGCCTATAATCACATTGAGAAGAACGAAGAATGGCTGAGAGCCTGTAAAAACGGTATCGATTTCATCGAGAAACATTGTTTTGATACGGACGGACGTATGTTCTTCGAGGTAACAGCGGCAGGCATCCCTGTACGTAAACGCCGTTACGTATTCTCCGAGACTTTCGCAGCGATCGCCATGGCCCACTATGCATTGGCATCAGGTGACAAAGGCTATGCCGAAAAGGCCGTGAACTTATTCAAGCAAGTATTGCACTATAAGAATACCCCGGGATTATTGGAGCCTAAATTTCGTGAAGGTCTCGTGGCGAAAGGCCATTCTTTCTGCATGATACTGATCGATACGGCGGCACGCATCCGTGAGGCCATAAACGATCCCATACTTACACAACAAATCGATGATTCCATAGCCGAGCTACGCCGTGATTTCATGCATCCCGAATTCAAGGCTATCTTGGAGACAGTAGGACCCAACGGTGAGTTTATCGACTCTATCGCCGGGCGTACCATCAATCCCGGCCACTCCATCGAGACCGCATGGTTTATCTTGGAAGAGGCCAAATACCGAGGATGGGACCCCCAACTAAAAGAGATGGGCTTACAAATCCTCAACTGGTCTTGGGACTGGGGCTGGGATAAGACGTACGGCGGAATCAACTATTTCAAGGATTGCAAAAACTTCCCTTCCCAAGAGTATTGGCACGACATGAAGTTCTGGTGGCCACAATGCGAGGCGGTTATCGCTACGCTTTACGCCTACCAAGCGACTGGCGACGCCAAATATCTCGAAATGCACAAACTAATAAACGATTACACATTTAATCATCTCCCCGACAAAGAATATGGGGAATGGTATGGCTACCTACACTTCGATGGTAGTCTCTCTCAATCTGCCAAAGGCAATCTATTCAAAGGTCCGTTCCACATTCCTAGAATGCTTCTCAAATGTAGTTTACTCTGCGACGAAATTCTTTCTAAATAACTTTATCTAAAATACTGAAAATTGGTCAATTGACATCAGGGGTCACAACCGTGGCTCCTGATGTTCTAAGGCTTTGTTTTCCTTTTTATTTTCCTCAATCAAATGAAAAATAAGAAATTATATCCTTGGATCGTAGTCGGTTTACTATGGGTTGTCGCCTTACTGAACTATATGGATCGCCAGATGCTATCAACCATGAAATCAGCTATGATGGTGGATATCGTGGAACTAGAGTCTGCGGCGAACTTCGGACGTTTGATGGCGGTCTTCCTCTGGATCTACGGATTCATGAGCCCTGTAGCCGGTATGGTGGCAGACAGGGTAAACAGGAAGTGGCTAATCGTGGGTAGCTTATTTGTCTGGTCCTTCGTGACTTTGATGATGGGGTATTGCACGGATTTCAATCAGATCTATTACCTACGTGCCTTGATGGGGGTCAGTGAGGCCCTGTATATTCCTGCCGGATTATCGCTTATCACAGATTATCACCAAGAGAAAACACGGTCATTAGCCGTAGGTATCCATATGACAGGTCTATACGTAGGCCAAGCCTTGGGGGGATTCGGAGCTACGGTGGCCAGCGCTTATACGTGGGAAACGACTTTCCATTGGTTTGGTATCATCGGCATCGCTTATAGCGTGGTCTTGATCATCTTCTTACACGATAAGAAAGATCATGTGGAACAAGCCGTAAAACTGGAAAATTATCCGAAAGAGAATCCGATTTCCGGTGCGTTTAAAGGATTAGGGATGTTATTCACGAACATCGCTTTTTGGATCATTCTTCTTTATTTCGCCACGCCGAGCTTACCGGGTTGGGCGACAAAGAACTGGCTCCCTACCCTATTCGCTGAAAATCTCTCGTTGGATATGTCCGAGGCCGGTCCGTTATCTACATTCACGATCGCTATCTCTTCCTTTATAGGGGTAATCGCCGGAGGTATTTTATCCGATAAATGGATCCAGCGGAATGTCCGGGGACGTGTATACACAGGCGCCATTGGTTTGGCATTAACGATACCCTCTCTCCTATTACTAGGATTTGGGCACAACTTCCCGATGATTATCGGCGGTGGTCTTTGCTTCGGTATCGGTTATGGTATATTCGACGCCAATAATATGCCTATCCTTTGCCAATTCATCTCCCCCCGTTATCGGGCTACAGCCTATGGAATTATGAATATGACCGGTGTATTTGCCGGAGCCGCCATCACGGATATACTAGGAAAATCTACCGACGCTGGTAATCTTGGCCATGACTTCGCCATGCTAGCCGGATTGGTACTCATCGCACTTTTAATCCAAGTGATCTTCTTACGTCCGAAAGTCGCTAATATGACCGACGAATGCTAATTAATCTCATCCAATAAACTAAATAAACAACAAAAAAGTAATTCATTATGAAGAAGAATCTACTGCTCTTAATGCTTGCGCTCCTACTTCCGGCATTTATGTACGGACAAGAGCAGACAGTCTCCGGAACAGTGCTGGATACCTACAACATGGGTGTCCCCGGTGCGTCTATCGTTGAAAAAGGCACGACAAATGGAACGATTACCGATTTCGACGGTAATTACACTCTCACCGTATCCAACAAGAACGCCACATTAGTATTTTCTTTCATTGGGTACAAGACACAAGAAGTTCCAGTAGCCGGAAAGGCCAAAGTAGACGTGATCCTACAAGAAAACGCCGAACAGCTAGACGAAGTAGTGGTAACCGGTTACGGTGGCTCACAAAAGAGAGCGACCTTGACAACCTCTATCTCTAAATTGGATAACGCCGTACTGGAAAATGCAGCTATGGCCAATGCCGGACAATCTTTACAAGGTACGGTTTCCGGTTTACGCGTAGTAAACATAAGTGGCCAGCCGGGTAAAGACCCCAATATCGTACTTCGTGGTGGAGCTACCATGACCGGAAAAGACAATGGAGCTTTGGTAGTGGTAGACGGTATCGTTCGTAACTCTTTGGCAGATATCAACCCTTCAGATATCGAGTCCATCCAAGTATTAAAAGATGCTGCCTCAACGGCCATTTATGGAGCACGTGCGAATGGCGGTGTAATCCTTGTCACGACCAAACGGGGAAAAGAAGGCGTAGCTTCCGTTTCCTATAAATTTAAAGGAGGAGCAAACTTCGCCCGTACAGGATATGATTACTTGAACGCAGAGGACTATATCTATTATAATCGCTTAGGATACAAGCGAACCGGACGTTCGGGTATCGATAACCAAATGGGCTATGGAGTTGGTAACGATTTATTCGACATTCGCTATCTAGATGACACGACGAAAGGTCTGTTAAACGAAGGTTGGCAACAAATGACAGATCCCAATGATCCTACAAAGCAACTTTTATTTAAGGATTATTCAGGCCAATTGAAAGATGCAGCTTTCAAAGACCCCTCATTCACGCAAGATCATTATTTGAACATTACAGGCGGTAACGATAAGGGTACTTTCGCTGCTAGTTTAGGTTATTACAAAGAAGATGGTTTGATCAAAGGTACTAGTTACGAACGCTTCTCCGGAACGTTAAACGGTTCCTATAAAATATTCCCGATCTTAACTGTAAACGGCGGGGCGACTTACACTTGGTCTCGTACGCCGGGATTATGGATCGGTCAATACGAGTTCTTCTATCGTACGATGAGCCAACGCCCAACTTGGAACCCCTATATGGAAGATGGATCTCCCGCTTCCGGTTTCGGTACCGGTGATGGTAATCCTCTTTACTACAAGGACAAGCTAACGAATACAAATGGAATCCGTCGTTCAACATACAACATAGGTTTCGATTTGCAAATCATTCCCGAGAAATTAGTATTAAAGGCTAATAGCGCTTTGTATCACGTAGATAATCAAACGGATAAATTTGATAAAGCCTATCAACAACAGAACTCTAGCACACCGAACCTAACGCGCCAGGCTGAAGCGAAATATGTAAAGGAAAATCAACAGCAACATAGTGTGACCTTGACATATTCTGATAGTTTCAAGGACAAGCACAATTTGGAAGCCATGGTCGGCGGTGAGTATTTCAATTGGCATCAATATACGTTAAACGCCAAGACTCAAAATTCACCTTCGGATGATATCCCAACCTTGAACGCAGGAAGTAACCGTACGTATTCATACAGTTACAAACAAGGCTATCGTATCCTTTCCGGCTTCGCTCGTGTAAACTATAACTACAACCTCAAATATCTGTTGTCTGTTGTAGCTCGTTATGATGGTATCTCCAAACTGAGCGACCACCGTTGGGGTTTCTTCCCGGGTGTCTCCGCAGGTTGGAACATCATGGAGGAAGATTTCTTCAAGGACTCCAAATTAGCGGATATTATCTCGAACCTGAAACCACGTGTCAGCTATGGTGTAAACGGTAATGTAAACGGATTAGGCTATTATGACGTATACGGTAGTTACGGACAAAAAGACAAAGACGGAAATATCATAACAAACTACAACAATTCCGTTGGTTTTTACAATGACCAATTGGTTAATAGCGGTTTACGTTGGGAGCAAAGTAAGTCTTTCGAAGTAGGTCTGGATATAGGTTTCTTCAATAACCGCTTAAGCTTTATCTTAGACTATTATAACCGTACGACTTCCGATTTGTTGACTGATCTGGATTTGCCTAATTACACGGGATTCAAAAGTATCAAAACCAACTTAGGAACACTGCGTAACCAAGGTTTTGAGATGGAGGTAAAAGCTAACATCTTAAATAATGTAGGAGGTTTCAGTTGGGACGTAACAGCTAACTTATCTACGGTAGCCAACAAGATCATCAAGCTTCCGGCAAACGGAAACGAGAACAACCGCCAAGGTGGATACCAAGTATGGGATCCGAAAAAAGGCGAAGTCGTTTGGGTTGGCGGAAAACAAGAAGGAGGAAAGCTGGGTGACTTGTTCGCATTCAAGCAAGATCACATTTTCAAAGATTGGGATGACGTAAAAGCAAACGCAAATAATCGTTATGACGCCATTGGTGAATTATATGGTCCAGCGGCATGGGAAGCCCTGAAAGACAAAACCGGAAAACAACAAATCGAGCCGGGTGACGTATGTTGGGCCGATTTGAATGGTGACGGTGTCATCAACAATCTAGACCGTGTGAAGGTAGGCAATATCTTCCCGAACGTAACAGGAGGTTTCTCTACCACCGTTTCTTACAAGGATTTCTCTTTATACGCCCGTTTCGACTACGCATTAGGCCATACATTGTATAACGACTTGGCCGCACGCTCTATCGGACAATACCAAGGTTCATTTAACATCATCGACATGGTTAAACAAAGCTGGTCTGAAGAGAACACGAATACGGATATCCCGAAATTCTACTATGCGGATCAATTGAGCAAAAAGAATATCACCCGCTCCAACAACGGACTTACGGCTGTAGATAACAACAGCTCACGATTCTATGAAAAGGGTGATTACTTGGCACTTCGCGAGATCACATTGACATGGAACTTACCGAAAAGATGGATCAATAAAGCGTTTATGTCAAACGCCTCTGTTTATGTCACCGGACAAAATCTGTGCTACTTTACCGGTTATTCCGGAGTATCACCAGAACCAGCCGTAGATACCTATTATGGTCAAGGCATCGACAATGGTAGATATCCGACTCCTAAGACTGTCCTTATGGGTGTATCTGTAACTTTCTAATTAACGCATAAAAATTAAACATCATATGAAAAAGATATTTATAACCTTTATGGTGGCTGTGTCCTTGTTGACATTCAATCGATGCACCTCGTTGGACATGGAGCCAGTCAGCAGTATTTCCGATGCTAACTATTGGAAATCATCGGACCAATTCAAGGCATTCAATACAGGTCTGCATTCCTTGCTTCGCTTACGTAGCTATAATATATTCGTACTGGGTGAACCACGTGCCGATATTTATGGCGACCAGCCTTTCGGAGGTGAAGCCACTCAAGGCGTAGAACGATATCCGTATAATACGATCAACGCTGAATTTACGGGCATCAGCAATTTTGGAGATTTCTATGAGACAATCAACCAATTAAACCTCATGATCCGTAAGACCAACGAGACTACCTTATTAGATGAAAATGAGAAGAACTACTTCTTAGGTGAAGCATATGGTATGCGTGCGTATATTTATTTCCATCTATTACGTTCATGGGGAGATGTAATTTTGGTAACCGAACCTACTCTAGGTAACGAACTGGATATCTCTCATTTGGAAAAAGCGGCGTCTCCAGCAAGTGAGGTCATGGACCAGATCAAGAAAGACATTGACGCTTCCGTCAATGCTTTCGGTAGTGATTATTCTTACAAATATGGAAAAGGCTACTGGTCTAAATCAGCCACATTGATACTAAAAGGTGAAGTTTATTTATGGAGTGGTCGCCAAATGGGTGGAGGTACAGGAGATTATTCTACCGCCAAGGCTGCTTTGCAAGATCTTCAACAAAACGGCAACCTAAAGCTACAGGATAAGTTTACTGATGTATTCGCCTATGGGAATAAGGAGAATAGCGAGATCATCTTCGCTTTCAAGAGTATCAAAGATGAATTCACCATGTGGAAAGATTATAATTGGCGAAACAACATGGTTCCGCAACGTGAATACATGGCAAACTATTGCGATGAATCAGGAACCCCATTCATGGAAATTCCGGGTTATAATTTCCACGGTTTAATGCGTTACCAAGTTAAGAAAGATCATTACTGGAAAACTTTCCGCGAAAATGATTCCCGTCTGACAGGAACCTTGAAAGCTGTTTATCAAAAACAGGAAGACGGAAGCATAAAGTACATCGCTCCATTCGCATACAAATTCCAAGGAACAACATTGGAGGGTAGCAACGAACGTAACTGGCTGGATGATTATCCTATTTACCGTTATGCCGATGCCCTGTTACTACTAGCCGAGGCTAAAGCTCTCTTAGGAGAAGATCCTTCCACGGAGATCAATGCCGTACGCGAGCGTGCTTACGGTTCTGAATATTTCAACGCACATAAAAACGAGGTCGCTTATCCGAATGACAAGGGAAGTTTCTATAACGATAACCCATTTGAGGGGGGCGATGAGAACGTGATGGAAGCTATATTGAAAGAACGGCTGCGCGAGTTCTTCTTCGAGGGCAAGCGTTGGTATGACTTGAGACGTTTCGGTAATCAATATGTCTTGAAATACACGACCGCACAAGAGTCCCGTCTTTTGTGGCCGATCAACGAGGATGCATTGACAAACAATCCCGCATTGAAACAGACTCCCGGATACTAATCGTACATAGGTTTAAGGCGATTGGATATAACTAGGTTTTTGGCACGAATTCCAAAGGGGCTTTGTTCATATGAATGAATATCGCTACCTTTGGAATTCACATATCTATTAATTTCAACCTACAAACAAAAAACATCATGAAAAAAACTTTCCTGTATTTCTGCCTTCTTTTCATCGTACAAACGGCTTTTGCGGCAGACAGTCTTTATGTGCGAGAGCAACAAATCCCCATCTTGATAGACCGGATCGACAATGTACTTTACGAGATGCGGATACCGGCCCAAAAAGGGGATGTATTAAACGAGATCACGATACAGATCGGAGACAATGTCAATCTGTCGGACATCCAAGCGATACGTCTATTTTATAGCGGAGTGGAAGCTCCATCCCGCAAAGGGGAACATTTCAGTCCCGTTACGTACATATCCAGCCATATACCGGGAAATACCCGTAAGGCTCTTGAATCTTATTCCGTACGGCAAGATGAGGTTACCGCCCCCTTGTCGCGCACGGTAAAACTAACCTCTAAACAACCGATGCTTAAAGGCATCAATTATTTCTGGGTAAGTATCCAGATGAAGCCAGAGACTTCCTTATTGGCAAAAGTAGCGACTACGATACCTAACGCCCAGATCAACAACAAACCGATCGACATCACTTGGAAAGGAAAGGTGGACGAACGCCATGTAGGTATCGGCGTACGCCAAGCCGGGGATGACGGATCGGCGGCCTTCCGCATCCCGGGATTAGTGACGACGAATAACGGAACATTACTCGGAGTCTACGATATTCGCTATAATAGCAGCGTGGACCTGCAAGAGAAAATCGATATCGGAGTAAGCCGCAGTACCGATAAGGGACAAACTTGGGAACCGATGCGAGTAGCCATGACTTTCAAACAAACGGATGGCCTGCCCCACGGACAAAACGGCGTGGGAGACCCATCGATCTTGGTAGACGAAAAGACCAATACGATCTGGGTAGTAGCCGCATGGACGCATGGTATGGGTAACGAACGGGCTTGGTGGAACTCCATGCCGGGAATGACACCGGACGAGACCGCCCAACTTATGCTCGTGAAAAGTGAGGACGATGGTAAGACGTGGAGCGAACCGATCAACATCACGTCTCAAGTAAAAGACCCGTCTTGGTATTTCCTATTGCAAGGCCCGGGACGAGGCATCACGATGCAAGACGGTACTTTGGTCTTCCCCATCCAGTTTATCGACGCTACCCGTGTGCCCAACGCCGGCATTATGTATAGCAAAGACCGCGGGAAAACATGGCACCTGCATAACTTAGCCCGCACGAATACCACGGAGGCGCAAGTTGCCGAGGTAGAGCCGGGCGTATTGATGCTAAATATGCGCGATAACCGGGGCGGTAGCCGTGCCGTAGCCACGACAAAAGATTTAGGCAAGACATGGACAGAGCATCCTTCCAGCCGCAGTGCCTTGCAGGAACCCGTTTGTATGGCCAGCTTGATCAAGGTAAACGCCAAAGACAACATCACCGGCAAAGACCTTTTACTCTTCTCCAACCCGAATACGACAAAAGGGCGTAATCATATCACGATCAAGGCGAGTCTGGACGGCGGACTTACTTGGCCTACGGAACATCAAGTCTTATTAGACGAGGCCGAGGGCTGGGGATATTCCTGTCTCTCCATGATCGATAAGGAAACGGTTGGAATCTTCTACGAGTCAAGCGTGGCGCATATGACCTTCCAAGCCATTAAGCTAACAGATCTTATTCCTTAGAGAAACAATCTATGAGATCAATACTGAATCTTATTCTTATTGTATATATAGGCATTTCCGGGTCTTTACAGGCCCGGAATCCTGTTTTATTGCCCTTGCCCCAAAAATACGTCCGGACAAACGCTTCGTTCCATCCGAAGGAAATCGCGGTTTCTTCCGAAGGGAAACTCCGTTCCATCCTAATGGAATTCTTGGAGGAGCTGCCGGTAAGCGTCCAACCGGACAGCCGATACAAGATAGAGGTTTCCTTGGTTGACAAATTGGACGGAATCCCCCTCAACTCCGAGGAGGCTTATCAACTAAGCGTCTCTTCCCGGGGCATAACCATCCGGGCAGTGTCCGAGCAAGGGGCTTATTGGGCGATACAGACCTTACGCCAACTGACCGAGCGACGAGGAAACCAATATTCCATCCAAGGTTGCGAGATCACCGACTGGCCTGCTTTCCGCATACGAGGATTCATGCAAGACGTAGGGCGGAGCTATATCTCCATGGAAGAACTGAAACGGGAGATCGAGGTACTTTCCCGCTACAAGATGAACGTATTTCATTGGCATCTCACGGAGAACCAAGCTTGGCGTCTGGAGAGCAAGATCTTTCCGATGCTGAACGACAGCTGCAATATGAGCCGTATGCCCGGAAAATATTACACGATCGAGGAGGCAAAGGAGCTGGTTCGCTTTTGCAAGGAGCATAACGTACTATTGATCCCGGAGATCGATATGCCGGGGCATAGCGACGCTTTCATCCGGGCGTTCCGTCATGATATGCAGGGCAAGGAGGGTATGGCGATCTTAAAACTATTGATGGATGAGGTTTGCGAGGTATTCGAGGAGGTTCCTTACTTACATATCGGTACGGACGAGGTAAAGTTTACCAATCCGAAGTTCGTACCCGAGATGGTCGCTTATATCCGTGCGAAAGGGAAACAAGTGATCTCTTGGAACCCGGGATGGAAGTACAAACCGGGTGAGATCGACATGGAGCAAATGTGGAGTTACCGGGGAAAAGCACGACCGGGCATTCCTGCGATCGACTCCCGTTTCCATTATATCAACCATTTTGATACGTTCGCCGACTTAATCGCCTTGTACACCAGCCGTATTTACAATGAACCGCAAGGAAGCCATGATTTGGCGGGTACGATCCTTGCCGTATGGCACGACCGGATCGTACAGCCGGAGGACAAATTGATCCGGGAGAATAATTTGTATCCGAATCTATTAGCGATCGCCGAACGTTCTTGGTTGGGCGGCGGCTATCAATATTTCGATAAGAACGGAACGATGCTGCCTATCGATCCCGATAACGAGGAGCATAAGACATTTGTCGATTTTGAGCGGCGGATGTTATGGCATAAAGAACATCATTTCCAAGGATACCCGTTCGCCTACGTCAAGCAAACCAACGTGAGATGGCGTATCACCGACCCTTTCCCGAATGATGGGGAACTGACCCGTTCTTTCCCTCCGGAAAAGTCGCTTCAAGCGCAATATACCTATGAAGGGAAAAATTACGGTACGCACGACGCCATCGGTGCCGGAATCTACCTGCGCCATGTCTGGGGACCGCTGGTTCCCGGTGTCTATAAGGACCCGCAGCCGAATCATACCGCTTACGCATGGACTTGGATCTATTCGCCCAAGACGCAAGACGTAGGGGCGTGGATCGAATTCCAGAATTACGGGCGCTCGGAGATGGATCTTCCTCCCTCACAAGGGAAATGGGATTATAAAGAAAGCCGTATCTGGGTAAATGATCAAGAGATAACGCCCCCCGTATGGACCGCTACCCACCGGGAGAAGTCCAATGAGATCCCACTGGGGAACGAGAACTGCGTAAGCCGTAAACCAACCCCGGTCCATCTGGGAAAAGGCTGGAACAAGGTGTTCATGAAGCTTCCGGTCGGTACGTTCAATACCCCCGAGGTCCGTCTGGTGAAATGGATGTTTACGTTCGTTTGCGTCACACCCGATGGAGAGAAAGCGGTGGAAGGACTGGTTTACTCTCCGGATAAACAACTTAAATAACGTCTAATTCGGTTGAATGAAATGAGAAAAATAATAGGAATCTTATCCATCTTCCTCGCTTTCGCATTTATGAGCCAAGCGCAAAAGATCAAGGTGGCTTGCGTAGGTAATAGCGTGACCTACGGCTACGGAATCGAGAACCGGGAAACAAACTGCTACCCGGCCCAATTGCAACAGATGCTTGGAGATGCCTACGAAGTGGAGAACTTCGGGCATAGCGGGGCTACTTTATTAAACAAGGGATATCGTCCTTATACCCAACAAGAGGCGTATCAAAAGGCACTGAGGTTTGCCGGAGATTACGTGATCATCCATCTGGGATTGAACGATACGGACCCTCGGGCATGGCCGAATTACCGGGACGACTTCGTTCGGGATTATCTTTCCTTGATCGAATCCTTCCGGAAAGCCAATCCGAAATGCAAGGTATGGGTTTGCCGTATGACTCCGATATCTCACCGCCATCCTCGTTTTAAATCCGGTACAAGAGACTGGTACTGGATGGAGCAAGCGCTTATCGAAGAAATCGCCCGGATAGCCGGCGCGACCTTGGTCGATTTGCAGGAAGGATTATATGACCGTCCGGATCTATTGCCCGACGCATTGCATCCCAACGCTGAAGGTGCCGGTATCTTGGCCCGCACCGTTTATGGTGCGCTAACCGGCGATTACGGAGGATTACAGCTTCCTGCCATCTATTCGGACCGGATGGTCTTGCAACGGGATCAACCGCTTCCTATATCTGGTATCGCCAACCAAGGGGAGAAAGTAACCGTTACCCTCGCCGGACAAAGGAAGGAGACCGTAGCCGGTACGAACGGGAAATGGACTGTCACGCTCGATCCCTTGCGGGTAAGCGGGAAATCCTATACCTTAACGGTTTCTACCCCCAGCCGCACGCTGAACTATCGGGATGTAGTAGCCGGGGAAGTCTGGCTATGCTCCGGACAATCCAACATGGCGTTTCGGGTAAACGAGAGCGTAAAGGAAGAACAACAGCAACAATTGGATTACGCGAAACAACACTCGCAAATCCGTTTATTCGACCTAAAGCCCCGCTGGGAGACCTACGCCGTGGAATGGGACGCTTCCGTACTGGATTCATTGAACCGCCTGCAATATTACCACGACGCCCAATGGGAAGTATGCGACACGCGGAATACCGCACGCTTCTCGGCCATAGGATTTGCCTTCGGGCGTATGCTGGCCGATAGCTTACAAGTACCCATCGGATTGATATTGAACGCTGTTGGCGGCTCGCCTACGGAGGCATGGATCGACCGGAAAACACTGGAATTCGAGTTTCCGGATATCTTACAGGATTGGACGAAGAACGACTTTATCCAAGATTGGGTACGTGAACGGGCGGCCTTAAACATCAAGCAAGCGTCCAACCCGCTCCAACGCCATCCGTATGAGCCTTGTTATCTGTTCGAGGCGGGTATCCAACCCCTTCATCGATATCCCATCAAAGGGATTATTTGGTACCAAGGAGAATCGAACGCCCATAATATGGAAGTACACGAACGATTATTCCCGTTATTGGTGAACAGCTGGCGCCAGAATTGGAACGCAGACCTGCCTTTCTACTATGTCCAACTATCCAGCATAGACCGCCCGAGTTGGACTTGGTTCAGGGACAGCCAACGCCGCCTGGCGCAAACCGTATCGAATACGGGTATGGCCGTTAGTAGCGATCGCGGGGATTCTTTAAACGTTCACCCTACCCGAAAAAAAGAGATTGGCGAACGACTGGCACATTGGGCCTTGAACAAGACCTACGGACATAACGTAATCCCATCCGGCCCTTTGTTCCGCAACGCAACGTTTACCGATAACGCCGCCTATATCACTTTCGATTACGCAAAGGGCTTGAGAACTTCCGATGGGGACCCCATCCGTACATTCGAGATCGCCGAGCAGGAAGGACTTTACTATCCGGCGCAAGCCGTGGTAGAGAACGGGAAAGTAAAGGTGTGGAACGATCAAGTGACTCACCCGAAGCTGGTACGCTACGGCTGGCAACCCTTCACGAGAGCGAATCTTGTAAACGAGGCGGGCATGCCGGCCTCTACATTCCGGGCTATAAAAGAATAAGCTATGCATAATAAACAACAAATCACCGGCTGGTTGTTCCTCCTGCTACTCTGCGTAGCGGGATGCGGCCAGCCTATATCTAAAAAACAGAACACCATGATAAACTGGACAAAATTACCGGATCTACCGGGAGCAGCCGATACGGCTTTCCCTGTTTTAATTGCCCCGTGTATCGCCTGCGCTGTTGAAGCGCCTGTCTCCACGGCCTCTGTTAATCTATTTTTTTGTTCTTCAGCCATACTATAACCTGTCCTTTCTCTGTGGCGGCGGCGCGAGCTTTTTCACAATAGCTTCGTTGTATGCGATAGATCCGTCTGGCGCCATG
>OGRT01001626.1_pt1 | contig 16097 bp, 12 predicted proteins | sample 1553581 | NCBI WGS metagenome assembly OGRT01 (sample SAMEA2580113, study PRJEB22360) | human gut metagenome | biome: human gut; feature: human-associated habitat; material: faeces | place: Denmark | collected 2008/2010
CGATCATCATGGCCGGAATGCCGAGCCAGTACATGACGATGCCGGCGATAAAGCCGCCTGCGAACCACGGTACGCTCGGGATGCCCGAGACCATGGTGGCGACCACGCTTGCCTGTGCGGCCACAAAGCTCTTGTCGGGACCGAAGGCGTCCGGACCATAGGCGGTGACGAGCGCGACCATGACGGCGGCGGCGACCAGGGCGCCCACGATGCCGCCGATGGCCTGGCCAACCCACTGTGCGCGCGGGTTGGTGCCCAGCACGGCGCCGGCCTTAAAGTCGTTCATGACGTCGCCCGCAAGGCCGCACGCCACGGCCACGATGCCGGCGATAAAGAACAGCTTGACCTGGGCGATCTGTGCAAAGGCCGCCACGATGAGCATGACGATGAGGCCGAAGATCTCCATGGGGTCGATACCCGTCTGGCCGCAGCTCTGTGCACTCATGATGGTGGTGACAAAGGTGAACAGCGTGACGATGACGGCCGGGACGGGACCAAGGTCGAGCACGATGGCGATGATCACGGCGATGGCGGCAGCGCCCCGGCCGATGATACCGGCGTCGAGCTTAAGGGAGCCCGAGATGAGCGACTGCTCGTCGGTGTCGGTGGAGCTGTCGGCGGCGAGGCCGCGGACGATACCGGCGACCTGCGGCAAGATGTCCTTGAGGACGACGGCGACGCCAAAGCCCATCATGAGGCCCATACCCAGGGACTTAACAATGCCCTGTGCGGTCATAACGTCAAACAGACCGGCAGCGGTGCCGCCGACAATGATGCCAAAATTGCCCAGCAGCGCGCCGGCAAACCAGAACGCGACCGGGGCGAAGCCCACAAGGAAGCCGACGGAGAGCAGCATGGGCGAGTTGTAGATGGCAAAGGTCACGCCAGGGATGTTGAGCGTGCACAGCATACTGGGCACAATGCCCAGAGCATCGCGCAGCACGCTGTAGATGCCGGCGATGGCCATGGAGCCAAAGAGCTGCTTGCCGGTCTTGCCGCCGGCCTCGGTCGCGCGCAGGGTCTGAGCTGCGGCGTTGCCGGTGGGGAACTCCAGCGCGGCGTCCACGATAAAGTGACGGTGAATGAGTGCTGTGGCCAGCAGGCCCAGGATAGTGCCGGCGAGTGCCACGATAAACATGTCGAGCCAGCTGATCTGGTCGGCATAGCCCAGCATCCAGGCGCCCGGGATGGTAAACGCCAGACCGCCGGCGACCATGGCGCCTGCGGACATGATGGTGTGGGTGACGTTGGCCTCGTTGAGGCTGGCGTTGCCCATGAGCTTAAGGAAGAACAGCGAGATGACGGCAGCGAAGACGATCGGCCAGGGGAGTGCGCCCATCTTGAGGGCGGTGTAGGCCGAGCTTGCCGTGATGATCACGCAGCCAAGGACGCCGATGACGACGCCGCGCAGCGTGAGTTGCCCGCGCATCGAAGCGCGGTTCGAGGGATTGCTCATATAAAACTCCTTTGCGTATATCCGCTTCCCCCGGGAGCGCCGTTACGGATACGGCGCGGGAAGTCGGGTTACCAAGGGTCGCCGCGTGAGCTCGCAAACGACCGCGCACCAGTATAGCCGCAAGCTAGTCATTTTGGGATGACTGGTTTAGGTAGGCGATATACTGCTGGGCAGACGAAAGGAGCGCCGACGATGCTTAATGGGTGCGCATATATATTGACGGTCGACGTGGGCAACACGTTCATTCGCTTTGGCCTGTTTGCAGAGGATTCGGCCGCGGCGCAGGAATGTCCGCTTGCGACGTGCGAGATCACCACGCCGTCGAGCATCACAGCAGACGAGGCGCGCATGCGTCTCGTGCAGGTCATGGCCGCGCTGGCGGCCGATGCGGGCATGCCAGGTGCGCTTGTGCCTGCGGCTGCTGTGCTGAGCTGCGTGGTCCCGGCGCTCGAGCGCCCGTGGAAGGCGGCGCTTTCCCGCACCTGCACGGGGCGCGTGCTCACCGTGGGGCCGGGACTTAAGACCGGCATGCCCGTGCACTACGACGATCCGGCCGAAATCGGCCCCGACCGCATCGCCGATGCCGTGGCGGCCCGCGCCGTCTACGGCTCGCCGTGCATCGTGATCGACCTAGGCACCACGACCAATATCGAGGTCATCGACGCGCACGGTACCTTTGCCGGCGGCGTTATCGCGCCGGGGCTGGCGCTCGGCGCCCGCTCACTTTCGGCGGCAGCAGCGCGCCTGCCTCAGGTTGAGCCCTCGGCGCCGACACACGTCATCGGCCGCAACACGCGTGAGGCCATGCGCTCGGGCGTGGTTCTGGGCGAGGTGGCCCGCATCGACGGCATGCTCGACATGGTGCTTGCCGAGATGCGCGCGACCAAGGCCGCGGGGGAGGGTGATGTGCCAATCGTCATTACCGGCGACGATGCCGAGGCACTTGCGGCGCTGGTCGGCCATAGCCTGACGGTCGATGACGCGTTGACGCTGCGGGGTCTCGCCGAGCTCTACCACATCAACCAAAAGCCCCGCCGCGCGTAGGGCGGGGGGCTGGTGGGATAAGCGCCCCTACCTTTCACCTGCTACAATGGGTCAAACTATTGCGATTTCGGAGGTGTCTGCCATGTCGGACGATCTTCATCAAACCGCGTCGGGCAAGCGCCACGACGTCATTAGCTGGGATGAGTTCTTTATGAGCGTGGCCATCGCCGCGCAGCGCCGCAGTAAGGACCCCAACACGCAGGTGGGCGCGTGCATCGCCAACACCAACCACCGCATCCTTTCGGTGGGCTACAACGGTACGCCCTCAGCGCTCAACGACGACTTTTTCCCGTGGGGCACGAGCGACGACCCGTTGCAGGATAAGCACAACTACGTGGTGCATGCCGAGGCCAACGCCGTGCTCAACTACCGCGGCTCGCTCAAGGACCTTGAGGGTTCCACGGTCTACGTCACGCTGTTTCCGTGCCACGACTGCGCCAAGATCCTGGCGCAGGTGGGCGTGGGCGAGGTCGTCTACCTGGACAATAAGTATGCCGATACCGATGACGGCCGTATCAGCCGCCGCATTCTCGACTCTTGCGGCATCAGCTACCGCCAGGTCATCGTCGATGTCCAGATTGGTACCGGGGGACAGGCTCAGCAGTAGCGCGTGCCAACGCCAGCTGGCGGCAAAACAGCCAACAAGAGACCCGTCCCAAATTGACTACTCGTGAAAGTCGCGTCTGCGCGCATGGACGGCTCGTGAGCGGGTACATGGCTGTAGTAACATAGCTTCTGTCCGCGGGCATGCCCGCGTTATTGTGAGAAAGGAGCCCCTGTGGCTGTTAACGAAGAGCTGCTTAAGAAGGTTCTTGAAGAGATTCGCCCCAACCTGCAGGCCGACGGCGGCGATATGGAGTATGTGGGCGTCGACGACGAGGGCGTTGTCAAGCTGGAACTGCAGGGCGCCTGCGCCGGTTGCCCCATGAGCTCGCTGACCCTGTCGATGGGCATCGAGCGCATCCTGAAGGAGCACGTGCCCGGCGTTACCCGCGTTGAGCAGGTCAATGCTTCCGGCGAGGCCGAGGACCTGTACGACGAGTACGCGCCGTTCTAAGATGCGAAAGCTGCGGACGGTACGCTCCGCATAGACGTTACGCCCAGATATGCGGCTGCGAGCGCAAGGCCCGCGGCCGCATTTGTATGTAGGGAGCAGGGGATCGATATGCTCAACGACCTCTACCATATGCTTGACCCCGTTGCGATCTCGGCGGGCCCCATCACGATCTACTGGTACGGTCTGGCCTATGTGGTCGGCGCTCTGCTCACGGCGGTCGTTATGTACCGCACGCAACGTCGTTGGGGCTTCGACATCACGATCGATGACCTGACGAGCGTCGTGGTCGGCGCGGTCTTTGGTCTCATTATCGGCGCGCGCCTGTTTTACGTCGTCTTTTACGGCGATGGCTACTATTGGGCCCATCCGCTCGAGATCTTTGCCACCAACGAGGGGGGTATGAGCTTCCACGGCGGCCTGGTGGGCGGCATCTTGGGCGGCATCATCGTGTGCCGCATGTATAAGCTCGACGCCTGGACCATCGCCGACCTTGCTGTGATCGGTGCCCCGCTGGCCCTGTGCCTGGGCCGTTGTGCCAATTTCGTCAACGGTGAGCTGTGGGGTAAGCCGACCGATCTGCCCTGGGGTGTGGTCTTTGGCGGCACCGCGGGCGATATGCCGCGCCATCCCTCCCAGCTCTACGAGGCGTTTCTTGAGGGCGTCGTGCTCTTCTGTTTTTTACAGGTGCTCAGCCGCAAAAAGCCGCTGCTGCCCCAGGGTACGTTTATGGGCGTGTTCGTGATGGGGTACGGCATCGTCCGCTTTCTCGTTGAGTTCGTGCGCGTGCCCGATGCCCAGTTGGGTTATCTGCTGGGAGGCGTCATCACCATGGGTCAGCTGCTGAGTTTGCCGCTCGTGATCGCCGGCCTGGCGCTCATCATTTTCGCCCGTCGCCGCAACCAGCCCCAGCGCGTCTACCTGGACGCCTAACCACCAAAACCACCACAAAGGGGACAGGCACCTTTGTGGTGGTCTTGCCGAGTTTGATAGGTTTCTAGAAAGGCTTTCGGACTGTGAAGGATTCCGACCTCTCCACAACGGCTGCGCGCGACGCTGCCCGCATCGTCTGGTTTAAGCGCTACCCCGCCAAGCAGACGCTCATCGCATTTTTGCTCGCGCTGTTGGCGACCACGGCGTTTTCCATCGATCCCGCCCCGGTGTCGAGCAACGCAGTCTTGGCGATTGACCCCAAAGCCTCGGGCATGCTGTACGTGTGCTACGAGGTGCTCCTCTCGTTTGCCGGCCATACCGACGCGGTCATGCTGCTTGCGCTTGCCTGCCTGCTCGCGCTGCCGTTTCGCTACGTGTTCTTTGGCCGCGGCGACGCTTGGCGCCCCTCGGTGATCCTTCCGTCGCTGTTCTTTGCCGTCTGCATGGTGTTTGGCCGCAGCTACGACCTCACCGATTCGGCCGAGATCGTGCTCGGCGACAAGGCCCGCATCATCTGCGCCTGGATAGGCGGCGCGGGCTGGATGCTCTTGGCGGTCGTTGCCTTCTACCTCGCCTTTGAGTGTCTAGATTGGCTGAGCACGCGCCGCATTCCGTTTTCCGAAGCGCACTTTGGCCGCGTATGGCGTGTGGCTCACGCCGTGCTCTCGGTCCATCCCTTTGCCGGGCCCTTCCTGGTTCTTATGATCGCCTGGGCGCCCACGCTCATCGCTTCGCTGCCCGGCCTTTTTATGGGAGATACGGGTGCGCAGATTCGCCAGTGGTTCAACTACCCCAACGGCACGAGTGACTATCTGCGTCTGCTCAATCCCAATGTGTTGCTCAACGGACATCACCCCGTGGTGCACACGGCTATCATCGGTTCGTGCGTCCAGCTGGGGCTTTCACTGTTCAATAGCGCCAACGCGGGTCTTGCCATCTACACCTGCGCCCAGTTCGTCATTACGGCCGCCTGCATGGCCTATTCCATCTCGTCGCTGCGCAAGCTGGGCGTGAGCCTGCCGGTCCGCGGCGTGATCTTGCTGTTCTTTGTGTTTATGCCCATGTTCTCCAACTATGCGGCTCTGCTTACCAAAGATGTGCTGTTTGCCGACGCGTTTTTGGTGCTGTTGGTGCAGACCGTGAAGCTCGTGGCCTGCGGCCTGCCCCGTCGCGATGCCAATGCCGAGCGTGCGGGCGAACAGAGGCCCGTGCTCTTTGCGCGCCATGACTGGCTGCTGCTCGCTCTGGGCGCCATGGGTTCCACGTTTCTGCGTAACGGCGGCCTGGTGTTTCCCCTGGCGGCATGCGTAATCGCGGCGGCGTTTTGCGCATGGGACGCGCATGTGGCTCATCGTGCAGCCAGGCAGACTGGTGCTGCGCCTTCGGGCGCCACGCCGCGCTTCCGCTGGGTCGGCGTCCTCGCGGTGCTTGCGCTCTGTCTTGCCTCCAATATGTACTTCACCAAGGTCTTTATGCCGGCGCACGATATCACGCCTGGTTCCAAGCGCGAAATCCTCTCGATTCCGTTCCAGCAGACGGCTCGTTTCGTCCAAAAGCACGACGGCCTCAACTCGGGCGTCAACCCTACGGTTAAGGAGGACGGCACCATCGTGGAGGCTCCTTGCGACGGCTTGGTGACCGACGAAGAGCGTGCCGTGATCGACCGTGTGCTCAAGTACGAGAATCTGGGCCGCCGTTACAACCCGGATAAGTCGGACGCCGTCAAAAATTGCTTTAACGAGTACGCCTCGCAGGAGGACATCAAGGCCTATTTTGAGGTGTGGGCCCAGATGTTCAAAAAAGATCCCGAGTGCTATATCTCGGCGCTCATCAATAACTACTACGGCTACTTTTATCCGAGTGCCCGCGATGCGTGGGTCTACAGCACGGCGCGCAGTGCCGAGATCATGGCAAAGCCCGATAACCTCAAGTACTTCGACTTCCATCCGGTCGATAGCAAGGTTGTGCGCTGGTGCGACCACCTGATCAACCTGTATCGCGTGGCAGTACAACGCATCCCGTTTATCTCGCTCACCATGAGCTCGGCCACCTATGTGTGGATCATGATCGCCGTGGTGGTCTATCTGCTACGTCGTCATTCGTGGCGCGGGCTGGCCATTTGGGTGCCGCTGCTGGGCGTGCTCGCCGTGTGCCTGATCGGTCCCTGCAACGGCTCGACCTACATGCGCTACCTGTATCCGGTCATCGCCTGCATGCCCTTTGCCATCGGCGCCACCATCACCCGCAGCGACCTCCTCTGGTCCTAATTTGGTGCATTGGGGTCAGGTTACTTTGCACCAAAGGGTGGCATCATCACGACGCCTTCATTTTGGGGTTTATCTCGCAGGCCAGTAGGTATATCATAACGACGTTTGTTTATATTGCCCGAGCATCTGCGCTGGGCTTTAGGTCGAAACCGATAGGAGACACGTATGTCCGGACACTCTAAGTGGGCCACAACCAAGCATCGTAAGGGCGCGCAGGACGCCAAGCGTTCCGCCCTCTTCTCCAAGCTGAGCCGCAACATCACCGTTGCTGCCCGTCTCGGCGGCGACCCGCTGCCCGAGAACAACGCCAGCCTCGCCGCTGCCGTTGCTAAGGCCAAGGCTCAGTCCATGCCCAAGGACAAGATCAAGTCCGCTATCGACAAGGCCTTCGGTTCGGGTGCCGATGCCGCCGTCTACGAGAACATCGTGTACGAGGGCTACGGTCCCGCCGGTGTCGCCGTCTACGTTGACTGCCTGACCGACAACCGCAACCGCACCGCCGCTGATGTCCGTTCCGCCTTCTCCCACGCTGGTGGTAACCTGGGCACCTCCGGCTCCGTCGCCTTCCAGTTTGAGCGCAAGGGCCAGATCGTCGTCGCCAAGGAGATCCTGGACGAGAACGCCAAGAAGGAGACCATGATCGCCAACGGTCCTGCCGGTGACGAGGATGAGTTCATGATGGCCATCGCCGAGGCCGGTGGCGAGGACTACGAGGACGCCGGCGAGGAGTGGATCGTCTGGACCGCTGCTAACGACGTCATGGCTGTCTCCAAGGCGCTCGAGGAGCAGGGCGTCCAGGTCAAGGGCTCCGAGACCACCATGGTCCCGACCACCCCGACCGAGGTCTCCGGTACCGACGCCAAGAAGGTCCAGCGCCTCATCGACCGTCTTGAGGAGCTCGACGACGTCCAGGACGTCTACAGCACCATGGACATGACCGACGAGGTCATCGCTGCCCTCGAGGAGGAGTAACGCCCACACGGGTTAAGCCGTACATATCTGGGCATAATGAAGCGAGCATGCAAGCCTCGTGGAATAGATGAGCCGGATCCGCGTGCGTATGGCACCGGACCCGGCTCTTTTATAATGATGCGAATCGTTTTGCATTCTGTGGACCGAAACCTGAAGGGAGCGCGCGTGCGCGTACTCAAACGAGCCCTAGCGATCGTGTATCTTGCCGCCGCCATCGTGGCGCTGGGTACGCTTATCTGCCAGTTCTGGGGACCGTATACGTATCGCTTTATGCTGCTGCTGCGTGACGCCATGCCTCGCGTCGTCGTTACGGTGTGTGCCGCTATCGTGGCGCTTGGCGTGCTCATCGGTTTTTTCCGCCTGATGTTCGCGCGTCGCGAGCCGTCCTGCGTGCATCCGGCGGGGGAGCGCAATATCGAGGTCACGCTCGCAGCGCTTTCCTCGTGCGCCCGTGCCGCGGCAGAGTGCGATGATCGCGTGATGGTTGAGCATATCGAGGCACGCGTTCAAGGCTCCGACGAGTCGCGCGTTCGTTTTAAGGTCGAGGCCATCGCGCTCGATGACAAGGACGTTGCCGCTCTTGCCACCTCGATGCAGCAGCGCATCGAGAAGGCCTGCGACACCATGCTCGGCACGCCGGGCACGACCGCGCGCGTCCGTTTTTTGCCGTCCAAGACTACCGTCCAGCCCGTGGAGGTTTCCGGTGAGTGATACCAATCAAGACAAGACCGCCCGCACGCCGCGCCTGACGATCGACCAGAACGCTACGCCGGCAGGCGAGTCCGCCGACGCCAAGCCCGAGGCCGGCGAGCAGCACGACAGCGCCGCCAACGACTATGACGAGGCCATGGGTCTCATCAAAGGTACAGGCGCTGCTGTCTGGAGCTACGCCGTGCGCCACCCCAACACTACGCTCGGCGCCTTGGCAGGCTTTATCCTCGCCGTGCTGGTACTTACGTTGGGCCTGTGGGACACGCTCGTCATCGCATTCTTTGTGCTGATCGGCGCCGTGATCGGCCAGATTCGCGACGGCGAGAACGGTATCGTCAACTTCTTCGGCCGCCTGTTTAGCGGCCGCTAATACGTATTCGATTGCCGCATCCGCGGCAGGCATAAGGAGGAACCATGGCTTTTAACACGAAGGTCGATGTGGCCGATACCGAGCTCGAGGCGAATGAGGCCGTCGCCGATGCCGGGGACGTGACGCTCGAGGACGAGGCACTCGTCGAGGCCGAGTCCGATGCGGATGAGGACAACGAGGAGATGGACGAGGAGGCGGACGAGTCCGAGGACTCGCTGACCTATTCCAACGGCGTGATCGAGAAGATCGTCGCCATGGCCACCCGCGAGGTGCCGCACGTCCTGGGCATGAAGGGCAACCTCATGCACTTTGTGCAGGAGCAGTTTGGTGCCGAGAACCTGACCAAGGGCGTGACGGTTGAGGTCACCGATGACAACCGCGTGGTCGTCAACATCTCGGTCATCATCGAGTACGGCGCCTATGCGCCTGCGATCTTTGACGACGTTAAGGCGCGCGTCACCGAGCGTCTGGCCGCGATGACCGGCCTTGAGGTGGCAGGCGTCAACCTGCGCATCGAGGATGTCATCACCCCCGAGGAGTACGAGCACCGCACCAGCCAGCACGAGTAACCTACCAAAAAGGGATGTTTATTTTGGCAGGTTTTACCTGCGAAAACGCTAAACGGTCGACCGCGCAAGCAAAAGTGCGGTCGACCGTTTTCTATATGCCCCCGATGCAGGCATACCGCTCGTCTAACTAAGGGTTGCAATCTTCGCGTTCCGCGTTACCCTAATGGGCGCATTGTTTCCAAATTGTTAACGAGGGGTTGCCGTAATGGCCGACGAACACGAGACCGAAAGCAAGGCATGGGCGATTGAAGCCGCTGCGGCAGAGGCGGCGTCGCGTGCCGCCGAGGAGATGCATCGTCCTCCGGTGGTGCCGATGGAGCGCGTTGTCGGTCGCGAGGATATCGAACGTGGCGAGCGCGCCGGCCGCAAGCGCAGCCAGGAACCAGGCTTTCCGCGCTTTTTTGCCGAGCTCAATCTGGGCCTGGTCCTCACGGCGTTCGCCATCGTGGCCTTTAAAACCCCCAATCACTTTGCCTTCGGCGGCACCTCGGGCGTGTCGGTCATTCTTTCCACGCTGTTCCCGACTCTGCCCGTCGGCGTCTTTATGTGGATTATCAACGCGGTCCTGGTCATCCTGGGTTTTATCTTTTTGGAGCGCAAGGCAATCCTTTGGAGTGTCTTTGCCTCGTTTGCGCTTTCGGCCTACGTCTCGCTGTTTGAGCTCTTCATTCCGACGGATGTTTCGATGACGGGCGATATGTGGCTCGACCTGTGTTTTGCCGTCATCTTGCCGGCGCTGGGCAGTGCCATTGTCTTTGACATTGGCGCCTCGACGGGCGGCACGGACATTCTTGCCATGATCCTCAAGCGCCGCACGACGCTCGAGATCGGCCGTGCCCTGTTGCTGGTCGATATCGGCATCGTGACCATTGCGGCTTTCCTGTATGGCCCGCGCGTCGGTCTGTACTGCGTGCTCGGTCTGTTTGCCAAGACGCTTGTGGTCGACAAGGCTATCGAGAGCATTCACCTTCGTAAGGTCTGCACGATCATTTGCTCCGAGCCCCTTAAGGTCGAGGAGTTTATCGTCAAGCATCTCAACCGCACGGCAACGATCAGCCGTGGCTATGGCGCCTTCTCGGGCAAGTGCGTCACGGTGATTATGAGTGTGCTGAGCCGTCGCGAGGCAGTGCAACTGCGCCGCTATACCCGCGAGATTGACCCTGGCGCCTTCATCACCATCGTCGATAGCTCCGAAATCGTCGGCAAGGGCTTCCGCGGCACAAACTAGCCCGGGCGTACCCTTCGAATCATTGAATAAAGCCGGCTGCGTTGCAAATCGGTCATCTTGGGGTATTTGTCCCCACATTGGGCGATAATGATGCCAAAGACATCGTTTGCGATCCAGGTGATTCGCTCTAGATACGAAGGGATGATTTCGATGTTCTGTTCGCAGTGTGGCGCCCCCATGGGCGATAACGACAAGTTCTGCGGCGTGTGCGGTGCCCCTAATGCCGGTGCCGCTGGCCCCGCTCCCCAGGGACAGCCTCAGCCCCAGCAGTTTGTTCCGCAACCGCCCGTGGCGAATGCGCCAAAGGGCTGTGTGGCTCAGGCGTTCCAAGATATGACCAAGGCTCCGGGCGTGCTTCAGCGTGTATGCCAAATCGCGTTTTTGCCGGCGCTGATTTGCGTTGTGTCGGTGCTCGTGTTGTTTATTCCCGTTATTGGCGGCATTGCGGCTGCCATCGGTTTTTTGGCCGCCTACGTGGCGAGCGTGTGCGGTTCGGGCTTTGGCATCGAGTGGGGTCGCGATCTGTCGCTTAAGATCGATGACGGCATGGATCGTCCGTTGATGCGCTCTACCTCGTTTGGCCTCGGAGTCTTTTCGAGCGTTATCTCGGTCGTGCTCGAGGTCATCGCTGCCATCCCCGTTATCGGTGTAGTGCTTTCGCTGGTGGAGGGCGTGGTAATTGGCGCCGCGGGCTCGTATTCTTATTACGGCTCTTATGCGCTGGAGGCTGCGCTGTTTGGCTCGCTTGGCCTGCTTGTCCTGGCTATGATTGCCACGGCGGTCCTGGGGGTTTTCTTTAAGATGTTCGCCGACATTGCCGTGATGCACTTTGCGGTGACTGGTCGCGTCGAGAGCGCGTTTTCGCTCGATAAGGTCTGGGCGGCCTTTAAGAACAATAAGACCAAGCTGTTCTGCGCTTCGTTCCTTCCCGAGTTTTTGACGGGCTTGGTCGCCAACGTTGTTACATGGATCTTGACAGCCGTCTTTGGCGCCATTGCCTCTGTCGGTATGTATAGCTACTACTATCGTCCTACGGGTATTGAGGCAATTGTTACCGGCGGCGGCATCACGCTCGTGCTGTTCCTAGTGTTGGTCGCTTTTGTCACCGTATTTCTTACGGTCTTTGGCAAGATGCTCAAGCACCGTGCCGTTGGCTACTGGGCCGCACGTTATGCAAGCGAGTGGGCCGAGGAGAACAAGGACGATGTCCTGACTTTTGTATTGCCCTTCGAGAAGAAGTCCGCCGCTTCGGGTTACAGTGCTCCGGATACTTCGCCAACGCCTGCGCCTGAGTCCGCATCTGAGTCTAAGTCTGCGCCCGAGCCGGCGCCTGTGTCTGAGCCTGAGCCTGAGCACGCGGCTGTGCCTGCGCCCGAGCCGGCGCCCGAGTCAAGCTCTGACGAGGACCCTCAGGACGAGTAGCCCTGCCGCCTGCCATTTGGGGACGGGGTTGAAATGGTAGAAATAGCGCTTGACAAATAAAGAGAGGGCGGATGTTCGTTCCAACATCCGCCCTCTCTTTATTTTGAATGGGTGTTTGAAGAATCTTGCAGTCTACTCGCCATGCTTCTCCTCGTGGCGAGCGGCAGTCCGCGCATCGTGGATGCCCTTGATTGCGGCATGGCGGGCGGTGCGGGCGTCGTGCACGGCGTCGCGGGCCTCGGCGGCAGTTGCCTTGGCAGAGCGCAGCTTGGCTGCCAGGTCGGGATTGGTCTCGGCAACCGCGGCGATCGTGGGGCCGTCGAGCTCTTCTTGCGTGGGCTCGGCCAAAAAGTCGATGGCATACTGAGCGGCTACCATGGAGCCCTTGGCGAGCACGCTCTCGTCGATCTTATAGAAGCAGGAGTGCTGGGCATAGGTGGCGCCAATCTGGGGGTTGCGCGTGCCAACAAAGGCGAGCACGCCCGGTACGCGGCGCAGATACTCCGAGAAGTCCTCGCCCGAAAGCGTGCCGCGGTAATGGCCCTCGCCCGCGGGGCCCAAGCACTTGAGCACAGCTTGGCGGCAGCGCTCGCTCGAGGCAGCATCGTTTTCGACCTTGTAGTTGGCAATGGTGTAGTCGGTGAGTTCGGCCTCGGCGCCTAGTGCTGCTGCGGTGTGCTCCACGATGCGGCGCATAAGCTCGGGCATCTCCTCATGCGTCTTGTCGCCATAGGTGCGCACCGTGCCGGCGAGGTACGCCGTGCCGGCGATAACGTTGCGCGCGGTGCCGCCGTGCAGCTCGCCGACGGTGATGACGGCGGGTTCGTAGGGGCTAATCTCGCGCGAGACGATGGTCTGCAGGGCGTTGACGATTTCGGCGGCAACCATAACGGCGTCGTGGCCGCGCTGGGGCATGGCGCCATGGCACGAGGTGCCGCGGACGTCGATGCGGAACCAGTCGGTGTTTGCCATGCGCGGGCCGGGCTCGCAGCTTACGGTGCCGGCATCGACCTCGCTCCAGATGTGCGTGGCGTAGGCGCCGTCGACGCCGTCGAGTACGCCCGTGCCGATCATGAGCTTGGCGCCCTGGCCGTTTTCCTCGCTGGGCTGGAATACGATGCGAATCTCGCCGTGGATGTCATCGGTCATGTGGCGCAGAATCTGCAGCGTGCCGAGCATCATAGCGATATGGCAGTCGTGACCGCAGGCGTGCATGCAGCCCTCGTTGACGCTGGCGAACTCCTCGCCGGTCTGCTCGGTGACGGGCAGAGCGTCGATATCGGCGCGCAGCAGGATGCGGCGGCGCGGCGTGCCGTCCTCGCGGTAGGCATCCGGCGCGGTACCGCGGAGCGTCGCCACCAGGCCCGTCTTGAGCGGGCGCTCGTAGGGGATATTCATGGCGTCGAGCTGGTTGGCGATGTCGGAGGTCGTGCGCTCCTCGGCAAGGCTCAACTCCGGGTGCTTATGGAAGTGCCGGCGCTGCTTGATAATGTAGGGCTCAAACTCGGCGGCGATATCTCGGATGGCCGCGGTGACGTCGTCTGCCGCGCGAACCTCGGTTGCCGCCATAATCTGCTGTGCCTTGGTCTTCGTCATGGTCGATTTGCTCCTTGTTGGCTCGATCGCAAAATCGTACAGGCTCTCTCCAGTATGCCACCTGCCGCTAGGGCTGGTAAAGTTGCCGTTTGCCGCTTGGGGTTTTGTAACAAGAGTGGGGGAGTACACTCGGGGGTGTTGAATTTCCTGCCAGAGATGGGGACGCCCATGCAACATATCGATCGGATTATCTGCTCTAAGAACGTTTTTACCGCGCAAGACGGTATCGATACCGCCCGCGAGCTGGCGATTGCCATTGCGGGCGATCGCATCGTCGCGGTCGGCGCGCCCGATGACGTGGTTGCCGCCGCCCCTGCCGCCACGCCAGTTGTCGACTACGGCGAGCAATTCATCTGCCCCGGTTTCCATGATGCGCACCTGCACTTCTTCCATACCTCGGTCGGTTCCTCGCCGTACATGCTTATGGATATGGGCACGTCAGAGGCGGCACTGGTGCAGCATGCGCTCGAGTTTTCCCAAGGCTTGCCCGATGACGCCTGGGTCGTGACCCAGGGCTGGCGCGATTACCGCTGGGATCCGCCCGAGCATCCTACCAAGGCTTCCCTCGACGCCGCCTTCCCCGATCGCCCCTGTGTTATGTATTCGGGCGACGGGCATACCCTGTGGCTCAACAGCCGCGCACTCGAAGCCCTCGGCGTGACGCGCGACAGCGAGCCGCCGGTGGGTGGAAGTTACGACAAGGATGCAAATGGCGAACTCACGGGTATCGCTCACGAGGCTGCGGCCATGCAGCTGCTGCCGCGCTGTCTTGAGTGGCTGGGCGAGGACCGCATCGCGAGCGCTTACGCCGACCAGATGAAGCGTATGGCCGAGCAAGGCATCACCTCAATTTGCGATATGTCGCTCATGCCCATGCCGGGCTGCGACTTTATTCGCGACGATGTTTACGACAAGCTGCAAGCCGCTGGCAAGCTGGGCATCCGCGCCCATCTGTTTCCCACGCTGTTGGATGACCAATCGCGCTTGGAAGAACTCCAGACCCGCTACGCGAACAACGCGCTGCTCTCGGCGCCAGGCTTTAAACAGTTCTTCGACGGCGTGTCGAGCGAGCATACCGCATACCTCACTGAGCCCTATACCAACCCGCGCTTCCCGGGCGACCAGGGTCGCCTGACGGTTCCTGTCGAGCGCATGCGCAAGTTGGTTCTGGCGGCAGCCGAGCGTGGCCACACCGTGCGCATCCACGTTATCGGCGACGGTGCCATCCATGCCGCACTTGATATCTTTGAGGAGGCGGCAGAGCTCTACGGCTTGCCCCAGCACGGTCATAACACGCTCGAGCATCTGGAGAATTTGCTGCCCGGTGACATCGATCGTCTGCGCAAACTCAACGTCATTGCCTCGAGCCAACCCTGCCATATCACGCTCGACCCGGGTGGCCCGGAGCGCGACCTGGGCCTGGAGCGCAGCTGCATTATGTGGCCGTTTGCGACCTATAAGCAGCGCGGCATCCGCCAAGCATTCGGCACCGATAGCCCCATCACAGCCGTTACTAGCATGAACGTGCTCTACACGGCTATCACGCGCCAAGACCCCCGCAGCCACTGGCCTGAAGGCGGCTGGCTCCCCAGCGAGCGCATCGACGCGGCTACAGCTCTGCGCAACTACACCTTGGGCAGCGCCTACGCAGCAGGTGACGAGCAAAACCTCGGTAGCCTAGAGCCCGGCAAATACGCCGACCTGGTAGTCCTGGACCAAAACCCGCTCACCATCGACCCCCAAGAGCTGCAAGCCACCAAGGTTCAGGCCACCTACCTGGCAGGTAACTTGATTTACGAGCGCTAATAATCATGCCGTACCGTTAAACGCGGCTCGGGCAGCCTATTTTGGGATGGCGCTCGAGCCGCGTTTGTATATCGGTGGGGACCCACTATGAGCGTCCCTGCTCTGCTTGATTTGCGCGTGGGGTGGGGCGCCGCTGCCCCCACGCGCTCAATTTGGACATCAGCAATGTGGTCTCTTGGCGTTTTGCATACTTTCCATTACAGATTGCATAAAAAGGCTGGGATGTTCTTTCTGGTCCTGATGTACCCCCGCCTGGGCCGTGCAAAAAACGGAGTATTCAGCAACGCAAGCCCCGTCGGCGCCGCTGCAGTCGGGTAGCATCGCGGAGCTCGATGACATTTTGTGGTCCGGTACGGCGCGAAGTATGCCCATTTGTTCCAACGGGGTCTGCCCACCGACCAAAACCGCCCGCTGAAAGCATCCTTGGGGCCAAAAAGGTATGTCCGGCGCGTATGCATTTACCCTGGTCTGCAGAATATCCCCAAAAATGCACGGTGCTCCCCGGGGGACCCGTGCGCGTGGCGAAAACCATACCCATGCCGCTATCCGCATCGCCATTTTGCTGCACTGACTTTTCTGAATACCGGGCCCGATAACGTTGACTCAGCTCCCGTGTGGCGCCGGAGGGGCGGGGCATAAGGTTTATCGCGAGTTCCGCACGAGCCGAAG
>OGRT01001642.1_pt1 | contig 15932 bp, 17 predicted proteins | sample 1553581 | NCBI WGS metagenome assembly OGRT01 (sample SAMEA2580113, study PRJEB22360) | human gut metagenome | biome: human gut; feature: human-associated habitat; material: faeces | place: Denmark | collected 2008/2010
GTGAAGCCGGTTGAGCCTTGATCTTTTGGTTACTTTTCTATCAAGAGAAAAGTAATATTTAAATCTGATAAGTCATGAAATCTCATCTACTGATCGGAGCCGCATCGTCAGGAAGCGGTAAGACAACATTTACACTCGGTTTGCTTCGGGCGTTGAAGAACCGGTATGGAAAAGTCCAGCCGTTCAAATGCGGTCCGGATTATATCGACACGCGCCATCATAAAATGGCCGCCGGCTGTCCTTCCGTCAATCTGGATAGTTTCATGATGTCCGAACAACATATACGTGATTTGTATCGACGCTATACTTCGGTAGCCGATTATGCAGTAACCGAAGGCGTGATGGGCCTTTTTGACGGATACGATGCTATGCAGGGAAGCAGTGCTGAAATCGCGCGTACATTAAATATACCTGTCGTCCTGATCGTAAACGCAAAAAGTACAGCTTACTCCGTTGCCCCTTTGCTGTACGGTTTCAAAAACTGCTATAAAGAGATAAACATTGTTGGAGCCGTTTTCAATTTTGTAGCTTCCGAAACTCATTATTCCTTTTTGAAACAAGCCTGTGAAGATGCCGGTGTCGAAGCATTAGGATACCTTCCCAAACAGGCCGACGTAGAGATACCGAGCCGCCATCTGGGCTTAACCCTGGATGAGACATTTTGTTTTGATACATTTGCCGACCGTGTAGCCGTCCTGGTAGAGAAACATGTCGATATCGACAGACTATTGGCATTGACCGCCTGCCAACCTGTTTCTAACTCTCATATGGTTCAGCTTGAACAAACGCTGCCTTCTCCTTTGAAAATCTCGATCGCTCGTGATGTCGCCTTTAATTTTGCGTATGAGGAGAACATTCAATTGCTGCACAGGCTGGGAGAAGTTACCTTTTTCAGTCCGCTTCACGATCCCATATTACCGGAATCCGATTTTGTATACTTGCCCGGAGGCTATCCCGAATTATACCTTCCCGATTTATCATCAAACCGTTCCATGCTTCAATCTGTCCGCGATTATGCAGAAGCAGGAGGGAAGCTACTTGCCGAATGCGGAGGAATGATGTATTTATGCAATAAAATAAAATCGTCGGATGGGAGTAGTTTTCCGATGGTCGGTTTACTGAACCAGTCGGCTACTATGGGGCAAATGAAACTTCGTCTGGGATACCGTACATTATATTATAATGATTATGTAATGACCGGACACGAGTTCCATTATTCCCGTATTGAGCCTCAGAAAGAGGAACTGCCTTCCGTCGCTACCGCCTGCACAGCCAAAGGAAGCCCTGTCGCTACCCCTTTATACAGATATAAGAACGTCTTAGCCGGATACACCCACCTTTATTGGGGCGATCCGTCAAGAAACCAATGGTTTATCGACTATCTGAACGGACTTATCTAGCCATTGCCAACACTTTCATCTCTTTCGGCATCTTTTCGATCGCATATCTTAACGAAGTACGCGGCATATCCGCTTTCTTAGCCATCACATAGTCGAATACATCTTTCTGATATGCTTCACTGGCGGCCTTCAACATCCATCCGTAGCCTTTTTGTACCAAATCATCCGTATCATAGAAAAGAGTATCGGCAATTTCAAATATATCTTTCAGGAAAAGGCCCCTTCTAGCAGGGATAATCAGTGTGACGGCAGCTGCCCGTTTCATCCACCGGTTCTCAGAATGCGCCCACTCTTTCAAACGGGAAATATAGTCCGGATACATCTCAACAAAAGTACCGACCGTATGATTACATAATGTATCGCAGGAAGCCCAATTGGATACATACTTATCCACCCACTTTTCGAAAACGTCAAAATCCTCCGGTTCATACTGTGCATGAAGATAATAAGACCAATTACATGCAATATAAGATTCTTCCGAATATCCTGATTCCCACAAAGTCTCACAAAGAGTAAATATCTCTTTCTTAGGAAGTTCTTTGATGAATGCATAAAACTCCTTACTGATCTTATTAACCATGGGGATTCTCACACCACGGTACAAAATTTTTTCCTTGAAGAAACCCTGGGCATTCTGCCGGGTCTTTTCGTCGATATTGTCAACCAGTGCCTGGCGTACTTGTTCAATGACTGTTTTCATAAGAGGATATGATATATTTACTACAAACATACATATTTTTCTTATATATGCTCGTTTTAATAAAATAATCCTTATTTTCGTGTAAACTAATAATTCAATGCCATGGTCAATACTATTTTTCTTGGAATCGCAGTTGTTGCTTCCGCTATATTTCTGATACAGTTCATCATGTCTATCTTCTTCGGAGACCTGGATACGGACACGGATATTGATGTCGATCTCAGCAGCGCAGTATCTTTTAAAGGATTAACCCACTTCTGCATCGGTTTCGGATGGTATATGTATATTGCCAAAAGTACGGCCATCTCTACTTTCCTGATCGGTATACTGATCGGGTTGCTTTTCGTTTTTATCCTATGGTTTCTCTATAAGAAAGCCTATCAGCTTCAAAAAGAAAACAAACCGGAAAAGACAGAAGCCCTGGTGGGCCGGGAATGTACGATCTATGCACACGACGGAGTTCGCTATATCGTTCAGGTCGCCCAGAACGGAGCCTTGCGTGAGGTGGAAGTCCGTTCCCTGGAAGGGAAAAAGTACCAGACCGGCGACCGTACGTTGATCTGCAAGGTTGAATCAGGAACAATTTATATACAATAAATAATAAACTCAACTATTAAATTATGACACAGGAAATGTTAATCATGGTAGCCATCCTGGTAGGGGTTATCATTCTTTCTTTTATCGGGATATTGTCCCGTTACCGTAAGTGTAAGAGCGACGAAGTGTTGGTAGTGTACGGTAAGACATCCGGAGAGAAATCAGCCAAACTCTATCACGGTGGAGCCGCTTTCGTATGGCCTATTATTCAGGGATACGAGTTCCTTTCCATGAAACCTCTTCAGATTGATTGTAAACTGACCGGCGCCTTGTCCGCGCAGAATATCCGTGTAGATGTTCCGACCACTATTACAGTAGCGATCAGTACCGATCCCGAAGTGATGCAGAATGCAGCCGAACGTCTGTTAGGTTTGCAGCCGGAAGACAAGCAGAACCTGATTACCGATGTTGTGTATGGCCAGATGCGTCTGGTTATTGCCGATATGACGATCGAAGAGTTGAACTCCGACCGTGATAAATTCCTTTCCAAGGTACGCGACAATATCGATACGGAACTACGCAAGTTCGGTCTTTACCTGATGAACATCAATATCAGCGATATCCGTGATGCCGCCAATTATATCGTCAACCTCGGTAAAGAAGCTGAAAGCAAAGCCCTGAACGAAGCACAGGCCAATATCGAAGAACAGGAAAAACTCGGTGCCATCAAGATTGCCAATCAGATTCGCGAACGTGAAACGACTGTTGCCGAAACACGCAAAGATCAGGATATCGCTATTGCAGAGACAAAGAAACAACAGGAAATATCCGTTGCCAATGCCGATAAAGAACGTATTGCCCAGGTTGCCGTTGCCAATGCCTCGAAAGAGTCGCAGGTAGCCAAAGCCGAAGCAGATAAGAATATCAATATAGAAAAAGCAAATACTGAAAAAGAAAGCCGTATCGCAGAACTAAATTCCGATATGGAAATCAAGAAGGCCGATGCCGGAAAGAAAGCCGCTGTCGGACGAAACGAAGCGAATAAAGAAGTGGCCAAGTCTGATGCCGAACTGGCAGTAACCCAGGCCGAAGCAAGCAAACAAGCCGGTGAAGCAGCAGCCCGTTCGGAAGCCTCTGTGCAAGCTGCCCGCGAAATCGCCCAGCGCGAAGTGGAAGAAGCAAAAGCCAAAAAGGTTGAATCAGCCCTGAAAGCACAAAAGATCGTTCCGGCAGAAATCGCCCGTCAGGAAGCCATCCTGCAAGCTGAAGCAGTGGCCGAAAAGATGATCCGCGAAGCCGAAGCGAAAGCAAAGGCAACTTTGGCCCAGGCCGAAGCCGAAGCCCGTGCCATCCAGATGAAACTGGAAGCCGAGGCCGAAGGTAAAAAGAAATCATTGCTGGCTGAAGCCGATGGTTTCAAGGCAATGGTTGAGGCAGCCGAGTCTAACCCGGCTATCGCTATCCAATATAAGATGGTAGACCAGTGGAAAGAAATTGCCGGCGAACAGGTGAAGGCGTTCGAACACATGCAGCTCGGTGATATCACCGTCTTTGACGGTGGCCAGGGTACAACCGGTAATTTCCTGAACCAATTGGTTAAAACCGTTGCCCCGAGTCTCGGCGTATTGGATAAATTGCCTATCGGCGAAACCGTAAAAGGAATCATTCGTCCGGAAGAAAAAGACGAAAAGAAAGATACAACGAAGAAGTAATATGAGAATTTACACCAGGGGAGGAGATAAAGGCCGTACCGGTATCCACGGCGGCGAACGGGTTGATAAAGACGATATCCGTATCGAAGCCAACGGTACGCTTGACGAAGTGAATGCACAAATCGGTATCGTGCGGGCTTTATTACCTCCCGAACATGAATGGCAGGATGTCTTAGGTAAAATACAACGGGAGTTGATGGTTGTCATGTCGCATGTGGCAACCCCTTCCGCTATCCGCGACAAGAACCCTAACAGTTTATCGGAGGACCTTGTGTCCTTCTGTGAGCAACAAATAGATCTACTCACCGGACAGATGCAGGATAACGGTTTTTTTATCCTGCCCGGCGGTACCCTGATCTCCGCCCATTTGCAGTTGGCACGTACCATTGCCCGTCGAGCCGAACGTCGTTTATGGACATTATACCGGAAAGATCCGCTTCCGGAAGAAATCATGCAGTTCGTGAATCGCCTCTCAGACCTACTTTTCACTATGGCCCGTTACGAAATGTTTCAACAGGACCATGCCGAAGAACGTTGGAACTCTTTCCTCTATAAAAGAAAAAAGAAAGAGTAATCCATATCCGGCAATAGTTAAATTAAACTCTAAAATCTTGCAAATTCACGATTGAAAAGTGAATTTGCAAGATTTTTTTATTTTTCAGAAGTATATAACCTCTCTTTTTGAAGTTTGCCATCATCGGAACGTCCACTCTCCTTATGAAACTAAACCTATTTCTGGAAATCTCATCTTTTTAATTACTTATAAAAAACAGTGTATTCTTGCTTTACTTATTGTATGGAATTAATGTTTTATGTTTTGATTGAAAAATGACTTTATTCATATGAAGTATATGACTTGAAATGTGTATTAATATACAGTATACTAGATATTTATGTATAATAGATACTGACTAGAAAAAACGATCGTTTTTTTTAGTCAGCGCAAAAGTAAGCAAAAAAAATATATAATAAACAAGAAATTTCAATTATTATTTGAAATTCAATACTTAAACATTTTTTTAATCCTAGTGAAATCGGACAATATGATGACTAGAAAAAACGATCGTTTTAGCTAGTCATCCTGTTCGTAAGTACACTTTATGTGACTGACGAATCTTGTCATATCAAAAAACTAGTATTAATTGATGGCTTATTTACTGACAACCCTGTCTTTAGTCTTATCTATATTGCTCTCAGCCCTGATAATTCCGCGTATCCTGGTTGTCGCTTATCGAAAAAAACTATTTGATATACCCAATGAACGAAAAGTTCACGACGGAATAATTCCCCGTTTAGGTGGTATTTCATTTGTTCCTACAATCCTGTTTTCACTCTCTTTTGTGACCGGATTACGTTACCTGATCGGCTTCGAAATAGCCGAAAACAGGCTCCATTTTATCATTCCCGAATTTTTCTTCCTGATCTGTGGTCTCACGTTATTGTATTTATCCGGTATAAAAGACGATCTGGTTGGATTACGTTATCGGACAAAATTCTTTATACAAATCCTAGCCGCCTCCATGTTCCCTCTGGCGGGATTATGGATCAATAACTTATATGGGCTGGCAGGTATCCACGAATTGAGTCCGTATATGGGAATTCCCCTCACGATATTAATAACGGTCTTTATCATCAACGCCATCAATCTGATTGACGGCATCGATGGCCTGGCCTCCGGTTTAAGTATTATTGCCCTAAGTGTTTTGGGATGTTTATATCTTTATGATAACCAGTGGGTATATGCCATGTTCGCTTTTTCGGCATTGGGCACATTACTCCCTTTTTTCTATTATAACGTCTTTGGGAAGGCGGGCCGTTGTACGAAGATCTTTATGGGCGATACCGGCAGTTTGACATTAGGTTATATGCTGGCATTTCTTACGATCTCTTATGCAACAGTCAATCCGCAGATACATCCTTATTTCGAAGGAGCGATCATTGTTGCTTTTGCCCCGTTGATAGTACCGGCTTTCGATGTTTTCCGCGTCATGTTGATCCGCGCCCGAAATCATAAGCCATTGTTTATCGCCGACCGGAATCATATTCATCATAAATGCCTGGATGCAGGTCTGACATGTAAAAAAGCAGTGGTATACATCTTAGGACTGGCTTGTGTCTTATGTGTTTTGAATATGGCACTGATTAATACGATCAATAACAATCTGATTCTTTTTCTGGATATTCTGTTATGGTCTGTATTGATAGGCTGGTTGAATAAATCAATAAAACGTTTTAACTATTAACTTTTCAGGTTTCCGCTTTATTCGGATAAATGTTTATCTTTGTTCAACACTTGATAAAGATTAAAATAGCGTATGATGACGAATCGTAAATTACCAATAGGAATACAAAGTTTCGAGAAGATTCGGAATGGAAACTATTTGTATGTCGATAAGACCGAACTGGTTTATCGTTTGGCAGTAAGTGAGATCCCTTATTTCCTCAGTCGTCCTCGTCGTTTCGGAAAAAGTTTGTTGATTTCTACTTTGGACGCTTATTTTCAAGGACGAAAAGAACTTTTTCAAGGGTTAGCCATTGAAAAATTGGAACACGATTGGTTTACTTATCCGGTGTTGCATCTTGATTTGAATGCCCGTAAATATGAAACGGAAGCGGATCTGGAAGCTATTTTAAATCAATATTTAGAGATGTGGGAAGCTGTTTACGGGGATGAAATGAAATTACGTGCTCCGGAAGAACGTTTCTTTTATGTTATCCGTCGTGCTTGGGAGCAAACCGGTCGTCAGGTGGTTGTATTGATCGATGAATACGATAAACCCCTTTTGCAGGCTATTAATAATGAACCTCTGCTGGATGCCTATCGGCGTACAATGAAAGCGTTTTACGGTGTACTGAAAAGTACGGATCGTTATCTGCGTTTTGTTTTCCTGACCGGTGTCACTAAATTTGCACAAGTAAGTGTTTTCAGCGATTTGAACCAGCTCAATGATATAAGTCTTGATTACAATTACGCTACTCTTTGTGGCATAACACATACAGAGTTAGCTGGGAACTTTCACCCGGAATTGGAACAACTGGGTCAAATGCAGTCTCTTTCATTGGATGAAACATTTGAAACAATGGTTAAACAATACGATGGATACCATTTTCATCCGAATCGGGAAGGAGTATTCAATCCTTTTAGTACTTTAAATGCATTAGAAAAAAGAGAATTTGGCGATTATTGGTTCCAGACCGGAACTCCCACCTTTTTGGTCGAATTATTGAAAAAAAGCGAATACGATCTTCGCCTTCTGATCGATGGTGTAGAGACACAAGCATCGGCTTTTACCGAATACCGTGCTGAGCAGAACAATCCGATCCCATTAATCTATCAAAGCGGATATCTGACCATCAAAGAATACGATGCCCGTTTTAAACTCTATAAACTGGAATTTCCAAATGAAGAGGTCCGTTATGGATTTTTGAATTTTATAACTCCCTTTTATTCATCCATCTCTGATGACGAAAGAGGTTTTTATATCGGCAAGTTTGTAGATGAGTTGGAGTCGGGTAATGTTGATGCTTTTATGCAACGTATTCGTGCTTTTTTTGCAGATTTCCCCTATGAATTGAATGACAAGACGGAGCGTCATTATCAGGTTGTTTTTTATCTGATCTTTAAGTTGATGGGACAATTTTGTGATGCTGAAGTTCGTAGTGCCAAAGGGCGTGCAGATGCAGTTGTCAAAACCGGAAAATATATCTACGTTTTCGAATTTAAGCTAGATGGAAGTGTAGAGGGAGCATTGAAACAGATTGATGATAAAGGTTATTTGTTGCCTTATAAAATAGATAACCGTAAACTGATAAAAGTCGGTGTTTCGTTCAACAAAGAAGAACGGAATGTCGGAGAGTGGGGAGTTGTGGAGGATTCCTCTGTGATTTAACCGATGATATAAATAGATCTTTTCAGGGAATATCGAAACTGTATATTCCCTTTGTAATCAAATAATAATGAATATAGCAATTGTAGGAACAGGCTACGTAGGCCTGGTCACGGGAACCTGCTTTTCAGAAATGGGAGTAGATGTCACCTGTGTGGACATAAATGAAGCAAAGATAAAAGCATTGCAGGGTGGTGTAATGCCCATCTATGAACCCGGTTTGGAAAGCCTGGTCCTGAAGAATGTGGAAGCCGGTCGATTACATTTTACGACTGATCTGACTGCTTGCCTGGATAATGTATCTATTGTTTTCAGTGCTGTCGGAACTCCTCCGGATGAAGATGGAAGTGCTGATCTGAGATATGTCCTGGATGTAGCACGCACTGTAGGGCGTTCTATTAATAAATATACGCTACTTGTAACAAAGAGTACAGTCCTGGTTGGAACGGCTCAAAAAGTAAAAGCAGTCATTCAGGAAGAACTGGGCAAGCGTGGAGTTACTATTCCTTTTGATGTAGCCTCCAATCCTGAGTTTCTGAAAGAAGGAGCAGCCATCAAAGACTTTATGGCACCTGACCGGGTGGTTGTTGGGGTTGAAAGTAATAGAGCTAAGAAATTAATGGAAAAACTCTACCGTCCTTTTACGTTGAATGGATATCCGCTTCTTATTATGGATTTACCTTCTGCAGAAATGACAAAATATGCAGCAAATGCCATGTTGGCAACGCGAATCAGTTTTATGAATGATATAGCTAATCTTTGCGAAATAGTCGGAGCAAATGTAGAGTTTGTTCGTAAAGGTGTGGGAAGTGATAACCGTATTGGAAGTAGATTTTTGTTTGCAGGTTGTGGCTACGGAGGTAGTTGCTTTCCTAAAGATGTGAAAGCATTATTACATACAGGGAAAGAAAATGGTTATACGATGCGTGTAATAGAAGCGGTGGAACAGGTTAACGAAAGTCAGAAAAGTATAGTTTTTAATAAACTCGAAAAGATATTTAACAAAGACTTGAATGGTAAGATTGTTACGATTTGGGGATTATCATTTAAACCAGGAACGGATGATATGCGCGAGGCTCCATCATTGGTTGTTATTGATAAACTGATAAGAGCTGGAGTTAAAGTAAAGGTGTATGATCCGGTAGCGATAGATGAATGTAAACGTCGGATTGGTTGTGTTGTTGAATATTCGAAAGATATGTATGATGCTGTGATTGACGCAGACGCTTTGTTGGTGTTAACGGAGTGGAAACAATTTAGTTTCCCTAGTTGGAAATCTATAAAGCGACTGATGCGTGGTAATTTAGTGGTTGATGGTAGAAACTTGTATAATCGTTCAGAATTAGAAGAATATTATTTTTTCTATGTGAGAATTGGATGATATTTTTTATACTGTTCCTGTGTGGAATTTATAGTATTTTGTATTGCTGGTAAAGTACATAAATTCGATTTGATAATTTTGAAGATGAAATTCCTTAATAAGTATTTGAGAAATTTGAAACCATATAAACTGGCTTCGCACAAAATTTGGTCTGTAAATTCAGAAGAACGCTCCAATATTTTGAAATTGGATTGGAATGAGGCAACTATTCCTCCGTCTCCCAAAGTAAAAGAACATTTGTTACACATATTGAATGAGCCTACTTTTTTTAACTTATATCCAACTACATATAATGACCGTTTGTTGGAGTTGTTATCCGGTTATGTTGGTTTACCAAAAGACAATATACAATATTTTGGAAGTTCAGATGCTCTTCATGAGTATATTTGTAAAGTATATATCAGCGTAGGAGACCCAGTCATGATTTTGGGACCTTCTTATGATAATTTTCGACTGACTTGTCAGGCAAATGGAGCAGAAGTCTATTATTCAAATTTTACAGAAGAATTTAAATTTGATTCAAGCAAATTCGAGAATGATATTGAAAAAAAGGAACCGGCAGTCGTATATATCTGTAACCCGAATAATCCAACAGGAAATTTGCATTCTCAAGAATATATTGAACATCTATTGAATGAGTTTCCTGACACACTTTTTCTTATTGATGAGGCATATTATGAATTTTCAAGCTTAACGGTTAAAGATTTAGTGTTAGAATATGATAATATTTTGATTTCAAGAACAATGTCGAAAGCTTTTGCCCTTGCTAATTTTAGAATAGGGTATTTGATTGCTTCAAAAGACAATGTACAATTTATTAATCGTATCAGGAATCCGAAGAATTTAAGTACAATAGCTCAGGAAGCTGCTATTGCAGTATTAAGTGATATAGGTTACATGTGTGACTATGTAATGGAAGTCCGAAAAGCAAGAGAATATTTTATAGAAAGAATGTTACAATACAATTGTTCTTTTACTATTTATCCGGGATATGGTAATTTCCTTTTGATTAAATTTTCAACAATAGTGGAAAAACAAAGATTACTAAAATATTTGGAAGAGAAAAATATATTTGTTAGAAATACAACCCAGGATCCTTGTGTATATAATTGTTTTCGTATAACTATTGGAACATGTAAGCAGATGGAATATGTATCAAATGTAATTGAACAGTATTATGGAAGAGAAAGCCAGATTGGTATTTTTTGACTTTTGTGAAACACTAATAAAATATCAAACAGCTGATAAATATATTGATTTTTGTAGAGAAATATTATGTTATAAACAAATGAATTTCCTGCAAATGATTGTTTCTGTACTGACTAAGTTGCGTTTTTTTCGTATAGCAGGATTTTTTATTTCAAGTGATGTTGTAAGAAAAAAAATAATATTATATCAGCTTAAGAATATCGATTATGATACTCTCGATCGGTTAGCAAAAGAATACTATCAGCAATATTTGAAACCATCGATTATTTATCCAATAATGGAACGTTTGTTATCGCATTTACAATCTGGTGATGAAGTCTGGATTGTTTCTGGAGGATACGACATGTATATTAAATATTTTGTAGAAGAATATGGATTAGCTGGATATATTGCAACAAATATTGCATTTACTGATAGTGGTATTTGTATGGGGACTTTTCGAGGATTGGATTGTATGCGTTCAAACAAAGTTATTTTAATTAAGAAGAAATTTGGTGATATGTTGGATATAGTGGATACTATAGCATATTCAGATAGTAAATCAGATTTACCTCTTTTGTTAATGGTAAAGGATGGGTATGTTATATCAAAAAATAAATCTCAAATATGGTCTGTAGAGAATAAACTCAAGGAAATATTATGGGGATAATTGTGAGTAGAGATATAAACAGTTTAAACGAGTCAAAAGATAATATATGGAAAAATATCGTAAGTTGATTTCATTTTTGAAATCAATAAAATATCATGGAGAAGTAGGGTATTGGGTTTACTGGTTTTTATTTAAGACGCGAACTCTGATGAAATATAAGATATTTTCAGATGAATACAATGTGAAACGGGAATATAAAAAGAAAATAGGAAAAGTTCTTCATCTGCAAAATCCTTGTATGCTTAATGAGAAAATTCAGTGGCTAAAATTATATGTACGTGATGATTTTCATACAATATGTGCGGATAAATATTCTGTCAGGGATTGGATAAAGAATGAGTTTGGAGAGAAATATCTTGTCCCATTAGTATTGCATACAGATAATTGGAGAGACATTACGCTTTCATGTATTCCTGATTATCCATGTATCATCAAAGCTAATCATACTTGTGGTACATATCATATTATACGAGATAAGAATAAGATTGATATAAAAAAAATTCGAACAGACTGTCGTTGCTGGTTAGCCTGGAATTATTATGCGACATCACAGGAATGGCAGTATAAGAACATAAAAAGAAAAATTCTGATAGAGAAATTACTCTTAACTAATGATGGTCATTTGCCCAATGATTATAAGTTACATTACATAAATGGAGTTTTGAAATTCATTTATGTGTCAATAGACAGAGAGGGGTGTAACAGTCGTAATATATATACTCCAGATTGGGAATTACTTCCATTTAGTTGGGTAAGTAAAGATACTAAAAATGTTATCGGAGAAGATATTCCAGCTCCTGCTACTTTAGCATTGATGAAAGATTTTGGACAACGTGTTGCAACAAAATTTAAATATGTACGCGTTGACTTTTATGATGTAGATGATAAGCTCTATTTTGGTGAAATAACTTTACATCATGGTAGTGGTTATGATGTATTTACTCCCTCTGAATATGATCTATTTTATGGCAATCAACTACAGTTGTAAGGCTCGTTATGAATGAATGTAAACGTCAACTAGTAAATCAGATGAAATATGAAAAAGATATGTATGATGTAGCAGTTTACGTAGATATATTATTGCTTATTACTGAATGGAAATAGTTTTGTTTAACTAGTTGGAAATGTATAAAGAGATTGATACGAGAAAATCTGATAATTGATAAGCTGAATATTTATGAAGTGAAGAAAATAGAAGAAGAATATTTAGTGTATTTACAGATAGGAAAATGAATTCAAATAGTAATAGTTATGGAAGTTACAACACGTCTTTATAGTATAGTAACAGGTAATGATAATCTGGAGTTTTTGTATCAATTGAAAAAATTCCAGTATTCATGGGATGTACATCTGAATCTGAAGAAAAAGATTTATTTGCAGATATGACATGGGTTATAGATAAAGATTCAGGAATGATCCAATTGAGAGATTTATTACCATTAGAAGTTGTGTATTCTGGATATCATTCAGAAGCCTTAGGGAGTATGTGGACAAGACATCATGCAGCTTTTGGTTCTTTTGTGAAGAAATACTCAAAAGGTGATATTTTGGAAATCGGAGGCGGAAATGGGGCTTTAGCATTGGATTATATAAAGAACAGTACCCAGAAATGGACAATTATAGAAGCTCAGCCATTATTTTCCGGAAATGATAAAATAAAGGTGATTACCGGATTTTTTGATGAAAATTTTGATTCTCAAAAAGAGGGTATAATGGTTGATACAATAGTCCATTCACATGTCATGGAGCATATAATAGATCCAAATACTATGTTACAGGCTATTCGAAAAATACTTCCTGTAGGAGGGCGTCATTTATTTTCGATACCCAATTTAGAGATATGGTTGCGGAAAAATAATAATGCTTTACATTTCGAACACACATTGTTTCTGTCAGAAACAATGATAGATTTTTTGTTAACAAAAAATCATTTTAAAATTCTACATAAGGAATATTTTGATGAACATAGTATTTTTTATGAGACTGAAGTATCTGAAGATAATATAGAAACTCTACTTGTCCCCAATAAATATACAGAATATAAAAAGATTTATTTAGACATGGTAAGCTATTATGAATCGGAAGTCACCAGATTAAATCATTTGATTAACGACTGTCCAGGTCCTGTTTTTCTGTTTGGTGCTCATATATTCTCACAATTCCTGATATATATGGGGCTGAATTTGGATAAGATTAAAGCTGTTCTTGATAATTCAGGAATAAAGCAGGGAAAACGGTTGTATGGAACTTCTTTGTTCGTGAAATCTCCTTTGTCTATTGAGACTTTAGATGAAGCGTATGTCATATTGAAAGCAGGAGAGTATCAACAAGAGATAAAACAACAATTGATTTCCTTAAATCACAATGTTACTATTTGGGAATAATATTGTTTCGATTATAATTATGAGTATATGAAGATTATAGCCCACCGTGGATATTGGCTTGAGCAGTCTGAAAAAAATACATTGGTAGCGTTTGAACGTGCAATGAAATGTGGCTATGGGTTTGAAACAGACTATCGCGATTATTGTGGAAAGATCGTGATTGCTCATGATGTTCCGGAAGGAAAAGAACCGATGGCAGAAGAAATATTCTCTTTGTATCAAAAATACGGTATGAATCAGCCATTGGCTATAAATGTGAAAGCAGACGGTTTACAGACAAGGCTTTCGGCCTTACTGAAAGCATATGATATCTCTAATTATTTTCTGTTTGATATGTCGGTTCCTGATACACTTGGATATTTGAATTTATCAATGAATACTGCTTCACGTTTTTCCGAATATGAAAGAGAACTTCCTTTTATAAAAGAGTCGACGACTATATGGATTGATTGTTTCCTGAAAGATTGGATAACAGTCGATGATATCAGAAACTATTTATTGCAGGATAAACAAGTTTGTATAGTTTCTCCGGAACTACATAAAAGACCTTATCGGGAGGTCTGGGAACGTTATGTAGAGATACAGGATGATAATTTAATGATCTGTACGGACCATCCTGATGAAGCAGATGCGTATTTTAATCAAAAGATGCAATGAAAATAAAAGCAATAATTTTTGATATGGACGGAGTGCTGATTGATGCGAAAGATTGGCATTATGAAGCGTTAAACAGATCTCTGGGGCTTTTTGGATTTTCAATATCCAGATATGACCATTTAGTTACTTATGACGGGCTGCCTACTGCCAAAAAGTTAGAAATGTTGTCGGTTGAAAGAGGATTGCCTAAAGGTTTACATAAGTTTATAAATGAAATGAAGCAGATATATACAATGGAATATGTATATATGAAGTGTAAACCCTTTTTTATCCACCAATATGCCTTGTCCAGACTAAAATCTGAAGGATACCGACTGGCATTGGCTTCTAATTCTGTGCGGCTGACGATTGATATGATGATGGAGAAATCCGATCTTGTCAGATATTTTGATTTTATGTTATCCAATCAGGATGTAACGAAAGCCAAACCGGATCCGGAAATCTATCAGACAGCAATTAATCGACTTGGTCTTGAACCTGTTGAATGCCTTGTTGTAGAGGATAATCAAAATGGGGTAAAAGCAGCATTAGCCAGTGGTGCTAATTTACTGAAAGTTGAAACAGTTTACGATGTCACTTATTCCAATATAAAAGACAAAATAAAGGAATTGGAGGATGTAGCTTTATGAATATAGTCATATTGATGGCTGGTAGTAGCCAGGATTTTATCGATAAAGGTCATTTTTATCCTAAGTATTTGTTGGAGATTCAGAATGAACCGATCATACAACGTGTTATAAATTCATTGTCGGAGATAGGAGGAAGTCTTTCATTTATTATCCGGAAGGAGGATAATGAGAAATTTTTCCTGGGTAATGCTATAAAAATATTGGCTCCCGAATCATCTGTAATTGTCGTGGAAAGTTTGACAAAAGGTGCTGTTTGCACAATGTTGTTTGCGATAGATCAGATTAATAATGAAAATGAACTTTTGATCCTGAATGGTGATCAGTTAATAAGACGTGATATTAATGAAGCATTGGACAATTTCAGGAAACGGGATTTGGATGGAGGTATTGTTGTTTTTCGATCTGTTCATCCGCGTTGGAGTTATGTCGTGCTTGATGAATCAGACTTAGTTATGCAAACAAGTGAAAAGCGTCCGATTTCTAATATAGCGGCCGCCGGTTGCTATTATTATAAGAAAGGGTCAGATTTTGTACGTTCCGCTCTGTCTGTGATACGCAAAGATGTAAATTATCAGGGGAATTATTATACAAGTTCTACGTATAATGAATTAATTCTTGAACAGAAAAAGATAGGGGTATATGAAATACCGAAGGATAATTATATCTCATTTTCCAGTTATCAGATGTATGAAAATTATTTAAACCATAGAAAGGACTAGTTATGATAAACATTGTTATCCCAATGGCAGGAGCCGGGAGCCGCTTTTTAAAAAGAGGGGTGAGCATG
>OGRT01001647.1_pt1 | contig 15854 bp, 16 predicted proteins | sample 1553581 | NCBI WGS metagenome assembly OGRT01 (sample SAMEA2580113, study PRJEB22360) | human gut metagenome | biome: human gut; feature: human-associated habitat; material: faeces | place: Denmark | collected 2008/2010
TTAGCCGTGCCGCAGGCCATCGCCAACCGAACAATCTCTTCCATCGGGCAGCCTCGGCTAAACCCGACGGCAAAGCCTGCCACGGTGGAATCGCCGCTGCCGATGGTGGAAACCGTGTCTATCTGCGGCACACGAATCATCCACGCGCCGTCCGCATGGACGAGTAAACCGCCGTCTCCGCCCATCGAGACCAGAATATAGTCACTCACGGGGAGCAGCGTCCGCGCCATATCAATCAGCGCTTCCACATCATCCGTCTGCTTTTGGCCGCAGATTTCCGTCAGCTCCCTCGCGTTGGGCTTTATCATCAGATAATGACCCCGAAGCGAATCCAGCAGATTGGCGCCGTTTGTATCCAGAATGCATTTTGCGCCGACATCACTGCACATTTGGCTGATGCGGACATACACGTCCTTCCATACGCCACATGCGGAAATACCGGAACAGAGCACGACGTCGCCCGCCGTCAACCCTTTTTCCAGCTCGTCGAGCAGCGCCTGTGCCTGCGCTTCACTGACATACGGTCCCGGCTCGATGATTTCCGATTCACACCCTTTTTCATGGTCAATAATGTTAACCGTTGTGCGCGTTTCGCCTTCAACCGACAGAAAATGGTTTTCAATGCCGTAATCCTTCAGCGTCCGCAGCACTTTTTCTCCGTTTTCGCAGCCGATAAAGCCGTAACAGGCCACAGGCTCACCCAGCTGCGCGCAGACCTTTGCCGCGTTGATACCCTTCCCGCCGACATCCACCTTGGGCTGAATTTGGCGATAGGGTCTGCCGGGCACATAGCCGTCGATATAATAGGTTCTGTCGATTGCCGGATTCAGACAAATCGCTCGAATCATTCAGCATTCTCCTTCAGCCAGTTTTTGCCGGAGCTTTGAGAAACGTTTTTCATCTTATGTCGAACTTCCGTTTCAAACGCTTCCCGCGCGGGTTTCAGATACATTCTGGGGTCATACTTTTCCGTGATTTCGCCGAGCTTCTGGCGAATTGCCGCCGAATAGCACAGATGATTGTCCACATCCATGTTGGCCTTAACCACGCCGTAAGCCGCCGACGCGGAAATATCCGCTTCTGTGCAGTTGCGCATCTGCGGCACATGCGCGCCCTGTGCGTTAATCGCCCGCACCAGCTCCTCCGGCACGGAAGCCGCGCCGTGGAGCACCAGCGGATAGCTTTCGGGAATCGCGCTGCGGATAGCCTCCAGCACGTCAAAATGCAGCTTCAGGCTGCTGTCGCCCGCCACGCCGCCGTGCGATGTGCCCACGGAGACCGCCAGCGAATCGCAACCCGTCAGGCGAATGAACTCCGCTGCCTGATGCGGGTCGGTGAACTGCGTGCTTTCGGCAAAGACCTCGTCCTCAAAACCGGCCATCTTGCCAAGCTCCGCTTCCACCCAGGCGCCACACTCATGCGCATAGCGCACAATCTCGCGAGTGCTCGCCACATTTTCTTCAAACGGAAGATGCGACCCGTCAAACATCACCGACGGAATGCCGTAATCAATCGCCTCTTTCGCGTTTTCCACCGTCTTGCAGTGATCGTGATTCAGGCCGACGGGCACATGAACCGCCTCCGCATACAGCTTCACACAGCGAACAAACGTCTCAAAATACGGCTGATACTTTCTGCTGCCCATCGACAGCTGCACAATCACCGGCGAATCCTCCTTCTCCGCCGCCTGCAAAACCGCGACCAGCGTATCCAAGTTGAACACGTTATATGCGCCCACGGTATATTTTTCTTTCATCGCGTGGTCAAACAACCGCTTCATCGTCACCAGCGCCATCGTTTTTTTCCTCCGTCTCGCCTTTGTTTTATGCAACGCCCGTTCGGGCCTTATTGTCGGTTTGAAAAAGTTTGATTGATATAATCCGAAATGCAGTCGATAACCCGCGGCTGTTTTTCCGGCGCGTTGAACCACGCATGGCCCTCGCCCGCGAGAAAAACCGTCTCCGCCTGTGCGCCGTTTCGGCGCAATGCCGCCTCAAACGCCCGAATCTCTTCCGGCAAAACCACCGTGTCCTTTTCGCCGTGTATCATCAAAAAATGCGTTTGAGCCGCTCCGTCATTCGTCAGTCGATGGGGAGACAGACGCTCCCACTCCGTTTCATCCGGCATATATGCGCGCACCCTGTCCGCCTCTTCCGGATTGCGGCGAACGAATGCAGGGATATTGACAATGCCATTGAGCAGAATACAGATTCGAGCGCACGTTTCGTGCATCAGGACGCTTTGCGCCGCGATGCACCCGCCGGGCGAACCTCCGGCCAGCGCCACTCGGTTTGTATCGATGCGCCACTGTGCGGCATGCGCCTCCAGATAAGCGACTGCCGCCCGCACATCCTCCGTCTGCGCCGGAAACGGCGCTTTGCCCGCCAGCCGATAGTCAAGCGAAGCGCAGACCCAGCCGGTTTTCAACGCTGCCGACGCGCAGATTCCCAGAAATTGTTCTTTTCTGCCGCCGACGAACCCGCCGCCGTGCAGAAAGAGAAGAGCGCCGCGGAGCCTGTCACTCTCAGGAACAAAGATATCCATCGGCAGCTTACGGTCGCTCTGCTGCGATACATCGATATTCCATTCAATCATGCTCCGCGGCCTCCTCATCCGTTTTTCTTTTTGCCCGCCCATGCCGCTTGAACGCAGCCCGCTTCTCGGCGGTTTGGCGTTTTACAGCCCCAGCTCGGCCATGGCCTCCTTGAGACAGTCAAACTTAACAAAGGTTTCCGGCGCAACGTCGTATTCGGCGTCCAACAGACCTGCGTCGAGGAACATATTCTTAATCGTGTCATACCACTTCATTGCCGTGCCATCCTCGACCAGCTCCTTGAGCTTCGCGTTGTTAATCCAGTTCGTCTTTTCGACGGTCAGATACGCAGTTTCATAATCCGTGCCGATGTAATCCGCCACTTTCTGGACGGTCGCTTCCATGTTGTTGTAACGATCCTCGGTGCCGCGCAGCCACGCCTTGAGGAACTTGACCACGGTATCGTGATGCTTATCCAGATAATCGTTGGTCGTCACCCAGCTGTTGGTGAACACCGCTTCGGGCAGGAAATCCTTGCTGCCGGAAATCGTGAGAACGTTCTCTTCGCCCAAATCCGCACGAATCTGATCGGTATACGGCGCTTCGATGGAAATCGCGTCAATCTGGCCGCTCATAAAGGCGGTCACCTTGCCGGAAGCATCCATATTGATCATGGTCACGTCGCTCTTCTGCATGTCGTTCAGCTTGAGTGCCATCGAAAGCACCAGCTCGGACGTCGTGCCTGCGGAAATGCCGATGTTCTTGCCCTTCAAATCCGCCATCGTCTTAATGCCCGAATCCGCACGGACAAGAATTTCGCCGCTCATATCCGTGGAATCCAGCGCAAGGATAGCGCACTGGCCCTGCGGCGCAAACACATGCGCGCCCACGCCGAGATAACCGATGTTGATTTGGCCGGAAGCCATTGCCGCCAGTTCCGTCGCGCCGGAGGTGAACTGCACCAGCTCCACCTCGAGCCCTTCTTCGTCGAAATAGCCGTTGTCAATCGCGTTGAGCAAGCCGCCCACACCCGTGATATGCGGATGATAGGCCACCGTAATCTTTTCTGCAGACGCCATCGCACAGACGGTCAGCAGCATTGCCGCAGCCAGCAGCAGGGTAACAAGTTTCTTCATGGGAACATCTCCTTTTCAAATGATGGATAAGTGTATGAAATACGAAGAATCTCACTTCGTATGTTCCAAATATTCACGGTAGACCTTGTTCCAGATTTGGTTTTTCAGCTCGTTGAACTCAGAGGTCAGCTTGGTCTGCTGCGTGCGCGGATACGGCAGGGTGACAGGCACAATCTCTGTAATATGACCCGGACCGGCGCTCATGATGATGATTTTGGTGGCCAACAGCACCGCCTCCTCCACATCATGGGTGATGAAGAAGCAGGTTTTACGCTCCTGCTCCCAGGTCTTGAGCAGGTTCTCCTGAAGCTGAGCGCGGGTCTGCGCATCCAGCGCACCGAACGGCTCATCCATCAGCAGCACCTCCGGCGCCGTTGCGTAGGCTCTGGCAATCGCCACGCGCTGCTTCATGCCGCCGGAAAGCTCTTTGGGATACGCCTTGGCGAACTTCGACAAGCCGACCAAGTCGATGTATTTCTTCGCAATTTCGGCCCGTTCCGCTTTCGGCACACCCTTCATGCGCATGCCGAATTCGACGTTTTTCTCCACCGTCAGCCACGGATAGAGCGCATATTGCTGAAACACAACACCTTTACCCTTGCCTGGCCCTGTTACCAGCTCGCCGCGCACCTTGACCGTGCCCGTTGTCGGTTTACAGAGACCGGCAATGATGTTGAGCAGTGTTGTTTTGCCGCAGCCGGAAGGGCCGACCACGCAGATGAACTCGTTTTGCTCCACATTCAGGTTGACGGTATCCAGCGCGAGGAATTTGCCGTCTTTCTTTTCAAACACCTGCGTCACGCCCGAAATTTCGATTTCATAGTCGTATGACTTGCCCGTCTGCTTCTTTTCCATCTCACTTCACCTCCTGCCACGCCGTCACTTTCTTTTCAATGAGCAGCGCAATCTTATCCAGCACGAAGCCGATAATGCCGATGACCACAATGCCCATCAGCACAATGTCCATCTTGAAATACATGCCTGCCTGCTGAATCATCGTGCCCAGGCCCGTCGCTGCGCCCGTCAGCTCGGCCGCCACCAACGTCGTCAGCGCCGTAGCCAGGCCCAGACGAATGGCCGTAAAGATATAAGGCACGGAAGCCGGAACGACGACGTGGAAAAATAGCTGCCTGTCGTTCGCGTCAAACACGCGTGCCGCTTTAATCAGGGTCGGGTCTACGTTCTTCACGCCCTGATAAATCGTGACCACCATCGTCAGGAACACCGCGAAGAAGATAATGATAATCTTTGCCGACGTGCCGATACCGCACGCGGCGATGACAATCGGAATCAGCGCAATCGGCGGAATCGTGCGCAGGAACTGAATCCACGGCTCGACAATCGCTCGAAAGCCCTCATACCAGCCCAACAGAAATGCCACCGGAACGGAGCAGACAAAACCCAACGAGAAACCGCCGAGCACACGAACCAGACTGTCCCGAACATGAATCATCAACGTGCCGTTTTGAACGTTTTTGACAAACGCCCGCCAAACCTTGACCGGTGAAACGAACACCGTCGAAACACTTGGGATGCTCGATATCGCAAACCAAAGGCAGAGCGCCACGGCGATAGAAATCAGCAGGCAAATCGTTCGATATGCCGTTTTGTGGTACAACTTCAACCTGCGCATGTTTTTCTTCCCTTTCTTTTCAAGCAGTAATCGTTTTCTATTGTGCTAAAAGAAAGAATATTCTTTCTTTCAGGTTTCTAAAGAGAGCTTTTTCACCGAGCCGCCCTCCATCAATCGCCCCGATAAAATCATTTTCGCCGCAATCTTGGGGCCGCTGTTAATCATATCCACCATGATTGAACCCGCTCGTTCACCCATGTCGCAGCTGTCCATCTCAATGCTGGTGATTTTCGGCATCAAATACTTGTTCCAATCCTGACTGCCGAATGCCACAAGCGAAACATCATCATATATCTTCAGTCCCAGCTCGCCAATCGCCCGCAGCGCGCCCTCTGCCATCACGTTATTGCAGCAAAGCAGCGCCGTCGGCCTGCTTTTCTGCTTCATCACCCGCAGCACATACCGATACGCATCCTCCGCCGAGAAATTAGACGGGCTGATGTAGCTTTTCGGCAGCGAAATCTGTGCCTCCTGCATGGCTTTTTTAAATCCTGCAAGGCGGTTTCGGCCAACCGAATGGCTTAAAGTAACGTTGACAACAGCAATTCGCCGATGGTTGTTTGCCAGAAGCAGCTTCGTCAGCTGCTCGGCCGACTGTTCGTCGTTCCAGCAGACCTGGCTCGTGTTTACATCGTTCATCACGCGGTCAACCAGCACAATCGGCATCCCTGAGCGAATCACGTCGTTAATGGTATCCGCTTCGCTGTCCACCGAAGCGATGCACAGCGCATCGAGCCGCTTGTCATTCATCGCGCGAATCAGCTTGCGCTCCTTTTCAGGCCTTCCGTCCGAGCTGGCGACAACGAGGTTATACCCTTTTGCCGCGACAGATTTTTCCAGTCCTTTCGCCACTTTCATAAAGAACTGATTGGAAAGATCCGCAACAATCAGCCCAATCATGTTCGAGCGGTTGGAGCGTAGGCTCTGTGCAATGGCGTTAGGTCGATAGTGAAGCTCCTGCATCACCTGCTGCACCCGCTCGCGGGCCTCCTTGCTCACGGGATAGTTATCGTTGATGACGCGCGACACGGTAGCCACCGATACGCCGGCTGCCTTTGCGATATCCTTAATGGTCACCTCGCACGCCATTCAGCTCACCCTCTCTCTAGTAATCGTTTTCTATTTCTGCATATAGGATACACGAACTTCTAGGTAATGTCAATAGTTTTGAGAAATATTTCTGGTTAAGGTGTCAAAAGTTCATCGTAAAATGGAATTGAACTGGAGAAATCCAATATTCAAATCAAATCTGTTGAAGTAATTCGACCGCAAAGAGCCAACACAGGGGCCTTGTCAAGGTGTGTTTTTGCGAAACAATGTACAATTCGCATTGACAAGCAGCAAAAAGAACGCTATAAGAATGTCGTTATCGATAATGACGTTATTATTTGGGCGCAGAGGGGTGAAGACATGGCCAGCAGGGATCATTTCCTGGATGACGGGATCATTCAGGCTGCCTATTCGAAGTTTCTTGCTTACGGTTTTCAGAAAGCCTCTCTGCACAAGATCGCCGAAAAAGCCAGCGTCACCACGGGAGCAATCTACACAAGATACAAGAATAAAGACGCGTTGCTTGTCAGTCTGCTTCAGGATTTTTTTGAAACGATGAAGGTTCTCTTTACGCCCATCGCTGAAGAACGAATCTATTTTCAACTGCTGACCGGGCACTATGATGACTGCACTTTGTTTTTCTGCCGCAGCGATGACAGCTCCATTGAAACCATGCTGCATGAATTGATGGATCGCAAAGCGGAACAAACGGTGGAATTCTTTTCACATATCTATGGAAAAGCGCCAAACGCCGATGCAATCCGCCTTTTGATGGGCTCTCAGTTCTGGTACTTCCGTCAGCTGCTGGATCAGCACATGGAGGAAGGCAGAATGCTTACCTGCTTACAGGCGGTCCTTGATTTCACCAATGCCGGCTGGCGGCAACTGTGCGATACCTTTCGCTAAATCCGAAAATTTGGTTCGGACGGTTTATCCGTCCGTTTCTTATAGCCGGTAGTTAGATATATCTAACCAACGAGAGAAGAGCTTGCGATGATAGATTTTGAATTTGAATTTCAATATGCAGAAGAAAAACAGCCCGCTTTGCAAAAAATCGGCGGCAGCATCCCGGCAGGACGCTGCGTGGTGCTCTGCGGCGGTAGCGGCTGCGGAAAATCCACACTGCTGCAGTGTATCAACGGACTGATCCCGCAGTTTTACGAGGGGGAGTTGAAGGGCTTCTGCCTCCTGAACGGGCAGGACACCGCCGGAATGCGTATCGGCGAGATCGGCGAGCTGGCCGCCTCGGTATTTCAGGATCCGCGAAATCAGTTTTTTACCGTGAACAGTTCCAATGAAGTGGCCTTCGGTCTTAAAAATCACGGTCTGCCGCAGGGTGAAATCCGGCGGCGGGTAGATGATACCCTCTCTGGTGTCAGTTTTTCCGTCCGCGAGCATGAGATCGTCGGTCTCGTTGGCGCAAACGGCTGCGGCAAAACGACGATCGGCAAGCTGGCGGCACTGCGCAATCTGCACCTGCCGGAGCGGCTGATCATGATCGTGGCGGTGATCTTTCGCTTTTTCCCGGTGCTGTCCGGGGATATGAAGCTGCTGCGGCAATCCATCCGCACCCGGGGCGCATTTGCGACGCCGCTTCAAAAGCTGCGGGCGCTGCCCTCGTATTTGGAAATTCTGACGGTGCCTATGGCGCTGCGGGTCATCCGTATTGCCGAGACGCTGTCCGCCTCCGCTGAAACACGGGGCATCGACTTAAAGCGCCGCAAGAGCAACTATCTTTCGCTTCGGTTCTCTGCGTGGGATGTTGTGTTCTGTGTCCTGCTGGCGGCATGGATCGCCGCCGGTCTTATTCTGTGATCGTCGTCCTTGCGACGTTCAACTATATACCATTCAAAAAGGAGTCTTTAACCATGAGTACTGCAACCGCCAACAAGCTGAAAATCAAGGACATCATCACCGTTGTCCTGCTGGCCCTTATCAACGTGGTCATTTTCTTCGCCAGCTCTGTTCTGTATGCAACGCCCATTACCATCATTCTGATGCCGGTATTTTTCGCCCTGCTGGAGGGCATCGTCTACTTCATCATCGGCATGAAGGTGAAAAAGCCCGGTGCGATCCTCATTTACAGCATTGTCCGCGCCATTATGGGCGGATACCTGCCGTACATCATCCTCTTTATACTCTCCGGTGTCATTGCCGAGCTGCTGCTGTGGAAGATGGGCTACGGCAATGCGAAGGCACTAACCATCAGCTATGTCATCAATCAGGTGCTGGCCGCCTTTGGCAGCACCATCATTCCCTACGCCATCGCAGCCAAGGCTATGGCAAATCAGATGGTCACCGATGGCCGTCAGGATACCATCCTTGCCGCATCTGTCAAAGCTACGAATCTGTTTGCCGAATAAGAAAATGATTCTTTTTGCAGAAAATCAGTTTGTCTTTCTGTATCTTTCCGAGCTCCTTTGATAAAGCGCTGCGCTCCAGGTTCAGATAATCCGCCAATTGCTGACGGTCAAAAGGTATGTCGAATTCTCGGCTGTGCTTCTGCAGGGACACCGAATTGAGATAGGCCATCACCCGGCCTCGGATGGTCTTTGGCGCGGTATGGAAGCTCCGCCCTGAAAGGATTAGGTTCTTATGCATGGAGATCGTCAGGAGGTTCGTGATGTACTTTAGCGCCCAGGGTTCCAGGCTGTTTTTCAGGCTTTGAATTCTGCCGCTGCGGAGGAAGAAAACCCGGCAGTCTTCGCTGGCCGTCACGTCCACCAGCATGGGTTCATTTTCCAGCAGCGCGTAGGTCTCCGCGAATACCTGACCCTGTCCGACGTGACTGATGATCGTGCGGTTGCCCCAGGCGTCATTGCTTTCAATCGTTACACTGCCCTCAAGGACAAGCCCCATCCGCTCCGTGATCGTACCCGCGATCAGGAGCGTTTCACCTTTTTGAAAGCTCTTCTCATGCGCTTCCAGCACCTGCAGAGCCTTGGTGATTTCGAGTTCTGTCATCCCACGGAAAAGCATGGACTGTTGAAGCTGCCGCGTATCCATCTGTATTTCTCCAATCTTTTTTTGAAATGTGGTTACAACCACATACATTCAACACCAATCATACTACAATACAGTCATAAATGCAAGGAGATGCTTCTCATGATTCGGAAGATCATTCACATTGACGAGGAAAAGTGCAACGGCTGTGGGCTGTGCGCAGCTGCCTGCCACGAAGGAGCCATTGATATCGTGGACGGTAAGGCCAAGCTGGTCAGGGAAAACTTCTGCGACGGCTTCGGCGACTGCTTACCGAACTGTTCAACAGAAGCCATTACCTTTGAAGAGAGAGAAGCGCCGGAATACGACGAAGCGGCGGTCAAGAAAGCACAGGAGGCCAGGAAAATGAGCGAAATGAAGCATGAACACCCCGCAGGCGGATGTCCCGGTTCCCGGATGATGCAGTTCAAGCAGAACGAAGCGGAGAACGCTCCCGTGAGCATGGGCAAGCCTGTTTCCCGCCTAGCCCAATGGCCCTGCCAGATTAAGCTGGTGCCGCCCCAGGCCCCCTTCTTTGACGGCGCAAAGCTGCTCATCGCCGCCGACTGCACCGCTTATGCCTATGCCAACATGCATGAGGAATTCATGCGGGGCAAGATTACGATCATCGGCTGCCCCAAGCTGGACGATGTGGATTACACAGAAAAGCTGACGGCCATCATCCGGGATAACGACATCAAAAGCGTCACCATCGTCCGCATGGAAGTGCCCTGCTGCGGCGGATTGCAGCGGGCGGCGCAGAACGCGCTGCAGGCCAGCGGCAAATTCATTCCCTGGCAGGTGGTCACCATTTCCCGTGACGGCAACATTTTGGACTGAGGAGGCATCAACATGGAGTGGAAAGACAAGACCAGTACTTTCAAACAGATCGACGTGCGCGGCATTCAAGGCAATTTCTTTCAGGGCCTGAAAAAGCAGGCCATGCAGCTTCCTGCGGGAAGCGGGCTGGAGATCGTGCAGAGCTTTGATCCCATCCCCCTGTACGAGGTGATGGAGGGTCTGGGCTTCGAGCATTTCACCGAGCAGAAGGACGAAGCGGAATTCCATGCCTACTTTTACCGCAAAGAAGTGAAGCAGGAAGAAAAAGACATCCCCATGCGTCCTGCAGCGCTGACCAACATGCCGCTGATCGACGAAAAGCTGGGCAATATCGCGGTGAACTTCTGGGATCTGACCTGGAATGATGCGCATCGTCACCTGCCCTATGAGATCCGGCTGCTGCTCTCCCTGACCAACGCTGTGGGCGCAGGACGTATGCGCCAGGCGACCCGGGAGCTGGTGAAGGCATACATCCACGGTCTCGACAGCGCTGCATTGGATGATGTGTTCGAGCTGCTGGCCTGGAACCAGGGCATCGGTTATTTCAGCAGCGAAATCGGGCCTTCCACGCTGTTCGCCGCCTACAAGACCATCAAGAGCATGGAAAAGCAGGGAAAGGAACGCAGGGAGATCTGCGAAACGCTCAAGGAAAAGTTCGGGGAAAAGAATCCGGATGTGAAGGTGTGATGAACGATATGCAGATCACGAGAGATACCAGGCTGTTAGATCTGATCAATCAGTATCCCTGGCTGAAGGATGAATTGCCAAAGATCAATGAAAAATTCAAAATGCTGAATACACCCATGGGCAAAATCATGATGGGGAAAGCAACAATCGTCGAAATGAGCAAAAAATCCGGCATGGATGCAGATACGCTTATTAGGAAGCTACAGCAGCTGATTGGTTCCCATGTATAAGGCGGTGATCCAATGGAAGAAAAAGCCGGAGAGGTTTTCTCCATTGCGAAGGATAATATGCCTGTGCCGGGCTGTACAATTTCCAAGGAAGTTCACGGCGGAGAAAACGGGATCATCTACTTTTCCCTCGCGAAAAATACTGACATCAGCGCTGAAATATTTCCCTATCATAAGTTGCTGATCGTAGCAGAGGGAAGCCTGGAGGTTTACGGAACAAACGGATATCGAAAAGTGCTACACGCCGGAGACAGTGTTTTAACATCAACGGATATACCTATCGGGATGAAAACCGATACCGGCGCAGTCTATACAGAAATTGAAATCAGGAGGAGCGATATCATGAACGAAGCAATCAAAGCAGGTGAAGTATTCAGACTGGCTGAGCTTGTTCCCTATGCGGAAGGCAAAATCGTCAATATGGACGTGGTTCATAATGACAAAATGAAATTCGTTGTGATGGCCTTTGACGAAGGCACCGGTTTGTCCGAGCATGCCGCTCCCGGAGAAGCACTGATCTTCGCTTTGGACGGCGAGGGCGTCATCGAATATGAAGGAAAAGATCATCCCATCAAGGCTGGTGAAAACTTCCACTTTGCCAAGGCCGGACTTCATTCCGTGAAGGCAACGAAGCGCTTTAAGATGGCCTTGCTGCTGACGTTGGAATAAACCAGTGTAGCTTCATCATTTCTTTGGGAGGCAGGAAAATGATCAAGGTTGCTTTCTTTGATGCCAAGGCTTATGACAAACCGTCCTTTGAACACTATGGCAGTGAACACGATATGCAGTTCAGATTTCTGGAAACAAAACTGAACGAGGATACGGTTGAATTGGCCCGGGGGTGCGATGCAGTTTGCGTATTCGTCAATGACACGGTGAACGCGGCGGTCATTGACAAGCTGTATGCCATGGGCGTGAAGCTCATTGCTCTGCGTTCAGCCGGATACAACAACGTGGACGTGCAGGCCGCTTTCGGAAAAATCCACGTGGTGCATGTCCCGGCTTATTCTCCATATGCTGTTGCCGAGCATGCTATCGCCCTGCTGCTGACCTCCGTGCGGCGTATCCATAAAGCCTACAACCGTACGCGGGAATTCAACTTTTCCCTGAATGGGCTGACGGGCTTTGATTTTCACGGGAAAACCGTGGGCGTGATCGGCACCGGCAAAATCGGCAGGATCTTCATCGATATTTGCCGGGGTTTTGGCATGAAGGTCATTGCCTATGACCGCTTTCCTGCGCCGGACAGCGGTATCGAATATGTGACGCTGGACGAGCTGTTCGCCCGCAGCGATGTGATCTCCCTCCACTGCCCGCTGACCGATGAGACACGGCACATGATAAATGCTGCTGCCATCGAAAAGATGAAAAAAGGCGTGGTGATCGTGAACACCTCCCGGGGCGGCCTGATCGATGCCGAAGCGCTGCTGGAAGGCATCAAGGCCCGAAAGATCGGCGCGGCCTGCCTGGATGTGTACGAAGAAGAAGCGGATATCTTCTTTGAAGACCGATCCGGCCACATTCTGAACGACGAACTGCTTTCCCGCCTGATCTCCATGCCCAATGTGATCGTCACCTCCCATCAAGCGTTCCTGACGGAGGAAGCACTGAACAACATCGCAGAAACAACGGTCGGCAATATCCTGTCCTATTTTAAAAATGACGGTATCTGTGATAACGAACTGTGCTATCGCTGCGGCAATATCGAACGCTGCAAAAAAGAACGGAAAGAAAAGTGTTTTTGAGGAGGATGGGTTTCCTGCGGCATGAGTGCAAAATCACAGTTATTGATAAGAAATGCTTCACTGACTATCAGGAGCAATACCTGGCTGATCCCAAATCTGGTCCTTACCCTTTCTTCAATGTAGGGGATACATTTCTGCTCAAACGAACGCCACAGCAGGATGACTTCTATCCGCTGATGCTGGTCAACCGCGCCATCTGCGGCTTTCTCGGCAGCAACAGCGCCATTCTGCGAAGCTCCGCCGTCCAGCGCTACATCCCCGAAAGACTCCGCTCGCGCGTCAACGCCTTAAGCAGCGTGCTTCTCACCACCGGGGCGAGCGTTTTTTCCCTGTTGATGGGCTTTCTGGGGGAGGTGCTCGACTATCGCTGGTGCGTCACGTTCGGCGGCGCTGCCACCCTGCTGGCCTGTCATTTTCTGCAGGCGGCAGGACGTTCGAAAGGTGTACGAGGCGGGCTGAACCCATCACGTCCGTACTTTGTGCAGCGTTTGCTTTTAGCTCATAGATTGATATTTCAAAGGGACCGTCTGCTCGACAGTCCCTTTTCGTATCCGGTTTTATACCAACTGGCGGCGGTTGCGCTCAGCCTCCGCCTGCTCATCCTCCCTGCCATACCACATGATGCCGGGGAATTTGAGATAGCAGGTCTCGCCCTGCGCAAAGGCGTTGCGGTGCGGGGTCTGAACCTGAAGCAGCTGGTCGCCCACGCGCACCAGATACTCGGTATAGTTGGTCAGGAAGATGCGCTTTTCAATCTTGGTTTTGTATCCGTCGGTGTGGTTGATGGCGATTTGGTTCGGACGGGTCGCCATGACCATTTCACGCTCGCCGTTTTCCGGCAGCGCGACGGGCAGCGGCTGTTCCATATCGCCCTTGGCATAAACCTTGCCGTCCTGAATGACCACGTCGGTGAAGGTGGACTGACCAAGGAACTTATGCACAAAGCGGTTTGCCGGGCGGTTGTAAAGCTCCGTCGGCGTGCCGATCTGCACGATGTTGCCCATATCCATGACCATCATGCGGTCGGACAGCGCCATCGCCTCGGATTGGTCGTGCGTCACGAAGATGATCGTGAAGTTGAACTTCTTTTGCAGCTCCTTGATCTCAAAGCGCATGGTTTCGCGCAGCTTCGGGTCGAGGTTGGAAAGCGGCTCATCCAGAAGCATGACCTTCGGATTGGTGACAATGGCGCGTGCCAGCGCGATGCGCTGCTGCTGTCCGCCGGAGAGGTTGCCCGGATAGACCTTTTCCATGCCGTCCAGGCTGGTGTGCTTGAGTGCCATTTTCACGCGCTCGATCATCTCCGCCTTCGGCACCTTGCGCACGCGCAGCGGGAAGGCCACGTTTTCAAAGATGTTCATGTGCGGCCAAACCGCGAAGGACTGGAAAACCATGCCCAGCCCGCGCTCCTCCGGCGGCACATACAGGTTTTTGCTCTTGATGCTGACGGGCCGGCCGCACAGGTGGATTTCGCCGTCGCTCAGATCCTCGAATCCGGCGATCATGCGCAGCGTGGTCGTCTTGCCGCAGCCGCTGGGACCCAGGAAGGAGAAGCATTCGCCCTCTTTGATGGTCAGATTGAAATCGTTGACGGCGGTTACCGTGCCCAGCGTTTTGGTGGTAAACTGCTTGGTGACATGATTGAGAACAATTTGATCCATCTGTTACACCTTCTTCCTGTCCTTCAAAATCGCGTTGACGACCGTGTTGCAGATGATAATCAGCACAATCGCCAGCGACGCGAGCGCAGAGGAATCCACGATATAGCCGTCGCTGCGCAGGGAGTAGATGGCTACGCCGAGCGTGCGGGTGTACGGGCCATAAAGCAGAACGGAGGTCGTCAATTCGCGCATGGCCGGCAGGAAGATCAGGAAGAAACCGGAGATCATCGCCGGGCGAATCAGCGGAAGGGTTACGTCCGTCAGGGATTCAAAATGCGTCGCGCCGCAGGTACGCGCCGCGTCTTCCAGCGAATAGTGAACCTGCTGCAGGGACGCAGAGGCGGACTTCATCGAGAAGGCGAGGTAGCGCGCGATATACGCAATCAGGATGATCCACAGGGTATTGTACAGGTTGATGCCGAACGCGCCGCTCCAGGAGAGGATGACGCCGATGGCCAGCACGATGCCGGGGATGGAATACGGCAGGATGGAGATGATCTCCAGCACCGTCTTGCCCTTCGGCCGGATCTTCTGGATGACGTAGGCGATCATCACGCCCAGGAACATGGCGATCAGACCGGCGGAGACCGACAGGGTCAGCGAGTTGACCACGCTGTCCTTGACCATCTTCGACTTGAACAGGTTGATGTAGTTGTCGAACGTGAAGTTTTCAAGCTTGAGCGGCAGGCCGTAAGCCTTGAGCAGGCCGACGAGAATAATCATCACCAGCGGCACGACCACGATGACGACCAGCGACAGCAGCGAGATCACCATCAGGGGGATTTTTGCGCCGCGCAGCTTGATGAGCATCGGACGCATGGATTTTCCCTTGATGATGTCGTAGCTGCCCGAACGCAGAACGATCTTTTGCAGCCACAGCGCCAGCATGACGACGATCACCAGCAGGATGGAAAGCGCCGCGCCCTCGCGGATGCCTTGGAACGAGCCGCTCGCGCGGGAAATCAACTGGTAAATGCGGGTCGGCAGGGTGTAGATTTTCTTGCTGAAGCCGAGGATGGAGGGAACGCCGAAGTGGGACAGCGAGCTGGTCAGAATCAGCAGCGCGCCCGCGCTTGTGGCCGGCAAAACCAGCGGCATGGTGATGCGCCGGATGACGTACCACTGCTTGGCGCCGGCGATTCGGGCGGATTCCTCCAGCGTCGGGTCCATGCGCTCCAGCGCGGAGACCACCTGCATGAACACGAACGGGAAGTAATACGAACATTCCACGAAGATGATGCCGCCGATGGAATTGATGTTAAACGGCGCTTTGGACAGCCCAAACGTGGCCATCAGCCACTTGTTCAGGTAGCCGGAGCGCGGGGAAAGCAGCAGCTCCCATGCCATCGCGCCGAAGAAC
>OGRT01001652.1_pt1 | contig 15818 bp, 10 predicted proteins | sample 1553581 | NCBI WGS metagenome assembly OGRT01 (sample SAMEA2580113, study PRJEB22360) | human gut metagenome | biome: human gut; feature: human-associated habitat; material: faeces | place: Denmark | collected 2008/2010
TGGATTTAAGAACTTAGCAAATGTAAGAATATCTTTTAATAATATTACAACACTTGTTGCATTAAATGATTTTGGAAAATCAAATGTACTTTCAGGTATTGATTTTGGATTGAGTTTTATGAAAGCATCGATAGAAGATAAAAAGGATATGATGTCCAATTCCCAACTGATTCCCGGTAATTGTAATTTGATTGGAAGAAATTATAAATATGAGATGGAGGTAGCAGCAGATATTGATGGCAGGGAATACTTGGTGCAGTATGGCTATGAGTTTGAATGGAAAGATACCGATGGTAAAGAGCCAGGAATAATATCAGAATTTTTGAGAGTCAAACTTAATGAAAAAGGACAAAAGTATGCCCAGCTAATCAATAGAACTGCTCATACAGCATTCTATAAGAGTTCGGAGACGGGAAGATGTTCATCAATAATTAAGGTTGGGGAGACAGAATTAGTTGTGAACAAGTTAAGAGCCTATGATGAATTATATTATGCCCTGATTATTACAAAGCTTAATGGAATAAAAATAAATATGGGAAACAATCTGGAGGCTAAGAGCTTCTGCCAGTCAGATTCTGTTATTCGGAAAGGTTTCGACAATGCGTCGATAAATGAGGATAATCTGCCACAAGTTATATATAGGCTGAAAAGCCAGTATCCAGATAAATTTGCATTATTAAAAGAGGCTTATATTCAGTTATTTCCTGAATTTGAGGAGATTATTGTAAAAGATTTTCAGTTAAATGTAGAAGAAGATCACCAGCTTCGGGAGAATGCACCGTTTCAATTTACGATTGCTGTCTATGCATTATTTGTTAAGAGAAAGGGGCTGGTGAATCCGGTAAACTTTTCTACGATATCAGATGGTGCAAGGCGGGTTTTTATGATATTGACCAAAATTATTACAGCCAGTGTCAGCAATATTTCATTGATAGCGATCGAGGAGCCGGACAACTCTGTATATTCTGGCTTGTTCGGGACGTATATCAGGATGATTCGTGAACTGTCAGCTGGCTGTAAAGTTATCATTACAAGTCATTCACCGTACTTTGTCAGCTGTCTTGATCCTTCTGGAATTTATGTCGGGATAAATAGAAAGGCTGGAGTAGCGGAGTTTTTTCCGATTAAGAAGTCAGGGCAGAAACAGCTGGTAAATGATGCAGTTAGTCTAGATTTGCGAATGGGGGAGTATCTGTTTTCAATGCTTGCAGATTCTGAAAGTAATATAAGGGATTATTTGGAATGGGACAATGAATAAATGCTATATCAAAGGAGAAAATCAACATGGTGGATAATGATTACACATTGGAAGGCAGGTTTGAAATTGCCAATGAGAACATGAAACAGGAGATGAATGAGTTTATCATACAGATACTGTATAAGACAGGAATCAGAAAGACCACGACTGTAATGATCAATGGTCGGGAGTTCGATGCAGTTGAACAGACATATCCGGATGAAAATGGAATCATTTATTTCGATTATTCTGTATTTGAAAAAAGGATAAGAAGAGGAAACTATTATAATTGTCATACTTGTGAATTGGTAACGGAAGATCGCGGAGAAAATGAATTTGGTCTGGTCATGAACATGATAATGATAATATTAGAGTCCTATTCGGACAGTCCGTGTTACCTGATGCATAAAGGTAATCTATTTAACATCCTGGGGTACGTTGATCTGGTAGAAAGCTTAACAGGAAAGGTTTTAACCTTTAAAAACAGAGACAATATTGGAAAAATAAAAGGAATACCGGTAGACAGGCATTTGCTTTATAAATGCATTCTTCGTGATGATGAAGATGAACTTCTGGGATTTTGGGATTCTGAAACCATATTGCTTTCAGACCAAAGAAAAGAGGAAATATCCGAATGGAGTGACAGGTATAAAAGTTTGAAAGATGATGATGTGAAGTCTTTTGATATGGAAGCTGCGCTGGCGAAAGCGATAGCAATCATGTCTTTGGAGTGGGAATGCAGATATGTGAATAAGGATATGGTAGATGAGTTCATCGGAAATAAAGAAGTATCATCTTATAAAAAAGCGGTTTATCTGTTACAGAAACTACTTGAGGAAGATATGGAGATGTTTGGAGAATTTACGAAAACACAGGTGTTGGAATGGATTTTGTATGAGATAGATCCGGAGGAAAAAGAAAGCAGCTATTCCGCGTATATGAGTCTGCTTGGAAATAAGAAGTACAGAAAAGAATTTATGGGATTTTAATGGAGGATAATATGGGGACTTTTTGTGATTATAATGGAAACATGACAATTCCGGACGAATTCAAAGACGAATTTAATGAGAATATGATAAAAATTCTTCAGAGGGGCGGAATGATGCAGTTTGAAAATGTACACATGTATGGGAAGGAAATTCATCTGATCCGTCCGGTTGAGTGCGATGAGGAAGGGAAAGCATACTTTTCTTTTAATTACTTTGAGGATGACTTATGGGAAAGTGTGTTATTCAATTCCAGGACGCAAGTCCTGAGAAGTGGCAAAATAGGAAACAACGAATTTAACAGAGTCATGTGTGCAGCTTATCTCTTATATGAATTATATGGAATGGATTATGGGTATGTTGACAGGAATGGGGATTTTATTGATCCGGTACGCTGCATAGCGTGGATCAATCATGTTCTTGACAAAGATTTTACTGCCGAAAAACGATTTAATCTCTGGAAATATTATGAGAGTTATTACTTTACGGAAATAGAACAGGATCATTATGACAGGGCATATCCGAAAACGGTGTTTGGTATTATTCCAGAAGAATTAAGAGGTGGAATGGGAGGAAGAGATCTGGCAGATATCTATTATATTGTATATGGAACAGGGGATATGGGGATGAATGAAGCCAGAAGCGGATCATATCCGTATGAGATAATGTGTGTAAAAAAAGAATTACAGAAATTCTCTGAAACATACTGGTTTGACAGAAAAAAGCGTTTATATGAATTGTTGAAGCTTCCGTATGATGAGAGACAGGGGATTGCCTGTCAAAAATATGGCAGACTGGCGGAAATGACACTGAGAATACCAGCCAGAGTATTTGTGTACCTTTTTGCAGAGATACAAGGCTTTGATTTCTGGACAGAATGGCATGAAGTGCATGGAGAGTTTTATACGGATGAAATTACTAAAAATTATGTTGGTGAGTCGGTCATAAAAAAGAGAGAAGAAATAAGAAACACACAGATTGGAAAGTTGAAAACAAAAGATTTTTTGAAAAATAATGGCTGCTTTACATTTTATAATACACCGGCGGAACTTAAGGATAAACCTGACTATTATCTTTCCGATGATGATTTAATGTACTGGTGGGATGGAACAGATACCGTACAGTTATCAATACGGATGGTCGAGACATTGACCAGGTGGTCCGTAGAATTGAAGAAATTTGAGACGGAAATAAACCGGGACGAAATAGAAGATTACGATATGTTGAAAAGTTTGTTGGAATTATTGGATAGGGCAAATCATGAGTATAGAGACATATATGCATTTCAAAATATGTTTTATGAGTTTGCGCAAAACAATAAAGATATTCATTATTTTGCGGCGATAAAGTTATTTGAGAAAATACTTGATGAAAACTGGGAGACAGGTAAAATTATTCAGTCAGTAGAATCATGGAGTACGGCTTCTAAAAATGTTATCTGTAATGAAGGCAGAATAAATGTCAAACGTTATTTGAGTGTGCTGGCAAATAAGAAGCTTAGAGTGAAGTGTTTTGGATTCTGATGAGCCCTTCCTGCCAATTTCTTCCAATTCCCCCATCCCGATTGTCCTCATCACAATCACCCGGTATACTGTAACTATCCCCCGGTTTCCCCGGAGATACGTGGGCAGAAAATCAGAACAGCATAAGAGGAAACAACATGAGGACAATCGACGAAAATATCATCCAATCCTATCAAAACCATATTTATATACAGGAAAAATCCAAGAATACCATCGACAAATACATCCGCGACATCCGCACCTTCACCGCATGGCTGGAAACGCAGGAACAGAAAGACATCACCAAAAAAGTTCACATAAAAATGCAAAAACTAAATGTGAATATGTTAGCTTTGGTTTTTTTATTTAAAGATATTGAAAAAATGTCACGAAAATTATATAATAATCGTGACAAAAAAAGGAGAGCATTGCTATGGCAAATGGAATATATATCGAAATAAAAAAAAGAATACTGGATGCAGAAGAAGGCTCAATATTTGTAACATCAGATTTTACCGATATTGCTACAACAACAACTGTAAGAAAATGCCTTGGAAGGCAGGTTGAAGAGAAAAACATCCGCAGAATTATTGACGGAGTTTATGAAAAGCCTGTATATAGCAATTTGCTGAGGGAATATGTTCCGGCTAATCCTGAAAAAGTTGCGTATGCTATTGCAAGAGGATTTCATTGGACCATTGCGCCATGTGGAGACGTAGCATTAAATAAATTAGGACTATCAACGCAGGTTCCGGTTGTCTGGTCCTATATCAGTGACGGTCCATATAGAAAGTTTTCTTGGGATAATATCACGTTGTCTTTTAAGCATCGTGCAAATCGTGAAATTTCATATATGTCTGAGACAACCACTTTGGTTGTTGAGGCATTAAAGACATTGGGGAAGGACCGTGTTGATGACGGTATTATTTTGAGTTTGAGAAATAGATTGCCTAGAGAAGAGAAGAAAAAGATGTTAGTGGAAGCAACTAGTGTAAGCGAATGGATATATACAGTAATCAGAAAGGTGTGTGCTGAATAATGAAAGAAGTTGCGAAATTACAGATAAAAGACAGAATGGAATTATTTCAGGCAACGGCAATATCCATGGGAATGCAGCCGAATGTAATAGAGAAAGACTTTTGGGTATGTTTTATGTTGGACCATCTATTCCATGATTGTAAGTACAAAAACGCTTTTGTCTTTAAAGGTGGAACAAGCCTTTCTAAGTCATACCATGTTATTGAGAGGTTTTCCGAGGATATAGATTTGATTTTGGACTGGCGAAAAATAATGAATGACGAGGTGAATCCTTGGGAAGAAAGGTCGAAAACCAAACAGGATTTATTCAATAAGCAGATTAATTCGGAAGCAGCAAAATTCTATAAAGAGGAATTGATCCCCCAGTTGAATAGTGAAATGAAAGAAAAACTGGGGGATGGAGAATGGATTTCGGTTGATACAGAAGATGAGATGGTAGTTAATTTTTATTATCCGCAGATATTTGAGGCAGAGTATTTACGTTCTTGTGTAAGATTGGAAATTGGACCATTAGCAGAATGGATGCCATCTCATGAGACAATCGTAACTCCATTTGCAGCCGAAAAATATCCGGATATTTTTTCACAAAAAGATACATCGGTTTTGACCATTGATGTTGAGAGAACTTTCTGGGAAAAACTCACCATATTACATAAAATTGCAAATTTCCCGGAGGGAAAGCCGTTGCCTGCCAGATATGCAAGACATCTATATGATGTGTATAATATGGGCAATTCATGGGTAAAGGAAAGAGCATTTAAACGAAAAGAGTTGTTAGAAAAAGATGTGGTATTTAAGCAGAAATTTTATTATGTCAAAGGAGCACATTATGAAACTGCAACATTGAGCAGTATTGAACTTCTGCCAAAAGAAGCGGTACTCAATGCGTTGAAAGAGGACTATCAGGCAATGAGGAATATGATATATGGGAATATACCGGAGTTTGAAGAGATTCTTGAGTTCCTTGAAAAGTTGCAGGAAGAAGTACATGGGCTTGTAGTAACTTGATAGCTTGAGGAACTTGATACAACAGTAGGAGAAAGCTGTGTTTATATTTGAAATAACTATTATTATAACATTAGGTGTGTATGTAGCTTTTTTACTTGAAATAAAGTATATAGAAGACATTATTGATTTTGTGATAGATATTCAGACCATTATAATGGGAATTCTATTTTTTGGGGCAAATCATTATAGATTTAAAATTTATCAAAATTTAAAAAGTTGATGAAAAAAGGGGGATGTTATTTATGCGATATCATATTATGAAGAAAGATGACATATATTTACGGCGGGCAATGTGGGAATCGTATAAAAAAAAGTGTGTCTATTGTGGAATATTTATAGAACCACGGGAAATGGAGATTGATCATATTTTTCCGACAAAAGATGTAGAAATAAATAAAAGTACAGATAAGGATTTACAGAAATATATAGAAGAATTGAAAGAGGATAATTTCGAGATTAATTCTATAGAAAATTACATAATAACTTGTGGTGACTGTAATAGAAAAAAACTCAATTATGCGTTTGAAACATCAAATTTTAGATTCTATCATGATTTTGCGAACAGACACGTTCAAGATATATTAAAGCGAATAGAAAGGATTAAAAAAGGAATAAACGTTAGTGATTTTGATAAACAAGAAGTTAGTGGTTTAGAAAAACAAGAAGAATTTCAAACGAAAAAATATGATGAAGAGGATCTGAAGTGCAACCTTAAAGTACTTAATGCAGGAAAAGTGTGTTCTTTTCATTATGGATTAGGAAATGTAAGGATAGATGCATATTTGCCAGTAGATTATGAAGATAAAATGAGTTGCCAAATTTCATTTATAGAAGTATATCAGTCAGATATATTTTTGACTTATGAAGAAGAAAATATAAAGAAGTATCTTTTTTCTGGATATAAAACATTGTTTAATTCAAAAGAACGAAGATGGTGTATGTTTTATGAACATTTGAAAGATGATTCTATATATCGGATTATTCTTCCAAATGTTCATCTGAATGTTTCAAAAGAAACATTGAGGCAGATGGCAATAATATGTGATAGTTTATATGAAGAATATATGATTCAGATTGAAAATATTAATAATATTCTTGGCGTTAGTGAGTTTATTGAGGTAGATAAGAACTTATGGAAATTATTTAAAATAAATGAAAGAACTAGGTATGTTTTATATGACTTCATGGAAAGTCATCAATATGATCAAGATTTGAATGATGAATATAATATATTTCATATTATCAGCTTGCCTGATCGCTTTTATTTACAAAAAAATTTTAATTCGAATCAAGAGGGGGAGATACATGCATATATAGAATTTCGCCAAAATGGTAGTTATTACGATGTGTTATGGTCACCTGGATATATAGGAAATGAAGTCGATAAAATGAATAATTTTGATGACATAAAAAAGTGGACAGCTGAATATACACATGACTGGTTTATTAATAAATGTATTCCATATGCGATGAATGAAAATCTGAAAAAATCGGAAACCATACTTCAAAGGATATTTAAAAGAAATGAAATTGAATACACGACAGAGCAATTATTTGCAGATAAATCAATTATATCATATAGAACGGATAAATAATCACAAAAAATACTTGAATCACTATCTCTTAATGAGGAAGAGAGAAGTTTGTTTTTGGATTAGCAGTCAACAGATCATATCAGATAGAAAGTAAAGAGGCTGTATATCCACGTATTGTTGTCGATGATTATGTGGCAGAACAAGTTATCAAATATAATAATCGTTTATTGCTTACAAACTGGCAGAGTGCACAGATGGTAAAGCAGATTAATGGTTCGATTGTCAAAATGGATGCTGACGGAAAATATATGATGCATTACCTTAATCAGTGATGGTCAATGGAATTATCTTATTATTACAGATGAAGGCAGAATTGCACCTATGAGAAAAACAGCGAGAGCAATACGTGCTTTTAATCCAAAATATTCATATGGATAAAAAACACCATTCCCAATCTGCCAACAACTCTGCCAATTTCTTCCAATTCCCCCATTCCGATTGTCCTCATCAAAATCACCCAGTATACTGTAACTATCACCCCGGTATCCCCGGATCCGTGGGCAGAAAATCAGAACAGCATAAGAGGAAACAACATGAGGATAATCGACGAAAATATCATCCAATCCTATCAAAACCATATTTATATACAGGAAAAATCCAAGAATACCATCGACAAATACATCCGCGACCTCCGCACCTTCGCCAACTGGCTGGAAACGCAGGAACAGAAAGACATCACCAAAGAATGCGTGATCTGCTACAAAAAATATCTCGAAGAAAACTACAAGACATCGAGCGCCAACAGCATGCTCATCGCCCTGAACGGCTTCTTCGGATACACAGGCTGGCACGACTGCTTCGTCACGATCTTCAAGACCCAGCCAAACCACATCTATGCGCAGGAACAAGAGATGACGCGCGCTGAATACGAAAAACTCATTGCGACCGCAAAAGAGGATGACAACCTCCGCCTTGCCATGATCATCGAGATCATCGGCAGCACCGGCATGCGCATCAGTGAACTTGCATCGGTCACGGTGGAAGCAGTGAGAATCGGAAAGATCAGCATATTCTGCAAAGGAAAACACCGCGATATCTTTTTCGTACACAAACTGAGAATGAAACTGCTCGACTACTGCAAAAAGAACGACATCAGGAGCGGCGCAGTCTTCATCACAAAAAACGGAAACCCGGTAGACCGCAGCAACATCTGGACGGAAATGAAAAAAAACGCCGAAAAAGCAGGCGTTGCACTGGAGAAAGCATTTCCGCATAACCTCCGCCATTTCTTTGCGCGCACCTACTACAGCATACATAAAAACATCAGCCACCTTGCGGATATCCTCGGACACAGCAGCATCAATACCACAAGGATCTACGTAGCGACCACAGAGGAAGACCATGTCAAAAAATTGGAGCGTCTGGATCTGGTCGTCTGAACGACAGAAATAAAAAGACACAACATAATGTAGATTATGTTGTGAATGCATTCGGATGAAAGCATGGTAATTATTACCAATATCTTCCAAGTACTATTTTTTAATCAAAAAATCCGAGAAACGTCAATAGTCTGATGCTAAAATTCGACAAAAAAATTCCACTTTTGTAAAAGAAGCACTAATTTCATAGTACTTCTCTAGGAATTTGTTGCCATTTTTGCACAAAAATAAGACCAGACTTCTGTAAACGCCTGATTTTTCAGTGTTTCACGGTTTTACAACTGAAAATCATGTTTTTCTAATTCCACTACATTTGTAGATGACTGCTGAAAACCAGAAAATTTATAAATCTGTTCAAAATCCCGGTGTAACAGGGCAAAGGAGCCATTCCTCCACACAACATAATCTACATTATGTTGTGGAGCTTTCTTTATGTAATAAAAATTAAGGAGGAAACTTATGAGAAGGACGAAAGCAAACCGTGCATTGACATTTGTGATGGCAGCCGCACTGCTCATCGGATCGATCCACGGCGTAGGTGCAAAAGAGCAGAGCAAAGCTTATGATGCACCGGAACTGACGCTCACACAGGGCGTGACAGACTATGACCTGACGGAAGGGATCACGTATGACAGTGAAAAATATACCCTGTCCGTCACTGACACAGGAAACTTTGATGTCAATGTGGCAGGAGATTATGAGATCTCATACGCACTGACGGAAAAGGAAAGCAGTGTAAGTGAAACTGAAAGTGTGGAGAACACAGAGAGTGCGGATATTATAGAAAGCACGGAGACTGTGCCTGGCACAGAAACAGTAGATACCACGGAAACGATAGAAAATACAGATCAGACACCGGAAAGGGACGACCAGACTTCTGATACAGATACTGCAGATCAGGACAAGCCAGACCAGCCGGCAGATGAGGATGAAGCGGACAGTGCAAAAGACCCGACAGACAGCGGAAATGCAGGACAGACGCAGGGAACATCCACAGGTGTCGGAGAGGCACAAGGATCGGAAAATCAGAATGATGGAAATACAGACACAGTAAAAGAAGAGTCCTCGGATACAGATACTGTAAACATTACAGAAGAGCAGACTCCGAAAGCTGCAAATGCAACACAGGAAGTGATAAACTTCAGCAGGACTGTAAAAGTAGTCGCAGCGGAAGAACCAGTGGAATCTTATGCAGTAAATGAAGGAATAGCGACCTATGCAAATGTGCAGGGAAACTATACCGTAAATCTGGGAACACCGGTGTGGACAGATGATACACATCAGAAATTCCAATATACAAATGTAAAGATTGATACAGGCAGTGATGACATAGGCCTGATGACAATCACGTTGTCAAACGGTAAGCTGCCAGATGATATTTTAAATAATGCAACCGTAAGGGATGATTATGGAAGATCAGCCACATGGATCTTTATGGATAAAAAATCCAGTCAGGAAATAGAGAAAAAAATCCAGACTATGACATTTGATTATGTGAATGATATGAATGTATATGTATCAGTAAATGCAAATGATAATGAAGGATTTGAGTCAGGTCTTGATCAAATGAAACTGACACAGTGGTCAGTCAATGGTCATTATTATTTGCATGTTAATGAGAAAGTATCATGGACGGCAGCGTATGATAGAGCAAAAGGATATAAGTTAGCCGGTCAAAGAGGATACTTAGCAACAATTAAAGCTAATGATGAATTATCATATATTTTAACATTACAAAAAGGGCAAACGTGGACAGCTGGCACAAGATTAATTATGAAAGATGGTTCGAGTATCAATGATACTCCATTTGGAAGGATAACAAATGGGATTGTAAAATATGGTCAGGATTATTATTGGGCGGCAGGACCAGAAACAGGAGAGAAAATTGTATCGTTATGGGGATCTGGAGAACCCAATCGTGCACCAATTGGTTATGGTGCGTTAAATGCTACAATTTCAGATGTACAAAGTCAAGAATCCTGTGTAATGGTAAGAAATACAGATATAAAAACATTGAATGATATAATAGAAGGAAATGTGCCTGGAGATACGGACATTACAGCGGGTGGTTTCTTCGTCGAATTCGGCGGCTACGCTGACGGAGCCGATCCTGGGCAGCCGGATAACACCAAAAAAGGTGAGAGCAACGTACTGGTAGCACCAATGGATGCTGAGGCTGTGATAAACGGCGTGAAATATGCCCCTCTTGCCGATGCACTGGATACGGCACAGGCAGGAGACACAGTCGAGATCGTAAAAGATACCGTCACAGCAGTGACAGGCGGAACCCTGAAAATAGGTGTGCAGTTAAAGAGCAAGGATGGTACATGGTTCTCCGCACCAAATGATGCGGTGGATGTAACGCTTGACGTTGCAGCAGATGGAACCGTTACACTCAAAGACGGAACACTTAATGTATCGGATAACGGAACACTGAATGTTTACAGTCCGGTAGACCATAATACTTACAAGGTGACAACCCCGGCAGGCGCATCATCGGTCGTTGTGCCAAACGGTACAGGGGATGATACACCATATCTCAAGAACCATAACACGACAGGCGAACTCACCTTAAAGATCGGGGATGTGACATACACATATAGCAATCAGAGTTTTAATGCCATCACCCTGGTCTACATCCCGGATGCCATGTGCCGGAATGAAAGAGTGACAAAGGCAGAAGTTACGGCAGACAAGAGTGCAGTAATTAAGCTGGATGACGGCGAAGAAAATACGGTAGAGATAAAAGGAAATGGTTCAGCCGCCGATAAAGTGACAGTAGAGCGCAGAACAGATAAAAAAGCGGAGGTAAAACTTCCTTCGGGAACAAAGGCGAAGGTATTTGGACATGAGGTGGATACTGCACCTGCAGGTGGCGTGACGGTAGGTCAGAGCAGTGCAGAAAATACAGGATATCCTGACAGAGATTATATCGTAATAGCTGTTGCGGGAGAGAAAGTCACAGTAGATGGTATTGAATATGTTGCAACGGAAAACAATCAGAAGTTTTATCTTGGAACATTTAAAGCAATCGTAACCATAGGAAGCAATGCTGAGATTACAAGTGGTCAGAAGCAGACTGATGTTGGTTATTTAAAAACTTATACTGTAAAAATCAGTCCAAAAGCAGATTATGATCTGGATCAGGACAACTTTATCGTTACTATGAAGGAAAGCGATACAGGGACTGTTAAGAATTTGACATTTGCAGATGTGTGCAGTGTAGATCCGGCAGATGGAAGCATTACAGTTACGATTTCAAATGTCAGTGGAGACATTACAGTGAATGCTGCGGCAAAACGGCAGATGACAACCTTAAAAGTAACAGGTCTTGCAGCAGCAAATGCAAAGGGAAGCTTCAAGGCGGTAGATGCATCTGGTAATGAATACAAACTGGAGCGGGATGGCAGCATCAATGTAAACCGCAATGAGGAACTCACCCTTATATTTACGCCAAATGATTTTTCAAATCCTTATTATTCAGATCTTACCGGGGAGAAGGGAGAAAGTTTCTCTATCCTGACAGCATTGAAGGAGACAACAAACAATAATAAAGATTTATTTGCAGGAGCAAAAACGTTTAACTGGAAAGAAAAGAGTTATGAATTAAAGTACATACCGACAACTTCAGATGTGACACTGCAAGCTGTATTCACACCGTCCCATATCGTACATGTTCATGTGACAGGTGGTACGGCAAAAGTGAAAGATACAGGGCTTGTAACAAAAGAATCAGGTGCGGACCAGTTCCAGCATGTCATTGTGAAAAACAATGAAACAGTAGAGCTGGAGTTAAAAGATACAACAGGAACAGCCACTACTTATAAAAAGGCATATTGGAGCAACGTGGATGGCAGTGATGATACCGATGTATCCAATCAGGCTTTCACAGGAAATGGACCAAGCTATACTTACACAACACGGGCGGTAGGCAAACCACAGGCATTAAATATTACATTTGAAGAGGGACAGACCGTAGATGTAAAAGTGACACATGGAAAACTTGTGACTGGAAATGATGGTGTGGCGTGGAATGATAAAGGAAACAGTACATACCAGACGATTGTGAAGAATAATGGAGCATTGAAGGTCAATATTAAGCCAGAGGATGGTTACGGATTAAAGAGCATTACGGTTAATAATGTGGCAATTGATATTGATGCGGCAATCAAGAGTGGGAAAATCACATGGGATGGCACAACGAAGACCTATTCCCATACATTCGCAAAAGTTTATCAGGCATGGAATGTTACGGTGGACTTTGAAAAACTGCATGAGATCGTTTTTCAAGATCAAAAGGGCAATATCTTAAATAAGACAGAGCATATTACAGTGATTGATGGAGATACGATTCCGGCAGCAAGCTTTACCAAAATGCAGGAAGAAGCAGATAAGTTAAAGGCTGAGAATGAGAGTCTCTTTGTATGGGTTGATAAAACAGACAGCACAAAGATCTATAATGAAACAACTGTGATGACTGCACAGACTGCGGATGTCGTGACCTTAATCCCGGTATACCGGATGAACGTGATCAAGGGGGCAGATGGAAGCGTTATTGCAGCAGATGATTTTGTCATTCATGTGAACGATGTCAGAAAGCTTACGGACACAGAGGCAGCGACACTCGCAAATGTGACTGCTTATGATCATTCCGGTTCAGACATCAGTAATAGTGTGACTGTGGAACAAACAAAATTAGAGGAATTAAAGAAAAAGACTAAGGGAACATATGTGGATGCTTTGACCTTTATGATTGCAGCATCAGGATTGACGACAGGCGTAGAAGTGGAAGTGACGGATGATAATCCGACCATTACGGGAAAGACAGCATATACGCTGACTTTCAAGGGAAGAGCAAATGAGACTTATAAGTATCAGGAGCTGGATGCCCAGGGAACCCCGACAGGTAATGTATCAACCATACTTACGGATGGGGATGGAAAAGCAACCATCACAGGCCTGAAGAAAGCAACACCATATCAGATCAGTCATAAGAAATATGGTTCTGTAAACGGCAAAACAGCCCTCGTGGATGCAAAAGATATCGCAAAGCAGTTTGAGGACAGAGGTGCCGGGGACACAACAGGCAATAATGCCACGGACAGAACAGAGAAAGCAGAAAACTCCAATGTACAGGTTGTAGTGGATGATGACGGCAACTACAAAGTCATCGTGAAGAAAGACATCGACCACACAGTTGAGATCCCTGACACATGGGGTGAGGTCAAGATCGACTTAAATGATAAGACCATCACAGGTGACAAGGCAGATGATAATAATGAGGCAAAACCGGGACTGGAATTTGTCAAGGATGCTAACAGCAACGAACATCCGGGAACGAATCTTGAGATCGTAAACGGTACGATCAAAGGTGGGGACGGTTCTGCTAAACATCCGGATGGAGCATCAGGTATCGGAGCCAGTGGTGATACAGCAGATGCCGGAATTATCATTGGAAACAATGCAAACGTGACCGGTGGTAATGGTGCAAATGGTACAGAAGGCAAAGATGGAGGAAATGGTGGAGCCGGTATCGATGGTAACGGCAAGATCACTCCGACAGTCAGTGGAACTGTAACCGGCGGCAACGGTGGTAAAGGTGGAGATTCCGCAGCCGGTATCCCTGGCAATGGTGGAAACGGTGGAACCGGAGTCAGCGCAGGCGATAAGACCATCACCATCAATCCTGGCGGAACCGTCAAAGGCGGTGATGCAGGAAACGGCGGAAACGCAACAGGAGATAACACGAACCCGGGCGGAAACGGTGGAAACGGTGGTACAGGAACCGAGACCACACAGCCGGGAAAGACCGATAACAACGGTGGAACAACATCCGGTGGAAATGGCGGAGACGGCGGTAAATCCGACAACGGAAACGGTGGAAACGGAGGCAACGGCGGCAGCGGCTCCACAGGAGAAAGCAATAACAACGGCGGCACGAACAGTGGCGGCAACGGCGGAAATGGCGGAGACTCAGACAAGGGCAACGGCGGATCCGGCGGTAATGGAGGAAGCTCAGGCGAAACCGGAGGCAACGGTGGTAACAACACCGGAGGAAACGGCGGCAGCAACGGTGGCAACAATAACGGCAATGGTGGAAGCAATGGCGGAGATAACGGAAACAATAACGGCGGCTCCGGTAGTGGTGGAAACAGCAATGGAGATACGAACGGAACCAATACCGGAGTCACAGATGGCAAGACGAATGCCACAGATATCGCCGCAGCGGATGGAAACAATGCGTCCGGCGGAAACAAAAACAACAAACACAACAGGAACAACAGAAACAACAACGAGTCAGACCAAACGGATGGTGAGGATGTGACAGAAGGTACAGAGACCGATGCAGATACAGGTTCTGATGATACTACAGATGTCACAGACGGAAGCGGAAACACAGACGACAGCATCCCGGCAGACAGCAGTGATGCAGATGGACACATCAGCTTCGCAGACTGCGGATTCCACTGGTATCCAGTCATCCTGATCCTTGTGATCGCAGGATACACAGTCCTGCGTATCCGGAAGATCCGCGAGGAACTTGACGGAGAGTAAGACAGTAACCCCAAAATATACCAGAACGAAAAAACAATCCCGGGGATATCCACATATCCCCGGACAATAAAAAAAGAAAGACCTATTATCTAAACTTACAAACAACAAACCCAAAATGATATATGTAATTTTTCCAAAATACTTACAAAACATCTGACATGAGCGGACAGAACAGGAAGGATCCCTGTCAGACCCATTCATGGCAGAAATACAAGGAACAGGAGGATAAGGACCATGGATCCTGAAAGAAGAAAAGCACTGCAGAAGACGCAGAAAAAATGTATTGCAGCCCAGGTGGTGATGTGTGCAGCCTATATATCAGCGGGCATCTTACTGGCTGTGACAGGCAGACACTGTGTGGCAGATACTCCGATCTATATAGCCGGCGCAGTCATCACAGCCGGCTGCATGGCAGCTCTTGCAGTGTTTGAGTCAAGACTTTCAAGAGAACTTGCAGGATGACATGACAGGGGCAGCGCAGGGTGCCCCCATTTTGGCCTGAAAAGGGGCCTCCGCAT
>OGRT01001660.1_pt1 | contig 15716 bp, 10 predicted proteins | sample 1553581 | NCBI WGS metagenome assembly OGRT01 (sample SAMEA2580113, study PRJEB22360) | human gut metagenome | biome: human gut; feature: human-associated habitat; material: faeces | place: Denmark | collected 2008/2010
AAGTGCACCGGGAGCATGGTGGGGAAGAGGATGGTGTACTCCTCCTTCATTTCCTTGGTGAAAAGGAGGCGGCCGGTCTCATCATATACTAATTTCGCCATAGAAATGTTCCTTTCTTGCGGGGCGTGACCGCTGGACACGCCTTCGTTCTGCGGCGCGCTGGGTCCCCGCGCCTTAAGAATTGGCCTTTCTTGCCTCAATGGCCGCGATCAGACTCCGAATCCGGATCTTGACAGCGCCCAGATTGCTGATGTCATCGATCTTCAGCTGGGTGTACAACTTGCCACCCGCCTGCAGGATCTCCCGTGTCTCGTCGGAGGTGATGGCGCCCACGCCGCAGCCGAAGGAGACCAACTGCACCAGGTCCATATCCCGCTGGGTGCAGCAGTAGCGGGCCGCCGCGTAGAGACGGGCGTGGTAGGTCCACTGGTTCAGCACCGTGGTGGGGAATTTCTCCACCCGGTTGGAGATGGAGTCCTCCGTGATGACCGCGGCGCCGGCGCGGGTAATCAGAGTGTCGATGCCGTGGTTGACCTCCGGGTCCACGTGATAGGGCCGGCCTGCCAACACGATGATCCGGCGGCCCCCTGCCCCGGCCTGGTCGATGATCCGCTCTCCCTCCTTGCGGATGAGGGACATGTGGTGGGCGTACTCGGCGTAGGCGGCGTCGGTGGCCTCCTTCACCTCGCCCTTGGTGATGTCCGGGAAGTAGCTGCGCAGGATGGTGAAGATCTTTTTGGTGAAGTCCTTGGGCCGGTGGAGGCCCACATAGTCATAGATGAACTTGGTGCCCTCCAGCTCCGGGCAGTTGCCTGCCAGAACCTCCGGGTAATAGGCCACCACCGGGCAGTTATAGTGGTTATCGCCCAAGCCTTCGTCCACATTGTAGGTCAGGCAGGGGTAGAAGATGGCGTCCAGCTGCATCTGGCTCAGCGCCTTGATGTGGCCGTGGCTCAGCTTTGCCGGGAAGCAGGCGGTATCGCTGGGGATGGTAGCCTGTCCAGCCAGATACAGCCCGCGGGTGGACACCGGGCTGGTGTGCACCGCAAAGCCAAGGCTCGTCCAGAAGGCGTACCAGAAGGGCAGCAGTTCGTAGAAGCCCAGACACAGCGGAATGCCGATGGAGCCGCGCTTGCCGGGCACAGGCTTGTAGCTGGCCAGCAGCTGCTGCTTGTAGGCGTACAGATTCAGGCTGTTGTCCTCGCTCTTGCCGGTAACAGGCTTATCGCAGCGGTTGCCGGAGATGAACTTGCGGCCATCGGCAAAGGTGTTGACGGTCAGCTGGCAATGGTTGCCGCAGCCGCCGCACTTGACGCTGACGACTTTCTGGTCAAAGCTCTCCAGCTCTTCCTCGCTCATCATGGCGGAGGTGGTCTGGCCGTTCTTGCGGCACTGGCGCAGACCGAAGAGGGCCGCACCGTAAGCGCCCATCAGACCGGCGATGTCGGGGCGGATGACCTCGACGCCCATCTCCTTCTCAAAGGCACGGAGGACGGCCTCATTGTAGAAGGTACCGCCCTGCACGACGATCTTCCGGCCCAGCTCTTCGGGGCTGGACGCACGGATGACCTTGTACAGCGCGTTCTTGACGACGCTGATGGACAGGCCTGCCGAGATATTCTCGATGGACGCGCCGTCCTTCTGGGCCTGCTTGACCGAGCTGTTCATAAAGACGGTGCAGCGGCTGCCCAGGTCCACAGGGCGGTCGGCGAAGAGGCCGAGGGCTGCGAACTCCTTGACGTCATAGCCCAGTGCCTGCGCGAAGGTCTGCAAAAAGCTGCCGCAGCCGGAAGAGCAGGCTTCGTTCAGGAAGATGTTGCTGATGGCACCATCCTCGATCTTGAAGCACTTCATATCCTGACCGCCGATGTCGATGATGAAGTCCACGTCCGGCATGAAGTATTTTGCTGCCGTGAAGTGGGCCACGGTCTCCACGAGGCCGAAGTCGCAGCGGAAGGCGTTCTTGACCAGCTCTTCGCCGTAGCCGGTGGTGGTCACACTGGCCACCTTGAGGCCGGGGTGCTCTTTATAGATTTTCAGCAGCTGCTGCCGGATAAGGGGCAGCGGGTTGCCGAGGTTCGGCTGATAGTTGGTGTAGAGGATCTGGCTCTGCTCGTCCACGACCACCAGCTTGACGGTGGTGGAGCCAGAGTCGATGCCGATATGCACCGGGCCGCACTGGGCGCTGAACGCCACCCGCGGCACGCTGTGGGACATATGGCGGGCATGGAATGCCTCGTACTCTTCCTTGCTGGCGAAAAGGGGCGGCTCGCTGGCGTAGGTCGCCGTGGCGGCGTACTCATCCAGCGCAGCGGCCACGTCCGAGAGGACGAACTCCTTGTCGGCGTAGAGGGCAGCGCCCAGCGCGACGTAGAGCAGGCTGTTCTCGGGGCAGGTGCCGGTGACGCCCAGTGCCTCGTCGAAGCTCTTGCGCAGCACGGTGCTGAAGGTCAGCGGACCGCCCAGATAGAGGATATTGCCCTGGATGGGGCGTCCCTGTGCCAGACCGGCGATGGTCTGGTTGACCACGGCCTTGTAGATGCTGGCCGCGATGTCCTCGGTCTTTGCGCCCTGATTGATGAGGGGCTGCACGTCGCTCTTGGCGAAAACGCCGCAGCGGGATGCGATGGTGTATGTACGGGTGGCCTGTTCGGCCGCCTTGTTCATCTCATCGGCACCCATCTTGAGCAACGTCGCCATCTGGTCGATGAAAGCACCCGTGCCGCCGGCGCAGCTGCCGTTCATGCGGACTTCGGTGCCGTTGGTCAGGAACAGGATCTTTGCATCCTCACCGCCCAGCTCGATGACGCAGTCCGTCGCAGGGACGAACTTTTTGACCGCCACGCGGGTGGAGAACACCTCCTGCACGAAAGGCACGCCGCAGCTGTCGGCCAGGCCCATGCCGGCGGAGCCGGAGATGCTGAGCAGCGCTTTCCGGCCATGCAGCTGCTCTGCGTCGATGCGGCGCAGCAGCTCCTGCGCCTTTTCCAGAATGTGGCTGTAGTGGCGCTCATACGTCGAATATAAAAGGGTATCGTTTTCATCCAGCACCACGCATTTGATGGTAGTGCTGCCGATGTCAAGACCTACTCTCACAGTTGTTTTTCCTCCTGAAGGACAATGCACTCTCCCTCTGCACACAGGGCTCTCCGGCCCGGGCAGAAGTTGTTTGCTAACGAATCAAATTTCAGACTCGCATACATGGGTATTATAAACCAAATCCGGCTGACAATCAATCACTCGGGATTATTTTACACCTTAAAAACAGTAAAATCACCTTTCAAAGTTAAACATTTTGTTAATTTCGCAAACTTTTCTGTGAATTTCGGGCTGTTTCTACTAAGATTCTTTACCGTCTGTCAATTTTTCTGCTCTCTTCCCTGTCCCGCACACAAAGCAAAGGCATCTGCGCTGCGCCGTCCCGGCCGCATTGCAGATGCCTTTTTGTCTCGTTCAATATCTCCGCAGCAGAAGGATCTCCTGTGCCGCCCGGCTTGCGAACCGCGCTGCGCGGATGTCGTTCTCCTCGCTGGAGTGGAGTTCCATTTCCGGCGGGATGTCCTCGCAGGAGGCCAGCGGGAACACCACCTGCGCCCGGGTGCCGCCGCCCGGCCGGGCCGTCAGCGTCAGCTTCCAGCCTGCACGGCGGCAGATGAGCTTGCAGATGCGGAGGCCCAGCTTTGCGCCGCTGAGGAAGCGGCGGTTGTTCTCGATGGGGTCTTCCTCCATCAGGCCGCAGCCGTTGTCTTCTACCCGGAGCGCGACGCCCGTCTTTTTCTGTTTCAGGCTCACCCACACCCTGCCGCCTGCATCGCAGGCCCGCAGCGCGTTGGAGATGAGGTGGAGCAGCAGCTGTTCGGCCTCATCGGGGACGCCCATGACGGTGCAGTGCTCGATGCCCCCGCTCTCCGCCGTCAGCGTTATTTCCAGCGACCGCTGGATGTCCGGGGCCAGACGGCCCGCCTTTTCCAGCAGACCGCACAGATCCAGAGGCTGCAGCTCGCTCAGCTCTTCATTTTCCAGCTGATAAAGTGTTATGGCATTGCGTACCGTGCGGTCCAGCCGGGCAGACTCTATCTGGATGTCTGAAAGTGCCTGCCGGGTGGGCAGGTCGGCCGACGCCAGCAGATGCATCTGCAGATACTCCCGGTTCTGGTCGATGATGCCAAGGGCATGGAAGCACACATCCCCAAACTCCTCCTGAGGGGAGACTCCTGCTCCATCGTTTCGCCTGCGCATTCTGCTCTACCTCCGCGTCGTGTGGTCAGCACCTCACTGCTGACTCAGTCTACTTTCCAGCGCATAAAGCAGGCGGCCGATGGTCACCTTCCTGCGCTCTAAGCCATACTCTTTTCGAAAATCCCGCCATGTCTGGGTACCGGTCTCGTCCAGCGTCTCCAGCAGCCGCCGGAGGGCGCTGTCCACAGCCGCCACGGTGAGACCATATTCCTCCGCCACCGGCCCTAATATCTCCTTGCGGATGGCCAGACGGTGGTCGGAGCCCATCATCACCCGAAGCGCACCGGTCAGGTAGCGCTTGTTGGCGTCGCAGGTGCTCACGCCCCAGCTGAGATAGATGCGCTCGCAGCGCTTTTCCAGGCTCTCCGCCGGGCGGTGGGCCGGGGCGCGCAGCTCCTGCAGCATATCTTCCAGTGTGGCCTGACGGATGAGGTAGCATGCATCCTCCTGACTCAGGCTCTCCACCGCCGACTTCTCGTTGCGTCCGTCGTCCCGCAGAAGCACCAGAGGCTTGCGGGCAAGGCCGCGTATCCTGGGCAGAAACTGGATGCTGTCCATGTCCTCCAGTCTGCCGCCCAGCACCAGAACGTCCACATCGCCCTGCTCGAGCCGTTCCAGCAGCGTCCGGCTGCTGCGGTAGCCCGTGCAGCGGATGGCCGGGTTGCGCTCCTCGAGATAGCGTGTCCACACCCTCATCTCTCTGGGGTCATAGCTGGCCAGCGCTACGCGCCATATGACGTCCTGTTCCTCATAGCTCACACGACGCGCCTCCCTTCCTGCAGGTGTTCTGCCTGCTTCGCCTGCGGATACCAGCAGGAAATAACATCCTGCCACAGCTCCGGCTGGACCGAATTCTCATACAAAAACTGCAGCAGCCGTCCGCACTCCTCTTCCGGGGCCGGGACCCATGTACGGGCTGTGTCTGCCGGGTCGTCCGGAGCCTTTGTCCGGCTCACGGTCAGCCAGCAGCCCTGTCCCTCCGTCTCCAGAGAACAGGCAAGGGTATACGCCTCCTGATACGGTTCCAGCGTCGAAAATCTCCTCACCAACGGGGTATCCTGTTTCATTCTGCATCCTCCTCGCCCCATCTGTCCGGCCCTTCCACTTATGCCGGACAAATTACTTTATACTATACTGTATAAAATTGTATGGAGCGTCGAAAGGAGTTACAACGACAAATTTGCGTCAGTTTTCGTCGAATTTTGGAACACTGAAAATATTAACATAGATACTGTCTCAAGAATACCATCAACCGCTCCAAAAATCAAGACACATCTGCCGCATTCTCCTGATTTGGGACGCTTTTCCGCGCAGGATGCAGCGCTTTTCCATCCTTCGGCAGAAAACACAGAACTTGGCACCCGTTACGACATAAATTGTTCATATTCTTCTGATAAAATCAAGCAGATACTATGTTTCCCGCTCCGTCCACAAATGTCGGGCGGAATAGGCCAGCAGACACTTCCCCGTTCTGCTGCCGGAAAGGCAGGCCAATGCTTCAGCTTATCAATATCGAAAAGAAATACACCACCGGCGATCTGACACAGGCAGCGCTCAACGGGGTCAGCCTCAACCTGCGCGACAGCGAATTTGTCGCCATCCTCGGCCCCAGCGGCTCGGGCAAGACCACGCTGCTCAACATCATCGGCGGCCTCGACCGCTACGACAGCGGCGAGCTCATCATCAACGGCATCTCCACCCGCCGCTACACCGACCGGGACTGGGACTCCTACCGCAACCACACCGTCGGCTTCGTGTTCCAGAGCTATAACCTCATCCCCCACCAGACCGTCCTCGCCAATGTCGAACTGGCCCTGACCATCTCGGGCGTGTCGGGCGCTGAGCGCCGCCGCCGTGCCGCCGAGGCGCTGCGGTCGAGGCCGCACAAGCGCCCCACCGAGATGTCGGGCGGCCAGATGCAGCGCGTGGCCATCGCCCGCGCCCTCGTCAACAACCCCGACATCCTGCTGGCCGACGAGCCCACCGGCGCACTGGACAGCGAGACGAGCATCCAGGTCATGGAGCTGCTGAAGGATGTGGCAAAAGACCGCCTCGTGGTCATGGTCACGCACAACCCCGAACTGGCGGAGCAGTATGCCAACCGCATCGTCCGTCTGCGGGACGGCGCTATCACCGACGATACCCGCCCCTTCGAGCCGGACGACACAAAGCTTGCCCCTCCCATCCATAAGAACATGGGCCGTTCGTCCATGTCGTGGCTCACCTCGCTGGCCCTGAGCTTCAACAACCTGCGCACCAAAAAGGCCCGCACCCTGCTCACAGCCTTCGCGGGCAGCATCGGCATCATCGGCATCGCCCTCATCATCTCGCTGTCCACCGGCGTCAACGCCTATATCGCCGACATGGAGCGCTCCACCCTGAGCGAATACCCGCTGCAGATCCTGAGCAGCGGCGTGGACATCACGAGCTTTCTGTCCTCGGGCAGCAGCGGCGGCACCACAGCCACCGGCCTGCCCACCGACGAGGACGGCAAAAAGGACACCTCCGGCGGCGTGGAGGGAATGGTCTCGGTCCGCCAGCTCATCACCAAGATGGTGTCGGGCCTGACGTCCAACGACCTCACTTCCTTAAAGAAATATCTCGACAGCGACGAGTCCACCATTGCGGATGACGCCACCTCCATCGAGTATTCCTACAGCGTCTCGCCCCAGATCTACCGGCAGGACGCCGACGGCAGTGTGCATCAGGTCAACCCGGACTCCACCCTCTCGATGCTGGGTCTGGGAAGCTCGGGTTCCGGCTCCACCTCCGTCACCAGCAGCCTGATGAACAGCATGGGCAGCAACACCAGCGTTTTCTATCAGCTGCCCGCCAACAGTGACCTTTATAAGTCCCAGTACGAAGTCAAGGCCGGCCGCTGGCCCGAAAAGCCCACCGAATGTGTCGCCGTGCTGAGCAAATACGGCACTGTGACCGACTACGCCCTCTACTCCATGGGTCTGCGGGACTCCGCCGAGCTGGATAAGATGATACAGCAGTTCGCCCAGAACCAGAACGTCGATGTCCCCAGCGATTTCCGCACCTACAGCTACGACGAGCTGATGGGCCTGAAGTTCAAGCTGGTGAACAGCGCCGACACCTACGTCTACGACGACACCTACGGCATCTGGAAGAGCAAGGCCGACGACAAGGACTATATGAAGCAGCTGGTGGAGAACGGCGAGGACATCACCATCGTGGGCATCGTCCAGCCGGACTACACCGCCTCCGCTTCCATGCTCACCTCCGGCATCGCCTACCCCGCCTCCCTGACCGAGAAGGTCATGAAAGACGCTGCCGACAGCGACATCGTGAAACAGCAGATGGCCGACCCCGCCACCAACGTCCTCACCGGCGAGAGCTTCGGCAAGGCCGAGAGCCTCCGCGACTTCGATTTGACCAGCCTCTTCTCCATCGACACCAACGCCCTCAAGAATGCCTTCTCTTTTGATGCCAACGCCCTCGACTTCGATTTGAACGGTGCCTTCGACCTCAGCAGCGGCAGTTTCGATTTGAGCAGCCTCATCGACTTCTCGGATTTTTCCCTCGACATCGACGAGCTGCCCGACATCGACCTCAGCGACGCCTTTGCAGAGCTGGACCTCTCCGTCTCGCCGGAGGCTCTGCAGGAGCTCGTGCAAAAGATCTTCAAGGACTATAAAAAGTATATCATCGGCAACGGCATCCTCAACTTCAAGAAGTGGAGCTTCTCTGCCTACCTCAAGACCGAGCGGTTCCAGAAGCTGATGGCCGAGTCCATGAAAGACCTCGTTGACCCGGACAAGCTGCAGGGGCAGCTCTCGAGCGCTCTGCAGACCACCATCCAGACCGTGATGGAGACCTACTCCGACCAAATCACAGAGGTGCTGAAAAGCCAGCTGGACGCTGCCATCCAGAAGGGCATCGTCACCTTCCAGGATCAGATACAGTCCCAGCTCAAGACGGCCATCCAGCAGAACATCGGCAAGCTGAGCAGCCAGATGGAGAGCGCCATCAAGATCGACGCGTCGGCTTTCCAGAAGGCCATCCAGCTCAACATGACCGCCTCCGAGCTGACCGAGCTGATGCGCTCCACCCTCCGCTCCTCTTCCGCCACCTATGAAGCCAACCTGACGGCCTTCGGCTACGCGGACGAGGCCGCCCCCAGCCAGATCAAGATCTATCCGAAGGACTTCGCCAGCAAGGCCATCATCCTGGAAAAGCTGGATGCCTACAACGCCGGGATGTCTGCAAAGGGTGAAGACGAAAAAATGGTGCAGTACACCGACCTCGTGGGTACCCTGATGACCAGCGTGACCGAGATCGTGGACATGATAAGCAGCATGATGGTGGCCTTCGTCTCCATCTCGCTGGTCGTCTCCTCCATCATGATCGGCGTCATCACCTATATCAGCGTCCTCGAGCGCCGGAAGGAGATCGGCATCCTGCGCGCCATCGGCGCTTCCAAGCGGAACGTCTCCGAGGTGTTCAACGCAGAGACCTTCATCATCGGCCTCTGCTCGGGCGTCATGGGCATCGTCCTCAGCGAGATACTGCTCATCCCCGGAAACATCATCATCCAGAAAGTCTCCGGCACTTCGACCCTCGTTGCCTCCCTGCCCGTGGATGCAGCCCTCTTCCTCGTGGCACTGGCTACCCTGCTCACCATTCTGGCCGGCATCATCCCGGCCCGCGGCGCAGCCAAGTGCAACCCCGTCAAAGCCCTGCGCGCCGAGTAAACCCCAGAGATCTCATTCCCGGTATCCTTTCCGCTCCGGCGGCAGGGATACCGGGATTTTTTCGGCTCATTTTTGCTCCGGCCCGTCGGTTCAGCTTGTATCCATCCTGCATGAGAACGCGCTTTTTTGCTCTAAAAGTTACAAAAGAGTACGGTCGTCCCGGGAGATTTTGACGTGTACCGGGAATTGCCGGAAATCAATTCGCTTTTCGCTCTGCGGGCAAATCAACCTGCACAAAGGAGGGTCGATTTGTTATGCAATTCTGCCAAAAGTGTTTTGAGGTTATTGATTTATTCCACAAATTATGCCATACTATAGTCACTGAAACCGTTCCCGACATCGTTCCCGCACGATTTCAGTAAAAACCAGAACTTCGACCGAAAGAGAGGTGCTTCCCGGAATGCCGAACATGACCATCAAAGATATTGCCCGTCTGAGCGGCTGTTCCGTCAGCACCATCTCCCGCGTCATCAATGACCGGCCGGATGTGCGTCCCGAAACGAAAGAAAAGGTGCTTCAGATGATGCGGGAGTCGGGCTTCGTGCCGAACACCAACGCCCGGCAGCTGAAGATCCAGCAGTCCCGCAGCCTCGTCTTTGTGGTCAAGGGTACCCGGAACCTCTTCTTCTCGGACTTCCTCGTTCAGCTGCAGCGGGCCGCGACCCTTTACGGGTACAGCGGCATCGTCTCCTACCTGGACGAGAATGCCAACGAGATAGACGCCGCCCAAAAGATCCTGCGGGAGATAAAGCCCAAAGGCATGATATTCCTCGGCGGCAGCGTGGCAAACTTCCAGCAGGGCTTTGCGAACATCACCGTCCCCTCGGTGCTGACGACGCTGGTCTCCGACGAACTGGATTTCCCGAACCTCTCGATGGTGGGCGTGGATGACCGGGCTGCGGCCCGCACCGCCGTCTCCCACCTCATCGCGCAGGGCCACCGGAAGATAGCAGTTCTCGGCGGTCCGACCACCAGCTACCCCAGTCGGATGCGCCGCCTTGGCGCACAGGATGCCATGGAGGATGCCGGGCTCACCTTTGACGACCGGCTCTACGGCCTGTCCAACTACGATTTCGAGTCTGCCTACCACGCCATGAACAGCCTGCTGGCCCGCCGGGCCGAGTTCACCGCCCTGTTCGCCATGAGCGATGTCATCGCTTTCGGTGCCATCCGGGCGCTGGTGAGCGCCGGGTTCCGGGTGCCGGAAGATATATCGGTCATCGGCTTCGACGGCATCTCGATGTCCCGCTACTGTGTGCCGGTGATGACCACCATCGTCCAGCCCGGCGAGCAGATCGCGCTCCAGAGCATCGAGCTGCTGGTGCGGCAGATCGAGCATGGCGCCCCGGCCCAGAAGATCACCCTCCAGCCTGAGCTGCAGGTCGGTGAGAGCGTAAGGGCTGTCTGATTTATTTCGTCTCATTTCCGCTGCCAGGCGGAATGTGTATATCACATGATGAAGAAGGAGAACAATTATGAAAAAAATGATCTCTCGTCGTAATTTCCTGAAAGTCGCCGGCGCTTCTGCTGCTGCCCTCGGTCTGGCTGCCTGCGGTGGTTCCTCCAGCAGCACCGCTGCTTCCACCGCCAGTTCTACCGCAGCTTCTGCCGCTCCCGCAGCTGCCGGCAAGGTCTACTACCTGAACTTCAAGCCCGAGCAGGATCAGGCCTGGCAGGACCTGGCTGCTTCCTACACCAAGCAGACCGGCGTGCCTGTCACCGTCGTGACCGCTGCTTCCGGCCAGTATGAGACCACCCTGATGAGCGAGATGGAGAAGAGCGAAGCTCCTACCCTGTTCCAGGTCAACGGCCCTGTGGGTCTGGCAAACTGGAAGGACTACTGCCTTGACCTGTCCGGCAGCGATGTCTACGGCCAGCTGACCAGCGACTCCTTCGCACTGAAGGACGGCGACGCCGTTACCAGTATCGCTTACGTCATCGAGACCTACGGCATCATCTACAACAAGGAGCTGCTGACCGCCGCCGGCTACACTCAGGACGACATCAAGGGCTTCGATGACCTGAAGAAGGTCGCCGACGACATCCAGGCCCGCAAGGCTGAGCTGGGCGTCGATGGTGCTTTCACCTCCGCCGGCATGGACGGTTCTTCCGACTGGCGCTTCAAGACCCATCTGGCAAACCTGCCCATCTACTACGAGTACAAGGCTGACGGCATCGGCTCCACCGACGCCATCAAGGGCACCTACCTCGACAACTACAAGAAGATCTGGGACCTGTACATCACCGACTCCACCTGCGACCCCAAGCTGCTGGCTTCTAAGACCGGCAACGACGCCGTGGCTGAGTTCGTGGGCAAGAAGGCCGTCTTCTACCAGAACGGCACCTGGGCCTACAGCGATGTGAAGGATCTGGGCGACGACAATCTGGGCATGCTGCCCATCTACATCGGCGCTGAGGGCGAGGAGAACCAGGGCCTGTGCACCGGCTCCGAGAACTTCTGGTGCGTCAACAACACCTCCTCCGATGAGGACATCCAGGCTACTCTGGACTTCCTGAACTGGTGTGTCACCTCCGACGAGGGCACTTCCGCTATGGCCGATGACATGGGCTTCGTCATCCCCTTCAAGGCCGCCAAGGACTCCACCAACCCCCTCATCGCCATCGCCAACGATTACGTTGCCGCTGGCAAGACCAGCGTGGACTGGTGCTTCTCCACCATGCCTTCCGAGGAGTGGAAGAACGGCGTCGGCTCTGCACTGACCGCTTACGCAGCAGGCACCGGCAGCTGGGACGATGTGGTCACCGCCTTTGTGGACGGCTGGGCCAAGGAGTACAAGCTGGCCAACGGCTAAGCGCTCTCCTTCTTCCGCAATAGCTGGATAATGGGGAGGCGGGCGATGTGTTCGCCCGCCTCCCCTTCTTTTTCAGGAGGTATATCATGCAAAAGGCCATCAGTAAATATTGGCCGGTGTTCGTACTGCCCACCCTGCTGGCGTTCATCATCGGCTTCATCTGGCCCTTCATCTGGGGCATCTATCTTTCCTTCCAGCGTTTCACCACCGTGAGCAAGACCACCTTCGTGGGCCTGCAGAACTACATCAACGTCTTTTCGGACGAGACCTTCCTCCACGCCTTCAGCTTTACGGCGGCGTTCACCGTGGTGTCCACCGTTCTCATCAATGTCTGCGCCTTCGCCATCGCGCTGGTGCTCACCCGCGGCATCCGCGGCACCAACCTCTTCCGCACCGTCTACTTCATGCCGAACCTCATCGGCGGCATCCTGCTGGGCTACATCTGGCAGATCCTGCTCAACGGTGTGCTGGCCAACCTGCAGAAGCCTCTGCTGGCACTGGACGCCAAGGCCGGTTTCGTCGGTCTGGTCATCCTGATGTGCTGGCAGCAGATCGGCTACATGATGATCATCTACGTTGCGGGCCTGCAGAGCGTCCCCGGCGACCTCATCGAGGCTGCGAAGATTGACGGCGCAAATGACCGTGAGATCCTGTTCAAGATCAAGATCCCGATGGTCATGCCCAGCGTCACCATCTGCACCTTCCTCACCCTGACCAACAGCTTCAAGCTGTTCGACCAGAACGTGGCCCTGACCGCCGGTGAGCCTGCCAACGCCAGTGAGATGCTGGCCCTGAACATCTACAACACCTTCTATGGCCGCTCCGGCGCTCAGTGGAAGGGCATCGGCCAGGCAAAGGCCGTGGTGTTCTTCCTCGTCGTCGTGGTCATCTCGCTCATCCAGCTCAAGTTTACCCGCTCCAAGGAGGTGCAGCAGTAATGCCGAAAGATAAAAAAATGTGGGACAACATCCTCACTGTCATTATGAGCCTGCTGTGCCTGCTCTGGATCTACCCCATCGTCCTGATCTTGCTGAACAGCCTGAAAATAGAAGGCACCTTCACCACTTCCACCGTCTTCAAGCTGCCTACGGCTGAGACCTTCGCGGGCCTTAGCAACTACATCTACGGCGTCACCAAGATGGGCTTTCTGTCCAGCCTGGGCTACAGCCTCGTCATCACCGTGTCCAGCGTGGCCCTCATCCTGCTGTGCTGCTCCATGACCGGCTGGTACCTTACCCGCGTGAACAACAAGCTGAGCAAGTTCATGAATCTGCTCATCGTCTTCTCCATGGTCGTCCCCTTCCAGATGGTCATGTTCACCCTGTCCAAGACCGCCGACACCCTCAATCTGAACACCCCCTGGAACATCTGCATCATCTATCTGGGCTTCGGTGCCGGTCTGGCCGTGTTCATGTTCACCGGCTTCATGAAGAGCGTCCCCATCGAGATCGAAGAGGCTGCCATGATCGACGGCTGCAACCCCATCCAGATCTTCTTCAAGATCGTCTTCCCCATCCTCAAGCCCACCATGATCTCCACTGCCATCCTTGAGACGATGTGGGTCTGGAACGACTACCTGCTGCCCACGCTGGTGCTGGACATCAAGAAGTACCGCACCATTCCCATGGCTATCCAGTATTTCCGCGGCGGCTATGGCCGCGTCGAGCTGGCCCCCATGATGGCCTGCATCATCATCGCCATCATCCCCATCATCATCCTTTACATGACCTGCCAGAAGTACATCATCGAGGGTGTCGTGGCAGGCGCTGTCAAGGGCTAAAACAAGGAGGTTCCAGCCATGCGTGCAAGCGGCATTCTGATGCCCGTCTTCAGCCTGCCGGGTCCTTACGGCATCGGCACGCTGGGAGATGAAGCCTTTGCCTTCGTCGATTTCCTTGCGGCTGCAAAGCAGACCTACTGGCAGATACTCCCCATCGGCCCTACGGGCTACGGGGACAGCCCCTACCAGAGCTTTTCTGCCTTTGCCGGCAACCCCTACTTTATTGATTTCCGTCTGCTGGCAGCGGACGGCCTCCTCACCGAGGCTGAGCTGCCCGCGCCCCAGCCGGTGGGTCCCGTCGATTACGGTGCGCTCTACCAGCAGCGGCCCGTGGTGCTCCATAAGGCGGCTGACCGGCTGCTGGCTTCCCCTACCCCGGCCTATGAGGCTTTCTGTGAGGCCCAGAGCGGCTGGCTTGAAGATTATGCCCTCTTCATGGCCGTCAAGGCCGAGCAGGGGCAGGCCGGTCTCGCCGACTGGCCCGACGACCTGCGCACCCGGGAGCCTGCGGCCCTCGCCGCCGCCAAAAAGCGGCTGGCCGCCGAGGTGGACTACTACAAGGCCGTGCAGTTCTTCTTCTACACCCAGTGGAACGCGCTGAAGTCCTATGCCAACCGCAAGGGTGTCCTGTTGGTGGGTGATATCCCCATCTACGTCAGCCCGGATTCCAGTGACCTGTGGACCCACCCGGAGCTGTTCCAGACCGACGGCGCCGTCCACCTGACCAGCGTTGCCGGATGCCCGCCCGACGCCTTTGCCGCCGACGGTCAGCTCTGGGGCAACCCGCTCTACGACTGGCCCCGCCACGAGGCCGAAGACTTCCGCTGGTGGAAGCAGCGCATCAAGCACGCCACTTCCATCTACGACGTCGTCCGCATCGACCATTTCCGGGGCTTCGAGAGCTACTACTCTATCCCCGCCGGGAATAAGACCGCTGCGGGCGGTCACTGGGAGAAAGGCCCTGACCGCGCCTTCATCGACGCCATCCACAAGGCGCTGGGCGAGGGCGGCATCATCGCCGAGGATCTGGGCTATCTGACCCCCGAGGTCAAGGCCATGCTGGCCGCAAGCGGCTACCCGGGCATGAAGATCATGCAGTTCGCCTTTGACAGCCGCGAGCCGGGCAACTACCTGCCCTACACCTACCCCCGCAACAGCGTGGTCTACACCGGCACCCACGACAACGTGACCGCCGAGGGCTGGCGTCAGAGCGCCAGCGCCGAGGATGTGGCCTATGCCTGCCGCTACCTGCGCTGCGCACCCGAAGACCTCACTGAGGCCATGATCTGCGCCTGCCTTTCCTGCGTGTCGGACATGGCGGTCATCCCGCTGGCCGACTGGCTCCATCTGGACGCTGAGGCCCGCATCAACACCCCCAGCACCCAGGGTTCCAACTGGCAGTGGCGGCTCACCCGGCCGCTCACCCCGGCCCTCAGCGCTCACATCGCTGAGCTGACCGCACTGTACCACCGTGTGCCGGGCGAAGAACTTTAAGCTTTCCCTATTTTTCTCCGATTCATCCTGATAGCAGCAGCGCCCCGCCTGCCTCTCCCTTACCGGAACGCAGATGGGGCGCTGCTGTTTTCCGCGCCTTTTGCCGAAATTTTAACACAACATTTTTTCGGAGCCTTTTCCGGGGCATTCCCTTTATATTTTAGCGTTTTTCCGTCCGTTTCGCTTGATTTTTGTGCTTTGGCGTCCCAAATCCCGTTCCGATTCTGTTTCTGCGCTCTCTTGTTGTTTTTCGGCAGTTATGCTATAATCCAGATAGTTTAGTCTCCGTCTCCGGCGGAGCGTATGTGTGAAAGGAGCATTCCCCTATGGAACTTACATATCAGAGTCCGATGATGCCGGCTGCTTATGCCGTCATCTCTGCCGACGAGATGACCTACATCGACGGCGGTGCCCTTCAGATCGGTTCTTACCTCATCGAATTTCACCCCGAGAACCTCCTCACTGCCGCTGTGAACTTCACGGTCAACTTCGCCCAGCTGATGGGCAAAGCTGCCCTTACGGCGGCTGTGGGCGGTCTGCTTCTGATGCACGAGGATGGTTTGACTCTGTCCCAGTCGGTCTCCTATTACTGGGACGGCCAGAACAAGGCCGGCAAAGCTGCCACTGTGGCGGGCGGGGGCCTCGCCCGCCGGGGCGGGGGCTTTTTCTCCG
>OGRT01001664.1_pt1 | contig 15677 bp, 15 predicted proteins | sample 1553581 | NCBI WGS metagenome assembly OGRT01 (sample SAMEA2580113, study PRJEB22360) | human gut metagenome | biome: human gut; feature: human-associated habitat; material: faeces | place: Denmark | collected 2008/2010
AGTGTGTGCTTCGATAAAGGAAACAATGTCCCCAACAGTCTTGATCTTTTCTACATCTTCGTCTTCAATCTTCAGATCAAATTCTTCTTCTACGGACATTACCAAATCTACCATGTCCAGAGAGTCTGCATCCAGATCTTCCTGAATGTTTGCATCCATGGTAACTTCGTCTTCCTCTACGTCCAGCTGATCCATGATAATTTCTTTCAGTTTGTCAAAAACCATTTCTATATCCTCCAGTAAATTTTTCTATATAGGGGAACACAACCAGTTCCACGACTATATTCACTATTAAAAAACAGAATTTTGGCAGAGGTTTACTCCCCCTCTTGGTAAAATCCAATTTTTCTAAACTTAGTATACCGTTCTTTGAGCAAAACGTCAATATCTTTTTGTAATTTTTCCGCTATCGTTTTCACCAAATATTCCTGAATATTTTCGGAAATTTTGTCCAAATCGCTTTGTGCGCCTCCGGCAGGCTCCGGAATAATGGCTTCTGCTACCCCAAATCGCAGCATATCTTCTGCCGTAATCTGCATGATTTCACACGCTTCCTGCTCCTTAGAAGCATCCTTCCACAGGATGGATGCAGCTCCACGGGGAGAGATTACCGAGTACAGCGCATTTTCCAGCATCGCCAGCGCATCACAAACGCCAAGTGCCAGCGCACCGCCGCTTCCGCCTTCTCCCAGCACAATGGATACCACCGGCGTCCGCAATGTCATAAATTCCATCAAGTTGCGGGCAATGGCTTCACCTTGTCCACGCTGTTCAGCTTCCACGCCGCAGAATGCACCGGGTGTGTCGATGAAACAAATGATCGGCCGATGGAATTTTTCTGCCTGCTTCGCCAGACGCAGTGCCTTCCGGTATCCCTCCGGGTGCGGCATGGCAAAATTGGCAGCCTTGTTCTCCTGAATATTACGACCCTTGACTTCTGCCAGAACCGTAACGGGAACATCTTTCAAAAAGCCAATTCCACCGAGAATGGCACCGTCATCTCCAACCCCACGATCTCCGTGCAGTTCGTAAAAATCATGAAAAATCAAAGGCAGGTAATCCCGAATGGTCGGTCTGTTCTTGTCTCGAATCAGCATCTGCCGATCCCAGGCGGTTTTCAATTCCTGTTCCATGCGTTATGCCTCCTTTTGGGGTTCTTCTACTGCATAGCCGTGCAGCTGTAACAGATGCGACAGCACGCCACGCATTTTCTTCCGGTCTACAATCATATCCACAAATCCATTTTCCAGCATGAACTCTGCCAGCTGGAAGTTGTCGGGCAGACGCTGCTTAATGGTACCCTCAATGACACGCCGTCCGGCAAATCCAATGAGGACTTTCGGCTCTGCTAAGATGATATCGCCCAGAGACGCAAACGATGCCGTTACGCCGCCTGTGGTCGGGTCAGTCAGCACAGTAATATAAAGTTGTCCGGCTTCATTGAGCTTGGCAACCGCACCAGAAGTCTTTGCCATCTGCATCAGCGAAATAATGCCTTCCTGCATCCGGGCACCGCCAGAGGCAGTAAATGCAATCACCGGCAGCTTTTTCTCGGCTGCGGTCTCAAAAGCACGGGTAATTTTCTCCCCGACTACGCTGCCCATGGAGGCCATCATAAAATGGGAATCCATTACAATCAAGACCGTACGAATGCCCTGAATGGTACATTCACCAGTCAGAACCGCTTCTTTCAAGCCGGTAACCGCCTGGAGCGATTCCACCTTCTTGGCATAGCCAGGAAAGACAAGCGGATCCATGCTGGTCATGCCGGCATCATATTCCACAAAGCTTCCGGCATCCACCGTCAGGCGAATACGCTGATCTGCTGTCAGGCGCGCATGGTACTGACAGTTCGGGCAAACCAGATTGGCTTCCTGAAACTTGCTTTCCGGTGTGCTGTGCTGGCAGCGTGGGCATTTAAACATGATTTCATGTTCTGCCGAATCATCATTGAACCGCTTGGTAACGGTCTTAAACAAATCTTCTAACATCGTATCACCATCATTTCTTCTTTTCCGCTTCCAGCCACCGGGTCAGAAACGCATTGTCGTAAGTTCCAGCTTCAAAGTCCTTATTCTTAATCAGCCGCAGCTGAAAATCGATGTTGGTATCAATGCCTTCTACGATAAATTCGGACAGCGCCCAGCGCATTTTCTGAATGGCTTCCTTTCGGGTCGGCGCATGTACGATCAGCTTTGCAATCATAGAGTCATAGTAAGGAGAAATGGTATACCCCTGATAAATGGCACTGTCAATGCGCACACCGGGGCCACCCGGCATATGTAGCGCCTGAATCTTACCCGGACACGGACGGAAGTCCTCATCCGGATTTTCGGCATTGATGCGGCATTCGATGGCATGTCCATTCAGGTGAATTTCCTCCTGCGTAAACGGCAGCGGCTCTCCCTGCGCAACCTGCAATTGCAGCTGCACCAGATCCAAACCAGTTACCAGTTCTGTAACCGGATGCTCCACCTGCAAGCGCGTGTTCATTTCCATAAAATAGAAATTGCCGTCGTCCGAATACAGAAACTCGATGGTACCGGCTCCTTCGTAGCCGACGGCACGAGCCAGGTCACGCGCTGCCTTGTGCATGCGAGCACGAATGTCGTTGTGTCCGTCGAGGCACGGCGCGGGACTCTCTTCGATCAGCTTTTGGTTGCGACGCTGCACCGAGCACTCGCGCTCGCCGAGCGAAAATACATGGCCCTGCTTGTCGGCCATAATCTGCACCTCAACGTGGTGCGCCGGCGCGACGAACTTCTCCATGTAGCACTCGCCGTCGCCAAAAACGGCCTCGCCCTCGGCACGCGCCTCGATGAACGCCTTTGCCGCATCTTCCACGCGCTCGACCTTGCGAATGCCGCGACCGCCACCGCCCGCGCGCGCCTTAATGAGCACGGGACAGCCAATGCGCTCGGCCTCGGCCGTCGCCTCCTCGGGACTTTTGAGCAAATCGCAGCCCGGCACGATGGGCACGCCCGCCGCGGCAGCCGTTCGGCGTGCGGCGTCCTTGTCGCCCATGCTGTCGATCACCTCGGCCGAAGGACCGACAAAAGCCAGGCCATACTTGTCGCAGTCGCGTACAAAGCTCGCCTTCTCGGAAAAGAAGCCGTACCCAGGATGGATCGCCTTTGCGCCCGACTTTACGGCACAGGTGAGCACGGCATCGTCGTTGAGGTAGCTCTCGGCAAGACGCGGCCCGCCGATGCAATACGCCTCGTCGGCAAGTTGCACGTGCAGCGCGTCCGCATCGGCCGTGGAATAGACGGCGACGGTTTTGATGCCCATATCGCGGCACGCGCGAATAACACGGACCGCGACTTCGCCGCGGTTGGCGATGAGCACTTTGTCGAACATGAAGCCTTCCTTAACTTTCGTGCATGAGTGCAAAAGACATATCGGCACGGCAGCAAACCTCACCGTTGACGCTCGCAGTACCCGTCGCAAAGCGGAACGGCCCGCGCGCACGCGTGATGGTGCACACCAGATCCACCGTGTCGCCCGGGCGCACCGGACGCTTAAAGCGCACCTTGTCCAGACTCGTGTAGAACGGCGTCGCGCCGCGCGCCTCCTCATCGCCCATCAGCAGCACGCAGCAGTTTTGGGCGAGCATCTCGCACTGGATCACGCCGGGGACCACCGGGTTTCCCGGAAAATGCCCCTGCAAAAAGTATTCGTCGCCCGTAATCGTGATCTTGCCGTGGGCCTCGTCGCCCACTAGCTCGGCTTCGTCGAGCAAAAGCATCGGCTCGCGATGCGGTAACAGTTCTTTAAGCTCTTCTTTGTTCATGGATATCACCTATCCGATCCTCATGAGGCAGCTGCCAAACTCCACGAGGTCGCCGTCGGCCACGCAGATCTCGAGCACCTCGCCGTCTGCCTCGGCCGTCACCTCGTTGAGAACCTTCATGGCCTCGATGATGCAGAGGGTCTCGCCGGCCTTGACCTTGGAGCCCACGTGCACAAACGGTTCGTCGCCCGGCGCCGGGGCAGCATAGAAAACGCCGACCATGGGAGCGGTCACCTCGGTGCCCTTGGGCTCCGGTGCGGCGACAGGCGCCTGCGCGGCGGGCTCCGGTGCGGCAGCAGGCATGGCGACAGGAGCCACCGCCGGAGCAGTCACGGCACCCGGCATAGGCATGGGCACGGCAACCGGCTGTGCGGCTCTCGCGCGCTCGAGCTCGACCGCGGTGCCATCGGGCTCCTCAACGCGCACGCGCGTGAGGCCGCGGTCCTCCATGACATCGGCTATCTCGGCAAGTCTTTTGGAATCCATGCTCTAGCTCCTTGCATATCTACGCAGCGCGATGGCGGCATTGTGTCCGCCAAAGCCCAGATTGGTCGAAAGCGCCCAGGTAAGGTCGGCGCGAACCGCTCGATTGGGCGTGTAATCAAGATCGCAGACGGGATCGGGCGTGTGGTAGTTAATGGTCGGGGGCACCACGCCCTGCTCGAGCGCCATGGCGCAGGCCATAACCTCGATGGCACCCGTGGCGCCGATCATGTGGCCGGTCATCGACTTGGTCGACGAGACGTGCGCGGCGCGTGCCGCGTCCTCGCCGAGCGCACGCTTAATGCCCGCCGTCTCGGACGAATCGTTGAGCTTGGTCGAGGTGCCGTGAGCGTTGATGTAGAGACCCTCGGAAGGCTTAACGTCGCCCTCGGCCACCGCCAGCGATATCGCACGGGCGATGCCTGCCGCGTCCGGGTCGGGACTCGTGATGTGGTAGGCATCATCGGTGTTGCCGTAGCCCACGACCTCGGCATAAATGTGCGCACCGCGCGCCTGCGCGTGTTCCATGCTCTCGAGCACCAGCACGCAGGCGCCCTCGCCCATCACAAAGCCGTCGCGATTCGCATCGAACGGACGACAAGCCGTCGCAGGATCGGGGTTGGTGGTCAACGCACGGCAGGACGTAAAGCCCGCAACGGCATCAGGGATGATTGCGGCCTCGGCTCCCCCGGCGAGAATCGCATCGGCATAGCCATGCTTGATGGCGCGGAACGCCTCGCCCACGGCATGAGCAGACGTCGCGCAAGCGGTCACCACGGGCAGGGTCGGGCCTTTTGCCTTGTGGCGTATCGCGATGTTGCCTGAAGCCATGTTGGGAATCATCATCGCAATCATATAGGGCGATGCACGGCGAGGCCCTCGATCGGCAATCGTGTGGACGTTGTCGACGAGTGTCTGCATGCCGCCCACGCCTGAACCCACGTAGACGCCCAGGCGCTCGCAATCGATGGCGCCCTCGACATCAAAGCCCGCATCGTGCATGGCCTCGTCCGACGCTGCCAGGGCAAACTGGACGCAGGGGTCCAGGTGCTTGGCGTCACGCTTGCCAAAGTACTCGTTGCCGTCAAAGCCCTTGACCTCGGCCGCCACCTTGACGGCAAACGCATCGGTATCGAAGTGCGTGATCGGGCCGATGCCGCACGTGCCGGCGCACATTGCCGCCCAGGTGGCAAGCGCGGTGTTGCCGAGCGGCGATACGGCACCGATGCCGGTGATTGCAACTCTCTGTTCCATCATGGTCTCCTCATCCAAGCCGTTGTGTGGCTCTGGTTTCTACATCGCCATTCCGCCGTCGACGCGCACGACCTCGCCCGTAATGTAGGCAGCCGCATCGCTCGCTAAAAAGCGCACCACACCGGCCACCTCCTCGGGCTGCGCCATACGCTTAAGGGGAATCTGCTCCTCGGTTGCCGCACGCACCTTCTCAGAGAGCTTTGCCGTCATATCGGTCTCGACAAACCCGGGGGCGACCGCGTTCACTCGAACGCCGCGGGGCGCAAGCTCGCGCGCCACCGCCTTGGTCAGACCGATCACGCCCGCCTTGGAGGCGGCGTAGTTGGCCTGCCCGGCATTGCCCATCAGGCCCACAACCGAGCTCATGTTGATGACGCAACCGCCGCGCTGGCGCATAAAGGTCTTGGTGAGCGCGCGCGTCGTGTTAAACGTTCCTTTAAGATTGACATCGAGCACGCGATCGAAGGCGTCATCGCCCATGCGCATGAGCAGGCCATCGCGGGTGATGCCGGCGTTGTTGACGAGCGCCCAAATGGAGCCAAAGTCGTTGAGGACCGCTTCCACGCATGTATTGACGGCGGCGGGGTCGGCCACGTCACATTGATATGCGCGCGCCGTGGCGCCTGACGCCTCGCAGGCTTCGCACGCCTCGCGCGCCGCATCGACGCTGCCGGCATAGACGACGGCGATATCGTAGCCATCCTCCGCCAAGCCCACGGCACAAGCGCGACCGATGCCGCGCGAGCCGCCCGTGATCAGTGCCACGCGACGTGAGTCGTTGCGCTCGAGCGCGCCTTTGTTCAAGTTGCCCATGTCATTCCTTTCGGGTTACAGCCCTGTGGACTATGCGAGCTCGTCGGCAATAGCTGCGACCTGCTCGGCCGTTTCGCACGAATACACGCGAACGTCGCTCAGCGTACGCTTGACCAGGCCCGACAGCGTTTTGCCGGGGCCGACCTCAATAAACGTGTCGATGCCTTGATCCTGCAGAGCATGCAGCGTGTCGACCCAGCGCACGGCATGACTCACCTGGTTGGCCAGTACCTCCGATGCCGCCTGCGGGTCGGCCGGATAGGGCGCCGCCGTCATATTTGCCATAACAGGAATGAGCAACGGGGACGGCGCGTGACCGGCATCGATATATGCAGCAAGGCCACAGGTCGCCTCGGCCATATAGGGGCTATGGAATGCACCCGACACCGCGACCTTCATGGCCCGGCCACCAGCCTCTTTTACCAGGACGTCGAGGGTCTGCAGCGCATCGGGCGCTCCGGCCACAACCGTCTGCTGGGGGCTGTTGTAGTTGACCGGCCAACAGTCCTCGCCGGCCTGTTTTGCCAGGCCCTCGACTTGCGCCGCATCGAGCTTGATGACGGCGCGCATGCCGCCCGGATGGCGCTCGGCAGCCGCGGCCATCAGCGCCGCGCGCTCGCACACGAGCTCAAAGCCCGCTCGCGTATCGAACGCCCCCGCAAAGGTGAGCGCGGCGACCTCGCCCAGCGAGAATCCCGCACAGGCGGCAGGCACCACGCCGCGTTCGCGCAGGGCGACGGCGACAGCCAAGTCGTGCACGAACACGCAAGGCTGCGTGTTCTCGGTCTGCGAGAGCTCCTCTTTCGAGGCGCTCCGGCACTGCTTGCTGGTCCCCGGGCGCACCTCGTCGGCAATGGCGAACACCTCGGCGGCCGCCGGCGATGCTTCGATAAGGTCGATGCCCATCGCGGGATGCTGGGCACCCTGGCCTGCAAACAGAAACGCTACGCTACCCATGCGGACGCACCCTTCAGGACATGCTCAGCGCCATCGACCAGATCGTCGACGATTTCGCGTGCGCTCTGGCGTTCGTTGACCATACCGGCAATCTGTCCGCACAAATACGAGCCCTCTTCGTAATTGCCGTCCTTAGCGGCCTTGCGAAGGGCGCCCGCGCCCATGGCCCCGAGCTCCTCGACGCTTGCGCCCGCCGCCTCGTTCTTGGCATACGCGTTGGTGAAGGGGCTCTTGAGGGCACGCACCGGGTGTCCCGTCGAGCGGCCGGTCGCACGCGTCGACGTGTCGCCCGCCTTGAGCACCAGCTCTTTGTATTGTTCGGATACGGTGCACTCGTTTGCGACCAGAAAGCGTGTTCCCACCTGGACGCCGGCAGCGCCGAGCATAAAAGCGGCCGCCACGCCGCGGCCATCGGCGATGCCGCCAGCCGCAACCACGGGAATATCGACCGCATCGACAACCTGCGGGACAAGTGCCATCGTCGAGGTCTCGCCAATATGGCCGCCTGATTCGGTGCCCTCGGCAACCACGGCAGTGGCTCCGCGACGCGCCATGAGACGCGCCAGCGCCACCGAAGCCACGACGGGAATAACCTTGATGCCCGCCTCGTTCCACGCCTTCATGTACTTGGTGGGATTGCCGGCGCCGGTCACCACAACGGGCACCCGCTCATCAATCACCACTTGTGCGACCTCGTCGACAAACGGGCTCATGAGCATAACGTTGACGCCAAAGGGCTTATCCGTCTTGGCGCGCAGCTCGTGAATCTGATCGCGCAGCCAGTTTGCGTCGGCATTCATGGCCGCGATAATGCCTAAGCCGCCTGCCTCGGACACGGCAGATGCCAGCGAGGCGTCGGCAATCCAGGCCATGCCACCCTGGAACACGGGCTTTTCGATGCCGAGTAGATCGCAGAGAGGAGACTTGAGCATCACTACTTCTCCAATGCCGCCTCGACCGTATCGACGAACTCGCCGACCGTCTTGGGGTTCTCCTCGGTATCGAGCTCAATGCCAAACTCGTCCTCGACGGCGACGAGGATCTCGACGGTACCCAGGCTGTCGAGGCCAATCTCCTCGAGCGTGGACTCGGGCTTCATCTCGACATCGTCAAGGCCGGCGGTCTCGCGGATAACGTCGCAAACGCGCTCGAAGGTCTTCTGATCTGCCATGGTAGTTCTCCTTTGTTTGTGCCCCAGGGGCGTTTTCATTTCCTATGTGCAACTACTTCCAGCGAAGTAGATAGCCACCTACATCCAAGCCTGCGCCAAATCCGACCAGGGCGATGGTGTCGCCCGCGTGCAGCGCGCCGGTATTTGTCAGTCGATCGAGAGCAAGCGGAATACAGGCGCTCGAGATGTTGCCAGTTTCACGCAAGGTTCGGACCACACGGTCGTCCGGCACACCCAGGCGCTTGACCGCCTGGCTCAAGATTCGTTCGTTAGCCTGATGGAATACAAAGTGGTCGATGTCCTCGACCGCGATGCCCGCGTCGCAGGCGAGCTTGTTGACCGTGTCGCAGATGGCATTGACGCCAAACTTGAAGACGCGACGGCCGTTCATGGAAAGCACGCTTTCGCGGTCCTGCACCGTCTTATACGGCGAAGATCCCGCCAATCCGGGGACGCGCAGTGTTTCGACGTCAGGCGACGTCGAAAGCTCAACAGCAAGGGGATTCTCTCCCCCAGCCTCTATGACCGCAGCGCCCGCGCCATCGCCAAAGAGCACGCACGTGGCACGGTCGGTCCAATCGAGCGCGCGCGTCATCTGCTCGGCGGCAACGACCAGCACGTGCTTGGCGCGACCGCGGGCGATATAGCCCTCGGCGACATCGAGCGCAAATACGAAGCCGGCACAAGCCGCCGAAACGTCGAAGGCAGGACATGTGGCACCCAGGCGCTCAGCAACGGCGCACGCTTCGGCGGGAACGAGATGATCGCCCGTCGTCGTCGAGCAGACGATAAGATCCAGCTGGCTCGCATCGATTCCGGACGTCTGCAGCGCTTGCTCGCTTGCTGCCACGGCAAGGTCGTCGAGTGACTCGGTGGTGCAGACGCGGCGGCTCTTGATACCGGTGCGGGTAAAAATCCACTCATCTGAGGTATCCAGGAACTCGGACAGTTCGTCGTTGGAAACGCTGCGCTCGGGAAGTGCCGAGCCCGTTCCCAGTATCGTGAAACCCATCACTAACCTCCTTTGAGTTGTTGATGTGTTTACATCGACCAAGAGAGGATAGCGCATTTTTGTCGTTGTTGACGTGTTAACATTAAATTGTCTAAATGCGACAAAGGCTTCACATTGTGTCTACTTCTCGACACCATTGCGTTATTCACTTATTCATTAAGGAGGTAGCAGCCGCTATGGATGCCCAATTTACGATAGTCGACGTAACCGGATCGACCAACGATGACCTGCTCGAAGCAGGAAAACAGGGAGCGCCGCACGGCACAGGACTTGCCGCCCGGGCTCAGACAGCAGGACGCGGCCGGCGCGGCCACAAGTGGGATTCAACCGCTGGTAACTTGTTGCTCTCGATTGTCCTACGTCCACGTGTTGATCCCGCCAAGTACTCTGGTCTTGCCGCCGTCAGCGGCCTAGCGGTGCTCGAGGCACTCGAGGCGCAGGGTCTTGCTAACGAGATCGGCCTCAAATGGCCCAACGACCTTGTCGCGCGAGGGCGCAAACTCGGCGGCATTCTGGTCGAAGCCGCGCGCGATAACGAAGGCAAACCTTTCGCCGTCTGCGGCATTGGCGTCAATGTGAACTATGTGCCTTCGGAGGTTCCCGATGGCGGCCTGGCGGCAATTGGCCTCTCAGACCTCAACGAGAATGTTCCCGCCGTCGATGTGCTGCTCAAGGAGGTCTATTACACCGTCGTAAACTCTGTGGACGCGTGGGCAGATCTGCTCGACGCCATGAAAGAAAACACTGGACCGCTCGTGCCCGTCCACGGCGAATATGTCGCTCACCTCAATTGGATCGGGGAGCACGTTATCGCCCGCTCCCCCGCTGGAGACGAGATGGCGCGAGGCGTCTTTAAAACCGTCGATGCCTTTGGTCGCGCGTGTATCGAAACGGAAGGCGGCTTGCGATCCTTCCATTTTGAGGAGGCATCGCTGCGCCCCTTGAGCGAATAGGTCGTCGCAGCCACCTACTCGGCAGCATTACCCGGCAGTCCAAACCATCATTCAAAACAAAAGAGCCCCGCTACCAACATGGCAGCGGGGCTCTGTAAGCTATGAGCGATATCGCTTAGAGCTTGATGTCGATGTCGACGCCAGCGGGGAGGTCGAGACGCATGAGCGAATCAACGGTGCCCGAGGTAGGGTCGAGGATGTCGATAAGGCGCTTGTGAGTGCGCATCTCGAACTGCTCACGGGAGTCCTTGTTCACGTGCGGCGAGCGGATAACCGTGTACAGGTTGCGCTCGGTGGGCAGGGGGACAGGACCGGAAACGCGAGCGCCGGTCTTCTGAGCGGTCTCGACGATGAGCTTCGCGGACTGATCGACGACCTCGTGATCATAGCCCTTGAGGCGAATGCGGATCTTCTGGGTAGCCAACTTAAACCTCCAAAGAGTGCGAGAGATGTTCTCGCAGGATTACGTAACAGGGAGCTCGAACTTAGGCGTTCTTGCTCATGACCTCGTCCACGATGGACTTGGGCGCGGGCTCATAAGAGTCGAACTGCATCGTGTAGGATGCACGGCCCTGGGTCTGGGAGCGAAGGTCGGTAGCGTAACCGAACATCTCGCCCAGCGGCACCTTGGCACGGATGAGCTTGCTGTTCTTGCGATCCTCCATGCCCTCGATCTTGCCGCGGCGACCGGAGAGGTTGCCCATAACGTCGCCCATGTACTGCTCGGGGGTCTCGACCTCGACAGCCATGATCGGCTCGAGCAGCTGCGGGTCGGACTTCTTGAGAGCGTCCTTGATAGCCATGGAACCGGCGATCTTGAAGGCGGCCTCGGAGGAGTCGACCTCGTGGTAAGAACCGTCGAACAGGGTGACCTTGACGTCGAGGACCGGGAAGCCGGCGATAACACCGGTGTTCAGGGCCTCCTGGATGCCCTTGTCAATGGACGGAATGTACTCCTTGGGCACGACGCCGCCGACGATAGCGTTGACGAACTCGTAGCCGAAGCCCTCCTCCATCTTCTCGAGCTTGATGACGGCGTGGCCGTACTGACCGCGACCACCGGACTGACGGACGAACTTGCCCTCAGCCTTCTCGACGTCGTGACCAGCGGTCTCGCGGTAGGCAACCTGGGGCTTACCAACGTTAGCGTCAACCTTGAACTCGCGGAGCAGACGGTCGACGATGATCTCGAGGTGCAGCTCGCCCATGCCGGCGATGATGGTCTGGCCGGTCTCGTGGTTGGTGGACACCTGGAAGGTCGGGTCCTCCTCGGCGAGCTTGGTCAGAGCCAGGGACATCTTGTCCTGCTCGGCCTTGGTCTTGGGCTCGATGGCAACGTCGATAACGGGCTTAGCGAACTCGATCTTCTCGAGGACGATCTCCTTGCCCTCTTCGCACAGGGTGTCACCGGTGGTGGAGTTCTTGAAGCCGACGCAAGCGACGATGTCGCCGGCGGCAGCGTCGTCACGGTCGATACGCTCGGCGGCGTTCATCTCGAGGATGCGGCCGAGGCGCTCGCGCTGACCGTTGGAAGCGTTGATCACGTAGGAGCCGGACTCGGCACGGCCGGAGTAAACGCGGACGTAGGTGAGCTTACCGACGAACGGGTCGGTCATGATCTTGAAGACCAGGCCAGAGAAGGGCTCGTCGAAGGAAGGATGACGCTCGATCTCCTCGCCGGTGTCCGGATCGGTACCGGTGACGGCCTCAACGTCGAGCGGGCTGGGCAGGTAGTCGACGACAGCGTCGAGCAGCTCCTGGACGCCCTTGTTCTTGTAGGCGGAGCCCACGAAGACGAGGTTGAGCTCGTTGGCCAGAACGCCCTTGCGCAGAGCAGCCTTGAGCTCCTCGACGGTGAAGTCCTCCTCCATGAGGATCTTCTCCATGAGCTCGTCGTCAAAGCTGGCAGCAGCGTCGAGGAGCTCCTCGCGCTTGGTGGCAGCGATGTCAGCGAACTCAGCCGGGATCTCGTCCATCGGCTCGGGGTAGGTCATGCCCTTGTCGTCGGCCTTGAAGTCCCATGCGGTCATGGTGACGAGGTCGATGACGCCCCAGAAGTTGTCCTCGGCGCCCATCGGGACCTGAGCGGCCACGGCGTTGGCGTCGAGACGATCCTTCATGGTCTCGATAGCGTTGAAGAAGTCAGCGCCCACGCGGTCATACTTGTTGATGAAGGCGATGCGGGGGACGTTGAAGGTAGAAGCCTGACGCCAAACGGTCTCAGACTGGGGCTGAACGCCGGCAACGGCGTCGAAGACGGCGACAGCGCCATCGAGGACGCGCAGGCAGCGCTCGACCTCGGCGGTGAAGTCAACGTGGCCCGGGGTGTCGATGATCTGGATGCGGTAGTCGGTACCGTCCTTCTTCCAGAAGCACGTGGTAGCAGCGGAGGTAATGGTTACGCCGCGCTCCTGCTCCTGAACCATCCAGTCCATGGTGGCAGCGCCCTCATGGACCTCACCGATCTTGTGGGTCTTACCGGTGTAGTAAAGAATACGCTCGGTCGTGGTGGTCTTACCGGCATCGATGTGAGCCATGATGCCGATGTTACGGGTATCGGAAAGCTTGTACTTAGGCTTAGCCATGTTAGTTCCTTACCTTAACTTACCAACGATAGTGAGAGAACGCGCGGTTGGCCTCGGCCATCTTGAAGACGTCCTCACGCTTCTTGACGGAAGCGCCCAGGCCGTTGGAAGCGTCGAGAATCTCGTTGGCGAGACGCTCGGCCATGGTCTTCTCCTTGCGAGCGCGGGAGAAGTTGACGATCCAGCGGATACCCAGAGCGGTGGAACGACGGGAGTTGACCTCCATCGGGACCTGATAGGTAGCGCCACCGACACGCTTGGGCTTAACCTCGAGCGTGGGCTTGACGTTGTCCATAGCCTTCTTGAAGGTAGCGAGAGCATCGCCACCCTCGGACTTCTCGGCAACGATCTCGAAAGCGGTGTAAACGATGCGCTCAGCGGTGGCCTTCTTGCCGTCAAGAAGGACCTTGTTGATGAGCTGAGTCACCAGGCGGTTGTTGTAAACGGCGTCAGGCTGAACCTCACGACGATTAGCTGCTGCACGACGCGGCATGTGAAATCTCCTTAAGTGTCTACCGTGCGGCGCTTAGGCGGCACACGGCGAAAGTATCAAAACGTTATCTGGCTTATTTGGCCTTGGGGCGCTTAGCACCGTACTTGGAACGAGCCTGCATACGGTTCTGGACCGGAGCAGCGTCGTAGGCGCCACGGATGACGTGATAACGGACACCAGGGAGGTCACGGACACGACCGCCGCGGACGAGCACGATGGAGTGCTCCTGCAGGTTGTGGCCCTCACCCGGGATGTAAGCAGTAACTTCGATGCCGTTGACGAGGCGAACACGGGCAACCTTACGAAGAGCCGAGTTCGGCTTCTTGGGGCTCGTGGTGAAGACGCGGGTGCACACGCCGCGCTTCTGGGAGTTGTGCTGCAGAGCAGCGTTCTTGGACTTCTTGGGCACGGAACGACGGCCCTGGCGAACCAGCTGGTTAATAGTAGGCAAAGCGTACTCCTTCTCGAATGATTCCAGCTTTCTGTAAAGTGCAACGGCTTGAATCGAGGGGTCAGCATCCCCCTACGAAACACGCAGTTCGATAGGATACGTGCCGTTAGCTGTGCCGTCAACAGACCACGCCGCCGGGCGTATCCCAAAATAGCCATATTTCCGCAAAGCCTACACAAAAGGAATCCCCTTCTGTGCGCGGGGGCGGATTCCCGGAACGGGCCGCCCGCTGTTTAAGTTTGCTGCTCTACAGTCCTGGCTCGCACGGAGGCCACATTAAGTGGCCTCCGGCTCGTGCGGAACTCGCGACAAACTTAAACCGCAGGCCGCCCGGGCCGGGGATCCGACGTACTCGTTGGGGCAACGTTCCCTGGTAAAAAAGGGACAGGTTAATTTTGGTCGGTTATATCTGGGGAAACGCCGCGCTCCAGCGGTGATCTGCTCTCATCTGTCGTATGGAAATCGGCGGCGTTTTCGGAAGTATGCGGCAAATTATAGACTTGCCGAGCACACAGGGGTTTTGCGATAACAAACCCGCAGGTAGAGCGCTTGAGCATATGCGGTGTGATCGACCCATCAAGATTTTGCCGCATACTTCCGAAATTCAGACGAATATCACTCATAATAATCGCCCATTTAACGCAAAATGGGCCGTTTCCCCTAGTAGGAAGCGGCCCCAAATCTTACGAATAGACGATGGTAAAGGGTTCCGACGTTTCGGCGTCCCCTGTTGAAGTGCAGCGTGTGCCCTCAAGCGTTACTGAGACCACTTGGTCGACATCAATCAACTTCGTTGGCACCCAGATGTTCTCTCCGCTATTGCGCGTATAAGAAAAATATAAGTTGAACGCCCCTGCGTCGTCATCTTCGATAATCTGCTCCGATCCATCCTTGTAGGTAACCGTCAACTTCTTCGTGACTGCGTCAATGCCCAGATCATCGATGTGTGTCTGGATAGAAAACGGGCTGATCTCGAGAGGCGAGTCATCGGAGCGGAGTTCCTTTGTATCGACGTACGCTCCAACGCTAAACTCGGGCGTCGATGCCTCGAACGGCTTCGCATCCTCGCCTTCGCCCTCGGTCCACGAGATATTCCAGGTGACCGCATGTTGAAAACCTTGCTCGCGATCCATAGAAGCAAAGTACATCGTGCCATTAATGACAGTATCGCTTGATGTGTCCTTATCAATGGTGCAGCGTGTGTCAGCCCATTCCTCGCCGAAGTTCATGCTGGGCGTGCCGATGCCTTGTTCTTCTTCACCATAGAGAACAAGTTCGCCTGTCTCTGCTGCCGGCTTGTAGTAGTTAACGCCATTTGGATTGGACAGCGTAAACGTCACGGCACCGCAACCGTTTTTATCGATAGCCATCTCATGGATATCAAGCGTATAGCCGTTACCCTCGACGGACAGATTAACCTTCTGGACTGTGCCCTCCAGGCTTTGGGGCGCAATGCCGTCACCAAACTCTCTGGTGTAGGTGTATTTAGTCCCCGATGAGCCGCCATTAGTCCAGGTAATGGAATCCCCGTTGCCGTGGTTTCCCCAGGCTGAGGCAAAATAGCCGGAATTGACAACGGCGTAGGCGACCCCTCCGGTCGCCAACACTCCGGCAAGACATCCGATTACGGCAACATAGAGAGGCTTCGCGTGGCCCTTTCGATGAAGCGGCTCCCCCTCCCCCGCCTAAAAAAAAACGGGCAGGTCCTGTCA
>OGRT01001672.1_pt1 | contig 15530 bp, 17 predicted proteins | sample 1553581 | NCBI WGS metagenome assembly OGRT01 (sample SAMEA2580113, study PRJEB22360) | human gut metagenome | biome: human gut; feature: human-associated habitat; material: faeces | place: Denmark | collected 2008/2010
CCTGCGTCAGTTTTGGGGGGGGGTGTTGCCCCCCCGCCGCTACTACGAGACAGAATTCTGCACGAAACTCGATGAGTGGACCGACTGCCACCGCTGCGCGGCGCTGGCGCTGGTGTCCATCGACGGCGCAGAGAAGCTTTCCGCGCGGGAGAGCGACGCCGTCATGGGCCAGCTGGTCTGCTTTGTGGCAAACCAGTGGAAAAAGCACTTTGACCAGCCTGCTGAGCGGGTGGTCTGCCGCCTGAGCGATACCCTGTTCGCCATCGGCTGCGCCGACCGCACCCGCCGTGAGCTGGAAGAGGAGCTGAAAGCCATCTATGCCGAGATGCCCAAGGAGTGTGTGGCCTCGGTGGGCCTGATGCGCCGGGTGCCGTTCACCCAGTCCATCGGCGTGGCCGGCACCCGCGAGGTGCGCTGCAAGAACTGGGATGCCCTCTATGACCTGTGCGAGAAGCGGCTGGCCGCTGCACAGACTGCAGGCGGCGACCGCATCTACGACGGCGAATAATGCATAAGAGTCCCCCTTTTGAGAGAAACTACCCTCAAAAGGGGGACTTTTGTATGGAAAACCAGAAAAACGACAATCTCAATATGCTGGAAGCCATCGTGCAGAATACCGAGATGGGGAAGAACACCCTCGACCAGCTCGTGCCGATGGCGGAGGATGAGCAGTTCAAGGCAGAGCTTCTGCGCCAGCGCAATATCTACCGCCAGCTCAATCAGGAGGCCCACGCCGCCATCGACGCCTGCGGCGGCTCGGCCCAGGGCCAGAGCGCCATGGCGAAGCTCAACACCAAGGTGAGCATCGGCATGAAGACCATCACCGACAAATCTACCCGCAACCTCGCCGAGATGCTCACCCAGGGCAGCGGCATGGGCGTGGTGGACTGCATCAAATCCCAGAAGGACTACCCCGACGCCGCGCCGGGATCGAAGAGGCTGATGCAGAAGCTGCAGGATTTTGAGGAGGATAACAGGCTGAAGCTGGAGCAGTACCTGTAACGGAGCTAAGTTCTCTTTTGCGCGCCAAAAGAGAACCAGAAAAGCGCCGCTTTTCCGAGGCGCGGGCACGGGAAAGGGGCTGCTCGCCCCTTTCAGACCCCGAAGGGGAAGTCGAAACGGAAAAAAGCTAGCCGCTTCGCTAAACGCTTTTTTCTCGCTTCTCCGATTTGCTGCTTCGCAGCAGATTTTAGATGCTGCAATAGAAAAAGCTCCTGCTGAAAGATTCGGCAGGAGCTTTTCGCAGCTAAAATTAGAGAGATTCTACCATCGCGGCGACGATCCTGGTCGCGGTGGCGACGTACTCGGTGATGCTGAACTTTTTGACCACCAGCACCTCATGGCCGTCCTCGTCGGCGTTATCGCTCATGGCGCGGAGGATGACGCAGGGCACATCGTTCTTGGCGGCGATCTGACTCACGGCCGCGCCCTCCATCTCCACACAGTCGGGGGCGCATTTGGCCTCGATGGCGGCTTTGGTGGCGCTGTCGCCCACGAACAGATCGCCGGTGGCGATCTTGCCTGCCAGAGCCTTGACGCCTGCATCGGCGCAGGCTTTCTCGGCGGCGGCGATCAGGGTCGGGTCGCCGGTGTACTCCTTCAGGAAAGGCGGATTCTGGCAGATCATATCCAGCTGGGCGTCGTGGTAAAGCACCGTCTTGCCGATGACGACGTCGCCGATGCCGATCTTGCTGGTCATGTTGCCTGCGATGCCGGAGAAGATGATCTTCTCCGCACCGAACCTGGTGATGAGCACCTGGGTGGTGGCAGCAGCGTTGGCCTTGCCCATGCCTGCACAGCAGACGACCACCTGCTTGCCGGCCAGCGTACCCTTATGATACTCCACACCGCCGTAGGGCTCGACCGTGACATTTTCCAGTTTGGCGCAGAGCTGGTCCACTTCGTCGGGCATTGCGCCCATGATACCGATAATCATAATTTTAATCCTTTTCTGCTTTGGCTCCCCTTTCCAGGGGAGCTGTCGAGCGGTAGCGAGACTGAGAGGTTGTTCCTCTGTTTTACACATTGAACAGGAACTCGATGACATCGCCGTCCTTCACGACATATTCCTTGCCCTCGGTGCGCTGCAGGCCCTTGGCCTTGACAGCAGCGTAATCGAAATCGTGGGCCTCGAGGTCGCTGTAGGCGATGACGCTGGCGCGGATGAAGCCGCGCTCAAAGTCGCTGTGGATCTTGCCGGCAGCCTGCGGAGCCTTGGTACCCTTGCGGATGGTCCAGGCGCGGCACTCCTTCTTGCCGTCGGTCAGGAAGGAGATGAGGCCCAGCAGGTCATAGCTGGCGGTGATGAGGTTGTCGAGGCCGCTTGCCTCGATGCCCATCTCGGCGAGGAAGGCTTTCTTTTCCTCGGGGCTGTAGTCGGCGATGTCCTCCTCGGTCTTGGCGCAGATGGGGATGTAGCGTGCGCCCTCTTCCTTGGCGCGTGCGGCCACCAGCGGGACGTACTTGTTGTTCTCGATGCCCTCCATCAGGTCGTCCTCGCCCACATTGCAGGCGTAGAGGACAGGCTTTGCGCTCAGCAGGCCCATCTCGTGGAGCACGGTCTGCTGCTCGGCGTCGTTCTCGTCGAAGTCGAAGCTGCGGGCGGGCTTGCCGGATTCCAGATGGGCGGCCAGCTGCTGCAGCCATGCGGCCTCGGCGGCAGCACCCTTGTTGTTGCCGCTCTTTGCGGCCTTGGCCATGCGGCCTGCGCGGTTCTGGACGACTTCGAGGTCGGAGAGGATGAGCTCGTAGTCGATGGCGTCGATGTCGGCGATGGGGTCCACGGCCTCGGCCTTGGTCACGTCCTCCACGACGTGGATGATGTTGTCGTCGTCGAAGCAGCGCACGACATGGACGATGGCGTCGCACTCGCGGATGTGGCCGAGGAACTTGTTGCCGAGGCCGGCACCCTGGCTTGCGCCCTTGACGAGGCCGGCGATGTCCACGAACTCCACGATGGCGGGGGTCTTCTTGTTGGTCTGCCAGATCTCAGCCAGCTTATCCAGCCGCTTGTCCGGCACGGCCACGATGCCGCTGTTGGGCTCGATGGTGCAGAAGGGGTAGTTTGCAGCCTCCGCGTTCTTGGTGGAGGTGATGGCGTTGAACAGAGTGGACTTGCCGACGTTGGGCAGGCCGACGATACCTAATTTCATATAAAATACGCTCCTTCACGTTATGGTAGACATAATAATACATCTACCATTATACGCGAAGGAGCGTATGAGTGCAAGTATCAATCCTTCAGTTTGCTCAGATAGCGGTAGATGGTCGCCTCCGAGGAGCCCAGCTGTGCCGCCACCTCGCTGACCGCGCCTTTCATGTAGAAGATGCCCGCCTGCTGCAGGTCTTCCACAATGCGGATCTTCTCGTCCATGGTCAGCCGATCCGGGGGCAGGCCGGCGGTGCCGGTCACGTCGGTGATGGCGGCCTGCACCGCGTCGGGCAGGCTGCTGACGAAGTTTTCGACGCCCAGCGTGGGGCAGGGCTCCTGATGGGCCCCGCAGAGGGCCAGAAGCTCCTGCGCCATCCGGCTGTACTTGGCGGCGTCAAAGTTGATGCAGAGCATCCCGATAAGCTCGCTGCCGTCCTTGATGAACATGGTGGAGGAGCGCAGCCGCCCCTTGGCCTGCGACGCGCCCTGATAGCCTGCCACATAGGGCTGCTTTTCGTAGACTTTGCCGTGGATGAACCGCAGGGCCATATTGGACAGCGGTGCGCCCTCGGTGCGGCCGCTGATGTTGTTGTTCACGATGGCTGCGATGGTGCCTTCCTCGCTGGTCAGGTCGTGCAGCACCACTTCATAGTCCGGCCCCAGCGCCTCGCCCAGAAACGAAACGAGTGTCCGGTAGGGTTCCAGCCGTGCATCCATGTATGTCACCACTTTCCACGTTGTTTCATGAGGGAAATGATGAGAATTTATTCTCATCCTGCTGCCTATATCATATCACGTTCGTGTGTTGTTGACAATGAGAAATGGAAAACTCAATGCATTTTCGTGAAAGTGCTTCAAAATATCCGCGGAATTTGTCACAAGTGATAATAATTTCTCATCGAGAGAGAAAATTGTTGACTTTTGCCGCCCGCCGCGTTAGGATAGGGTCAGGACAAGGGGCATCAAGGCAAGCGATGCCCCTGTAATTCGGAAAAAGGAGAGAGAATTATGAAACAGGCACTCGCCACTGCACAGGCGCCCGCCGCCATCGGGCCGTATTCGCAGGGCATCGCAGCAGGCCAGACGGTCTACGTCTCCGGCCAGCTCCCCATCGACCCCGCCACCGGGGCCATCCCCGAGGGCATCGCGGCCCAGACCGCACAGTCCCTCAAGAACATCCAGGCCATCCTTGCCGAGCAGGGCATGACCCTGGCCGATGTGGTCAAGACCACGGTCTTTCTGGCCGACATGAACGACTTTGCTGAGATGAACAAAGTCTACGGCGAATACTTCGCCCAGCCCTTCCCCGCACGGAGCGCCGTGCAGGTGGCGAAACTGCCGAAAGGCGCGCCGCTGGAGATCGAATGCATCGCCGTGAAGTAACAGAGCATCCTATAAGAGAAAGAGACGGTGCAACACTATGGAACAGAACATGTTCATTCGTATCCTGAACAGTGAGATGGAGCTGGCTACCGGCTGCACCGAGCCGGGCGCTGTGGCGCTGACTGCCGCCGAGGCGGGTCAGGCCCTGCGGAAGGCCGGTGTGGATAAGGCCGAAGAGATCACGGTCAACGCCAGCATCAACATCATCAAGAACGCCATGTCGGCGGGCATCCCCGGCACCGATTACGAGGGCATGGACTATGCCGCCGCCATCGGTGCGCTGGGCGGCGACCCGGTCTATCTGCTGGAAGTCATGAACCACGTCCCCCGCGAGACGGTGGAAGCTGCCGCTGCGCTGGTCAAGGCCGGCAAGGTCAAGGTGAATGTGGCCCAGGTGCCGCAGAAGCTTTACATCGAGGTCATTGCCAAGGGCGGCGGCCATACGGGCCGTGCCATCGTCCGCGACCTGCACACCAACGTCGTGCTGGTAGAGCAGGACGGTGTGGCCACCCTCGACAAGCGGGACACGGACACTGCCGCCGCAGGCGACAGCGATGTGGTCACCCCGGAGCAGATCGCGTCCTTCCTGACCGTCCGCTCCATCTGGGATTACTGCACCAAAGAGCTCGACCCGATGAACGACCCCATCGACATCATCCGCAGTGCCGTGAAGGTAAACTCCGTCATCAGCGATGAGGGCCTTTCCAAGGAGTACGGCCTCGCCATTGGGCGCAACCTCGACCTCAACTGCCGCAAGGGTCTCATGACCCGCGATCTGACCACCAACTCCATGATCGCCGCCGCTGCGGGCGCAGACGCCCGTATGGCAGGCGCTCCGGTGTCGGTGGTGGCAAACTCCGGCAGCGGCAATCAGGGCATCACTGCGACGATGCCCGTCGTGGCTGCTGCCCGCTGGCTGGACATCGACGAGCCCACCATGCTGCGTGCCGTCACCCTGTCGAACCTCATCGCCATCCGCATCAAGTCGAAGTTTGGCCGTCTGAGCAACCTGTGCGGCGCCACCGTCGCCGGCACCGGCGCGGCCTGCGGCATTACATACCTGCTGGGCGGCGGCTACCACGAGATATGCTGCGCTATCCAGAACATGGTGGGCAATGTCACCGGCATGGTGTGCGACGGCGCAAAGGCCGACTGCGCCCTGAAAATTTCCACCTGCGTCAATGCCGCCTGTCAGGCAGCAGCCATGGGTGCCCGCGGCGTCCGCGTCCAGAGCACCGACGGTATCGTGGAAGAGAACGTGGAGCGCACGCTGGACAACTTCGCTATCCTCAGCACCCACGGCACCAGCGACAGCGTCATCCTCGACCTGATGCTCAACAAAGAACATACTCCGGACGCCGAATAAGCGTCCTCGCAGCACCCTGGCAAGCCTGCATCCGCATCCTGCAAAAAACACCCTGCGCCCGAAGCGCAGGAGAATTAGGGGTAAATTATTATGAAAAAGCTATTCAATAACCTGCCGTTCCGGCTGCTTCTCGGTATCATCGTCGGCGTCATCCTGGGCCAGGTCTTCCCGGAGAGCGTCATGAAGGTGATCGTCACCTTACAGTATATCATGGGCCAGCTCATCACCTTCTGTGTGCCGCTCATCATCATCGGCTTCATCGCTCCGTCCATCACCAAGCTGGGCAAGAACGCTTCCCGCCTGCTGGGCGTGGCGATCGTGATCGCTTACGTTTCCTCTGTCTGCGCAGCCCTCATGAGCGCCGGCGCAGGCTACGCCCTCATCCCGCACCTGTCCATCGACACTGAGGTGGCCGGTCTGCGGACCCTGCCCGACGTCGTGTTCGAGCTGAACATCCCCCAGATCATGAGCGTCATGAGCGCCCTCGTGCTCAGCGTTCTGGTGGGTCTGGCCGCTACCTGGACCAACAGCAAGCTTACCTGTGATTTCCTCGGCGAGTTCCAGAACATCGTGCTGGACATCGTCGGCAAGATCATCATCCCCATGCTGCCCTTCTATATCGCCGCTACCTTCTGCAACCTGAGCTATGAGGGCATGATCACCCACCAGCTGCCCGCCTTCATCCAGATCATCCTCATCGTCATGGCAGGCCACTATATCTGGCTGGCTGTCCTGTATCTGCTGGCCGGCGCATACTCCGGCAAGAACCCCTGGGAAGTCCTCCGCTACTACGGCCCCGCTTACCTGACTGCTGTCGGCACCATGTCCAGCGCCGCCACCCTGGCTGTCGCTCTGGACTGCGCCCGCAAGAGCAAGGTCCTGCGCAAGGATATGGTCAGCTTCGGCATCCCCCTGTTCGCCAACATCCACCTCTGCGGCTCTGTCCTGACTGAGGTCTTCTTCTGCATGACCATCTCCAAGATCCTCTACGGCCACCTGCCCAGCATCGGCACCATGCTCCTCTTCTGCGCCCTGCTCGGCATCTTCGCCATCGGCGCTCCCGGCGTCCCCGGCGGTACCGTCATGGCTTCTCTGGGCCTCATCACCGGCGTTCTGATGTTCGATGACGCCGGCACCGCTCTGATGCTCGCCATCTTCGCCCTGCAGGACAGCTTCGGCACTGCCTGCAACGTCACCGGCGACGGCGCTCTGACCCTGATGCTGACCGGCTACGCCGAGAAGCACGGCATCAAGAACAACGACAACATCCAGAGCCCCGTTCTGTAAAGACTGCTTCAAAGGATCTGAGCGCATTTCCCTGAAAATACCACAAACCGGGCTGCGTCCCCCATTCTGACCAGCCCGTGATATGCAAAAGGGGCCTCCTGCAAAGGAGGCCCCTTTTGGTGCGTTATAGGGAGACAGGCGGCTTGGGGAAGGGCCGGAGGGTGTCGCTGACGCCGGTGATATAGTTCATATCGACGTCGTAGAATTTCGCCAGCTGGATGAGGCACTCGACCGGGATGCGCACTTTGCCCTTTTCGTAGTCGGAATAGGTGGTCTGGGCAACATGGATAGCCCGCGCGACCTGCGTCTGGTTGAGGTCGTGGTCGCTGCGCAGTGCCTTGATGCGTTCCGTGTATAGCATAGGATTCACCTCTTTGTAGAAAGTCTACAAAGGATGGCCCGAATATCTTGATTTTTAACGGATAATCCGTTAAAATAAGAGCCAAGACAGAGACTTGGGCGGAAGGGCTTGAACTACTGACGGAAAGGATGGGCGAGATGAACATATGCTCTGAAGCGGTGATAGATTCAATTCGACAGGGAGTTTCAAATATTCCACCAGAGAGCGGGGGAATATTAGGCGGAAGAAATGACGTGGTTACAAATATCTGCTTGGATAAAGGAATATTGGGTAAACATCCTTGCAGTTATACACCTGATACACGCTTCCTGAATCAGAAAATCAACCAATGGGCTGAAACTGGGATACAGTTTATGGGAATGTTTCATGTGCATTTCGGCGGCACAGAAAGCCTTTCCGAAGGAGATAAAGAATATATCGTTCGCATTATGGAAGTAATGCCGAAAAAAATTGGTTGTCTGTACTTTCCTGTTGTTGTAATGCCGGGGCGTAAGGTGGTGGCATATAAGGCAGTACGCAACAATGAGAAAGTCGTAATAAAAAGAGATTGTATCAAATGTCAAGGAGGAACTTAACATGAAGAACGTGAAAAACAAGAAAATGATGGCTGTTGTTCTGCCGGAGGGATGCTTCTACGGAAATTGCAGCGACTGCGTCTATGCTGACCGGAGTGACTGGAGAGACGGCGAGGTATACTGCCTTTGCGAGAAAGGCTGGACACACGGCTATAATCGCCCGAGTGACCGGAACGGCTGTGCCTACTATGAGGAACGCTGATAACGAAAAAAGGGAGAAAGAACTATGACGGTTGCATTGTGCATGTTTGCCCTTTGGGCATGGGGCGGATGGATCTCGTGGAAGGGCATTGAAAACGGAAACGGCTGGATCGGTGCTATCCTTTCCGAGAAAATACGAAAAAGTCTGAACAAAAAAGAAAACTGGTGGAAAAAGGCGCTTCTTTCGGCGGCATTCGGCTATGTTGCAATGGGTGCAAAGGTGATAGAGTGGATCCTTACTTTTGTCATGCGCATGGTAGACGGCTCGCTTTTTAGATGAGCTGCTTTAGAAGGAGACGGTCAAAATGAAAAATATCACGCGACGTGGATTCTTACAGCTTACGGCGGCGACGGCTCTGGTGTGTGCAACAGCTCCGCTGACGGGATGCGGGAAGAAAAATAAAAAGAAACTCATTATCGGTACATGGTACCGTCAGGGTTCGGATGACTTGGCGTTCACGATTTATGATGACGGAACCTGCATGATTGATAATGACTACGGAAAAGGAACATGGTCGATTGCGAACGAAGACCAGTTTACGCTTACCGGATTCTATGGGAATAGCGAGATTTTCACGATAATCGCTATCGATAAAAAATCAGTGACCTTTGGCCCGCCGAATGCGGATAAGAATACCGACCAGACAATCGTATTCTGGCATACGGCTGAGGATGCAAAAAATAATGCTGGGTAAATGAGGAAGGACAGAAAGAGGTGAAATCTATGAGAACCGCTCAGAGACTGGCTGCACTCGGAGTTGTGGCAGCGATTGTTCTTTCGGGATGTTCTAATGGAAAAGACAGTTACTCATCTGCGGAAAAAGAGGAAAGCGGCCAGCCACTTCAGTCGGCTTCGATAAGTGCGAGTTCTAGTGTGGAGTCTGCGGAGCTTGCCGAAAGTGCGAATGCAGGGTATCCAACATTGAAGGAAATAGCGCAAAATTATAATGGTTGTGCGCTTGAATACCCGAATATGGAAGAGCTTTCGGTCGCTTGGCTTTATAACGGCGGCGAAGGTAACTTCTGTCTGTTTGATGTGGACGGAAGAGTTCATCATGTTTTTGAAAGTGGTACTTACATTGCTTCTGGTTTTTATAACGGGATGTGTATGACAAGTACCCGTGTGATGGCAAAAGAGGATGGAACGCTTTTCAGGCCGTCTTATCTATCGAATGATGAAATTATCATCCGGTATGCGAAGGATGACGATGGTACGCTGCTCTGGACAGTAAGAAGAGAGGACTCGATTGAAGGAACAAAGGCAATTATAACCGCTTGGGATACGAACGGTGAAATTCGTTTTCAATGTGATACTACACGTGATGAGTTTTCGAAAATGAATTCTGATACCGTATATAAAGACCTTGCGAATAATGACTACGATTCGATTGGAATCTCACAGGCATTTGCATACTGTGGAGGAAGCGTATATCGCATCCGTAGTGATTTTTATTATGTGTTTATGAACATTGATACCGAAAAATTTTTCTCGGTACGGGAACCCAATGCGTATCTGATACAGGCAGAAGGGAACCTGATGATTCGAACAATGCCGGGGCTGAGAGCACTCGATGATGATTTTAATGAGCTTCCGGAATGGGAGGCCATAAAGTCAAGACGAAGCGAAACGCCAGTATTAAGCGAAGGGCTGATTTATTTGGATGTCAGGAGAGATGCAGGTGATTTTGAGGATTATCCATCGGGGTTTTATGATGTCCATTTGAATCAAGTAATCGACCTGAGCCAATATAATATTCAATCAATTTATGAGGATGAACCCCGGTTTATCAACGGCTATGCAGTCTTACAGATGAAAAATCCAGAGGGTGTTCCATTTTGGGGCGTTATAAAGAGAGATGGAACATGGGCGGCAGAACCGCAAAAAGGTTCAGTCAGATATGTATACCAGACAGCTGATGGTGTTCTTATTACTACCTGCGAAGAAAATACGGAGCAGTGGTATACATATGACCAAACCGGGACAAAGCTTGATGAATGGGACAGAATAAAATTTGACGGCTCTTATGGATATGCACAGGATAGTTCGTCAGGACACAGGGGAATCTGTGAAGTCTATAACGGGTATACATATGCTAGTTTGAATAGCCATGTTGCAAAAATCAGCAGTGACGGTTCTTACGAATATCTGTCTTGACGCCCAAGGCAAAAGCTAACAGTGACATTTGGCTGGAAAAGGATTCATGGCAAGTGAAAATCGGACGAGTAACAAACGGATAGAGAAAGGTGTAAAGCTATGTCCAAGAAGGAGAAGACGATTTTATACGCAATATGTGCCGTTATTGTGTGTGCTGTAGTTGCAGTATGTGTGACTCAGAATACTACCGGCAGCCGCGAAAAAGAGATGAAAAAGCTTCTGGCAAACAACTGGTATCGGCAGTGGTCGGAGAGTGTGAGCTTTACGCTTTACGACGATGGAACAGTTACGATTCCAGGTTCTTACGGTCAAGGAAAATGGTCACTTGTAAATGATGATGTTTTGAAAATCTCGGATTTCTATGGTGAAACTATGACACTGAAAATTGACGACCTCGATGACCAATGGCTTGTGGTCTATGAAATGGAAAACGGACAACAGAGTGAAGAAAAAATTACATTCTGGAATACAGCGGAAGGCGCACAGACGCTCCGTGCAAAATTTTGAAGTTAGAAGTTGAAACTATGTCAAATGAAATGAATCGTCGCAAATTCCTGAAGCTTACAGGCGCAGCAGTTTTGGCAACATCCGTTGCAGGAGCGTTGGGCGGCTGTAGTGGCGGCGGAAGCAGCGCACCTACACCGCCCTCTCCTGAAGAAGAAGGAATAGCGCAAATTATCTTGGACTCGATCAATGCTGCGCGCAAAGAAGTCGGGTTGGACGGCACTGTTCAAGAAGTGGATAAGATAAGCCAACTTTCAGCACAGCGCGCGCTGGAAATGATGAACGGAAAAAAAACACGACGAGCTTTCACCAGTTCCGCAGGAGTTCAAAGACGGCGGAAAGGGCTACAAGTATGGCGGAAGAGAAAATTGGACAGTAACGGGATTTCCGCGAGAGCGCTTTACGAAAAATCAACTGACAGAAGACTTCCGAAACAATTTTCAAACGGTACTGAATACACCCGGCAAGACGACGATTCGGGAAGATGTATATGTAGGAATCGGCGTACAGGAACAGGGTGACTATGTGTGGTATGATATAATCTTTGCACACGAGGGCTGATAAAAGGTATGGCTTTGCAGCAGGCAGGCCGGACACAGAAACAAGATAAGGCCGCAGGAGAAGTGACGCTTCCTGCGGCCTTTTGTCTGCCAAAGATTCAAAAATCATACAAAACCTTCTTTATTTTGTCATAACTGTCCCGTATAATAGAATATAGGTCAACATCAGAATTGCGGCCAGCGCCCGGCGGGGGCTGGCTTTGGACTGGATAGAGGAGGAACACTCACATGGCAAACGAAAAGATACTCGTTGTGGACGACGATACCAACATCTGCGAGCTGCTGCGGCTCTACCTGACCAAGGAGGGCTATCAGGTCACGACGGCCAACGACGGCGAAGAGGGCCTTGAAAAGTTCAACCAGCTCAAGCCCGACATGGTGCTGCTGGACGTCATGATGCCCAGGATGGACGGCCTCGAGGTCTGCCGCCGCATCCGCAAGCTGGGCAACACCCCGGTCATGATGCTGACGGCCAAGGGCGAGACCTTCGATAAGGTGCTGGGCCTCGAGCTGGGCGCAGACGACTACATGGTCAAGCCCTTCGACACCAAAGAGGTCGTGGCCCGCATCAAGGCGGTGCTGCGCCGCTGCACCGTCACCACGTCCCAGACCGAGAGCTCCGAGGGCGTCATCGAGTTCGACAACCTCCGTCTCGACATGAACAGCTACGAGCTGCGGGTCAAGGGCAAGGTGGTGGAAGCTCCCCCGAAGGAGCTGGAACTGCTGAACTGCCTGGCCTCTCACCCCAACCGGGTCTATACCCGCGACCAGCTGCTGGACGAGGTGTGGGGCTTTGAGTACTACGGCGACAGCCGCACCATTGATGTCCACGTCAAGCGCCTGCGCGAAAAGCTGGCCGGTGCTTCCGATAAGTGGGAGCTGAAAACCGTCTGGGGTGTGGGCTACAAGTTCGAGGTGCGTCAGTAATGCGTAAAAGTATCTCCACAGCCTTTTTCTCCATGGTGTCCACCCTGATGGTGCTGGGCATCGTGCTGATGGGCTGCTCGGAGTGGGTGCTGTTCAAAAATTATTTTGCGAAGGATCGCTACGAAACACTGGATCAGGTGGTAAACGTTGCCAAGCGCACCGCAGAATATCTGGTAAACAGCGAGACCATGCCGCAGGGCGCAGAGCTGGATGCGCTGAACACCAAGCTGGAGATCATCGGCGAGAGCGCCGAGGCGTATCTGTTTTTCACCGACCGGCAGGGCAATGTGCTCATTGCCTCCGACCCGGCAAAGCTTACCACCGGCACTGTGCCGCTGGATATCTGCCAGCGCGCCAACGCAGTGGCTGACCCGGACGCCCGGCACTACCACGCTTTCGGCGATTTGGGCGGTGCCCTGACCGAAAAAAGCTATATCGCGGCGGTGGAGACTATCGACGACCAGAGCCTGTTCAGCGGCTGGCTGTTTTTGTGCTCCTCCGGCGCGCAGCTCACCGACTTCAAGCAGCAGTTCTGGTCCAACTTCCTCATGTCCGCCTGCGTGATGCTGCTGTGCGCCAGCGTGCTGACCCGCCTGTTGATGCGTCAGCTCACCGACCCGCTGCAAAAGGTCACCGATGCCGCCCAGCGCTTTGGCGGCGGCGATCTCTCCGTCCGCGTGGAGGGCGTGGAGGGCGATGGCGAGGTGGCAGACCTTGCCCGCACCTTTAACCAGATGGCGGAGAACATCCAGTCCAACGATAACTCCCGGGGACAGTTCATGGGCAACATCGCCCACGAGCTGCGCACCCCCATGACCACCATCAAGGGCTTTGTGGACGGCATTCTGGACGGCACCATCCCGCCCGAGATGCAGAACCACTATCTGCAGCTGGTCAGCGAGGAGACCGGGCGTCTGGCGCGGCTCATCCAGAATATGCTGGATCTCTCCAAGCTGGAAAGCGGGGAGTATCAGGTGAACGCCCGGATGTTCAATATCTGGGAGACCCTGACCGGCGTGGCGCTGGCGGCAGAGCAGCGCATCAATGACGGCATGATCGAGCTGGAAGGCCTGACCATGGACGAAAAGGTGTTGGTCTACGCCGACCCTGACCTGATCCATCAGGTGGCGTATAATCTGCTGGACAACGCCATCAAGTTCACCCCGGCGGGCGGCACCATCCGCTTCAGCGTAGAAAAGCTTGGCCCCGAAGCCGAGATCTCCATCTGGAACTCCGGGCAGGGCATCAGCCCGGAGGCGCTGCCCTATGTGTTCGAGCGGTTCTACAAGGAGGACCGCTCCCGCGGCCTGCACGCCCGCGGCTCCGGCCTTGGGCTGAACATCTGCAAGGTGCTGGTCAATCTGGCCGGCGGGCAGATCCGCGTGGAGAGCCAGCAGGGCGAGTGGTGCCGCTTTGTGTTCACCCTGCCCACCTGTTCCCCTAATCCCGGCGGCATGAAGCGCCTGCCGGACGCCGCCGGTCAGCCCGGCGCGGTGGAAGACCCCGCCAGCATGAAGCCGGTAGAATAAGACCTGCAGCCAGACTGTCCCGCCCGGGCGGTCTGGCTGCTTTGGCGCTTGGGGGGCGGCGCTGGTGACCGGTCAGCGGGCTCGCCCTCTCAGTCAAGCCCTGTCGGGCTTGCCAACTCTCCCAAAGGGAGAGCCTCTGGCGAAACCGTAAGCTTTATATTCTGACCGGAAACCTTGCGATGCTGAAATCTTCTGGTGCGGTAAACTTTACGGCTTGACCGAAAACCTTGCCGCTATGCCAAGGGCTCTCCCTTTGGGAGAGCTGGCACCGAAGGTGACTGAGAGGGCGAGCCCGCCTTATGGACTTTTTGCGCTATTTACGACTTTTCAGTGAAAAAAACGGCTGCGGGTTTGATTTTTTGGCCGTTTTCATGTAAACTAAAGAGTAACCATGCCCGTGTGTTTTCCGGGCGGGAAAACCCCGCAAAATGCACAACGCGTGGGATAAAAACTGCTAAAAATAACGGAGCGTAATGAAATATTATGGCCATCGTAAGTCCTTCTATTCTTTCTGCTGATTTTGGCAAGCTGGGTGCAGACTGCCGCATGGTGCTGGACGCCGGCGCACAGATGCTGCACTACGACGTGATGGACGGGCATTTTGTGCCCAACATCAGCTTTGGCGTGCCGGTGCTCAAAAGCCTGCACAAGGCACTGCCGGATGCCTTTTACGACGTGCATCTGATGATCAGCCACCCGCTGCAATACGCCGAGCCTTTCATCAAGGCCGGTGCTACCCTATATAACTTTCATCTGGAGTGCGAAGATGATATTCAGGCCACCATTGATGCCGTGCGTGCGCTGGGCTGCAAGGTGGGTCTGACCATCAAGCCCGGCACCCCGGCCCAGGCGCTGGCACCGTGGCTGGATCAGCTGGATCTGGTGCTGGTGCCCTGCACCGCCTTTGACGCAGACTGCCGCCGGGTGGGCATGGGCAAGGGCTACTACGACCGCTACCTGCCCCGCTGCACCCGGGCGGTGAAGATCGGCATTGCATTGGAGGTTCAGCGCGTCCCCCGCGCCGCCGTGGACGCCCACGACCAGCGGCTGGACGCCTTTGTAACAGAGAGGGGTATCTACACATGGAAATGAACGATTTAAGCTGCGCGCAGTTTCTGGCACAGCTTGCCAGCAAAGCGCCCACCCCGGGCGGCGGCGGCACTGCCGCGCTGGTAGGCGCTGCCGGTGTGGCGCTGGGCAACATGGTGGGCTACCTGACCACCGGCAAAAAGAAGTACGCCGCCGTGGAAGCGGATATTCAGGCATTGAATGCCCGGGCTGAAGCCCTGCGGCTGGAGCTGGAAGCACTGGTACAGGCCGATGCCGATGCCTTTGCGCCGCTGGCTGCGGCCTACGGCTTACCCAAGGACACCCCGGAGCAGGCCGCGCACAAGGCCACCGTGCTGGAAGCCGCGCTGGACGGTGCAAGCGCCGTGCCGCTGCAAATCATGGAAAAGTGCGCCGAGGGCATCGCGCTGGCGGGACAGTACGCCGCGAAGGGCAGCGTGCTGGCGGTATCGGACGCGGGGTG